>Ga0105050_10010440_pt1 | contig 10164 bp, 6 predicted proteins | sample FRY01_FD_78088 | JGI IMG/M metagenome (GOLD analysis project Ga0105050, IMG submission 78088) | Freshwater microbial communities from Lake Fryxell liftoff mats and glacier meltwater in Antarctica - FRY-01 | ecosystem: Environmental > Aquatic > Freshwater > Ice > Glacier meltwater ... | reverse complement strand
TTCAACGTCTGCTGCCAAATCATTGGACGCAGGAGCGGATGCCTGCAAAAATCCACCGCCCTGTTCCGAGGTCGAAAGACCGAAATCGAACCTCACCCTTGCCACTAAAATTCAAGAAGAACCTAGCGCTGAAAAACCACGCAGCTTGCGGAAATCACGTTCGGGGGTAGCCGATTCGTGTTGGATCAGCGACTCTTTGCTTTCAACGAACGCGAGCCATGCGAGGCGATCGCAAGCGAGGATCGAAACTCGGCGGATTCGATACTCAATTTTATCCAGCACGAAAAACAGCACCTCGAAGACACTTCATGAATTCCGTCATTCACGTGAACCATCCGTTGATCGATCATCACTTGTGCGTTGTTCGTGACGCGCAGACGAAACCGAGTGAGTTTCGTTCGGCGATCGGTCGTTTGTCAATGTTTCTTGGGGTTCGAGCGACCGAAGACCTCAAGACCGAACCCGTCACGATTCGGACTCCCCTTGCCGACGCGCCGTCTCATCGCTTAGCGGTTCAAATTGGAATCGTTCCCATCCTTCGCGCGGGGTTAGGGATGGTTGACCCCTTGATGGTCCTGCTGCCTGATTCGCAGGTCTGGCACTTGGGTTTGTATCGTAATGAAGAAACCGCCGAACCGATCTCGTATTACGATCGCCTTCCACCGGGTGGTGCGCCTGATGTGGCCTTGGTGCTTGATCCGATGCTTGCGACCGGTGGCTCGATCGAGCTTGCCGTGCTTCGGCTTCGGCACTGGGGCGTGAATGATATTCGCATCGTCAGCATCATCGCATCGAAGCCGGGAATTGACCGGATTGCGAAGTTGGGTGCGGATGTAAAAATATTTGTGGCTGCGATCGATCCGACGTTGGATGAACGTTCCTATATCATTCCCGGATTGGGCGACGCGGGCGATCGAATTTTCGATACACCGCGTTTGTAATGACTCAGACCCATTTTTTCCTCATCACTAGTTCACGACAGATCCATGCGAGTTCTTTCCGGCATTCAACCAACGGGTCGGCCTCACTGGGGCAATTTCTTTGGTGCCATTCGTCAGTACATCGATTTGCAGGGCGAACATGAGGGCTTTTACTTCATTGCCGATCTGCATGCGTTAACGACGATTCGCGATGCCAAGACGCTTCGCCAGAACACGCTCGATGCGGCTCTCGACATGTTGGCGTTAGGACTTGATCCCGACCGCGCGACGTTGTTTGTTCAATCGCAAGTTCCCGAAGTCACGGAGTTGACTTGGATCTTGATGACCAGCACTCCGATGGGACTGCTGGAGCGATGTCACGCGTACAAAGATAAGAAAGCGAAGGGCCTAGTTGCCGACGCGGGACTGTTTACTTACCCCGTCCTGATGGCCGCCGACATCCTTGCTTACGATTCACAAATCGTGCCCGTTGGCCAAGACCAGGTGCAACATATCGAAGTTTGCCGCGATCTTGCCGGATCGTTCAATCACGAGTTCGGTGAAACGTTTAAGCTGCCGATCGCGAAGACGCTTGAACACGGTGCGAAGGTGCCGGGTACTGATGGTGAGAAGATGAGCAAGAGTTACGACAACACCTTGCCGCTTTTCGGTGACGTGAAAGCGATCCGCAAGTCGATCATGCGCATCGTCACCGACGCGCGTCCGATGGAAGATGCCAAGGATCCCGAAAGCGATCACCTGTTCCAATTCTATCGCTTGTTTGCGTCCACTGACGATGTTGAAGCGATGGCTCAAATCTATCGGGGCGGTGGGTTTGGCTATGGTGACGTCAAGAAGAAAGTCGCGGACGCGAGCGAAGCATACTTCGCCACTGCGAGAGCGAAACGCGTCGATCTGGAGAAGAACCTCGATTACGTTCATGGCGTTCTCGCGAGAGGCGCCGAGCGTGCTCGCCAGGTTGCCGGCGGCGTCGTCGGCCGGGCGAAGAAAGCATGCGGGTTGGCGGGATGAAAGTGATCGGCATCGGCACCGAAATCATCGAATGTGTTCGCATCGCGAAGATGATCGAACGTTACGGCGAGCTATTTTTGGAGCGGGTGTATACGGTTGACGAAGTCAATTATTGCAGCGAACGATCATCGGCGACGCAGCATTTCGCGGCGCGTTGGGCTGCAAAAGAAGCGGTCATGAAGTCTCTCGCTGGTAAATCACGCGGAATCCTTTGGAACGAAATCGCGGTGGTGATTGACTCTGGGAACGTACCCGGAATTCGATTGTCCGGACGGGCAGCTGACTGGGCGATGAGGCGAGGCATTGATTCGTTTCGACTGAGCCTTGGTCGATGTAGAACTCACGCGACTGCATTCGTCATCGCGATGCAGACCTAGACTGGATGATTCAGAAACCGATGCGTAATGCATCCAGGCGTTGCACTCTATCCGCCATTGATGTAACCAAGGTCCCCATTGATGAAGCTTCGGGAGTGTCTTGATCGTTGAGACTTCGAATATGAGACATCAATCATCACCTTGAGATGCCACTTGGTTTCGCTACCTTCGTCGGAGCTTACGTTTCTGCAAAGCAAATTGATCTGATGGTTACTCCTGGCCAGCGCCAAACAATCCACTGGAAAGAAAACAAAAAACGCTCGGCCACCCCCCAGCGGCCGAGCGTTTTCACGCTTCATCATCTTCGGAAGAACTTTCGCGTAGCTTACCGCGATCGATTTATCTCGCTCCGGTTGCAAATCACCGGCTCCCATCGGAGCGAATCATCAATCGCGTCTCAGCGACAGGCAGGTTTTAACTGCTCATTTGCGTTAAGTTTCCGAAGAAGCGAGGAAGCGTCGTTTCGATAGCAGTTCGATATCTGCAAAGTTGAAGTTTGGGAAAGCCGTCGCACTGGCCGAGCCCAATGGAATCGTGACGGTCAGCGTGTCGTTGGCCGTGTTGGCTGGCGTCGCGCCGGTACCTGCTTGTTCAAGTCCGTCACGGAACCCTGAAGGTTGAACTTCTTCAACCGTATAGGTACCTGCGGATAGATTGCTGAACGTGTAGTTGCCTGATGCATCCGAGAAAGCGGTCAGCACCACCGTCGTACTTCCACCGGCTCGCAAACGCAATGTTACGTCTGAGATGCCGCTGTCGGTACCATCAACAATACCGTTGTTATTTCGGTCGCGGAACACACGGCCCGTGATGGAATAATTTCCTGGATCAACAATCGTCGTCGCGCTGGCTGTGTTCGTCAACGCATTGGCGCCTTCAGAGGTTGTTGTCGCGACGGTTGCTGGGTTGACCAGTGAACCGGTAAACGTGCTTCCGATGGCAGCAATGATCGTGTAGGTCGCGGTCGCGGCCGGTGCGAGTGAACCGACGGCCACGTTGACCGTTTGACCGGTCGCCGTGAGTACCTGCCCGCTTGGGCCGGTGCCGCTGGTGAACGTCAAGCCTGTCGGCAATACATCGACCAAGGTCACTCCGGCCGCGGTTGATACACCAGCGTTGCTGACAACGAGGGTGTAGGTGAGCGTGCCGCCCGGAGTTGTGCTTGCTGTATTTACGGTCTTGGTCACCGTAACATCTGCGACCGGATTGAGTGTGGTCGTGATCGTGCTTGAATTATTTCCCGGTGTTGAATCACCGGTTGCGGATACCGTTGCCGTGTTGGACAGCGAACCGGTGGTTGCCGGACCGACCAGCACCGTGATGATCGCGTTCTGAGTATTCCCAGTCCCTACGAGTAGCGTTGGAATCACGAAGGCAACATCACCACCAGTACCTGTGTTGGTGACTACGGTTCCATTGAGCGTGATTGACTGAATCGTAACACCTGCAGGCATGTCATCGGTGACACTCACATTCGTTGCGACGCTTGGTCCCGTGTTGGAAATGGCGAGGTTGTAAGTGATTGCGGTTCCACCGGGCGTCGCGGATGCGGGGCCGGTCTTGACGACTTGCACATCGACGACCGGAGCAAGTGGCGTGGTGACGGATGCGGTATTGCCCGCGGGCAAGTCACCGACGCCACCGCCGCTAACTGCGACCTGATTCGTGATACTTGCAGCGGTCACGGTGGCTGCGATCGCTGCGGTGACTTGAACCGTGACTGCGTTTCCTGCTCCGGCGAGAATCGAAGGAATCACGAAACCGAGCAGCCCTGCGTCGGGATTGTTATCGGTGACTTGCGAGCCACCGATGGTAATTGAGGTCGCGGTGACGCTAGCGGGAAGCGTATCGAGCACGCTTACATTGACTGCGTCACTGACACCCGTGTTGGACACGACGATGGTATAAGTGATATTTCCACCCGGAGTGGCCGTTGTCGCGCCCGCGAAGTTGTCGTCTTTGGTAACAACAAGTTCAACATTGCGAGTGGGTGTGATCGTTTCGGGCTCAGTGTTGTTTGCCGAGTTGATATCGATGTCGGTGATTGTTCCGTTGTTGATCGGAGCGACGACCGCTGTGTTCGTGATCGTCGTGCCTGCGGTTTGAGCAATGAGAGCATCAAACGTGAAGGAAGCCGACTGACCGATATCCAGTGCGCCACCGGTGAACGTCAAGTTTTGGCCAACATTGGAAATCGTAACGCCTGACGTTCCTGCGTCGAAGCTTCCCGCAACCAAGGTCAAGCCTGCGGGCAGCGTGTCAGTAACGGTGAAGCCACGAGCGTCACCAGGACTTGTCGCCGAGTTGCTGACCGTGATGACGAACGTTACCGGAGCACCAAAGACCGCGGTGGTGTTGTCGCCAACCGCCGTCGATATCGCTTTGACAACGGCCAGATCGACGGCACGGGCGACACTGGTATTCACACTGGCCGTATCATTGGCTGTGTTGCCATCCGTATCTGGCGAGTTCGAAACCGTCGCCGTGTTGCTGATCAAATCCGTCGCATCGGAATCAATGGTCACCGTCAACAAGATCACTGCAGGCGTCGTCGTCGTCACCGCACCGACGGTGGCCGTGACTTGACGTAACGTTGGATTGAAAGCGATACCCGACCCTGCGGTGCCGCCGTTGATCGTTCCGCTGACAAACGTGACTCCGGCGGGCAACGTATCGACGACGCTGACGCCGGTCGCGTTGTCAGGGCCAGTGTTGCTGACGGTCAATCGGTAGACAACGGTATCGCCCGTCTGTGTTGTCGCCGGCGGAATCTGCGAACCGGTTGTGGTCTCAAGCGTCTTCGTAATCGCGAGATCCGTTTGCGGTAAGTCAAGCAGCGCATCGTCAGTGTTGTTCGCTGGCGTTGCGTCGGTTTGAGTTCCATCGACGGTAGCGGAGTTTGTTAGATCAGTGAAGACACCGGCATTGACGGTGGCGATAATGTGGAATGATGTTCCTGCGGAGCTTGCGAGATCCACCAAATTTAGCGTGATTTGATTGCCCACGACGCTGCTACCGGTCACACCCGCCGGTGCGGCAGTGGTGCTTGTCGTGCTCGTCACGCGATCAAAGGTTAAGCCGGTTGGAATCGAGTCAACGACGGTGATGCCGGACGTGCCTGCAGGTCCATTGTTAACGACATCGATCCGGAAGGTCGCTTCACGAGTCCCATCGCCAAGCGTCGTGAGCGAAACAAAGGTCTTGGTGAGTTGCAGGTCGGCTGTTGCGACGAAACCGAAGTCGAAGGTGTTATTTGTATTGCCAGATCCGGTGGGTTCATTACCGGAAATCAACTCGAAGGCAGCGGTTGCGATGTAAAGTTCACCGCCGACGGCGCGTCCATCATCGTCGTTGTCGACGTTCGCATCCGCGCCTGCGGTTTCAGGTATGGGTACGCTGGTGCTAAATCCGACCAACGTCAGCGCCCCTGCGACTGCGCTGGACGCGTCAAATTCGTAATCCGGAATCACGAGCGAGTAGAAGCCGGGATCGAGGTCCGCGAAGGAGTAGGCACCAAGTGAATCGGTGGTGGTCGTCGCGACCGGCAATTGCGTATTCGGATCGACGACATCGGTGATCGCTGTCAACAGATAGAGCTCGACATCGACGCCGGCAAGGCCGACGTCGCCGGCTCCGAAGATGCCATTGCTGTCGTTGTCTTGAAAGACGAGGTTGCCGATCGTCAAAGGCTGGATGTTGACAAGGTCGGCAGTGACCGATTCAGGGCGTACGGATTCAACCAGCGAAACGATGACGTCCTGATTGAGTTCTAGATCAATCAACTGCTCGATGGCCCCGACATCATTAAAATCCGCCGGGCCAGCCGCGCCCGCACCAATCGAGAAGCTCGAGAAGGGAATGAAGATATCAACGGGCCCAGGATCAGCGCCGGCGGGATAGGCGATCGTTGCCGATGAGAAATTTGTGGCATCGGTGTAGACAATGATTTCAAAGTCGCCGACTGCGGGTTGAGTGCTGACGCGAACGATGAAGCCTGCCAGAGGATCTGCATCGTTTAAACTAATTCCGCCTAAGCCCGTCGGCGACAAGGTCAACGTCCCGTCGATGCCGTCGTACTGGATCAGCGACGCTCCGGTTCCACTCGAACTTCCAACGGTGAGCAGGTTTGGGACGGTCTGAATGTCCAGCGTCACGCTGCCCGATGCGGATGTCAGCTCGATCGAAATATTTCGCTCACCACCAATCGCCTCTGCCGCAGCGCCAATGAATGTGTCCGGCACGCCGGTCGCGTTTGAAACTAGTGTCGCAACGTTGGTCTGATCAAAGGTGTCAATCGCTTCGACACGAACACTTCCGGTTGCGATTGTTACCGGGATTGGATCTGGATTCACAAGTCCTGTGGGCGTTACCGTGGCCGCTTGATCGACAAAATAAAGATCGGGTGACAAGTTATCAAACCGGTACTGCCCAGGCGTCGGTCCCACCAGCGAGCCGGAGGTTACGGTTTGAACCAATGTGTCATCACCACCGAAGACTCCGTCGCCGCCGTCTCGGAACAGGCTTACATCAACACTGAGTCGCGTGTCGGAAGCCTCGAGACCGTCACCGTTTAGATCGATGTAGGTGGTTCCGATGATCGCGCCGATATCAGCCGCAAGCAGGGTTCGCTTGTCGAGCCGCTCCATCCGCAAGGCACGCCGGTTCGGCTTCCGTGCTTTTGAACGGGAAGGATGGCCGGTGATTCTTTGAAGTAAAGTCTTGAACATCGTCAGTTCTCGTAGGCTATTCGGATCGCAGTGCCGCTACCTGCGTCAGGCGTTTATTCGTCAGATATCGGACAGTCGATAAGACTATCACCAACCAATTAATCACTATCAACGGACTTATTTGCTTTTCGTTGCTTAGCACTACCAGGTGTACTCAGCACCAAGGTTCACACCTTGAACGTAATAGTCACTGTCATTGAACTCGAATCGCGGACGACGGCTCGAGGTGATATTGCCAATGGCGGGAGGCAGGAAGTTTGGGTTCACGTCGAGGTCGATTTGATCGCCAGAACGAACCACATTGGACCAGTAGATGAACGTGTAACCAGCTCTCAACTTGAAGTTCGGCGTGATATGATAGCCAAGCGTTGCACCCAGCTCGGGCACGACGGCAAAGCGATCGCGTTCATGTCTGCCGATGTTGCTTTGCTGTGCTAGCAGGCCACCAGCAGGAAGTTGCTCCACATCATCAGTCAGCGTTGTACCGCTGATGTTGACGACTTGCCGAGTATTTCCAAGTGCCATTTTTGCAAGCAAATCCAGGGTCCAGACTCCACGTCGGCGGTTGTACAGCATTCCCAGGTCAACGCCGTTGAATGTGTTTCTGGTTTCGAAGGTATCGTCGATCGCAAAAGTACCGTCATCAGGATCAGGGAGTAGCGAAACAAGGTCTTCGTTAATGCTTACCGACTCGTGCAGTTGAAGGTACCGATAGCCAAACAGAAGGTCTGCTCGGCTGTGGACATTTGAACACCCACCGCACATCCAATCCCTCTCGCATCCGGTGTTGCAGTTTGTGCGATATCGCAGGTTCACTGCCGCTCCGACCAAGTCGCTTGTCGCACGTGCCGAAACAGTGCCGCGGAGCACGGAAGGGAACGAGACGAGTTCGGCGTCTTCGCCTGGATTTGTGGTTCCGACATTGAAGAACGGACGAGCAAGGATTTGGCTTCCGACCGCACCGGTGCTCGTTCGTGAGAATGAATCGGATTCTTCAGCCAGATCGAAATACTCCGCACCGAGGCCCCAAGTGTGACCGCGATCGAGCCAAACACCAAAATTCAAACGCAAACCGTTGAATCCGTCATCGAGTACCTCGTCGTCCCCGTAAAGCACCGACGTTGTACCTTGAGTCAACACGCCAGCATTGCTTCGAGCAGTATTCAGCGGACTAGTCGTTACCAACGGCGGCAGGTCCATTCCTTTCTGTGTCCAGTTGAGATAGTCAACCGAGACCCAACCGTCTTGCGGAAAGCACAGCGTCAGACAAGGGCGCCAGGCTTTATTTCCAAACGAATCCGACCGGCACGAACCACCCCCACACGAATTGTCGCCGCTGCAACCCATCGAGTCGCAACCCATGGAATCACAAGCCATCGAACCGCCGCCGTAGTTGTCGCTCACCACATCACCGCTGTAAGGATGTGATTCATAAATTACTTCCCCGTCCATCGGTTGGTAGGAATCCGCTGGCGAATGCTGCATGACGGATCCCTGCGGTGGCATGGGAACCTCGTAACCATCAGCTCCCATATCCATCAAAGGCACAGCACTCTTCGCGCGGCCGGCGTTGGCTTCTGGCAGTGGCTTGGGAACCGGTGCTGGCAATTCACTGGTGCCCTGAGTTCGCCTGACGTTTCCATGAACTGCGTCCTGGTGTGCAGCTTGTCGGATTGGCGACTGAGCGATGTCTGCCTGTGAATCGGTACCCGATTGCGCCCGCGTCGGTTGCCAACGCGTACGAGCAATCTGCTCGACCTGAGTTCGAGGTTTGATGATTTGCTTTGATTGATAGCTTGACTGCTGACCAAATCCGTCAGTTGTCGCGATCAACGTCAAGCCGGTGGCGAGGCAAGACGCTAGGAAATGTCCAGATGACACGATGCATACCGCAAGGCTGGTGTAATGGTCGATTGCGGAATCGCGAGCTGCGAAACGCTCAAGACCGAAACTCGCTTCCCCTGTTGAGCCTTCGCGGCGTGCATGCCGCTGGGCTCAAAGGTCTCATCGACCATGCCAATCGTTAAAGTTTGCCAAAAGCGCAGAAAAATCAGAAAAACTAGAAAAGTCGGCTTAATCGACAAAGTTAGCTCAGGCTGCGCCGTCAATTAATGCGGACGGAATCCAGAAAGTAAATCGGATGGCATTCAGAAAAGGCGTAAAGCTTACGCGTCAACGACGCAGAGAGCCGCGACGCTGGCGTTGGAATCGATGAGAAACTGGATCGTTACGCCCCGAAATGACAACTCAGTCGCCTCATAGACCCGATCCAGATCCGCATGAAGAGGGCACAGACTCGTATGGGAAGATAGCCCTAGTGGGCCATCAGACAATGCGTTCAAATGGCGATACGGCTTTGATGATGTCGAGAATCGTCAACTCGCTCGCCGGGCGAACGAGAGCCTAACCTACACCTGGGCCCGAACGCGACGAAAGTATTTCCGCCGCAATCAGATCTTGCAAAACACGCTGCAGATAACGCCGTGGCACCTTGGTTGGATCCGCCAACACGTCCGCCAACATCGACTGAGGTGATGTTCTTGACGGATGAGAGTTTGCGGTCGCTACCGGAGTTCCAACCGGAGGGCGTTTAATCTCTTGGCCCACCGGGTTTTCACCATCCACCGGGTTTTCACCATCCACCGGGTTTTCACCATCCACCAGGCTTTCACCATCCACCAGGCTTTCACCATCCACCAGGCTTTCACCATTAGGGTGCTTAACGCGTTGGATCGGTTTGGTCACGGACTCTTCGGGGCTCCCCGCTAAACAAGCAACCGCACGCAAAGCGTAATCGGTGTTCTTAGTTAACATGACGGGAAACTCTCTGCTTATTTCACGAGAAAAGACGACCGGGTGGTGATTGAATAGTCAGTAAAGTTAACTTGGCTGTCAACCCGCAAATAGAGGTCGCCTGAGTTTGAATTGCGTAATAACGTCAAATGCCTACGAACGCTCGGGATCGACCCCGCAGACTTGTGAAGATGTTCTTCTCGGATTTTAGTGGCATCTGTCCAGCATGGGGGATTTTTTGAGGCATCTACTCCTGCGTCCAATGGGAGTCCAAAAAGCAGTCTCGGCGGAGCAACGTTCGTCGAGACTGCCCGC
>Ga0105050_10010438_pt1 | contig 10164 bp, 10 predicted proteins | sample FRY01_FD_78088 | JGI IMG/M metagenome (GOLD analysis project Ga0105050, IMG submission 78088) | Freshwater microbial communities from Lake Fryxell liftoff mats and glacier meltwater in Antarctica - FRY-01 | ecosystem: Environmental > Aquatic > Freshwater > Ice > Glacier meltwater ... | reverse complement strand
TCTGCGCTGGTGCTGGGCGACAATCTTTTTTACGGCCAAGGTTTTACGCCTAAGCTGCAAGCAGCAGCTGCGCGCAGCTCTGGAGCCACGATCTTTGGCTACCAAGTGAACGATCCTGAACGTTTTGGCGTGGTGGAGTTTGATGCGAAAGGACGCGCCAAATCCATCGAAGAAAAGCCTGCCCAACCCAAATCCAACTTCGCCGTCACCGGATTGTATTTCTATGACAGTGAAGTGGTGTCGATTGCGAAGGCGGTGAAACCCTCTGCCAGAGGCGAGCTTGAAATCACGTCCATCAACCAGGAATACCTGACGCGGGACCAATTGCATGTGGAGCAGCTGGGGCGCGGCCACACCTGGCTGGACACAGGTACTTTTGAGTCTCTGCTTGAGGCCTCGCAGTTTATTCGCACCATTCAGGAGCACCAAGGCTACTTGGTGGCCTGCCTGGAGGAGATTGCCTTTCAAGCTGGCTGGATCGGCAAGGCGGAGGTGCAGGCTACTGCCGCTGAGATGGGTGGGAATGCCTATTCCCAGTACTTGCTCCGACTGACATCCACACTCTAACTATTCTGAAATGCGTCTCGCGATCATGCAGCCCTACTTCCTGCCTTACATTGGCTATTTCCAATTGATGGCGGCTGCAGATCGGTTCGTATTTTTGGATGACGTCAATTACATCAATCGGGGCTGGATCAACCGGAACCGCCTGCCTACGCCTCAAGGCCCTGCGTGGTTCACGCTGCCCTTGGTCGGGGCAAGCCAAAATCGATTGATATGCGAGCTGGATATCAAGGCGGATGACGGGTGGAAGCGTTCTTTCGAACGCACCATTTCAATGACCTATTCCAAGGCTCCTTACTATTCGGAAGTTTTCCCCTTGTTTGAGAAGCTTTTGTCCGCCGCATCTGGAAATCTGGCTCAATTTCTGAGCCGAAATTTGCAAGAACTTGCCGCATGGCTGGGCCTGACCACGCAATTTGTGCCCTCATCCAGCATTTATCCCAAGGAGGAGCGAAAGGGGCAGCAACGCATTCTCGATATCTGTCTCCGTGAGGGTGTGGGCATCTACGTCAATCCACCAGGCGGGCGCGAATTGTACGACGATTCAGTGTTTTCCGCTGCGGGGGTGCAGCTCCAGTTCCTCAGAAACGAATTGCAAAATCTGCAACTCGTGTCTTCCGGTGAGGATGGTCCGGTGCTTTCTATCCTTGATTTGATGATGTACAACTCCCAACTGTTGCTTCGGCAGGCCGTGAACACTTTCCATGTGGAAAACGACTGCCCAACTTCAAGTTCTGACATTTGACCAGGGATTTGCATGGGGTCGCCATTCCTGAGCACAGTTGTCACGACGACGGCGGGACACCGCAGCTTAACGGTTTTTCTCGTTCACAAGTCCTTGATGGTGGGGCGTTTAAAGAACCCAATTTGCCGCTTGCTTTAGCCCTAGCGTTGTGAAAAATTCCTTTGGCCTGAGTGTTTACGCGTCGATAAAATTTCCAAAGAGCAATTTTCGCAATCAAATTTAATGCAAGATGAAATCCAAAGCGCGCGCGTTATTGCGGAGCATTATGAGAAGGTCTTTGCGGAATTTGGCGATACATATCGTGGTGCCGATTGGCCAAATGCAACGGATGCCTTGAAGCGGTATGAGGTGATGCTTGGCATCATACCAAAAGAAAAAGTCGGTCAAAGCACAACGTTGCTAGATTTCGGCTGCGGTTCAGCGCAACTCATGGATTATCTGGGCAGTACGAACCGCCATTGGGTTCAATACTCCGGAATGGATTTGTCTGAAAGCTGCATAAAAGCGGCAAATGATAAGTATCCAAATTGCCAATTTTACTGCAATAATGTACTGACGGATGAGATGTCTGTCCCTTCTTTTGATTATGTTGTTCTGAATGGTGTGCTGACTGAAAAACTGAGCCTTTCACAGGAAGAAATGCTCAAATTTGCGGAGAAATTACTCTCGAAGGTTTTCGAGATGAGTACCAAAGGAATGGCTTTCAATGTGATGAGTAAAGTCGTGGATTGGGAACGGTCAGATCTCTTTCATTTATCGATGGATCAAATGGCGGAAATTGTGGGACGAAGATTGAGCCGACATTTTGTCGTACGCCATGATTACGGCCTTTATGAATATACCGTGTACGTTTTTAAAACAGCTAATCAATAAAATCATAAATGGCTAAGGTTATCATATTTGGTTTGGCTGATTTCGCCTCGCTTGCGTACTATTACTTAAGTACCGATTCCGAGCATGAAGTGGTCGGCTTTTCAGTTTCCGATGAATACATGCCGCAGGGAGATCCTGTCTTCGAGGGGTTGCCAGTTGTTCCCTTCAGCCAAGTTGCAGAGCGCTGGTCGGCATCTGATTTTTCCTTCTTTGCTCCTATGGCACCTAGAAAGATGAGCACGCTGAGAGAAAAGGTGTATGATCAAATAGTGGCCTTGGGGTATGATTTGATCAGCTACGTAAGTTCCAAGGCTACTTCATTCAGCAATGTCCAGATAGGTCGCAACTGCTTCATTCTGGAAGACAATACCATCCAACCCTTTGTGAGCATTGGTGATAATGTTGTGTTGTGGAGTGGCAATCACATAGGCCACCACAGCACCATTGGTGATCACACGTTTTTCACATCCCATGTCGTATTGTCGGGCCACTGCGTGGTTGAGCGCAACTGCTTTTTTGGAGTTAACGCGACCATGAAAGACGGCCTAAATATTGCGCAAGGCACCTTTGTTGCCATGTCTACATCCGTAATGCGTAATACCGAGGCTTGGGGTGTTTATAAAGGTAACCCTGCGGAAAAACTAAAAATATCCAGCATGGATCTCAGGTCCTAACAAGTACGTCATGATGCCATCAATAAAATGGGAGAAAAAAGGGCTGATTTATAACGTCGATGGTGCTTTGCCATGGGCGCAATCTCATGCGCAGATTCCTACCGTGGACATTATTGATGAGCGCACGCTTCGCATCTACTACAGCAGCCGGGATGCAGGGAATTTGAGCCGCACAGGCTACATCGATGTGGAATCTTCCAGGCCGAATGAAGTCACGCATGTCGGCAAATCACCCATTCTGGAACTGGGGACACCTGGATCATTTGACGATTGCGGTATCATGCCGTCGTGGGTTGTTACGCACAATGGGCTGAAGTATCTTTATTACATTGGTTGGAATGTAAGGAATACGGTCCCGTATCACAATTCCATCGGGTTGGCTGTTAGCGACGATAATGGGGATACCTTTCGTAAGCTTTACGATGGCCCCATCATGGATCGTACCGCTTCTGAGCCGTTTTTTTGTGCCACCTCATGTATTCACGTTGAGAATGGAATTTGGCGTAACTGGTATCTCTCATGCACGGAATGGGTGACGGTGCAGGGTAAGCTTGAGCCGCGCTACAATCTGAAATACGCTGAATCATCGGATGGCATCAACTGGACGAGAGATGGCACCGTTGCGATAGACTATGCCAATGATGAAGAGGGTGGCATTGTGCGCGCTTCAGTAATCAAACAATCTCACGGCTATTTGATGTGGTATTCCTACAGAAGTCACCACGACTACCGAAGTAATTCGCAACTCAGCTACCGCATCGGTTTCGCGCATTCTTTAGACGGAATCAAATGGACACGACAGGACCAGTCTGTCGGTATTGATGTGAGCCGTGATGGTTGGGATTCATTCATGGTTGCCTACCCCCACGTCGTCAATATCGGGGGGCAACTTCACATGTTTTATAATGGAAACGGTTTTGGTAAAACCGGCTTAGGCTATGCAACATTGACTCAATGAGTCTGACTGTGAAACACTCAAGCACAGCAAATAACCAGAACGAAACAGAACCGATGAACATTGATCGACATACTTTTAATAAAGACGGTTTTGTGCTCATTACTTCGCTCTTCACGCGTGAGGAAGTTGGACAAGTCCGGCAGGATGCCAAGGGAGTGTTTATTCGGCAGATGATGAACAGCGGTCTGCTGCCTAACTTGACGCCGACTGAGGTCGAATTTGAAGCTGCGGTGTATCAATTTTTTGTTAAGGATCAGGCCGCATTTATCAACTGCGGCAAGCAAATCCAACACCTGGTTTCACTTCATCGCCTTGGTGTTGACGAGAGGGTGTTGGAGCTAATGAAAGCCTATGGGATCAAGGTCCCGTGCATTAGTACACGTCCTGTTCTGTTTTTTAACAGCCGGCATCTGGCAACAAAAGAAGTTTACTGGAAGACGCCGCCTCATCAAGATTGGCGCAGCATTCAGGGGTCGCTTAATTCCTTGGTATTGAGGCTGCCATTGGTTGATATCAACGCGTCTCTTGGAGCTTTGGAGATTGTTCCGGGCAGTCACCGTCGGGGTCTGCTTTCGACTCGCCTTGATGAAAGCTTCGGCGTGGTTGATAATATTGCTGATGAAGAGTTTGTTTCGGTTCCAGTATCTGCAGGGGACGCTTTGCTGTTTTCTACTTTTCTCATTCATCGCTCAGGGAACAACACAACACACTCGATCCGTTGGTCTTGTCATTTTCGCTACAATGACCTCGATGAAGACACTTTTATTAAGCGGCACTACCCGCATACCTATTTGTACAAACCAAAAGATGAAATCATCACCCCTGGTTTCCCCAATGTTTCTGAATTGGAAAGTGCATTTCCATTGCACTCATAGAGCTGCTAATGCTGTCCAGCGATCACCCCCCGAAAATCATGAATAAAACAGTTACAAGGATAGTCCGCAGTATTAACATGTCTCTGCTGGCAACGAACAGGTCTTTGGAGCTCTGCTCTCAAATGAACTACGAAACTGAAAATCTCGACTTTATTGACGACGCTACCGCCGGTGAAGTATTCTACGATCTTGGTGCTTGTGAAGGAAGGTTCACAACGTATGCAGCCCTGAAAAAATTGAAGGTCTATTCCTTTGAGCCGGAAAGTCGTAACTACGCAGCTCTAGAGCAGAATTTGAAGCTGAACAGCTTGGACAGCGCAAGTGTGACGGCCTTTAACAAAGCCGTGGGCAATGTGAATTCCACCGCCACAATGGATATTGGGCAGCCCTGGGAGGGCGGACATCACAAAGTCGTTAATACTGGTTCAGGGCAGGAATTAATTTTTAAGCCAGTAGAGAGCCAAAGTATCGAAGTCATCCGTTTGGATGACTTTATTAAAACAATGGAAATTCCATTGCCTAATTATCTAAAGGTGGATGTTGATGGATCAGAAGTCGAATTTATTGAAGGGGCTGTGGACACACTGACTGGCCCAAATCTGAAAGGGATTCTTTTCGAATTGGACATCGAGAGCGCAAAGTTTCCTTTTATTATCGATAAACTGGCTGGTTTTGGATTCAGTGAAGTGAGCCGTCACATCATACCAAATGAAAAGACCTTGTACAACATTCGGTTCCATAAAAAATAATTGCGTCCTTTAATTTAACGAGAATCTGTTCAAACAATCTTGCTGGTTGGCTGAATAACATACCCGCTGACGTTGTTTGATGAATCCTATTCTTTATGTTGGTCGTCCAAATCTGGGTGATCGAGAAGCGTTTTTAGCGCGAGTCAACGACATCTATGATCGTCGTTGGCTGTCAAACGGAGGGCGCTATGTTTGTGAACTCGAGGCTGCAATGAGCAGTCTTCTTGGCGTCAAACACTGCGTGGCGATGTGCAATGCAACCATCGGTTTGGAGATTGCCATTCGTGCCCTGAACCTTTCTGGTGAGGTGATTGTGCCGTCTTTTACCTTTGTTGCCACCGCGCATGCATTGCAATGGCAGCATATCACGCCGGTTTTTTGTGATATCGATCCGCTGACCCACAATATTGACCCAGCTAAAGTGGAGGCTCTCATCACACCGCGAACCTCGGCCATTATGGGGGTGCATCTCTGGGGAAGGGGCTGCGACGTGGAGGCGTTGCAGTCGATCGCTGACCGGCATGGCTTAAAGCTTTTATTTGATGCGGCCCACGCCTTCGGCTGTTCCCATGAAGGACGTATGATTGGGGGCTTCGGGAATGCTGAAGTTTTCAGTTTTCACGCCACCAAATTTCTCAATACGCTGGAAGGCGGAGTGGTGGCCACCAACGATGAAGCATTGGCCTTACAGTTACGCCGGATGAAAAACTTCGGCTTCACCGGGTATGATCAAGTCGAAAGCATCGGCACGAATGGGAAGATGAATGAGGTTTCCGCAGCGATGGGCCTCACCAATCTGGAAAGCATGGATGAGTTCATCGCTTTCAACCGTGCGCATTATCAGCGCTATCGGGAGCAGCTTGCAGACCTGCCTGGGCTGTCGGTACTGCACTACGATGAAACCGAGAGCTGCAATTTTCAGTATATTGTCTTGGACCTCGATTCTGAAATCGCTGGTATCAGCCGGGATGATCTTGTCCGATCTCTTCATGAGCAGGGGGTAATTGCCCGCCGCTATTTTTATCCGGGATGTCATCGCATGGAGCCGTATCGCACTCTTTTTCCGGAATCTGGCCTGAACTTGCCTGAAACTGAAAAGCTTGTGCAAAGGCTGTTTTGCCTTCCCACGGGCAGCAGTCTGACTGTGGCCGATGTGGATCGTGTCTGTGACTTGGTCCGTCAGATTATGACAGCCTGGTGACAGTGGCCTTTCTGAGATAACAAAATCGGGCTGATCCTGTTTAACCGGCAGCGGTCACAAGCAGGATTTTTTTTGGTTCAAAGACCTAATGAACAGATAAAATATTTTCATGATGGGGCTTTTGATTTTCGAGAAGCTGTACAGCAAATACATTTCTCCTGCGATGCGGGAATCTAAAAAAACCTCGTCGGTCAATTTCAATGGCCGAAAACTGGGGTCCACCGTTCGAGTGAACCTTGCATCCTTCACATTGCAATGGACTCCAGACCCATCAAATCCAATGTTATCAACCAACGTTTGACGGGGCAACACGGTAAACATTTGATGCTGCAGCATTGCGACGGTGAAGACGAGATCGTATTTTGCCATGAGATCAGCATCGGTAATGTTGTCTCTGCATAAAGACTTGTACCTTCGGGCTAAATCCTTGCCGACGTGCTTGAGGTTTTTGGCCAATTGTGGGTTTTTGATATGGTTGCGCCAGTCAACCCTCATTGTGTCAACTAATTCGAAGCGGTCTTTCCAGGTGCCCACTCCCCAAGGGCAAAAAACCGGGGAAAAAAAAATGTCATTGGCATAGCTTTTTGGGAATGCAATGGGCGGGCAGTAGCCACCTATCGACATTACGCTTTTATTGGACTCATATTTTTCCAGCCCATTATTAATAAATTCTAAAAAATGGGGAGAGGTGACAATGTCATCCTCGAGAAAGATGGATTTGCCGTGAGTTGTTGCGAGCTGAATGTGCGCATTGCTGGTGTTTTCAAACATGTTGTTTGTCGGCTGTAGTCGAGGATGCACTTTTTTAAAGCCGGTGATCGTCGTTAAGTAGTCTCGCAGTTCCTGAACTTTGGCTTCGTCTCCTGGGCGGGGGCCGTCAGAAAAAATATAAATCTCTGATTGCTGGGCTAGGGTGTTGGCTTTCAGCGCATCAATCGATCTGATCAGATGATTGAGTCTGGTGTAAGTGCAGATTCCTATGGGAGCTAATTGCATGAGGAGTTCGTTATTGGGTGGTTTGTCAGATCGCTGTTACCACTTCAACGCCGACAAAACATTGATCGGAGCGATGTTTTTAAAGATGAATTTGTTCAGACATCACCTGAAATGGGAGTTGGAGAGGACGTTCGAGGTGGCGTCATCATTAGGCCAGGATTGCGTGATGTTAAGTTATGATGCTCACGGGATGTGTCACTTGAGATTTAGCTTAGAGGAGAGTTAGCGCAAGGGCTTTGCTCTACAAGAAGGGGTTCTGAAACGAAAGGCTGCGAGCTTATCGATGCCGCCTGGAGTGGAGGGTGGAGGAACCATACCAGCCGTCGCCCCCTTATTGAAGTTTAAAACTGCATTAGGCATTTCTTGCACCACATCTCAAATGTCAATTTCCTGCGCTTGGCGGGCGGCTCCAAAGATTATGAATTGTTGAAAAAAGCCGGAGCGGCTTTATTGGTGGGATGATGAGAAACCTACTGAAATCCTTCAAGGACTGGCGCAATCAGCGGAGATATGCGGCGGTTAAAAAATCATTCGGCGACCGGTTGGAAGTCCGCGCTGGGCCCTTTGCCGGGATGCTGTATAATTTTGAATCTCATGGTTCATCCATCGTTCCAAAACTGGTGGGCATCTACGAGGAACCCATCGCTCACTGCATGGACGAAATACCGCTGAAACGCTACGATCGGATTATTGATGTCGGGTCTGCGGAAGGCTACTACACTGTTGGATTTGCTTGTAAAAATATGGCGCGCAGGGTGCATGCGTTTGACATCTCTACAGATGCCCGGTTGATGCTGGAGCGCCTCGCCGCTTTGAACCATGTAAGAGATCTGATCACGGTGAATGCGTTGTGTGATGCTCAGCAGTTGCAAGCATTGTCGGGAAGAGGTTCCTTGGTTTTTTGTGATGCGGAAGGAGCAGAGGATGAACTGCTGGACCCTGTCTCGGTCCCCAATCTGCTTCATACAGACATTGTTGTGGAGACTCATGACTGGCTCAAGCCCGGCATTACCAATGACATCATCGAACGCTTCCGTCGTTCTCATCGGATCGAGGTGATGGCGGATACGGAACGGAACTGGAGCAAATACCGCTGGCCGACGGCTTTTACGGAAAGAATGAAGCGTGCCTGGTGCAATGAGGGGCGTCCCAAAGGCATGTTGTGGCTGAGAATGCTTGCCACTCCCTCCGGCGAGGACTCATAAGGATTGCGCATCGAGTCTTTTTTGTTCTTCTCTTTTTCCCTCACTAAGTGTATTTCTTCATTCAATTAACAGGAACTTAAAACAATGAATTATTATTCACAATACGGGGAAGATCGGGCTCTATGGGACTTTTTCTGTTCTCAGAGCAGCGGCCTCTGCGTTGAAGTCGGCGGTTTCGATGGCGAGACTTTCAGCAACTCGCTTTTATTCGAGGAAAATGGCTGGCGAGCCATCATCATCGAGCCCATGCCTCACTTCGCTGAAAAAATCCGCGTTCGTCGCCCAGATGTCACACTCTTCGCATGCGCTGCGGGTGCACAAGCAGGAGCGGCAACGCTCATCATCGCCCACGGTGTTGAAACTCTCTCCACCACCACTGCCATGCCTGAACATCTGGAACGTATCCGCAAGACGGGAGGACAGACAGAAGCAGTCACCGTGCCTATGCGCACACTCAACGACATGCTAACCGAGGCGGAAGTGGAGAAAATTGATTTCATCAGTATCGATGTCGAGGGGGGGGAGCTGGAAGTACTCGCTGGGTTTGATCTAACACGCTGGCAACCGCGTGTGGTCATCCTTGAAAACAATGACAGAAAAAGGTGCGGTGACTTGCAGGATGAGATGCTGCGTCGGGGTTATCATTACTTTATCAACACGGGCTGCAATGAGTGGTACGTGCCTAGTAGCGAAAAAAAAATCGTCACACTGCTGCTGCGGCTAAAAAACCGCATGCGCCGCTTTGCCATCATCGCTCGCGTTATCACTAGGAATATCACAGAGGCTACAGGCTTGAAGACGCTAGAGCGCACCATCCGCAAAAAAATCAAAAAACGATAAATGTCCTGGCAGCAGTTAAGCGTAGGCTTGAGACATTAGCTGTGACGCTTACTTTCCAATGCCATTTGTTAGGATTCAAAAAAAGGGCCGGCGCAATTGATTACATTGGGGCGTGTTCCTATTTTATACATAATCTTGGCTAAGTAATTCCTAAATCCGCGTATTAAATTTGAATGGAATGAAGCTTTTGATTGCATTAGAGGATTGGAGTGACTAGCCGCATAAACCAATTGTTTGTAGCTTAAATCTAAAACTTCCTGCAATCTTTCCCTCTGCTGACTGACTAATTGTAATCGTAATGAATCAGACTTTTCCAACTCATTGAGTTTTTCTGCCAGTTCCAAAACATTTTCATAATAGCAATAAGAAGGCAAAGGGACCCCACCAAAGCAATCTGTTGGGCTTAAGAAACAAGCGAGGCCCGCAGATATTGCTTCTATAAGTGAATTACCCCTTGTTGCCCGACCTCCGAGCTTTACAAAAT
>Ga0105050_10010436_pt1 | contig 10164 bp, 17 predicted proteins | sample FRY01_FD_78088 | JGI IMG/M metagenome (GOLD analysis project Ga0105050, IMG submission 78088) | Freshwater microbial communities from Lake Fryxell liftoff mats and glacier meltwater in Antarctica - FRY-01 | ecosystem: Environmental > Aquatic > Freshwater > Ice > Glacier meltwater ... | reverse complement strand
TTGACGCAGAAACAGGTTTAGAGTATGTTAAGACATTGGCTCCAAAGTGGGCATTAGATGCCAACAGTCAACCCAACGGTGCTATATTAATAATAGAGGAAATTAACAGAACACGTAAATCTGTTCGAGATGCAGCTTTACAAATACTAAATGAAAGGGTTGTTGGTAATGTTAAATTAAATGATAATGTGTTTATGATTTCATCTGGTAACTTAGGTGAAGAAGATGGAACAGAAGTAGATGATTTAGAGGCTGCAATTAATAACAGATTGATTCATTTACGTCACGAAATGACGTTACAAGATTGGAAAGAAGGTTATGCCGATAAAAATGTTCACGAATCTGTTTTATCGTTTGTTACAAGCCAAACAAAGTTTTTAAATGAAAAACCTAAAAAAACAGGAAAAACAGAAGATGATTCATTTGGAACATTTAGAAGTTGGTCTAATTTAAGTGATTACGTTAAAATTAACAATTTAGACTTATATGACGAAAATGACATAATGGACGTATATGTGAACGCCAAATGTTTTATTGGTGCGGCAGGTAGTTTATCATTTAAAACGTATTTAAATAACAGAACAAGAATTACAATTATGGACGTTTTAAATAATTACGATTCAAAACTTAAAGAAATAACAACATTAAATAGAACACAGAAAAGTGATTTACTTTCTTCATTAAAAGAATCAGACAAACATATTTTAAAATTAACTGATAAACAATTTACAAACGCAGTTAAATTTATGGTAACTATTGATGCTGATGAAGTGGCTGGGTTATTGTTTGATATTACATCTCAATTAAAAAGAGGTGACGATATGAGACACCCAAGAATTACACACTTAACGACGGATCATCCGATTATAAGTTTTGCATTTAGAAAGATGCAAAAAATGGCATTAGCTACATAATTAAATAATAGAGTAATAAATTCCAAAATTATTTGAAATAATGAGGTTTGTAAACATCAACAGAAATACAGAAATTACAAGAATTGACATTATAAAACTTGTAAATCAGATTCAAGAAACTCCATCTAAAATAAGAGATATAATTGATCCTGATTTACAAGATTTAGTATTAAGTTATTTTGAAGATGAACAAAAACATTTATTAGTATTACATATATTAAATAATGATAATAAGGCCACATCGTCTAACGGTTAGGACGCTGCCCTTTCACGGCGGTAATACGGGTTCGAATCCCGTTGAGGCTACAAAAAGGTTATAATGGATAAAGTAAATAATAATGATTTTATGGAAGAGGAGTTAATATTTAATTCTGAAACTAATGATTATGAAGTTACACTCGTAGATAAAAGAACGAAGAAAGAATTTAAAGATTCACAAATTGAATTAAATAAAAATTTAGATTCAAATTTCTATTTTCCATACAAACAAGATAACTTAGAAGAAAAGAAAATATTAAAAACTACTCTATTAAGTATAGATTTAACTAAGCCAGAAGGTGTTGATGATTTACCACTCCCAGAACAAAAATTATACAATGATTATCTAAAAAGAAAAAACTTCGCAGCTAATGATTTACTCACTAAACGTGGTGGTGGTAGGTCAGTAAAACTATTATCTGAGAAAGAAATAAGATACTCAATGGAAAATTCTAACAACGTGGCATCGGCAGCATTGTTCTTAGCTGTACCAAGACCAAGGTGGCTTAAATATGCAAAAACTTACTTTGATATAGAAACAGGAAAGAGTCTGTATCAATTACATAATATAAAATGTTGGGGTGTTGAGGATCCGGGTAGATATAGACGGGAAGGTGGATTTAGTGATGGTTCTTTAAGAAGAAACAAAAAACTATATAATTCATTGTATGGAAGATTAATTGACCCGGTAACGGGTGAGTATGTTTTAAAAGAACACAGAAAAATCGTTATATTAAGAAATAGAAAAATTAAATTATTAGATGTCGTTAATGGTTTACACCCAAATTATGATCCGGTTAAGTTAAAGAGGAATCTAATAAAGGCAGGTTGGTTAGTTCCAAAATGTGAAAAATGTGGTTGGGAAGAAAGCAGACAGAGTGATGGCAAATCAGCCATAGTATTAAATTTTAAAGATAATAATTCAAAAAATCACACTCGTAACAACTTAGAAATTTTATGTTTTAATTGTTTTTTTAATCACTCAGAGTTATGGAAGAATAAAAAATATTACAATTATTAACTCTGATACATATAAGGTAGGTGTTCTATGGCTAACAACAAGCCAAACAAAAATACTGTATATAGTAAAGACAGTAAGAAAAATGTTAATGTTCAACCCCCAGCAAGGCAAAAATACGGGAATCCGGTTGACTGGTCTTTCAATTATTTGACCGAAAATCCGGTTCAACTAAATGAATTAATTGATGCATATAGTCTTAGCGTTCCTTCGGAAATGTCTAAGAAAACACAGAACACTCATATTAAATTAATTACAAGTGAGTTTAAGAATATTAAAACTGCCGCACAGAATATCAGAAATGCACAGAGTAAAAAACGTTCAGCACAGAATATTAAAGAAATGAAAATGAAACAACAAGCATATTTTAATACATCAGAAACAAAGAAATCTAAAAAAACAAAGAATGATATAAATGGTGAAGTAGTAGTTATTAAATCCAAATCTAAAAACAATAGAAAAAAAGATTAATAAATACTAATATTTTATTTCAGATGAAGAAGGGCAATGTTCTGTCCTTCTTTTTTATTTTATATTAGGAATTAATAAATAATTTAGTTAAATTGTATTTACTAATTAAACAACAACAAAAATAAAAATAAATAATGAAAACTTTAAATAAAAAATGGTTAGAAATTTCAAATACAATAGTAGAGTTCAAAGGAGTAGAATTATATCAAGAGTATTTGATTAATCTAAAAAATAAAATAGATGGTATTTTTTCAGAGGATTTCTTAGATATAATTTTATCAAAACCAAATCACTTATCTATCGAAGCTTCACTTGCTTCATATTATCTTATCTTTATTTTAGAGTTTCAAACTACATTGGATGTAGATTTAAAGAATAAATTAATTGTTACTAAAGAGGCTAATTTATTTGTTGAAATGTTAGCTAACTTGTTAGATGAATATCTGACACTCAGAATAAAAGAATTAAAGAAGAAAAATAGTTCATTAGTTACATTAAACCAACCGTTTTCATTTAAGATGTATTATAGTTTGGTTTTAAGTTTAGAAATTTTACATACTAATAATTAAGGATTATTGATGAATAAAAGAGTAAGAAGACTTACAACCGATATGATGGATAATTTAATTAGAATTACAGATATAATGTCATCTATCAAACACCCATATCTTAAAAACGGTCCTAATGATCAAGAAACATTATGTGATGCCTGGATAGTTAAGATTTTAAAAAAACAAAAATTAATAGTTGGTAAAGATATTAGTTTTTTATTAAGTAACCTTAATAATGTGCCAGAGAGTGGAATTGAAATTATAAAAAAACAACCAGAAGATTCAAAACTAAAAATGTATAATGTGGTGGTTGAAATACTTCAAGACTATTATACATATCCATTGCAAGGGATTGAAAGGATATCTGATGAGGTCTTAATTGAATACGCAAAATGTTGGCACAAAGTAAATAATAAATTTGTAATTCAATTACACAGATTTCAAGCCATATCCATTATGAAGTTACATAGTAGATTCGTAGGATTATTTGAGAATCTGATACCAGACACAGCGATGACATTTACAACAAGCTTCATATTATTTAATATTAATACTTATCCAAAATTAATATTATCTTCAACCTACAAAGAAAAGTTTAAAATATATAAAAATATTAAACCTGAACCAAGTAAGAGTTTTATATTAAGGGAAATTAGTGCATATTTAAAATACAGCTGTATTCTAACCAGTAAATCTGATGCGGTTGACATACATTCGTTTTTGGCTTATGACGATGCTAAAAATGAACCGTTAATTAATGATATATTAGAAATATTTGAATCACATTCAAACAATTTTTATATAAAAGATGTTATCCAAGGAATTGAATTTCTGCCTCATAAATTAATGATGTCGTTATATAAGAATTATTTTACATTAGAACAATTTAAATCATTCTTTAATGTAACAAGAACATATCAGCAAACATTGCCTTATTGGTATTATAGCATTCCTGATGAAATATTATTAGATGTTGGTTTAAATAATATACCTCAATTTCAATACAAAGCAACTATAATACGATTAATTAATGATAACCCAGAATTTTGTGAATCATTTGATAAATCCCAATTAAAGAAATTAAGTTTAAACGATTGGACAGGTCTTATAAATAAAAATATAAATATTAGTAAATTCTTCGTTACCTACAAGAAAAGAGGGGACACTTTTGAAAAGATGGCTAAACGAAATCCTAAATTTGTTTTATCTTTAATAGATTAATTTCAATAAAATTAGGATATGTGAATTATTTTACTTAAATTGTATTTGTTAATTAAAACAATAAACAAATAAATAAGTGGAGAAGATATGTTTTTTAATAGTAGAATAGATGTAAGAATAACAGACCCTTTGAGTGAGTGGTTAGTTAAAGATAAAGATTTAAAATTCTTTGGTGAAATCGCACTCGCAACAGATATTATTGAAACCAAAAGAGTTCCAACAATGGGAGTTTGTATAACTAAAACAGGATTTAATTTATATTACAATCCTCTATTTTTGGATAAATTAACACCAGACGGTGTTAAATTTGTTTTGATTCACGAATTTATGCATCTATTATCAGAACATTGTTTAAGATCAAGTTCATATGGTTTGGATCCTCATTTGTCTAACTGCGCACAAGATATGATTATTAATACAGAAATTAATAGAGACTATGCCAGTAAAAAAATAACTATGCCAACAGGTGAAATGAGTGGTTTATTAATTCCACCAGATTATAAAGATATACATATTAGTGAAGTATTGTATGACTATTTAAAATCTGATGAATTTAAAAAGAAAAATCCAGAATTAAGCGATCGTTTAGGAGATGGTGAAGGTTTAGGACAAGAATTTGATTGTTCTGATATGTCAGATGAAGAAATTGAAGAATTAATTGATAAATTATTAAAGTCCGGAAGATATGATGTTCATCTTAAAAATGAAGTTTCAGATGATGTTGCAAAAGAAATGTCAAGATCATTAGTTCAGTCTTTAAAAACAAGAGGATTATTACCTTCCTCAATGGAAGAATTTTTAAATAAAATTACACCAAGTAAGGTTGATTATTTAAAAAGAATAAAAAAATCTGTTTCAGGTTTTGCCGGAAGTGTTAAGTATGACACTTATTTGAAACTTAACAGAAGAGGAATTGAAGGCAAAAAAGGATTTAAACGAGATGGTGTTGGTATTAATGTTTTATTAGATGTTTCGGGTTCAATGAATGGAATGCACGAAAAGGTATTAAGTTATTGTTTCCAAAATAATTTATATATAAATTTAGTCCAAGTTGATACAGAAGTTAAGAATGAAGACGTTTTTAAAATTACTAATAAAAATGAATTACAAAAAATGAAATTAATTGGTGGGGGTGGAACAAACCTACAACCTGGTATTGATTTTATTACAGCCAATCCAAAATTAAATAAATTAGGACTTTTAATTTTAACTGATGGGGATTGTGATAGTTTAGATGTTAGAAAAATAAATGGAAAGACTTTAATAATTTCCTGCCGTATTGAGGTGAATGTGAAAGGTGATAATGTTGAACAAATAATAATAGATAAGAATGATTAAAATAAAATATTACATTCCAAGAAAGTTTGGAAATAGAATAATGTTACAGGAGATTAAGACCTTAGTTGTAAAGAATTTCAATAGGAAATTATATAGTAATATAGTTCGTATTGCATTCCGTAGTGGACAGGGTGTTAGAATACCGGAAGACGACACACACGCAAGTTTAGCCGCAGTGGTTGATATGAGTATTATCCAGAAAATGGAGGAAGCGAATGCGTGATTACTACATTTTCAAACAATGTGGAGCAAGGATAAAAGACTTCGATGTTTTGATAGATGGTGAATCATTATTTCAAAAACACTTAATAGACCCAAAAACATTTTCAACACAAGATGAGATGTTAGAAGAGGCAATTGAATTACTTAAAATTGATAAAAATATCAATAGAATGACACAAACAAGAAATATAATTATTAATAATAAATACGTAAAGAAGGAGAAGACAGCCGATGATCAAATCATTGAAGAACTTATTCAAGACATCGAGAGAAGAGATGAATAAAACCCAATATCTAATGTCAGATATAAATAATGAAGAGGTGTATAATATTATTAGATACCAGGAACCTTTAATGCCAGGGGAGAATTTAGAAGATTTAACAGATGATAATATTAATTTAATAATAACAGACCCAATGACATCTGGTTATACATCTGAAAATTTAAGACAATTTTATTATGATACTTATATAAATAGAATATATTTTTGGATTTTAGAAAATGTTAAAAAGAGTGATGAGAATAATCAATATAATGTAAAGACAATTAAGTTATTAGATTGTGGCTGTAACCTTGGAATATTTAAACAGTCTTTAGCACTTTTAAATCTTTTAAAAGAAAATGGTTATAATTTTAATATTGAATATACAGGAATTGAATTCAATACCAATCACACTAAATTAGCAAAGAGAATAGATAAAGATATAAATATTTTAGAATCCACGGTTGAGGAGTTTATTTCTGAATCTAAGTTTGATATAATCTTATTTATTAATTTCTTTGAGAACGATGTGTTGAAAGGAATGGCAGAAGAACAAATTAAATATTTTCAAGATGTTAATCAAATAACAACGATGGATGACTATGTTATTAAAATATTTGAAGATTACTCAATTAATAAATTGGAAGTGAATGGGTTATTATTAATGAACTTTGATAGTTGGTCACTATACAATAGCACCGATACCAATTATGTATTAACTCCGAATGTTGTTACTAATTTATATGATTTTAGTAAATCAAATAATTTAAGTTTTAAATTAGAAGATCCATTTGTTAAATTGGATATTAATATCCAAAATGCTTTATTAACAATTACAAAGGAAAGAGATAATGAACCGAATACAGCCTGATAAATCGGCTCTGATATGGGGAATCATTGGTGTGACGATAATATGTTTAATTGTATTATTATTTGCTATGGGAGTATTTTACCTGGCCCTATCAGTTACATTTTGGACATTTGATTGGTATAATAGATATATATTAATAGACAATGGGGTTCTATTAAGATTTACAGTTATTACAATTATTTCATATTTCTTTTATAGTAAGGACTAAAAAATGATTGATATAAGGCATTGTGATAATTTGGAATTAATGGCTGAGATTAAAGATAAAACTATTGATTTAATTTATTGTGATATTTTGTATGGAACCGGCAAAAACTTCAAAGACTATAAAGATTTAAAACCTGATAGAAATGTAATAGAAGGACACTATATTCCAAGACTCCAAGAAATGTATAGAATTTTAAAAGACACAGGTAGCATTTATTTACAGATGGACCCAAGAATAAATCATTGGGTAAGATGTATGATGGATGATATATTTGGTTATGATAATTTTCAGAATGAAATTATATGGTGTTATGGAGCCGGTGGAAGTAGTAAACAAAAACCCTTTGCAACTAAGCACGATGATATAATATTGTATTCTAAAAGTTCAATATATAAATTTAATTTACTTAAAGATGAGAATGGCAGTCGTTTAAAAGACTGGTGGAGAATACAAAGTATAGCGGACAAAAGTGGGTATTTACAAAAAGATAATGAGTATAGATTGTATGATACTCAAAAGCCCAAACAATTATTAGAACGTATAATTAAAGCAAGTAGTAATGAAAATGATTTAGTAGCAGATTTTTATGGTGGTTCATTTACAACTGCCGAAGTTTGTAAAGATTTAAATAGAAACTTCATAGGATGTGATATAAATAAGAAAGGTGTTCAAATAGGTTTGGACAGATGTAATAAGGAATAAAAAATGAGAAGTGGTATATTAGATAGATACGGTATTGAGGTTAAGGTTGGAGATGTAATTGTATTGCCTGAAATAGATTTTAATACAGGTGGATATAGGACAGATTTGCCTGGGACAGAAGTTACTGTGATATTTAAACACGGTTCATTTGGTTATGAGATTGATAGATTTATACCATTGTTTGAATGGTCCGGAACTGAATATATAGTGAATCAAAATACATTGGAGTATATAAATGTAATAAACGATATTTATCCATTTTATATAAATAATGCAAACGAAGAAACAAAGTCTAATTGAAAGCGTAGTGAATTTATTTATTGGAACAATTATAGCATTTATTATACAAATTTATGTATATGAATTATTTGATATATATGTAACAATGAAACAAAATATTTATATAACATTAATCTTCTTAGTATCATCTTTGTTTAGAAGTTATGTATTAAGAAGATTATTTAATTTTATTACAATTAAAAGAAATCAGGAGAAAATTAGTGAATAGTTTATTTATTGAAATAGTTAAAGATTTAGGTGAATTGAAAGGATATATAAATGGTGTGTATGTGGTAGATGATAATGCTACCATTTTTATGTTAAATAAAATCCAAAGTCTCGAAACTAATATTGATCTATTAATTAAATTAGATCGTCCTGATGACTCAAATAATTATGTGGACTATACAATAACAAAAAAAGATTAATAAGGAAATAAAATGATTGATATAAGACATTGTGACAATTTAGAATTGATGGCACAAATTGAAGACAAAACTATTGATTTAATTTATTGTGATGTTCTTTATGGAACTGGTAGAAATTTTAAAGACTATAAAGATTTAAAACCTGATAGAAGTGTTATAGAGGAACATTATATTCCACGTCTTAAAGAGATGCACAGAATTTTAAAAGATACTGGCAGTATTTATTTACAGGTGGACCCAAGAATAAATCATTGGGTAAGATGTATAATGGATGATATATTTGGTTATGATAATTTTTTAAATGAAATTATATGGAGAATTGGTTGGTGTAGTGGATTTAAAACTAAAAGTAAAAAATTCATAAGAAACCACGATAATATATATTTATATAAAAAAGGTAAGAGTTACACGTGGAATAGACAAACAATAAAAAAGAATTATATAAATACAAAAAGTATTTTATCAAAGAGTGATTATATTATAGAAGATACCTGGAATTGTAATGAGCACGATAAATTAAATTCAATACAAATAATGTCATTCAGTGGAGAAAAACTTGGGTATGACACCCAAAAACCCAAACAATTATTAGAACGTATAATTAAAGCAAGTAGCAATGAGGGAGACTTAGTTGCAGATTTTTATGGTGGTTCATTTACAACAGCTGAAGTCTGTAAGGACTTAAATAGAAATTTCATAGGCTGTGATATAAATGAGAAAGGTGTCCAAATAGGTTTGGACAGATGTAATAAGGAAATAAATTTATGAAACCAAGTAAAAGAGCCCTTGCCGAAGATATGCTGACTATAATAATATCTGTATCTGTATCTATATTAGTATTTTTGATTATTTTAATGTTATGTCAAACAGGTGTGATGGATATAATAATTAATAAATTTACTTTTATTTTTAATAAAATTTGGAATTGTGGTTTATTTTTGTTAAATTGTATTTGTAATTAAGTGTAGAACTAAAAACAAATAAATAATAGGTTATATAAAATGAAAATCGTAGAAAAAAACAAAGCAATCAAACAATTACAAAAATTGTATAAAGGTATCACAATCTCAGCAGTTAAGAGAGATTATAATTGTTCTAATGTTGAAGTTATTATTACTGACGCAATTATTAATGACTATATAACTAATGTCTCTAAAATTAACAATGGTAGTTTACAATGTAAAAGAACAAATGAGGATTTGACACAAACTGGAATTGATTTAAAAAATCAAATTATGGAAATTATCAATAATGGAATTACATATAGAGAAACAGGTGATTACGGAGAACAACCATCAGAATATTGGAATTTAGAATTTACAACGAAAATGAATCATAATTTAATTTATTTTCAAAAAAATTAGGATATTAAATAAATTTTACGTAAATTGTATTTGTAATTAAACGTAGAACTAAAAAC
>Ga0105050_10010435_pt1 | contig 10165 bp, 11 predicted proteins | sample FRY01_FD_78088 | JGI IMG/M metagenome (GOLD analysis project Ga0105050, IMG submission 78088) | Freshwater microbial communities from Lake Fryxell liftoff mats and glacier meltwater in Antarctica - FRY-01 | ecosystem: Environmental > Aquatic > Freshwater > Ice > Glacier meltwater ... | reverse complement strand
GCCTGCACGCCCCAAATTGGCGCTGATCTAGCCTGCACGCCCCAAATTGGGGGCTGATCTAGCCTGCACGCCATTGTGGGAACCGCGCTTTCCCGCAATGCAGCACGGGCGGTTGACTCACCCCCACCCCCCCGCTTAAGGGGACGGCGCTTCGCCGGTTCGGGCATACTTTGCCGTGCGATCTTTGCAGGTTTTCCGGACAGGGACGGTTTGAACATCGTGGCGCACGACCCCAAGGACGCATCCGCATCCCCGGTGGCATCGGCCGCTCCGATTGGCTCCGGTCTGGTTGAGGATCCTGCGATCGACTCGCTCGAGGACCGGCTTGTTGCAGCTCGCCGCGCCGAAGATGCGCGGCTCGCGGCTGAGAATACGCCGCTTCAGAACAATGCCACCAGCGGAGCGACCCGCATTGCCTCCACGATGATCGGCTATCCCGTCGGCGGGATCGTTATCGGATACCTCCTCGACAGCGTACTGGGCACGCTGCCGTGGATCACCATCGGCCTGATGTTCACCGCCTTCGCGGCCGCGTGCTATCAGGTCATCCGCACCAACCCGTCCGTGCATCGCGCGGACTGAGCCAGTCGGGGACCAGACCACAGTGGCCGAAGCCGCCAAGATCGATCCGATGCACCAGTTCGAGATCCAGCCGCTCGGCGGCGGAGAGCTCGTGGCCTCGCCGTTCCAGTTCACCAATTCGTCTTTGTGGATGGTGATCGTGCTGGCCGCGATCCTCGTGTTTATGTGGGGCGGTACGCGCCGCGAACTCGTTCCCGGACGCTGGCAGGTCGCGGTCGAGTATCTGACCGGGTTTGTCGACAACATCACCCGTTCGAACATCGGCGCGGACGGGCGCAAGTACCTGCCGTGGGTGTTCACCGCATTCGTCTTCATCCTGTTCGCCAACTGGCTCGGGGCCATGCCCTTCGCCGTACTGGGAAGTCACCCGTTTTCCGTGACGAGCCAGTTCTCGGTCACCGGGGCGATGGCGCTGATCAGCTTTGGAATCGTCCTGATAGTCGGCTTCTGGAAGCACGGGCTGCACTTCTTCAGCCTGTTTGTGCCCAAGGATACTCCGTTCGTCCTGAAGCTTCTGATCGCGCCGATCGAGTTCATCAGCTTTCTCGTCCGCCCGTTCAGCCTTGGCCTGCGTCCGTTTGTGGCGATATTTGCCGGACACATCCTGCTCGAAGTGTTCGGCAACTTCGTGGTGCAGGGGCTCAATTCGGGCTCTGTGCTGGGCTGGGGCATTTCGGCGGTGTGCTTCGTTTTCATCATCGGGGTGAACACGCTGGAACTGCTGGTCGGCGGAATTCAGGCCTATGTGTTCGCCCTGCTCACCGCGCTGTACATCAACGACGCGGTGAACCTTCACTGAGTCGCTGGCTTCACTAAAACATCCACACCTTACCAAAACGGAGTTTATCATGGATCTCGCAGCAGCACAGGTTATCGGCGCCGGCCTCGCGGCCATCGGCGTGGGCATGGCAGCGACCGGCGTCGGCAACGTCTTCGGCAACTTCCTCCAAGGCGCGCTGCGCAACCCGGCGGCTGCCGACGGCCAGCAAGGCCGACTGTTCATCGGCTTCGCGGCCGCCGAACTGCTTGGCCTGATGGCATTCGCCGTCGCGATGATGATCCTTTACGCGCGTTGATCGAACCGCGCCGGCGGCATCCGCCGCCGGTAGTTTCGTGACACCGTAAAGAGAGCGACCATGCCTCAGATTGCCCAACTCGGCCTTGTCTACCAGTCGCAGTGGTTCTGGCTGCTGCTGGTGCTGGGTGCGATCTACCTGTTCGTCGGACGCGGCATCGTGCCGCGGGTCGAGGCCACTGTGGACGCGCGCGACGCGAAGATTGCGGCTGATCTCTCTGCTGCCGAATCCGCGCGCAACGCGGCCGAGGCGACCGAGGAAGCCTGGCGCAAGCGCATCAACGACGCCCAGGCCGATGCGGTCCGCGCGACCGCTGAGGCCAAGGCGGCAGCGGACCGGACGAGCGAAGCCCGGGTCAAGGCCATCGACGGCGAACTGGCGATCAAGGCCGATCGCGCCGCTGCCGCGCTGGCAACCGCGCGCAGCGGAGCGCTGGCCGAAATCGAGGCTGTCGCTGCCGAAGCCGCCCGCGACATCGTCGCCAAACTGACCGGAGCGAGTGTCAGCGATGCCGAGGCACGCGCCGCAGTTGCAGGAGCGATGAGCCGTGCTTGACCTGCTAGCCGCCGGTGCCGCCCAAGTCGCTGAACATGCCGGCGAAGAGCATGCCAAAGCCGCTGCGTTCGGGATCAGCTTTCTGACACCTAGCTTCTTCGTGGGACTAGCGATGCTGGTGGTTTTCGCCATCATGCTCAAGGCTCGGGTTCCTGCTTTGATCGCTTCGGCGCTCGACGCGCGGATCGCCGGGATCAAGGACCAGCTCGACACGGCCGCAAAGCTGCGCGTCGAAGCCGAGGCGCTCAAGGCGGAATATGAAGCCAGGTCCGCCGCGGCTGACGCCGACATTGCCGCGATGAAAGCCGGGGCCGAGCGCCAGGCTGCGGAAATCGTCGCCAAGGCAGAGGACGATGCGGCCAAGCTGATCGAGCGGCACCAGGCGATGGCCGAGGCCAAGATCGGTGCCGCCGAGCGCGCCGCCATTGCCGAAATCCGGGCAACCGCTGCTTCCGCCGCCACCACGGCTGCCGAAACGCTCATCGCCGGAAAGATCCAAGGCGCAGTCGACAAGCGGCTCGTGGACGAGGCTATCGCGGGGATTTGACATCTGGCGTTCAGGCCCCTGGCTCGAACACCACTTTGCCGACCAGTTCGCGTCGTGCCATTGCTTCGAAGCCCTCGCGCCAGCGCAATAACGGCAGGATGCGGTCGACGCGCGGCTTGACCCTCCCCCCGGCAACCATCGCGGCGACTTCGGCGCGGATGCGCTGGCCGCGCTCGGGGAAGCGCCGGGTATATTCGCCCGCGCGCACGCCGACGACCGAGAAGCCCTTGATCAGCGGGATGTTGGTCGAGATATCCGCGATCCGGCCCGAGGCGAAGCCGACCACCAGCAGCTTGCCGCCGAACGCCACGCAGCGGGTGCTTTCATCGAAGGCGTCTCCGCCGACCGGATCATAGACCAGGTCACACAGCGCCTCACCGGTGATCGCGGCGACCTCATCGCGGAACCGGCCGTGGCTGACCAAGGTCGCGTCAGAGGCATAAGCGTCGGCCACCACCGCCAGCTTGTCCGCCGAGCCCGAAGCGGCGATCACGCGCGCGCCCAGCGCCTTGGCCAGATCGACCGCAGCCAGCCCAACGCCCCCGCTCGCGCCGTGGACCAGCACCCAGTGGCCCGCCCGCAACCCGCCCAGCTCGACCAGCGCGACGTATGCGGTGAGATAGGCCGCGCCGTATGATGCCGCTTCGGCGAAGCTCAGCCGCTCCGGCTTGGGCTGGAGCGAGGCGGCATCGACCAGCGCGTAGTCGGCGAAAGCCCCCAGCCGGGTTGCCCCCACCACCACGTCCCCCGGCGCGAACCGGCAGTCGACATCAGACTCAACCACCTCGCCCGCCAGGTCCATCCCCGGCACGAATGGCAACGGAGGCTTGAGCTGATATTGCCCGCGCGTCATCAGCAGGTCGGGGAAATTGAGCGAGGCCGCGCGGACCCGGACCAGCACCTGCCCCGGTTTCCGCTCCGCCAGCACCGTCTCGACCAGCGCGAGGCCGGAAAGGTCGTCCGACAGCGTGCGGACTTGAAGCGCCTGCACGGGCCTCAGAAGGTGTCCTTCGCGGCCCTCAGCGCCGCAAAGGTCGCCACCGCATCGCCGCCCCCCCAGCGAGCGGCGAGCGCGGGCTCGTTGGCGCGGAGAAACGGGTTGGCGGCAAGTTCCCTGTCGAGCCGGGTCGGCACGGTCCATTCGCCCAACGCACGTTTGGCGGCCACCTCCTCGGTATAGGCGAGCAGCGCTGCGTTATCGGGATCGGCGTGGAGGGCGAAGCGGGCGTTGCTCGCAGTATATTCGTGCGCACAGTACAGCACCGTCTCGGGCGGCAGCGCTTTCAGTCGCGACAGGCTTGCCCAGAACTGCGGAGCGGTGCCCTCGAACATCCGCCCGCAGCCCAGCGCGAACAGCGCATCGCCGACAAAGGCCAATTTCGCTTCGGACAGGTGATAGGCGATGTGCCCGTTGGTGTGCCCGCCGACGTCGATCACCCGCGCCGAATGGGCTCCCAGCATCACCTTGTCACCATCCGCGACCACCCGGTCCGGCGCGGTGCCGAGGCGTTCGACTTCCGCCGGACCTGTTACCTTGCAACCCGTTGCAGCGACGATCGCCGCGTTGCCACCGGCGTGATCGGGATGCCAGTGGGTGTTCCAGATCTGGGAAATCACCCACCCCTTGGCCTTAGCCTCGCGCAGGTAGGCATCGGCATCGGGCGTATCGATGCACGCGGTCCCGCCGCTGGCGGGATCGTGCAGCAGAAAGCCGTAATTATCCGAGAGGCAGGCGAACTGGTGGATTTCGAGCATGGCACGCAGCTTAGCTCGCCGGGCACCAAAGCAAAAGCCCGCCCGGCCTCCCCTGCGAAAACAGGGTTTTGGCCGGACGGGCTTTCGTGTGTCGCGAAGCTTGAAGCTTACTGCTTGGCCTTCAGCGCGGCGCCGAGGATGTCGCCGAGCGAAGCGCCCGCATCCGAGGAGCCGTACTGCTCGACAGCTTCCTTCTCGTCGGCGAGCTGGCGCGCCTTGATCGAGAAGTTGGGCTTTTTCGAGCGGTCGAAACCGGCGACCATCGCGTCGATCTTCTGCCCGGCCTGGAAGCGGTCGGGACGCTGTTCGTCGCGGTCGCGGCCCAGATCGGAGCGCTTGATGAAGCCGGTCGCGCCGTCTTCGCCGGCCTGGACTTCAAGCCCGCCGTCGCGCACTTCGAGCACGGTCACGGTGACCACCTCGCCGCGCTTCAGACCGCCGCCCGAGCTTGCGCCCGCGCCGCCAGCCGCCGGAGCGCCCTTTTCAAGCTGCTTCATGCCGAGGCTGATGCGCTCCTTGTCGGTATCGACATCGAGCACCACGGCCGAAACCTGCTCGCCCTTGCGATGCAATGCCAGCGCGTCTTCGCCCGAAATGCCCCAGGCGATGTCCGACATGTGGACCATCCCGTCGACGTCGCCGTCGAGCCCGATGAACAGGCCGAATTCGGTGGCGTTCTTGACTTCGCCCTCGACGGTCGAGCCGATCGGGTGCTTCTCGGCGAACTCTTCCCACGGATTGCCATGCGCCTGCTTGAGACCCAGGCTGATCCGGCGCTTGTCGCTGTCGACCTCGAGCACCAGCACATCGACTTCCTGCGAGGTGCTGACGATCTTGCCGGGGTGGACGTTCTTCTTCGTCCAGCTCATTTCGGAAACGTGGACCAGGCCCTCGATCCCGGCTTCCAGCTCGACGAAGGCGCCGTATTCGGTGATGTTGGTGACCGTGCCCTTGAGTTTGGCGCCAACCGGATACTTGGCCACGACACCGTCCCACGGATCGCTCTCGAGCTGCTTCATGCCAAGGCTGATGCGCTGGGTCTCGGGATTGATGCGGACGATCTGGACCTTCACGGTGTCGCCGATGGCGATCACTTCGCTGGGGTGATTGACCCGCTTGTAGCTCATGTCGGTGACGTGGAGCAGGCCATCGATGCCGCCCAGATCGACGAACGCGCCGTAATCGGTGATGTTCTTGACGACGCCTTCGATCACCTGGCCTTCGGTCAGGTTCTGGATCAGGCCCGAACGCTGCTCGGCGCGGGTTTCTTCAAGGACCGCACGGCGGCTGACCACGATGTTGCCGCGGCGGCGATCCATCTTGAGGATCTGGAACGGCTGGCGCATGTCCATCAGCGGGCCGACGTCGCGGACCGGGCGGATATCGACCTGGCTGCCGGGCAGAAACGCCACGGCCCCGTCGAGATCGACGGTAAAGCCGCCCTTGACCCGGCCGAAGATCACGCCTTCGACGCGCTTTCCTTCGCCGAATTCGCTTTCCAGCTTGTCCCACGCGGCTTCGCGGCGGGCGCGGTCGCGGCTGAGCATCGCTTCGCCGTCGGCGTTCTCGACGCGGTCGACATAAACCTCGACTTCATCGCCGACGGAAAGTCCGTGCGGCTGGCCGGGCATGGCGAATTCGCGCAGGGCGACGCGGCCCTCGCTCTTCAGGCCGACATCGATGACGGCCTTGTCGTTTTCGATCGCGGTGATGGTGCCCTTGACGACGCGTCCCTCGAAGCCGCCATCGGCGCTGCCGCCAAGCGATTCATCGAGCATCGCGGCGAAATCGTCGCGGGTGGGGTTGGCGAGTGATGCCATGTGTTCTGGTATTCCTGTATATAGTCGTTTCCGGCCTGGCGGTTGTCTCCGCCGGTCTTTCTCCGCTCCCCCGCACCATGCGGAAGACCGGGCCAAAAGGGCCGATGTCTCCGCCGGACCGGATGCCGTGGCGGAGGTTCCTCGTGCTGAAGCTCGGTGAACGAGCGGGCGCTTAGGTCAGCATGGTGCGAAAAGCAAGGATATTGGAGCGCGGAGGCGCTGGCGCAGTCGGTTCGCCCGAAGAAATTATCGGTTGCGGTTTCCTTTCGGGGTGGGATTAAGGGGAACCCGGGTCGCACGTTGCGAAAATCGACGTCCGGAGGCCCATGTATTCCCTTACCCTGACCGAGTCCTATTGCCCGGCGCAGACCGATCAGCCGCTTCTTAACCTGACCGTCGGCGATGTCTTGCGCGCCGCCGCCGCGAAGACACCCGATGCGCCCGCGCTGCACGAGGCCGATGCCGACGGCATCCTGCGCCGCCACTGGACCTATGCCGAACTGCTGGCCGCAAGCGAGCGCCTCGCCCACGCGCTGCTCACCCGCTACCGGCCGGGCGAGCGGATCGCGGTCTGGGCACCCAACATCCCTGAATGGATCATCGCCGAGTTCGGCTTCGCGATGGCGGGGATAGTGCTGGTGACGGTCAACCCCGGATACCAGCCGCGCGAACTCAAATACGTGCTCGAACAATCGCGCGCGGTCGGGCTGTTGCTAGTCAAGGAGCATCGCGGCAACCAGTTGGCAAAGATTGCGGCGGACGAGGTCGCGGACATTCCCGCGATCCGCGAGGTCATCGACATGGAAGACCACGCCGCGCTGTTCCGCGAGGCCGGGGCGACCGGTTCGCTGCCTGAGGTCGATCCGCGCGATGCGGTGCAGATTCAATACACCTCGGGCACCACGGGCTTTCCCAAGGGCGTCGTCCTGCATCACTACGGACTGACCAACAATGCGCGCCATGCGTTTGCCAGGATCGGACTGGACGATGGAGGCACGGTCGTGCTCTATCTGCCGCTTTTTCACACCGCCGGCTGCGGATGTTACGTCATGGGATCGGTGCAGTGCGGCCGCAAAATCGTGCTGATGCGGCACTTCGATGCCCAGATCGCCAATGCGCTGATCGAGTCCGAGCGAGCCATCATTTTCGGCGGCGTTCCGACGATGATCGTTGCGATGCTCGAAGCGGACGCGGTTTTCCCGCGCGATTTCAGCAGCGTTCAGGTTATTAATTCCGGCGCGGCGCTGGCTTCGCCCGAACTGATCCGCCAGGCCTGCGACCGGTTGGGATGCGGGTTCTCAAACGTCTATGGCCAGACTGAGAGTTCGCCGTTGCTGACGATGTCGCGCCCCAACGATCCGTTCGAAGACCTGTGCGAGACCGTCGGCCAACCGATGCCGCACACCGAACTTTCCATTCGCGATCCTGCCACCAACACCATCGTGCCGCTCGCCACCGTCGGCGAAATCTGCGCGCGCGCCTACAGCCTGATGCTTGGCTACAACGACGACCCCGAGGCGACCGCGAGAACCATCGACTTGGAGGGCTGGCTCCACACCGGCGACCTGGGGACGATGGATTCGCGCGGCTTCGTGAAGGTCACCGGGCGGGTAAAGGAGATGATCATTCGCGGCGGCGAGAATCTGTTTCCGGCAGAAATCGAGAATATCCTGCTCGAACATCCCGACGTTGCCGAAGTCGCCGTGGTCGGCGTCCCCGATCCGCGAATGGGCGAGGCGGTCGCCGCATTTGTGCGGATGGCGGCGGGCGCCTCGCTCGATCCCACCGGCCTGATCGCCCATTGCCGCGCCAACATCGCCGCGCACAAAACGCCGACGCACTGGATCGAGGTTGCCGAGTTTCCCCTCACCGGATCGGGCAAGGTCCAGAAATTCGTATTGCGTGATCGCTGGGTGGCGGAGGATTCAGCTAACGACGTGCTTCCGCCAGCCGGATTGCCTCGGCGACCGACTCGTCGCGGGTCATATCCGAATTATCGAGGATCACGGCGTCCGGAGCGGCGCGTAATGGAGCCTCGGCGCGCCCGCTGTCGCGCGCGTCGCGGCGGCGCAGGTCGGCTTCGATATCGGTCAAGGTCGGGCATTCGCCGCGCTTGAGCATTTCCGCGTGACGCCGCCGTGCCCGTGCTTCGACCGACGCTGTGACGAACAGCTTTACCTCGGCCTCGGGCGCAATGACCGTGCCGATGTCGCGCCCGTCGAGCACCGCGCCGCCGGGCTGGTGGGCAAAGGCGCGCTGGCGCTCGAGCAGCGCGGCGCGGACCGCCGGGTGGATCGAGACGCGGCTGGCCAGGCTGCCGGTGTCCTCGCTGCGGAGGATCGGATCGGCCAGCAGCGCTTCGGGAAAGGCGCAGCCGGCCAGCGCGTCGGCCTCGCAGTCCGGATCGCCGCCGTTAAGCGCCACCTTCCGTCCGACGGCGCGGTAGAGCAGCCCGGTGTCGAGATGCGGCAGCCCGAAATGCGCGGCGAGCGCCTTTGCAATAGTGCCCTTGCCCGAGGCGGTCGGGCCATCGACGGCGATAATCATGGCTGCACCGTCCACGGCAGCGCACCGTATTCCCACGCCCATGGCACACCTGCTTCGCCCAGGGTGGCGCGAACTATCGCGGGGAACGCGGCCTCTGCACGAACATCGTTCGAGAGGATGATCACGCAGCGCGGGCGGCGCGTCAGGCACACCACGGTATTGCCGGTACTGTCGTTGTGACCGCCTTTGTAAAAGCCGGGTCCCTGCGGTCCTCGAAACGTCACTACTCCAAGGCCAGCCCTGAGATTCCTGAACTGCCGGTCGCGCGGAATTTCGGGCTGAAGCGTCGGAAACTGGCTTGCGGTGGTAATCGCCAGTCCGGGCCGCGCCATGGCGCGAAGTGTTGCACGGTTTGCCAGCACCCCTGCCCAAAGCCGCGCCATATCGGTAATTGTGGTATCCATCGACCCGGCGACGCGGACCCGCTCGCGCTGGTCGTGCGGTTCGATCTGGCCGTCGGCAGTCCAGCCGTCGGCCAGATTGCGCGCAAAATCCGCGCGCCACTGCAGGCCGCTCCGGGTCAGCCCGTTTCTGTCGAACAGCCGCCGCTGCACTTCCTTGCCGACATCGATGCCAATCCCGCGTTCCAGCCCGAACTGAAGCAGCATCAGGCCGTCGCCCGAATAGCCATAACGGGTTCCGGGGTCGAAATGGATGGTCAGTTTCTGATCGGGATTGAGCCACGAGAAGTTCGCAAAGCCGGTCGAATGGGTCAGGACATGGCGCGGGGTGATCCGCGACCAGCGTGGATCGCCGGCCAGATCGGGCCACGGTGCGTAACGCTCATCGGGATCAGCATATTCGGGTAGCGGTCGTGGGAGCATCCGTGCAATCGGGGCGTCGAGATCGACCCTGCCCACGCGCGCGAGTTCAATCACCAGCATGGCAAACACGGCTTTGGTCAGCGATGCGCCGTACATGACGGTTTCGGTGGTCAGCGGATCGCCAGCACCGTTGCGCCTGCCCCACGCGCCTTGCGCGACGAGGTGGCCCGGTTCGACCATGGCGATGGCGATGCCTTGAGCCCCGGTTTGCGCCATGGCCTGTGCGGCGATGCGGTCCAGCGGCGGGGGAGCCGCGCGAGCCGAGGCGGGCGCACTCAGGGCAAGCAGGGCGACGGCAGGCGTCAGCAAGCGGCGCATTGTCATCGGGAAGGTTTCGCGAGCAGCGCCTCGAACGCCGGAAAGCTGGTCGCCATCGGGCCGGTGCCGTCGATGATCATGGCGCGCGCCGCCGCGCCCGCAATGCCGCGACGATGCCCAGTGCGGCGATGATCGCCCACG
>Ga0105050_10010434_pt1 | contig 10165 bp, 14 predicted proteins | sample FRY01_FD_78088 | JGI IMG/M metagenome (GOLD analysis project Ga0105050, IMG submission 78088) | Freshwater microbial communities from Lake Fryxell liftoff mats and glacier meltwater in Antarctica - FRY-01 | ecosystem: Environmental > Aquatic > Freshwater > Ice > Glacier meltwater ... | reverse complement strand
GCAGAAAATATTGCCATTACACTTCCTCGCTCAATATATAATTTTGTTCTATCTGTTTCCAACCACGCTTACTAATGTCTACGGGAGAAGTTACCATTGTTGTAATGACGACATCAGATATTTTATTCTGTGCCTTTAGTCTTTTTCCTATCTCTTCATATTTCTTTAATAGTCTATAACCATCTGTTGATTGTCTATATTCAGGTAGAACATACCAAGCAATCTCTCTTAATTGTTTTACTTGAGGTAACCACAGGTCCTCTATTAACCCTGCGATTAATATTCCTGTTAACACGTTGTCTCTTTCTGACACTAATAATACACCCTTACCCATATAATAAGTAAGTAATTTCTTTGCTCTAAACTCGTCATACTGTGGTATATTTAATGACAATAGTGGAGCCTCATTTGCGAATGCTACCATTATATTCATTAATTGATCTACGTCTCTTAAATCTGCATGCCTAATCATATTATTCCTTATCTATATTCATCAAAAAGACCTTCACCACCAAAGCGTGATGAATCGTCACCTGCTCCATTAATACCTGCTGGGGCATTATATGGCTTACCGAAGTCGAAACTCGTATTCTTTAAGTCCTTAACTCTATTAAAACTAGTATCTCCAGGGAATAATCTATTTCTGTCTGTTATGTGAGTTCTTTGACCGTTTATTCTATTCTCGAGGACAGAGTTGATACTTGCTACACGTATTGATACTGTGCTAGTCAGTTTACCATTAATAAAATCTTCATCCTCTGTTATTGCGAATGAGGTAATTACTCCCTTATAACGCTGGTAAACAGAAGTAATCTCATGAGCATCGTTAAAGAATGCTCTACTTACAACCACCTCACCACCTTTAATTGATGCGTCTAATACGGAATATATTACTCCTTGGTCGATACCGCTTAAAGTAATACTCAAGTCACCATTGTTAAGTTTAATGTCTTCTCCCATGGTTCCTATACCAAGCAATACTCCTGTTGGTGTGTAAGTATTGCCTCCATAAACAATTGGATTCCATGCCGTGCTGACGTAATATGTTACTGTATCAACTGTTATTTCGAGAAGTATACAATGCTTAATGTGATTCTGTAATACTTCTGGTATTAATGTTGCCATATTTCTATCCCTCTATCACTTCTATCAATTTAAATGCACTGTTGAATACTAATCTATCATTTGGGACAACTGTATATGATGGCTTACTCATCATCTTAACCTGGTATGTGCAGGCAGGGCCTACTGTTAACGCACTGCCTGCCATTGTATAACCTGTTTGCGCGATGATTGGTCTATGAACAGGGATTGTTACGTTTGCGTCTGTGCTAAACACCACGTCTGCTGTTACAGTATATGGATACTTATAACCTGCTCCTGGTTGAATAACATCACCTGCTTTAAATAAGTATCCAGAACCTGTCAGAGATGCTGCGTTAATATATAAGTTAGCGCCTGCATACCCATTGATTGTTATTAATCCTGTGTTGACTACACCACCCTGGTAAGCGGTAAGGTAACTCAATGCTGTATTAGTTCCACCAAAGTCAATAGTGCCTGTCTCTACTATGTCTAATCTATCTATTTCTTCAATCAATGCTCTGTTAGTGCTAAACTTTAATCCAGGTGACATTGTTATGTCAAACTGAAATGGTTGAGAACTTACTACTTCAGAAGTTAATACACGTCCTGACCTACTTATTGTCTGTGCTGCTAACTTGCCTCGATTAAATGATATACTTGTGGCATTATCGACTATATTTTGTAAACTCATATCTTCTCCTTACGACCTCTGACTGCCGCGTTGAGTCACTGCATATAAGTATTCAGGGTCTCTTGCTAGCATTTGCTTAAACGACATTGCGTCTACTGCATTTATATTATATGTTACTTGAGTTGTACCACCATTACCTATTTGATTCATAGGGGTTACTGTTGCTGGTCCAGATACTAATTCTGCTCCTGCCTCACCTACTACGCCAAACTTACCACTAGGTATTTTACCACCGTCTGCGAAGAACCCTGAGAACAATTTACCTATTCCTGACCCTGCCGCTAATCCACCTGCACCAAATAATCCTAAGAATGCTTTGTTTGCTTGCATTTTAATGATTTGTTTTAATACGTCATTAATAAGTGACCTGAATGACAATTTACCTGTATCAACGAAATTAGCAAAGGCATCACTGAATCCATTAGTAACTGTGTCGAATAACTGACTTGCGTATGCTGCTTGATTCTCTACGGACTCTTTGAAGTTTGCCATACTTTCTTGCCAACCTGTGCTAAATTCTTTAGCAACTCTTTGATTCTCTTCAGCAGTTTGTCTAATCAATGAGCCTTGAGTCTCATATGCTGCATTAATTTCACCAATGGCAATTAATTGTAAACCTAAACTCGCAATTGGGTTTGTTGACAATTGTAGGGCTTGTATCTCCGCTATTGTAATAAGTCTCTCTGCATCAATGGCCGCCATCTGATGGGCTATTTCCTTCTGTGCCTCACTTAAGCCCATTAACTCTCGTTCGAGATTTAACTCATTAACAATGTTTGCTAATTCAGCCTTCTTCTCCCCTACTGTAGAACGCATTTCTTGATTGTTCTTGATAATTAAATCATTATATCGTTCTTGTTCACGTATTGCTGCTTGCTGTTGAGATTCTATCTCCCTTGCTGCCTCTCTTTGTAATGCCCTTGCTTCAGATGCTGCGGTACGAACTGCTGTTGCTTTGTCCCTAATCGCTTTCTTCGCTTCTTCTTCCCTGTCTCTATCCATTTTATTCTGTTGGGAAGCAGTTGCAGGTGCAGGTCCGACGAAGTTAGTAGTGAAGTCTTTTGCTTGTTGGGCGTGTAACTCATCTAATGTTCTTTGTGCTGTGAATGCTTCAATCTCCTTCATTCTAGCATTAACATCTCTTAGAGCATCTCTACCTATGGGGCCCTGAGTATTGGCACCGTTAGGTCCTGCTGCTTCTAAGCGTTCCTTTTGTTTTATTAATTTACCGTATTCTTTAGCCAGTACTTGTATACCGTCTACTTCACCAGTTATCATATTATCAATTTGAGTAATTAATGCAGAAGCGCCTCTAGCAGTATCTTCAAACCATTTACCTAATCCTGTTTGTGATACAGTAAGGAATAAATTGTCCCACGAATCTGCTAGGTTACTTAATGCACCATCTAATGTCGCTGCTCGCTCATCCATTGCACCTGCAAATTGAATTTCACCTAATTTTAATAAGTATTCTTGTATTTCTTCTGAGTTGTTACCAATGGATGTTGTTACACCCTGGAATGTAAGTTTTACTTCATCGCCTTGCTGACGTGCTTTTATACCAAATTCTTTTAATCGTTCAAACTCACCAGTTGCTGCGTCTGCTACTGCTTCAACCATCTGGTTAAGGTCTTTACCCATTGCTGATGCAGTGTTACCGTAAGAGTTTAATGCGCGTTCAGATGGATCAAGTCCAAGTGCTTTTAATTTAACAAAGCCGTTTGCTACCTGAGCGAGGTCGTATGGTGTACTTGCTGCGAATGCCTTAATCTTATCAAACGCAGCCGCAGCATTTTCTGTTGACCCCGTTACAGTAATAAGACTTGCGTTGATGACATCGAATTGACGCTGAACTGTTATAATTTTACCCACAGACTGTTGTACTACTATAGCGGCAGCGGAGAGGCCTGCAAACACTTTAGTTAATTTTGTTAAACTAGCAGTAGATGATCCCGCTTTAGAGTTTAACTTTGATAATGAATTTTCACTAGATTTAATTTTACTATTAAAGTCTTTATTGTCTAACGTGAGTGCGACTCGAATATCCTTGGCCATTATATTTTCCTTGTGAAATTATCTGTGAACGATTGCATTTGTTTAAGAGTAGGTTCACTCATTCCCTTACTTGCTTGTTTACTTGAGCCGCTATCCAATGCACCAGCATAAGAATAATCAGCAATGATAGTGTCACCATTTAATCTAGTTTTTCGTTTAGCATTACCAGACCTCACAGGTGTTTCAGACTTCCATGTTTGTAATCCATCTTTCAATATCTCTTCAGGTAGATTTTTTAATTCCTTTACACGGCTTCGAAATACACTATCATCGATTTTAATCATATTATCCTTTTACCTTATTTACCATAGCCGCTAATGACTCTTGGCTTATGGCAGGTGCTTTTCCATTTTGCTTATTTTCTAAATACAATCTATAACTTGTAACGACATCGTATACGAGTATATCAAATGTTGTTGCTCTTTCATATGTCTCTGACGGCAGCATCCCATAACGTTCACTTAGTGAGTCGATCATCAAACACATATTAAGTTCATTTGACCCTTCGTCATAGGAACTGCTTGTTACTTTCCCAATACTTCTACAACCTTATTTGTGCATTTAATTAATACAGTAGTAGGCAATACTTTCCCGTCAACCATAATCTTATTACCATCCTCATCTAAAATGAGTTCACTACATACTTCGAATAATTGAGATGTGTTTGCTTCTGAGATGGTTGCGAACTTCATAAATTCGCTGATTGGTTGACGGTCATAACACCAAAACTCGAGTGCTTCACCGAATTGTTTTACAGTGACCTCGTCGTCTATTGTTATCTTGATAAGTTGTGGTTTAATTGCTAGTTGTGATAGTTTCATTATATCTCCATTGTCTTTAAGTGGTGAATGGCACTCAATGAGAACGATAATCTGTTCTTTGCCTTATTCATATCTGCTTGTATAGCGTTAAGTTTACCTTCCGCTATATTAATTTCGTTTTTACTCTTTGCTATCTCTTCCTCGAGAATCAAGAATATTTCCTGTATGTTCAGTTTTTCCCAGACCTGCATTTTCTAATTGCTCCATATCTTTTTTAATTTTTATATTATATTTCTTTGCTTCTTTAACAGCGTCTACTTTCACACCATTTACTATAATATAAGGCTTGTTATCTTCATCTACTGATCCAACCCATTTACCTGATTGAACTCTTTCTCTTAATACTCTTTCTACTTTAGTCATATTAACTCCATTAAAACTCGGGGGAAATTAATCCCCCAGTTTATTACGCTACTGTACCAGTAGTATAACTACCATCTACAAGTATTTCTAGTGGTGTTACCCATACTGGAGCAGATGGTGATACTGTTGGTGCTAGACCAGACAAATAACCTTCTCCTTCAATATATCGATCACCAGACGTGGACCCTGACCAATGTAGACGGAAATAAATCTTCGTCTTGCTATTGGTAATATCAAAGATACCACTTGTTGCTCCTTCTCCTGTAAAAAATGTTGTATCATCCAATACCAAATTAACCGAAATTGAGTTGGTGCTTGGGGTTGTTACTATTTTCTCAGATAGGGAATCGAGTTGCTGCCAAGTAAATGTACCTGGTGCTGCGCTTACAGTTACATCCTGTAGAGCAGGTACAGTCATTACATTTGCTGCGTCAGCCATTGCTAGTGCTGGCGTCGCGAATACACCGCTAGAGTTAATTTCTAACTTAACGAATTCACTTGTTGACGCTACATTAATTGCTGCCATCGTTTATTCCTTCCTTATTTTAAGTTGCGACCAATTCGGTAAATCCGAATTCGATCGTGTAAGTGATATAATCATCACTTATCTCTGTTGTTACTTCAGTTGTTGTGTCTATTGTACTAATGCTTCTTTTTGCTGCCACTATCGCGCTTATTACAGCGTCAATATCAGTAGGGATAACTTTTGCGTCAGTTGTTACATAAACAGATAACGTTGTTACTTTAGCATCGAGGTTACAGTCCTTACGTAACGTTTTGATATATGGTTCATATGTTGCTTGCTCTTTGTCTAGGTATACCCTTTTCATGTTTTTAATATGAAGTGGAGTACCTGAGTCATCGAACGGCAATTCTGAATTAACACCATACGCTGCATACGCTGCAATGTTCGACGTGATTGTCGTTTTAAGTGTTGATCTAATGGTCATTACTTAATCCTCACAATTGATTTACGTCCACGAGTTCTACGAGTGTGCATAGTTGTGTATACTTTCTCATCGGAGTCTACGGTTCCGCTGTCATCGTAATCGTACCAATCAGCCATAGATATTAATTCATTAAATAAGTCCTCGAACTTACGTGAATACATATCCATTTTGTTTACGTCATTACTATCTATTTCAAACTGACCGATTAGAGGTATTAGATATTCCTTCATACAGTAGTAGACGGCTAAGTCTACGAACTGCTGTTGTCTACCCAAAGCGTTGCCCGGATCTATTCGATTCGGGTCAACGTTTGGTAATGCAGATAATGAAGAAACATTGTTTCCCACATAACCGTTATATCCCTGCCACCAAGAGGATGCTTTAAGTTTTAACAGAATACGACCCGTACTCTTGATTAACATATCTTCTATATAATCTGTGACATCGACAAAGCCGCTTTCAGCAGGTATAATAATAGCATTGTTAACCAAAAGACGCTGATCCTTTTGCAAGAGATCAGTGTATTCTGCGAAACTTACAACATTACCTGTTACGGTGATAAAGGACATATTATCTCCTATTAAGACGCGTCAGGAAGGTTATTAGTACGGTAGAACTCACAACCTGCTGCTTGACCGATTAGGCCAGTAAGCAATGCACGGTTACCGATAACACTTAAGTCACCAATAGCAGATGCAGTCACAGAGTTCAACTGTGTTGCGATAGCATATTCAAGTGCTGGATCAACGAACGCAATATACATTCCACCCATTGTGGTTGGAGCATTTGCTGCGCGTAGTGCTGCTACTGCTTTAGAGATACTAGTTAAAGATTCTGCAGAAGTTCCTATTACGGACAATGATGTAACTGGTACACCAAAAGTTGGTCGAATCACCTTGTAACCATTACGTGTGGTAGCACGGAACTGGTGTTTGTCAAGATCAGGATCACTGAACATTTTGACTGTAGGTGCTCTCTTTGAACCGTATGCTAGGCACTCTGGAGAGATTACGAAGTTAGTAGTGAATGAAGCGTTTGCGCCACCTGCACCTGTATCTGTTCCTGTAACGCTTGCTTTTAGTTCTGCAAATCCTGCTAAGTCAGTTGCCTGAGCAAGACCTTGTGATAGACGAGTCAATACAGCATTGCGAACAAGTGCTAGACCGCCATCTTCAAGTGCTTCTTCAGTAACGTCAGTACCTACACCGCGCTTAACGATGGTGATAGTTGCGTTAGTAGGATCGAAATCACTTGCTGCTGCTGTTAGGATTGATGCGCCTTCAGAAACGGTTGCACCATTTACTGTTGCGTTCATCAATGGAACTTTAATTGTGTTACCTGATGTTCCTGCGATGTCGAAGGAATTCATGATAAAATTACGGTTAGGTAATAGGATTGCTGAATCGTAATAGGCCTGTAGGTCTGCTATGATATCACTGTATAACTCTGCTACTGTGGTTTTTGTTGTTGACATTTAATGTCTCCTTGTTAAATTAACTTCTTTGTTTACGCATTGCGGCCATTTGGCTAACTACCATATTATTGGTAATTTGCGACCTGCTCAATTCAGACTTAAATTGTCGAATGTGCATGTATGCGGTGGTATACTCTTTGTCTGTACTTAAACGACTCTCATCGAGTGGTTTCACTTTGCCATCATCTGATGGTCCATTATTCACATTCACTACATCAACTCCTTTCTTTGCGCTTGATAATCCTAACGTTTTACCGATAAGTTCTACTGCTGCGCTATAGTCTGGTTTAGCACCATCTATAGTAAGGAAATCTTCACCATTCTTTAACTGGAAACTGTCACCTTCGATTGCAAACATATTACGAGCCTTCATTAAGTCGACTACTGCTGCTTTCTGATCCGGTGTCCATGATCCTGGCATGGCGTTATTCAAGTTACCTATGTGATCCTTTAGTAACAATGTTGTCTTTAATTCATTAACTTGGTTCTGTAGTTCACCAACTGTTGCTTCCCTTTTGGCTACTGCCTGTTGTAGGGCTTTTACATCTAGTGTACCACCACCGTCGTCTTTTACTGAAGACTTCAATGTTGAGATAACATCTTTAACCTGGCTGAGCGAGTCTACATCTAAATCCTTTAGAAATGCTTTCTCTGCTTCTGTTCTTGCTCCGCTGGCAATTCTATTTGTGTCATCACGTGTATAAACACGGTTGCCATCTATATAAAACTTCCCGTCGCGTTGCTCGAAACTAGGTGTTGTGCTTGTGTCAGATGATTTAATGTCGGCATCTGTGCCCGGTGCTGTTTTATCAGTTTGCACGTCTGTGGTTGGTGACTCGATAGTCATTTACTTCTCCTTTTGGGTTCGGCGGGTGGCCGTGGTTTAATCTATATTACATTCTTCTTTTACAATGAATTCTCTGAATAAGAACTCATCAATAACTGTGTTAGTCTTGCTTTAATACTGTCTTTTGTGTCTTGTGCGAAAGTAGGGTCAATGTCAGAGTCTGATCTATTATTGTAGATGTCTACTAACTCCATTAATGCCTTTAATTCATCAATCTCTTGAGTGAGTCCTTTCTTATTGTATAGTCTATTATAGGAGATGGTTAGGTCTGTAGGCATCTCTTTGCCCATCCAGTCATAGTATATTTCCCATAATTGTAATTCTGCATTCTCTAGGCTTGTTGCCTTCTTTCTAACAAATGCTTCTAGTTTACTGTCTAGTTGTTCTGCGTGGGCTCCACTTGTACTTGCTTTAATAAGGTCACCGCTTCTGATCATCGCAACGGCATTCATGTTGGTAATCTTCTGGTCGATTAATTCTCTTAGTTGAACAATTGAATCCAAAGGAGGTGCTTTGAACTCGTATACATATTGGGGTTGCCCAGCGACATTTGGCGGTACTCTTATTACCGTTCCTGGTTCGGCACCTATCTGGCCGTCATTTAACTGTGCTGTATCTTCATCAACAAGGTTCACAGGATGACTACCATATGAGACTGCGGAATATATTTCCCCCATGTCTCCGTAGATACTTCTTTGGATTTGCGCTATGTCAAATATCGGAGTGTGACCTACACCATTGAAGATCTTTGTACTCTGATAGATGGGGCGAATTGGGATATAACCTAATTCGTTAATACTTTCTATTACATAATAAGATGTGTCACCATCAGACATTTTAACTGCTTCTGTTGGGATACCGTCTGCATCGTCTTTTGATGCGTCTTCTACGACAAATATAGTTTGAATGATCTCGTTGGTCATATACTGATATATTGTCATGTCGTCTGTTACGCCGATTTTAATTGCTATTTTTGTTAATTTTAATTCACCGCTAGCATTGTATACATATTCCCAGTTCTTTACATCTAATGGGTTATGCATCTTCATTCTTGGTACGTCATTACCACTTGGTTTAATACTCGATACCCATACCACACCGTATACAGTAGTGAATGTGTCTACCATTGACATAAACTCATTAATTGAGTTACCTTCACCATCCACATCACGAATAAATGCGTTAACATTATCGTCTTTTGGTAATTGTCTTACTGGTGGGCTTCTGAATAGGATTGAGTTGTATTCTGACACGTATAGTCTAGTGTATGGGAACACTGGAACGTTCTCTAGTTTCTCACTATAAAATGTTCCGTCTGATATTCCTAATTCTGCTTCTTGACTTGACCTGGCATTAAGTATTGTGCTAAACTTACCTGTTTGGTTACCGAAGTCGTCTAATTGATATGTGTTAATTACTTCACTTGGAGTGGCGCTGTCTATTGCATATGATTTGAGGTATCTTCCTAAGCGGTATTCCGTTGCACCGTAGTAACTATTGACAGCCAGCTTCCAATCCTTATTGTATCGTGACCATAAGGTATGTGGCGTAGTGATAAAATCAATAGTATTTTTAGACATTCAGTGCTCCGTAGGTAGACCGCACCATATAACATAATATGTCGCGTTAGCAGAACTATTTATCGAATACTGATGTTTCAGAGGGAATTAAGACAGGAATGCCCCAATTAAGGGGCATTTGGTGGTGAGGAGGGTTATTTTAGTTCATTATAGCACTTTAGGTAAGTTGCGTTGACGAATGTACCAGGGTTGTTATTAACGATGTCAAACGTATAAGCATCTATTGCTAGTTCCATCTTTTCATTTAGAGTCATTGAATCAACTAGTTCTTGTTCATCATGCGATTTTTTAATAAGTT
>Ga0105050_10010432_pt1 | contig 10166 bp, 12 predicted proteins | sample FRY01_FD_78088 | JGI IMG/M metagenome (GOLD analysis project Ga0105050, IMG submission 78088) | Freshwater microbial communities from Lake Fryxell liftoff mats and glacier meltwater in Antarctica - FRY-01 | ecosystem: Environmental > Aquatic > Freshwater > Ice > Glacier meltwater ... | reverse complement strand
TTCAGGAACCCGCAAGAACTTGTTAGTATTGCGGAACAGCATTTATAAACGAGGTGTATCCAGAACATAAAAGATGCCAAGCAGGACGTTCGGAATCATGGCGATTCTGTCTGCTTCGAATAGCCTGAATCTACGAAAAAAGTTGAAAGCGGGACTGAGTGGAAGACGGTCCAGGGCGGGCTCCCTTACTCGAGAGGGACTTTTGTGGGAATCCAACCCAGGGTCTGCGAAACTGTAAGTCGATAAAGGACTGACTTCCTCAGGAAAATACCAGCACCTTAACATCTAATCTAATCGCAAATCTTTTCTATTTATCAGCTCTGACAATTGCCTTCGTCTGCATGCGTGATGAATTGGGATGCAAATCGTGAAGCCGTGATTTGCCTTGCCCACGTATATGGCTAGAATGAAGAAAATGAATGTGAGGTACTCGCAGCGGGCTCCTGAGTGCGATATCGTTTTTCTCTTGTACTTCCTGTCGCCCTTATGTGCGGTAATAATAATCTGACATATGCCTGCATTGGAGTGTGTGATTTGAGTTATAGGATCCTGCATTGAGGAATGGGATTTGGATAGGTATGGCTGACGAAGCGAGGAAGAACACCAAGACAGGTAGAAAGTTAGCGTAGCGTGAGCATCGAAATTGAATGCATATGGATAGGACCGTGATTGTTTTGCGTAGGATTTTCATCTCGGTTTCGGCACTCCAGTTTTCATCAGTGGCGGGTATCAAAGGGATACTCCGATTTTCATTATGTTTTGCAGCAGTGGTGTGATGGTGTGGAGATTTGTAAGATACTGAGTTTCAATGTTCTTTATTCCTCAAGCCATTTGTCTCCCCCCAAAAACAAGGCATTGTTATTCTGAAAGGACCATGCGGTGGGGTCAGCAGCCAGCATACCGTTCCACATGTCCCAACCTGGACTTTTATTTAGCACCTGCTCCTTGGCAATTGGAGACATCCTTGGGTTCTTGTCCACTGCAGTTTCGGTGCCGAGGGCAATCAATAGCGGAAGCAGCAGCGGTAGCAACAGCAAGGCTTACCCTGGATGTCACTCCAGCCTTGCTGTGCGCTGCTCGAGACATTTATCAAACTGGCGACGAGGAGAGGAATGATGATTGGGCACATTATACGTCAGATTTACTAAACATGCTGGACATGCTGCCAGAAATACATCGCAACGAATCGATTCGAGTCAGGTATGTACGCAGCCCATTAACTCCGAAAAACGATACGAACACCAGTCCCATTCTCACACAAGACAAAAGGTTCGGGGATGATGTTCAAACAGTGCCATATCCTCTTTTCACCAAAGCCCGCATCATTGGCGATGAATGCGTCCTCGTCCTTCCTCTCAACTACGACCGCCACTTTGGCCCAGCGTATCATCAGCTGCTACAAGTAAAAGACGGATTCACAGACTTTCCTTTCATGGACAAAATTTCGAAGGTAATCATTTCCCCAAACTTTACCGCATGAAAGCACATACCCGTGGTCCGTATCCCCGCCCCCTCCTCCTCCTCCTCTTCGGCTCCTCCCCCTATGACTGCTTCTCCTCTGAATCCTTCTCCGTATCCTCCTCGTCCTCCTCTTCGTTGTCTCATACTCTTGTGCTAATCAACATCATCACTATCATCAATTACATCATAACGCGAAGGTCTTCTGGCGAGGTGCCACCACGGCATATGGGTGGGACCCTACCACTTGTAGTCCCGATAATCAAAGGCGGTCTTTGGTGGAGCGATGGGGTCAGTGGAATGATGCACGCATCGATGTGGGAATCAGTAGTTTGGTGCAGGAAGTCGCGGAGAACAAAGAATATCGGTAAGCTACATAAAAAGAAATTGTCCCTGGCTCAATTTTATATGAAAGTATTCTGCTTCATTCCACAGTGAGTACTGGGCACGGTATGTCAAATCGAGCAAGCCCTATACCGAACAAGTATTCTACCGGTACTTGCTAGCGGTTGAAGGTAAGAGAGATTTTGGGAAGAATTAAAAGGCCAATGTATGGCAGCATATTCTCTTGAGATCAACCAATCACTGCTGATGTCAAACGAATACAGGAAACGATGTCGCTTCAGGTCTCAAGTGGATGTTGGCCAGCAACAGCGTAGTTTTAATGCCCCTTCCACGTCGAGAGACTTGGGCCATGGAGTCGCTGCTGCAGGTATATATGTGTCAAATGGTGAGGGGTGTGATGAGCTGTACTGCCCAGTTACTCACTCCGTTGTCTTTTTCATCAGCCTTGGGAGCACTTCATCCCCGTCCGTCCAGATTTTTCGGACCTGCTAGATAAAGTGGAATGGTGCGAGCGTCATTTGGATATTTGTCATGCTGTGTCGAAAAGGGCGTCGGAATACATTAGGTAAAATGTTTGATGAAATCGTTTCACTGCTCCGCCACTCACGAATGCTTTTTACTAGTGACTCAATCTCTTCTTCACTTTCCCTTCCAAAGATATTTTCGAGACAGAACCAAAGCTTATGCTCAAGGTGCTGCCAGAATACAAGCATACCTTGACGGAGAAAACAAACATCGCCAAGGGCAATGATTCAATGGAAACCAAATATCTTTCGTGAGGACCCAGCTACGTGGGTAAGAGCTTTTCTAGATCTGTGGTGTTGACGCATGGCATTGTACGGTTTCCCCCTAACTTGCAATTTTGCAAGCCCGCCTTCAACCCTTCCAAAGTAAGAAGAAGCGTCAACAATTATTTTCACACTTCAGTTTCATCGCATTAAGGCCATTTATTTTTCCCCGTCCCGAATCCTCTCTTCTCTTTTGATGGAAGTAGAGTCCCATTAAATAAATAAGGTTAGGATTAGTTCCTCGTGTATAGTATCACGTAAAATAAAAGCGAAAAGGTGCTACGTTAAACCCCGAAACACCCGGATTGCCTTGTCTTGTCAAAATATTTACCCTGCCTACGAAGTAGCGTCCCAGTGTCCCAATCACGCGGCTTTCTTCCTAATCTCCCCATCCAAAAGGCCACCAATGTAAATTATCTCAATGGAACAAACGATAGAACCACGTAAAGCCCCCGGATGCGATGGTCATATCCTGGCTATGATGTGGTAAGGAACCCTGGTCTTGATGTAAAGAGGGATAGTACTTGAGGAGAAACTGCCATGCAGTCGTGGAGTTGAATGATTAAATTCCCAAAAGCGGCGGATTCGCCATCCCTTTGGCTTATATCCATCGCAAGAAGGTAGACAAAGATACATCTACAGATCTATATAATATACGTATGCTAGCAATTGAACGCCCAAGCCCAATTGTAGGCACCGGATCGCACGGAGACATCGTGCGTGAAGCTAATGCTATTAGGTTCTTCAGGACCTAGCACAACTTGAAGCCCAGTAATAATAGCACTGTTGATCGAGACATAGGCTTGACTGTTTTCGTCTTGATCAAGAAGCCCTTCGACGTATGTTAAGAGGTTGCGGGAGGTATTGGTAGCATTGTCAGTGCTATTCACTGGTAGATAACAGTTCAACGTGCATGTCCATCCTTCTCCACCTGTAGGACCCACAGGCCAAGGCTGACTGGACCCAGTTGTTTGAGTGATATTGTTGCCTTTCCAGGTCTGGTAAGCCACGGGGCCTTGAGACCCCTGGTTGTTATAAGGGTTCCAAATAAAATCGGCGTAACGTCCAGTGACCGAGCTCCGTGTTTGTATCCGAATGTCAGGGGCATAAATGCTTTCTTCGCCAGCTGGCGTCACGAGGACAAAATAGTTATTAAAAAGCTATTTTGCGGGTTGGAAAAGGGGGAGACAGAGAATAAAGATGAGGATTTGTTGGGAACCCAAAAATAACAAAATTTCACAGGCATGTGCCCGTATCTCTTTCTCCTACAAAGCCATTACTGCGCCTGTACAATTTCTTACCTGAAAGCCTCCCAGTACAAAATTCTTGAAGAGCATACCATTGAACATACCGTTTTGCTCCCAAGATATGCCAGCCGTCGCCCTAGTATGTACAGCGGTGAAGGCCAGAGGTGAGAAGGAATGATAGAGGTTCAGCAACGCAAGAGTGGGTCGGGATGAAGGTAGTTACGGATATTACACCAAAATATAGGAAGAGCGCTTCTTTTTTTAAAAACTTCATACACACATAGACGTACTTACTTAGATGGATTATTGAGTGTTTGTTGGCGCAGCGAACAGCTATAAGGACTGGGTGCCGGACTGATGGACTGTAGAGAGTTGAAGCTGTTTTGTGTTGTCGCCCAGACGTCGGGTGGCGGAAAGGCAGATGTGTCGAGGCTCGTAACATTCTCGACACGCACAATTGGATATAAAGCAGTGGGACTTTGTGTAGGGCGTCGTGAAGGTGCCCTGGTCGGTACGACTGTGGGAGCTAATGAAGGTGCCCTGGTTGGAACGACCGTGGGGACTGACGTGGGACTCTTTGTGATATCTACACAGGCAGAAGAGGAAGTGCTGGAAGGTGGAAAGATGGTAGTTTGCCCATAGGGACAAAGTTGGCAGGGCAATTCGGCTTCGGTACCGCCGTAGGTGCCCTTTGGACATGTGTTACAGACGCTGCCAGACGTTGGAGAACTGCAGAACGGGCAGGAAGTAGGAACGTTGTAAGAGCCCGTACATCCACCAGAGCAAGTGCTTGAATAGGACGAAATCAGGCAGCTAACGGTGCTAGTAACCGTAGTAATGTCATCATTGATGTTGGCGGCAAAGAACACATCGCTGTTCAATTTACATAAGTTCCAATGGAAAAGGCGCAGCACGTACGCCCAAAAAAAAAAAGGATGTATGATTATGAGCCATGGAAAGTGATAGGGGGTGACAGTACGTGGGAATTTCTTCGAACTCGCTTACCTTCCAAGGGTCAGTTGGGCACTATTGAGGAAGATACCGCCTCCACCTCCTGAGGTTGAAGAGGTTTGAGGCGCCGAATTGTTGGTGAACGATACCGCACTGTGTGTATGTGCATGTATATGTGCAGTGCACAGAAATGGGTACATAATGGGCGTTTACAGTGGAATGGGAAGAGGCATGTACTTAGACAATTCTTCCCTCACATCTATACGGAGATGTCACTTACTCAGAAACAATCAGAGTGCTCCCAGTGCCCGCATATATTCCAGCGCCCGCCAGTGCACTATTGTCCGAGAATCTGCAGTCGCTGTGTATGTGACGATGCATATGAGTGAGACAGGTTGACAAGTAGAAGAAAGCACTAATTCTATTTTATTTGAAGGGGGGAAGCAGACTTACGTTTCAACGAAACATTGTGGCCCACTGCCGTCCAATAACACAGCTCCACCATTACTCGCCCAGCGGCATGAGAGAAAAGTGGTCCTAATTAATTGGCCGACAGGGTTCGTCCCTAGGAATTCGAGGCCGCCCGAGTATGCAGCGCTTACAGCACCCTGAAAAACAATACCGTCCGTCGTCAACGATGTGCTGTCCACAATAAAATGCCGCTTGCCTGAGACAGCTAGAATGACAGGGTTAACAACCGTTTGAAGTCTTCGTCTTGTTGAAAGCCCGTCGTCTGCGATAATTATCAAAGGGACCCGGACAACGACAGTATCCTGGACGGGGAACACTCCAGGTGAGATGACAATGACGATGGCTGCGTTAGGATCCGTGGTGTTGAGGTTGTCGGGGTTACTGGCTCGTCCTAGTGTGTCTTGGAACTTGTCCTGCTCCTCCTCGACGATGAAGATGTCAGAAGTATTCAGGTTCACAGTGAAATTGCCTTGTGTTGTGATATTTATCAAATTTTGTGGGACAGGAACACACGTCAAATCTGTGGTATTCAAGGCTGTAAATGTTGGACAGGGTACATAACATTCAGTGGCGCCTTGCAAGGAGGTCTGGCCAGTGGGGCATTCCAGGCAGGCACTCGTCTGGGTGGGTTGGTCCCAATAGGTCCCAGCTTGACATGGTAGACACTCGCCAGTGACTAGGTCCCGGAACTCGCCAAAGGAGCACGCGCGGGTGGGAGCTTGGGTAGGGACAGTTGTAGGTCTCGAGGTAGGGGAAAATGTTTCATTGATTGCTGTCGGCCGGGTAGTTGGAGCCAGCGTCGGAACGCGCGTGGCGACTTGGTCGACGCGGAAGACTGTGTAGTCCGTATCATAAACCAAAGTGCAGGTCTGGCCCACGCAATAGCATTCTTTTGTTACTACGTTCCAGTTGAAATAGTAGGGCAAGGCGCTGGATCCGTAAAAGCTGCAATACTGCCAACATTGATCAGGGTTTTGGATACTTTGATCTTCGCTGGCCGGTTCGATTGCAGTACCTTCAGAGCATTTCTCTCCGACGGCATAAACACTGTAAGGGACATTCGGATTGACAGTCGGCGCTGGCGTAGGAGCACAAGTATTACTTTTCTTTCTGGATGAAAAGAAGGTGGATGAAAAGCGAGTTGCCCAGATAGAAGAGGAAAGTGCTTTAATATTATTGCCCTGTGTCTGTGCGCGTGTGTATGTTTGACATTTCTAGCGTCCCAAGGTCGTATAGAGGATTATTTTGACATTTTTTACCTTTCCAAAAGATTCCGAGGAAGTGAAGCAACGAGGGTTCCCTTCGGCATCGGTAAGATACAGAGAAGCCTTAAAGTGCGAGGAAGGAGAGTATTTACAATCTTGCGTTTGGGCCTGGTGCAAAGAGCGTTCGGGGATTTGGGAGTTAGCAAGGCATTGAGTACATACTTTCCGCAATTATCATTCTTCACTTACCCAGAGTGTAAATTTCCTACTCTTTCCAGCAGCGATATTTATGTTCAGCCAATAAAAGGAAGATTCTACCAAAGCGCGGTCATCACCTTTCATCGGAGGAAATACAGAGGCCTTCTCTACCGCCAAGGCGTCCGCGGGAAAGTCCAGCTTGACAGTGGCATGGTCGAACTCTTGCGTCCCAATATTAGTTATTTTTACGGAGACCCGAAGTGAGCGACCAATGACACGTTCTTCCGGGATAAACTGCACGACAGGGCATGCGGAGGGCGTCAATCCTTGTCTCGATATCTCATCTCGTGCTACAAGCTGAGAAGAGGCGTGCAGACCAAATAACGTGTAGAGCACGGCAGTTACAGCTCTTATTGCATTCATGGATAGTGATAGGGCATCTGCGGGGTTGCTTGCTTGCTTGCTCTTGACTAGTCCACCAGACCCGTTCTTCTATTAGATACTTCTAGTGTGAACCCTAACAGAGTGTTTTTGGAGGCGCGATCAAGAAATGAGCTGTATAACTCGTAGTTGAGCATTCTTATCCTTGATAGTCCGAATCATGACAAGTATAGGGTACCACTTGAAGCATATGGTCTAAGCGAACAAAAGTCGATTTTGAAATGATAAATGAGAGGATGGATCTTCCTTTTTTGATTAAATGGTATGCATTTGTTTTTAAACTTTTAAATGACAAAATAAATGAAACTGAGAAAAAAGGTTTAAAATTTACATGAAATGATACGTTTATAACAAATTTGAGTCAGATTTTCTCCTTCGTGGTATTCGTACAATTACGCTATGCCCTGCAACTGTCGTCCACTAGCGAACTATATACGATGAGAGGGAACATTATATTTATAGTAATTGCACGCAATCGGCCTACAAGCATCATAACTCTAAACTCTCCTTGTTTCCTGTCTATCATGTAATTTGCGCATATACAGAATACGCTCTTATAGGCTGGCCCTTTCTTCGGCTTCATCGATATGGCGTTTCGTCAACGTTCCTCGTCTACGTCAGCTGGAAGTTTGCTGCTACTCCTGCTGTTCCTGCTTATTCAAACAAATTTCATCACAGCAGAGCTGACGAGTTTACTCTTTGGCGCAGGCTGGGTTTTGGCCAACAATAACATCATCGTGTACGACCCGACGATTGAATCAGCAAGTGTCTTTGCACCAACCGGCATCAAATCTAGTATCAATGGACTGGCGCTCGATCGGGCGACCGAAATCCTTTACTATGCGGCAGTCGGTGATGTTGCCAACCCCGAGGAGAGAGGGATATACTACATGAGCCTGCAATATAATAGCAGTGCGAGGATTGCACCCTTGACCGACATGGGTATTGTAGATTTCACGACAAGATCCATCCCGCAAAATGCCTGCTGGTATAAGAACAGTTATTGGTTTATTGTCACAGAAACCCTTATCCTACGGCGAGTATTTTTCGCCTACAGTGGGTTTCGCCCGACAGCGATCGCCAGTTATATAGATTATACCATTTCTGCACCTTCTGCACAGATTCCATTGATGAGGTTTGGCGATGTCGATATTGATGTGAATACGGACATATTGTACGGAACCACTACGAGAGGTCAAATTTTTAAGATTAATTTGAATAATTTAGCAGCCCCTCTGCCCTTCACGCAACTTGTCGCACCCGATACGGGAGATCCAACTCTCCAGATTACCTTTAATATAGACTATTCGATCCTCTATGGTCAGCATCAGGTGGACGGCGCATGGTATACAATTGATAGGAATACTGGCGCACTCACGAAGCTTAGCTTCACAGTTGTAAGCGACTTGACAAGCGTCGACTTAGCGGGAGCCTTACCATCCATAGGTATGTAAGTATATACATGTGCAATTAGGCATAACGAGACCGGCAACAGGTGAAAGAGAGGAAGGGGATGGAACCACTGAATAGTCTGAATCGAGTGAGTGCCTCACCACCAGCATAGAAGTTTCTTCAAGCAAGTCACATCCAGTCATTCACATATACATATTTTACAGGCACACGGTTTCCCACTTCAGCACCAACCACCCAACGACCTACACCGGCTCCGACTTTTACGCCATCGCCTTCGTATACCTTAGTGGACGAAGGTGTGATATGCACTCCTGATGTAATTGTCATGCCAGTCGGTGCACCTACCGCAGAATCTTGCTATCAAGCCTGTTTGAGACGGTTTTCCCCGGATACAACTTTTGTTTTCAACCTTTATCCTCAAAATCTGCCGGACCCAGCCTTAACTTGCAGTTGCTGCAAGCAATGTATAGTCACTGTGCTGACCCCAGGAGGACAAGTGTTTGCTACAAAGTGCAGGCCTCCATTAGAACTAGTAGATCCCCCCAAGAAGGAAATCAAGGCCAAAGCAGGAGATACCATCAAGTTGAGATATAAAGTGGCAAACAAGGATAAGTTCGCCTTGAGTAATGGTGGTCTGCAACTTCAAATACCCGATGGTGTATCCGTCTCGCAAGTGATTAGCCCTGATGGCGTACAGTACATGTTGAGCGAACAGATTATCACATGGTGGCCGTTATATTTCGACAAAGGAAAAAGCTTGAGCTTTGAGGTAAAACTGGTGATAGATGTCCGTACTGCGAAAGAAGTACTTACGGTGGTAGGAACCATCTTTGTGCGTCCTCTGCCAAAAGGACCTTCTACGTGTGTGGGCCCATCGTCTAATACCACGGTAAGCATTTGCACAAGAGAAAGGAAAATGGGTCAGATGATTTATTCCCCCAGCAATGAGACGTGCATCTAAGCAAGATGATTATCCCCAGTTTTGTGTAATCGTCCGATTGTTCCTCATTCCATTCCCAATAACGTGTATGTACGCGCACACACAGATATCCTTAACTGACAAAAAGAAGGGTGGCTCAAACAAGTGAGTGATTGAAGGTAATAGCCCTTTTTTCTTTCCCTGGCGGGCCTTCTTTTCCCACAGGTAGGTGAAAAGAGGCCACGCAAAAATCGTATGAAATATCCCTTGAAACTACATCGCCACAGGGCGGGCCTTCTTCGACTTGAACCCTTCTTGATTATCTCTGGATTCATTTAGTTTCTCCCGCTCTTATATTTGTCAAATATCATCTGAGTAGGGGCAGCTGGCGGGAAAAGATAACATGTGATAGGGGAGAGAGGAATACACTTTTGCGGGCACGTTTTGACATGTGATAATGCTCTTCTTTTGCTTTCTTTGACGAAGAAATACATAGCTATGCTGCAATGAAGTAATGGAGGGGTTGAACCGCTCACCATGATGTTCTTTCTCAAGGGCCTTCTCCCGAGGGTCCTGCGCCGGGACCGAGCTGATGAGCAAAAGTTCTTCAAAATCTAGCAGTTTAGGGTGTTTCTCCGCCTTTTGTTGTTTCTTGCCCGCTCCGAGCCACCGCTAATTATAAGGGTTAAGTCAAATTGTTCGTCTCGCCGGTGCGATTCCAGGACTGTGC
>Ga0105050_10010424_pt1 | contig 10171 bp, 1 predicted proteins | sample FRY01_FD_78088 | JGI IMG/M metagenome (GOLD analysis project Ga0105050, IMG submission 78088) | Freshwater microbial communities from Lake Fryxell liftoff mats and glacier meltwater in Antarctica - FRY-01 | ecosystem: Environmental > Aquatic > Freshwater > Ice > Glacier meltwater ... | reverse complement strand
CTATTTTTGTCTCTGCAATCGAAAACCTTGCAACTAGTGTTGCCCAAGGATATGGTCCAAATTTTTCTCTTAAAGGATCGCTCATAATATTCCTCCCGTATTTGTAAAGGAGGTGGGAAACTCACTCACGCTCCATGGTTCTAGGATATATGAGAAATTACAATTATTTTTGAAAGCGGTGGTGTTTTACCACCACGCTATTTTCGATGCTGGGTAAAGCCATATCCCAGCAATTCAAGGAGGTCACGGTTTTGCACGGTTTTAATAGACCGGTTAATAATAGTTACAGGGACACCTACAGTGACACCAACATCTTTTACTGCTCTAAACATATCTTTTCCCATATGCTCGATGTCTCTATCTTTAATATCTCCCGCAAGTTTTCCAATTGAATAAGCAGCAGGAAGGATCTGCATACCATTATTAAAGTATTCTCCAGAGAATCCTGCTTTTATATCTCCACCAATAATTGATATGGAAGAGAGATAATTCATAAATAATTCGTTTGTTATACTAAGCGGAATATCTTTTGGATCTTCAGGAGGTCTCCAACCACCTAAGAAAGCTATGCTCATTCCTGATATTGCAATGCCGGCCATGATGCCGGAAAACTTTCTCCATTCATGCTGCTTGAAAGCAGTAGGAAGATCATATGCATACATATTAAAAATCTGGTTTAACTGATTAGAGAACATGAGTAACCAGTTCTGCATTTCACCCTCTCGGTATGCTTCAGCAAGATCCTTTGCACGGCCTGAAGGCTGAGTCTCTAAAGTAACACGCTGTGCTTCTCTTGCTGCTTCAACCTCGGTCATTCCTTTACCTATTTTGGCATTATACGTAGCTAACCAGCCTATAGTAGTAACCGCTTTATCCATCCACATAATGGGTTTCATCCCAACCCGGCCGACTTTATGCATTACATTTACATAAGCGTTTTTATCAGTTTTCGCAAGTTCTTGTTGAATTCTGTTATAGGCACGAACCATCATCTGTGGATCCATACTCTCTACCATTTTAATAGTCTCTAATGGATGGGATATCATCTGGAAAGCAGCTGCCATAATATGATGCGGTCCTGCTTCCCGTAAATAGAACCCGAGAGACGGAGCCTGTTTTAATACAGTGAGCATATTAAAAGATAAATATGCAATAGCCATATTGTTTCTCAATATACGGGAAACCCTCGCTCCTTCAGTATAGGTTTTATACAGATTTGGAGAAGCATAATCATTGACATATTTCTGCAGCCAGAGAACTGCCTTGGTTCCGTATTTCTGTTTTAACGCATCTTTAGTAGCCTGGTCGCCTTGAATATATTGCAGATCTTTAATGAGCTCCTGTGAGTTGATGTAATGTTCCTGCTTATCAATCTGTTCCAACCAGATAGCGGTAGCACCTAACCTGATAGGTACCTGGTGTTCATCAGCCATATTAATACGACCTAAGGTAAACTTCTTTTCTGTATATGCCCTTCCCCAGGCATTTCTTACCGCATACTGTTTACCCATTTCTTCACCGATCCCCAAGTCTTTAGATTCAAGATCTTGTCTCATCATGGGGAAATAGGCTTTTTCTTTACCCATATCAATATTTTTATCCCGGATAAATGCCTGGTTTAATCGGTCATAATTTTCCTCAAAGTCTTGAAGCATGTAATCTCCCCATAGGGATTCTTTTTCGGTGAGTTGGGAAGTTAAACCCTGGATAATCTCCGGCTGTAAAGCGTTTCCATATATAAGTGCAGCTTTTGACTTTTCATTGAGCATACCTATTTGAATGTGAACAACTTCATCAGCGGAAAAAGTCACCCCGCTGTAGGTAATTTGTCTGCTGAGCTCTTTCAGGGTGATTCCCAGCTCTTTCATCTTTGCCAGTCCTGCCTCATGCCTTCTATGCCACTGTACAATTTCTGCATCAGTGGCTTTATTCACCTTTTCGACAAACCATTTATTCAGGGTTTTCCCGCCAAGCTTATCAAGCATTCTGGTAGGTCTAAGAGTAGCAGCCCAAACCCGGAAGGCTGCAGATGATTTCTGTTTTTCCTTTGTCTCTTTAGATCCGATGGCTACAAACAGTTCTAAAGTTTCACCCCGCAGAATTTCCTTAACAATATCCCGGCTGACATTCTGTCGCATAATTTTCCGGGAAAGATTCTTTTGATACAGTATGTTTCTTCCGTCACTTCGAAGCTGTTCTGTTTGGTAGTAGAGCTCATCAAGCTGATCATAGGTGAATTCCTCCATTCGTAGATCATTTAGTTCTGCAACCACATCAGAAAACTCTTCAGTAGTATATTCATTGAAATTTTCCATAATATTCATGAGTTTATCAGCTCGGTAAATAGCCCGCACCTTGCTTCTGAGCTTTCTTAATTTCTGAAGATCATTTTTGAATAGAGCATCAATCTGTACTAATGTTATTTCTTTTTTAAGGAAACTGTTTTTAACCTTTTCCCCAGTGATAAAATTACTGATATCTTTTCGAATAGCTCCCTCTGTATCCTTGGTCTCTAAAAGTTTGTCAATCTGTTTTGTGTAATTATCAGAGATCATTCCCTCGATGCGGAATTTATTTGTGAATAAGCCGGTAAGTATTTCAAGCTTCTTTCCAAAGGAATAATCAACCGTTCCCGGGGGAACCCTTCTCTGGACACGAGTAAACCAGAACTTCATTTTTTCACGGGCTTTTCTTACCGCTTCCCTGTTTGCATACATTTCGGCCAGTTCAGCCCTCTGGTCTTTAATCTTTTTATCCCGTTGTTCGCGAAGTGCAGTCATTCTCTCATTGAAGCTTTCAGTTCTCTCTAACAGCTCATCTTCATACTTCTGTTTATCTTCAATAAGTTTTCTTTTTAAAAGAGCCTGGTCAATTGATCCCTCTTTATCAAGAACCCTGACTTCCCTCCGGAGTTGTTTAATTTCTGAATTTGAAATGGAGAGATCTTCTTGAGCATCATTGTGTTTCTGCTGCAGCTCTTCAATCTTTACATCAAGTTTATCCTGCTCGGAAAGTAGATGCTCTATCTCATTATCATATTTTCTCTGGTATTGATTAATTTGAGTTAAAGAGAAGTCACCCCGCATGATCGTATCTTTTAATTCCTGATCCTCGGCGATGTTTGCAATCTTGACTCTATCAGCTGCTGAGATACCTTCTTCTGTATCGGTTTTTATCTCGAGGACATCATCAGATCGAAAGGCTGAAATAGCTCCCTGATCTCCTTTACCAATGTAGTATGCCCGGGAACTCCGGCGAACCTGCTTGCTAATAGATGCTCGTAGATTATCCCTGTCTTTAGTAGTGAGCTTTCCATTCTCATGCTTGGTCACAGCGCTAAATATTGCTCTAGGAAGACCAACTCCATAGAAATCGTCTCTATTATCAACTATCTCTTGAAGGAAGGACGTGAGGCCATCCTCTGAGCTTATACGTTCAAGGAAATTGGATGCATATATCTGTTCATCAGCTGGAGTATTTCCCAGCCGGAAGGCTTCTGCGAGAAACTCTTTTCCTACTTTAAGATCATCATCTTCAGCATCGAGACGGTTGTTAATCATTTGACGAAGATCTTCAACAGTATCTGCTTCGGAAGCAAGTTCTAATACCCAGGGATAGGTTCGAAAGGTGTGACGCTTTGCTAGTTCTTTTTGTGCCCATTTTTCACCTTGATAGAGTTCAAGGTTTTTATCCGGGACAGGGAGACCACGGGTAACTGCATCCTGCACAGCTTTTTTATGTTGAGCAGTAATCCTTTTTTGATCTTCCGTTCGTTTGTTTTGTATAACATCATATTCCCGGAGCTTATTACGTATATTTATATAAACTCTTTGGTACTGTTCAGAATCTTGAAGTACTGTTTTCAGCTTTTTTCGAAGTGTATTAAGCTCTTCTTTATTACTTGATAATCTTTTGTCTATTTCAAGGACTGATAACTCATTGTTTAAGAATTGCTCCCGGAGAGTTTTGTCCTTAATCATCGGTGCAATGCTTTCCCGAACGCTACTATCATTTTCACTGCCTAAAAGCATATTATCAATGTTCTCTGCAACTGAAACACCAAGAGCAAGTAAGAGACTTTCATATTCGAGCTGTCGGATTGCTTCTTCAGTTCCCTGAGCGATTAACCAGTCAGTATAATAAGTTTCAAGGTTTTTAAGAATACTGTTACGAACAGACTGCAGCTCTTCATTACTCAGTATACTTTTTGAGGCTTTACTGTTTACATAACCACCCTTGCTAATCTCTCCAGTTATAATCCCGGTATTTAAGTCACCTAATATACTTTGGAGTCCATCATCAGTCATTATAGTTTCTCGAAACTCTTGCTTCGCTTCGCTTGGAAGCTGTATTTGCTGGGTTTTATAGAGAATTTCGAGCTCGTTGTTAGAAAGTTCATAAGGTGTCATAGCCCGAACAAAGTCAATAAACTCACCTAGATTATTAAACTCTTTCGCTTCGTTTACCAATTTGGGATATTTCCCAACAAGTTCATTTCTTTTTTTAGACTTCTCAGCCCACTCATTATCTTTGTATGGTTCAAGAATTTCATCGGGTACTATGTATCCCTCTTCAAAGAGAGTTTTTATAGGGTTATCTGAAAATGAAAATCGGATGTCTGGGTCGTTTGGATTCCAGGTTCCTTGATTATAGACAGACTTAACTTGATTAGGTGAAAATGCACCATAGGTCATTTCTCCGTATTCAGTGTTCATAATCCCATCAAACCCAAGTAATTTAAACAGATCCAGTATTGCCTTCTCACCATCCTTCCCGAAATATGCTTGAGCAAAGTTCCAAAACTCGTGACGTTGGTATTCTGGGCCACTCTCTTCTCTCTTTCTTCCCTTCTCAATAATATCTACCAGCTTTCGCATTTCATCTAACTTTGTATCTATGTCAACACCAAGCGATTCAGCTTGTTCCATTATTGCGGTGATCATATCTCCAACGGTGACAAATTTTGCTAATTCGAGGTCTGCGTTAAACGGTTGTTCAATTTTCATATATAAAGGAACTATATTAGCTCCACCATTATTTTCCATACTTCTCATAGATGCATATTCTGCAGGAAGTTCAGTCCCGGTGCTTGCCCACACCATGCTATTAAATGATTTTATTTCATTCGCCGTCCCATGAAAAACTATTGTTGGAGCTTTATTTTCATCTACAACCTGGGAGCTGCCGAACCAGTTTTTAAACTCACTGGAGTTTAGCGGCGGTGCAATAGAGAAACGGATATCTGGGTTATTCTGATTAAACTCACCGGAGTTTCCTATAGCAGACTTAATTTGAGGTGAATCAAAAGCAATATAAACTGAATGTTGTTCAGTTCCGGTTAAAGCTCCACCAACATCTACTATCCCGTCATATCCAAGTTCTTTAACTGCATCTCTAAATTCTGGTGTGATTAATGCAAGTGCATACGGATTATTATTATTTTGATAGTCTTTTAATCCCTGAAGTGTAGTGTCGTTTTCTCCTATCTTTTTTGTTAATTTACTAATTAATTCACTGTTATCGGCGGTTGTCACAATTGGATTTTGTAACGACAAATAAACTGGTGACACACCACTTCTTGCAACAAAAGGATCATCATAGATTATCTTTCCAACACCATCTATTCTGCTTAGTACATCGAAATAATCTTCAACTTCTGTCATCGTACCTGATTGAATAAAAATATCATACATAGTATTAAGATATTTACCACCGTTCCTTCTGAGGTGGTCTTCCCATGTTTGCTTACCAAAATAAGGATCTGCGCCAGAAAAATCAGGTTCACCGGTGTCTTCGTTTTCCCCATAAGATAAAACTAATTTTTCTATTCTTTTTTTATCTTTAGTCGTTAGTCTTCTTTCGCCGTCTAATAGACTAACCTTTTTACCATTTAAAACAACTTCTGTATATTTTCTTAAATCGTATGCGCCTTCTGGAACAAATTGTTTTCCTTGAGAATATCCGGAAGCTACTTCTGGATCACTTGTGAAATAGATACCACCTGATCCACCTTCGTCATATTCAACAACTTTAAACTGATTATCTAGTTTGTCTGCTCTATAATCACCACGGTATACAACAAGAGGTTTTCTATTATCATCAACTACTTTTGAATTTTTAAACCATGAGTTAAACGCTTCTGTACCTACTTGTGGTGCTATTTGATAACGAGGTTTAAAACCATCTCTTAACAATCTTTCATTTACACGGCGTTTTGCCATTTCCTGCTCAACATAAGCCTCAGTGTCACCTCTCGCTCCACCGTCAGAATATACACCGTCAACTACTCTCCCACCGGAAACAATTCTATCTACAGGTATTCCGGATGCTTGAATGAATTGAACATGAGTGGGATAGCCTTTCGTATCTACATAAAGTCCACCATCGTCAGTTTTTATTGCATTATAATATCCTGTTTGTGGAATTCTCTTTTGTTCAGGAAGAGCAGAATTTCCTATCTGATACCTTACTTCATTAGTTGTTATTGTACTCTTATTGAGTGCTGAATAGGCTTGTGAAAGAAGCGCTTTGATATCTGCATCAGTGGTAGAGGTAATACCGAGTTTTTTAAGTATGGATCTGATAAAGTTTTTGATTTTCTCCATTACAGAAAGTTCTATCTTACCATCTCTCTGAAACTTCTCGGCCATGGCAGCAAAGTACTCATCAGCAATATAGGCTTTGTTGTTTTTGTCTGTATTGCTCCAATAGGCATCTTTTATCGTCTCCCTGATCGTTTTCTCTCCTACTGCATCAAAGAACTTTGTCATTTCGCTCTGAAAATCATCTCCAAGCAGCATCCTCATACCACCGTGAGCCACCCATTCATGGACCCAAAGAGAATCCAGGTCTTTCCAGTTATCATCGGTTTTAACAGTAGTCGCATTTATATACACGGTCTGTGTTGAGTGGTCATAGGTTCCCCGGATAACACCAGGAGTTAATCCGAGAGACATAGCGTCTTTCTGGACATGAGGAGGAAGCTCTCTGCCATCAGTAATTATTTTTGTATTGGTACCGGCTCTTTTATCAAGCTCAATAATACGGGCAGTTACCTTCTCAATTTTTTCATTGTCTACAGAAGGAGGTGTTTTTTTAAACTCATTTTCAGCATTTTTCTGTTTGTTTTTCCTTATGGAATTATCCTGATTGGTGGCTGCCTCCTCTCTATTCTTTTCAGCCTCTTTAAATTCATCAATATCCATTTCATAGGGAGCTTTATCAATAATTTCATCATAATCTTTAGCAGCACTGTTAGCCCTGAATTTTTTAATATTTGGTTTCTTCTTTAATGATACTTTCACTTCTGAAAGAGAATCATAGTTTCCGCTTACAGTATCAAGTATTTCCCTGATTTCTTCCGTCTTACCCTGGGCTACCGTGGTAGCATTATATACTTCGTCTGTTTCATGAGCGTTCTCATACACATCTTTGAGTATTCCACGAAGATTCCCGGATATTATAGTTTCTCCTGCTGCTTCCATTTCAGTTATAAGATTTTCCAATGCACGGCCATACATTAGATCCCGTACGGCGTGAGTTGCTTCAGTTAATGCCTGGACAGATCCTTCTCCACCAAATACATCTACCCCAAGATCGAGGACATGCATTCCGAACTTATTTGACACACCAATAAAATCTTCTACCTTTGTTAAAGTAGAAAAAGGAATAGACTCGTTTAGCCGGAGAGACTGAAGAGATTTACGATCAGAAGCAATTACTACTCCACGGCCATCTATTGTTTCAACCAGCATCCCGGCATCAAGAGCAGCTTTATTAACCATGTCATAGAGTTCCTGGTAATTCTTTTTAGCCAGAGGAGCTATGTAATCATCCTTAGAAACTTCTTGAATACGAACGTTTTGAACACCCCGCTCCTTGAGTGCTTGAAGTTCCGCTTGACTTCCCACAGCTCGATATACCGGTGTTCCAAGTACATCTCCAACCTTATATACTTTTACTGGATCCAGTTTTGTTTTTCCGCTCCTGGCATCTTTTATCTGTGCACCTATGGTTTCTTTGTCATACTCACCTTCTCCAAAAAATACGGTACTCATGGGAACTACATTACCTTCTCCGGAGAAGTGAACATCAGCATTATACTTTTGAGTGTTCTTTATCTTTGATAGATTAATCCCGGTGCCGATGCCACCTGAGATGAGTCCCAGTGTTGCCATAGTGGGAATAGATCTGAGGAATTCATTGGCAGCATTTCCCAACACTCGACCAAATGATACCTTGTCCCACTTCCGTCCATCTGCATTCGCATCAATAGTCTTTAGAATATTGTCTGTAACATCTCTAACAATCGCTTGGAGTCCTTCTTCAGCAGACTCAGCAGCAACACCTTTAAAGTAGGTCTTGGCAGTATTCTTTAATACTTTAGAGATAGAGGCATTTACTAATGCACTTCCACCAGTTCTTCCAAATATCTGTCCTATCCAGGGAGCAAAGACATCAAAGGCCATAGATTCAACAGCAGCTTCCAACCATGAGCTTACTTCAGATCCCCAGTCAGCAAGAGCTGGGTCCATATATTCTCCATCGGCATCTTGCAGGGTAAGCCTGTCTACATAAGATGAAGCATTAAGCAAAGGTTTTACCGCAAACATACCACCTAATCGTCCTGCCCAACTACCAATGAACTGAGCAGTAAGAAAAGCAGGAGCTGCAGACGGAACAAGTGCCGTAAGTCCAATACCCAGTACTCTACCAGCTACATTACCAGCAAAAGCTCTACCCATGTACGGCATGGTCTGTGCAATTGAATCAAGGTATATTTCAGGGACCCAACCTTTTACTTTCTCAAAATCAGGCTGTGAACTGTTAAAAGTTGTAATGTCTTTGCGTAGTTTATCAAACATCTCTACACGTTCTTCGTCAGAGACACTAGCCTTTGCTATTTCATCCCCACGAGTTTCAAACTTCAAGTAAGCTTGATTCGCTTCCATAGTATACTTAATAGTACTAAAAAAGTACTTGAGGTTCTTACGGACATCAAGGCTCATGTCATATCCGGCAACCTCATTCAGTACTTTATTTGGATTGCTATAAATGTACTCAGGTGAGTAGTTTGTTTTACTTCCAAGATATGAGGCTAATTGAAGGTTTTCTATCTCTTGTTCGGGATTGTCAGACATCTGAACCAATCTGTTTATTCTGTCTGAGACAACCTTGTATCCACTGGGAGAAAATGCACTGATATCAAACTCCGGATCATCGTTCTTCATGATCTTAGTAGTTGATCCCTCTATATACATCTTACGTACCGGAGTCTCTTCTCTGTACTTCTTTGCAAAGTTTGATTCTGGTCGTACTACTGGTTCAAAGTTCATGTTTATTTATCACCCCTTGTTTCATCCCACAGCTTTTTTAGGTCTTCATAAGTGACACCTTTAGTAATATCGCCTAACCATAATCGTAATAAATTATCACTATATTCTCGCATAACTACATTTGGAATAGCATCTTTTAAAGCAATAATTTGTTCTGGACCATATTTTTCATACAGTGTTTTAGCAACTGCCGGGTCAAGCCTTACTGGAACTGGAGTAGTTTCTTCAAATAGCAGTTCTTGTCCTGAAGGTTCTTCATATTCAAAGTCACGAGTTGCTCCAAACTGTGTTGGTTTAGTTAATTCTTCAGAATAATTATGCCAGGTTACTCCATTATCTTCGTGTACAACACCTACATACAAAGCAATCTCATTCTTTTTTGAACCGGGAACAACACCGTACTGGAGAGCTATAGTAGTTTTAGATGGATCTGCATCTGGATATTGTTGACTAAACATTTCAACTAACCCAGGCACTTGTGTAGCATCCTCAACGGTATAAAGAGGTCCTGCATCATCTTCAAAATAGGTTATTGGGACATCACCAAACTTTTCAAAAATATCTCCTCGTATAGCCTTGTCTGCATAATTATAAGCTATCCCAAACCGGGAAGAGGAGTTTACTTGTTTAGTATCGTATAGAGTCCAGAGTAAGTTATTAAGATCAGATTTTTTTCCATTCCCTTCTATTATGGGTTCCCAGTTTCTGCTATCTTCTTTTCCATACTGGTAATCCATCATCTCTTTCACTCTTGGATCATTACTAAGATAAGCATCAAGAGCTTTTTGGATAAACTCAGGTGAGTCCTGATCCTCGTTTAGATCTAGGTACTCAGT
>Ga0105050_10010423_pt1 | contig 10171 bp, 9 predicted proteins | sample FRY01_FD_78088 | JGI IMG/M metagenome (GOLD analysis project Ga0105050, IMG submission 78088) | Freshwater microbial communities from Lake Fryxell liftoff mats and glacier meltwater in Antarctica - FRY-01 | ecosystem: Environmental > Aquatic > Freshwater > Ice > Glacier meltwater ... | reverse complement strand
TTTAAGGTAAATGCATTTTTTAATCCAATACTATCTAATGAAGGGTTGCGTACTCCTATATCACCAGAATTATAATATGCATATATTTTAAACATACCATTCTTCTTTGTTTTGAATCTATAATTTGCATCAACAGTTTGAAAAGAAGGAGCATTAAAAAAATCTGGTGCTTGAGGTACTAAATTTTGATACAATAAAAGGTTAACCCAATTGTAGCTTACGCCATAGCTCGACTTTTTATTTTTACTTACTTGTTGTAATCCTGCACTTAAAAAAATGGGAGACACTCCAACTTGAATTTCGCTTTGTTCAGGAATATCAACACTTTCTAAACTCAATATACTACTCAATGCCTGACCATATACTGCAGAATATCCGCCTGTACTAAATACAGTACCACTAAATAAGAATGGAGAAAAACGTCCGCGTTGAGATATGCCTGGTACAGAACTATAAAAGAAATTATTTACTACAGTTCCGTCTATTATTATTTTAGCTTCTTCTGCACTTCCTCCTCTAATAAAAAGACCTTCTTGCTCTCCTACTCTTTGCGCTCCTGGTAAAGTTTGTATAGTTGCAGAGATATCGGCATTTGCACCAGCAGTAGTAACAATATCTAACGGCTTTAAAACTGTTCCTTTTTTCTTATCACTGGCTTCAAATGAACCAGCAGTAATTACAACGGCAGTTAACTCGTTAATTTCTTCTTTTAATTGAAAGTCGATCGTTAATGTATCTTTTTCAAGCACAACAGGTATTTCTACCAATTTGTAGCCAATATTGTTCGCAACTAAAATAGCAGCTCCTTTTTCGAATGTTTTAAAAGAATACTTTCCTGTAGAATCTGAAGTTGTTCCATCATAGCTTCCTTTAATAGAAATATTAGCTCCGGCTAAAATTCTTCCTCTATTGTCTTTTATTGAACCAATTACTCTTACTTGAGCATTTAGGCTAAAAGCAAGTAAAAATGTAGATATGATGATGATTGCTTGTTTCATTAATTTCGATTGACTACACAAACATAGAGTAGTTTATTTTATAAACCAAACTATTTTATAAATATTATTATTTCTATCAATCCTAAACACAAAAAAGCCCCCCAAATACAATCGGGAGGCCTATAAAAGTATAAATTACTCGTATTATTTGTACTGTGGGGTTAATCCAGCAGCTAAATCAGTCATTTTCTTAATGCTTTCATCATTTAACTGACCTTTTTTGAACTCAGCTAAAATGTCTGGGAACTTATTTTCCATTTCTAATAAGAAATGAGCTTCAAATTCTTTTACTTTCTTTACAGCTACATCACGCAATAAACCTTGTGTACCTAAATAAATAATAGCTACTTGCTTCTCAACCGACATTGGTGAGTATTGCAATTGCTTTAATATTTCCACGTTTCTTGCACCCTTATCAATTACATTTTTTGTAGCAGCATCTAAATCTCCACCAAACTTTGAGAACGCTTCTAACTCACGGTATAAAGCCTGATCTAATTTTAAAGTACCAGCTACTTTTTTCATCGATTTGATCTGAGCATTACCACCAACACGACTTACAGAAATACCTACGTTAATAGCCGGACGAATACCAGCATTAAATAAGTTTCCTTCTAAGAAAATCTGACCGTCGGTAATTGAAATTACGTTGGTAGGAATATATGCAGATACGTCACCAGCTTGAGTTTCAATAATAGGCAATGCTGTTAATGATCCGCCACCTTTAACCAAATGCCTTATAGATTCAGGCAAATCATTCATATTCTTTGCAACTTCATCATTGGCAATAACTTTGGCAGCTCTTTCTAGTAAACGACTATGTAAATAGAATACATCTCCAGGATATGCTTCACGTCCTGGTGGTCTTCTTAATAACAAAGAAACTTCACGATATGCAACCGCTTGCTTAGATAAATCATCATAGATAATTAATGCAGGGCGACCAGTATCACGGAAGAATTCGCCAATTGCTGCACCCGCAAATGGAGCATAGAATTGCAATGGAGCAGGATCAGATGCAGAAGCACAAACAATAGTTGTAAAAGCCATTGCACCATTGTCCTCCAGAGTTTTCATAACCCCAGCAACAGTAGATGCTTTCTGACCGATTGCAACATATATACAATATACAGGCTTGCCTGCTTCGTAAAATTCTTTTTGGTTGATGATTGTATCAACACAAATAGCAGTTTTTCCTGTTTGGCGATCTCCAATTACTAACTCACGCTGACCGCGCCCTACAGGAATCATTGCATCAATTGCTTTGATACCAGTTTGCAATGGCTCTTTAACTGGCTCACGATAAATAACACCCGGTGCTTTACGCTCCAATGGCATTTCATATAACTCACCAGTAATAGGACCTTTACCATCAATTGGTTCACCCAAAGTATTTATAACACGACCAACAACACCTTCCCCTACTTTAATAGAAGCAATTTGTCCTGTTCTTTTTACTTTAGCGCCTTCTTTAATTGATCCGCTTTCTCCCATCAAAACTACACCCACATTATCTTCTTCTAAGTTAAGGGCAATAGCTTTTACGCCATTTTCAAAAACCACCAACTCTCCACTTCTTACTCCATTTAATCCGTAAACCCGGGCAATACCGTCACCCACTTGCAATACGGTTCCTACTTCTTCTAAATCGGCAGAAGCGTTAAAATTACTAAGCTGTTGTCTTAGTATCGCTGATATCTCGTCTGGTTTAATGTTGACCATCTTGTATTATTTAATAAATTTTATATTGGTTATCTTAAATTATGAACGAAAAGATTCTCTTTAAAATGTTTCTTTATATCTCTAAGATCATTTGCTATGCTTGCGTCTACTAATTTATTATCGAACTCTAACGTAAAACCGCCAATTAAACTAGCATTGGTTTCAGTTTCTAATTCAATAGTTTTAAAGTTGTTGGCTATTTTAACTTTAGACACAATTAATTGTTTCATTTCCTCAGAAACTTCAACAGCGGTAGTTAGTTTAACAATATGAATATCATTAATTGCATTGTATTGTTGAACAAATGCGTTGGCAATCTCAGGCAAGTAACTCTCTCTACCTTTCTTTAGCAATAAAACTATAAAAGCAGCGGTAAGTTCATTAATGTTATCAGTTGTAATAGCTAAAACAATTTTTTCTTTTTGATCTGATTTAATGATTGGACTACGCAGCATATTTACAAAATCCTTACTTGCTTTACATAAAGCAATAAAATATTGCATATCGGCACGAACAATATCTAATTGACTTCTTTCTGTGGCAAGGTCAATTAAACTTTTCGCGTATCTATCTGCTAATCTATTATTCGGCATGTATTAATTTAGTTTAGCCACTTCAGTTAATTGTGAAATGAATTTTTCTTGATCTGCTTTATTGGATAACTCTCTACTTAATACTTTTTCCGCAACTTCAATAACCAATGTACCAACTTGATTTTTAACCTCAGTTAAAGCAGCATTTTTTTGTTGAGTAATTGCCAATTGGGCATCTGCAACTATACGATCAAATTCAGCCTTTGCTTTTTCTTTAGAATCGGCCACCATTTTATCGCCAGTTTCTTTAGCTTCTTTAATCATCACAGCTCTTTCTTCGCGAGCTTTAACCATCATAGCTTCGTTCTCGTTTTTTAATAAAGCCATTTCAGCTTTTACTTTATCGGCAGAAGCAATTGCATCAGCAATACCAGTTTCTCTTTCTTTTAAAGAAGTTAAAATTGGCTCCCATGCTTTTGCTTTTAAAATAAAAAATACAATTCCAAAAGCAATCAATGTCCAAAACAATAATCCTAAACTGGGTAATAACAGTTCCATAAAATATATTTTAATCGAAATAATATTATACTAATTACTGCATCGATTGCCCTGTGCGCACAATGCAGTAATAATTTTGTGCAACTAGGCTTTTAATACAGCCAAGATACCTGCGATAACCGCAAAAAGGGCAACACCCTCTACGAATGCCGCAGTAAGAATCATGTTTGCACGGATGTCGTTAGCAGCTTCTGGTTGACGAGCAATGCTTTCTACAGCACCTTTACCAATTTGACCGATACCAATTCCAGCACCGATTGAAGCTAAACCTGCACCAATAGCTCCGCCTAAATGGCTCATGCTAACATCCAACAAAGTGTTAATTACTGACATACTTTTTGTTTTAATGAATAAAAAAATTAATGATGAGCTTCTTCATGGTGTGCACCTTCCATCGACTGACTGATAAAAACAGCAGTTAAATTAGTAAAGATGAACGCCTGTATAAAAGCAACCAATATCTCTATGAAATAAATAAATACCGTAAATGCAATTGAAACTGGAGTAAATCCTATTCCAGCAACCTTACTCATTGCACCAAAAATAAAAATCAACATGATGAAACATGTAATAATAATATGACCCGCAACCATATTTGCAAACAGACGAATAATTAATGCAAAAGGCTTTGTAAATATTCCAATAAACTCAACAGGAATTAAAATAACTTTTACAAATATTGGTACTGGCGGATTAAAAATATGTCCCCAAAAATGCTTGTTGGTGCTGAATACTATTACAAAAAAGCTAATCACTCCCAATACAACAGTGAAAGAAATATTACCAGTTACATTAGCAGTTCCTGGTATCAATCCTACTAAATTATTAATCAGAATAAAAAAGAAAACAGTTAACAAATAAGGCATGTATTTTTCGTAAGCATGACCTAAATTAGGCTTACCTACTTCATCTCTTACAAAAGTAATTACAGGCTCTACAGCATTTTGAAAACCAGATGGAGCAACTTTAGCTCCGTTCTTCTTATATTTATTAGCAACGCCAACCATTAACCAAATCAACAATGCCAATGCCAAAAACATTTGCACCACATTTCTGGTTAAACTAAAATCATACACTTTCGCCGATTCATCTACTTCACCCGCTTCATTTACAGCAACTATTTTGTTTTCTTCTGACTTATATCCATTATAAATTTCGTGACCATGGTGAAATTTGCTAAAAGAAAAAACAGATAATCCTTTTTGAGGAGAATATAAAATAACAGGTAAGGGGATACTAATATGGGTTTCACCAATGGTAAAAAAATGGAATTCATGGGCGTCCATGATATGCTCCATTATAAGTTTTGCAGGGTCAAAAGCAGCTTCTTTATGATCTGCAGCTTCATTTCCTTCTTTTTGAGGTGTTTCATTGGCATAAATGCCTGCAGAATAAAGCAATGTAAATATGCTGAAAACTATTACCAGTAACGATTTAATGCTTCTTATGGCCATACCCGATTCCAAATTTGCGGCAAAGATAAGGGTACAGGGGTAAAAAATGGAGTCAAATGAAGGGAAAATTAGAAAAACTTATCCGCTTATCGAATACCTATTGCTCTTGAATGTTTTGGATTTTCTCAAGATAGATCACATCTATTTGATCTTTGGGTCTGTTAGCTGCTTTTTTTGATGCAATTAGATGATTTATATGCAAAAAAGGAATTTTAACTGATAAAATGTCAGCTATTGAAGCTAAAGACAAACATTCATCAAAGCTCAAATCTTATAACCCTTTTACCTTTACCATCAAATCGAGCCTAAACCCATTGTTCAAATTAAAGTTAGTGAAACCGGTAACAATCTTCATTGTTTCAATCATAAAATAGTCTACTCTACTGTATTCCTTAAATGCCCTCCGCATATTGCTCCTATTCTCAAGTGTATCTTCTATCCAAACATCAATATCATCTGTACTACGTTGATACCCATGAAGATTGGTAGCAACTCCTCCAATCATAATATATTTTACTTGATGCTTATTTAGTATTGACCAGAAAGAAAGAAACTCATCATCGAATAAGTCCATATTCACTATGATTTATCAGTTGCTTTAAATGGTTGATGTGTAACTGTTCCTTTTTTGAACAAGATGTTCATTTTCATCAATTTAGTCATGGTAATAAATCGTTCTTCATAAGTTCGTTTCAACGCAGTTCTCAATTGGTCAATTTCTGCCTTTTCATAAAGGGAATTTTGCTCAGATTCACTAAAAATATTTTTTTTATTATCCATTTATACTAATTCTGACTTTTTATTAATAAACTGCATTTCATGCAATTTAGCATAAAAACCGCCCAATTGCAAGAGCTGTTCGTGGTTGCCCATTTCTTTAATTTCGCCCTTATCTAATACAATGATTTTGTCGGCTTTACGTATAGTAGAAAGTCTGTGCGCAATGATGATTGATGTTCTATTAGAAATTAATGCATCGATGGCATTTTCGATTAAAATTTCACTACCTGTATCTATCGATGAAGTGGCTTCATCTAAAATTAAAATAGATGGATTATACAACAGCGCCCTTATAAATGATAATATTTGTCGTTGACCTAAACTTAGCGTACTTCCTCTCTCCATCACATTATAATCGTATCCGCCAGGCAATTGCTCAATAAATTCATGAACGCCAATCATCTTTGCAGCTTCAATTACTTGATCTCTAGTTATTGCTGGATTACGCAGTGTTATATTTTCCATTACAGATCCCGAAAACAAAAAAACGTCTTGCAAAACAACTCCTATTCCTTTTCTTAATCGATCAATATCATACTTATCTATCGAAACCCCATCAATCTTAATTACACCTTCTTGAATTTGGTACATTCTATTTAATAGACTGATGATAGATGTTTTACCACTTCCTGTTTGTCCCACTAATGCAACAGTTTGGCCTGGTTTAACATGAAAGTTAATTTGCTTCAATACATAATTATCTCCTGTGTAAGCAAATGACACATTGCTAAATTGAATGTCTCCTTTTATTTCAGCAGGACAATAAGCATCTTGTGGAGATGATGGTAATTCATCGGTATTGTCCATCACTTTAAAAACACGTTCCGCAGCAATCATACCCATTTGCAAAACATTAAACTTATCGGCAATTACACGCAATGGTCTAAATATTTGATTCAAGAATAAAATAAAAGCAACTAATAAACCAGCATCTAAAGACCTGTCTGCAATCCACCAGACCAATAAACCGGTACTAACTGCAAGCACAACTTCTACAATTGGAAAAAAAACAGAATAAGCAAAAATAGCTTTGATGTTAGCATCTCGGTGTTTTTCATTTATTTTTTTAAAAGAATTGAATTCTTTATCCTCGGCTGCAAAAGCTTGCACTACTTGCATTCCAGTAATATGTTCTTGAACAAAAGCATTTAATGATGCAACTGCATTTCTTACTTGAATAAAACTTTTATTTACACTTTCTTTAAAATAGTAAGTAGCTATAAGCATTAAAGGAAAAGGAATTAAGCTGATTAGCGTTAATTTCCAATCCATTGCAAACATGGTTCCCAGCGTAATAATAATGGTAAGTAAATCGGCTATAATTGGAATTAAGCCATCAGAAAAAATATCATTAATACTTTCAATATCATTAATGGTTCTGGTAGTTAGCGTACCAATTGGTGTTTTATCGAATTGGCGCAAATTTAAACCCAATATTTTTTTATAGACTGCTACACGCAAATCCTTCACCACTTGCTGGCCCATCCATGCTGTAATAAATGAGAATAAAAAACGAATGGTGGTTTCTATAAATAAGAAGGCAATCTGAAAAATAGTAACTGCAATAATGAACTTGGTTATATCCGATAAATCGATTCCAAATAATACATACTTGACCCATGTTGGTAACAAAATATTCTTTCCGATTGCAACGTTTACAGTTAGTTGAATTAAATAGGGTCTAATAGGAGAAGCAATTGCCATAAAGATGGCAAGCAATAAACTAATGTAGAAAAAAGTATTATAGGGACGAACAAAAACAAATATTCTACGCAATAAACTAAAATCGAAAATTTTCTTTTTGGTTACTTGGCTCATGAAATGCAAAAGTAAAGCATATTTTGAAAGGGCTTTTTATTTTAGTTGTAGGTAAATTAATGAGCCAGCAGCAATTGCCATAATAGTTAATGCAGCAAAGCCTAAAATATTTGTTAATCTGCTATTTACAAATTCTCCCATAATTTTTTTATTATTGGCAATATGAAGAATTATTGCAATAATAACAGGAGCAGTAATACCATAGAGAACTGCTGTATAAATGAGTGCCTTTATTGGTGAAAGACCTATATAATTCATTGCTAGCCCTAGTAATAATGATATGGAGATAATTAAATAAAACCCTTTTGCCTCATGAAATTTTTTATCAAGCCCTTGCTCCCATCCAAAGGTTTCAGTAAAAATATAAGAAAGTGAACCACTTAAAACTGGTATTGCAATAAGTCCAGTGCCAATAATGCCTATTGCAAAAAGTAAGTAAGCCATATTACCTGCTAAAGGCTTCAAAGCCATCGCAGCTTGCTCTACAGTATCAATTTGATGTACCCCACCATTAAACAAAACGGTTCCGGTTGTAAGAATAATAAAATACATTACAAATCCGGAAACAGTCATTCCAAAATCTACATCTTTATTTATTGAATGAACGAGTTTTTTGTTAACTACAATGTGCTTCTTTAAGTTTTTCATTTCTTCTACTTCCACAGATGCCTGCCAAAAAAACAAATAGGGTGAAATAGTTGTTCCTAAAATTCCAACAATAATTGCTAGAAAGTCTTTATCGAATTTTATAGTGGGGATAAATGTAGATTTCAAGATCAGCATAAAATCTTGTTTGTATAAAAACGGAACAACAAAATAAACTAGCATCACAATACATATATATTTTAGAACCGATGCTATTTTCTGATAGGGCAAATAAATAATTAATCCCAATAACAAAACGGTAAAAAATACACTAAAAAAACTAGCATTAATTGCAGGAAATAATAAGTTGCCAACTGCGCCCATTCCTGCGATATCTGCTCCAATATTCATTACTATTGCAGGAAAACTAAATAATAACATCAAGTATAAAATCGGTCGTGGGTAGTGTTTCTTAAGAGTACCCGTTAACCCTTGTGATGTAACCACACCAATTCTTGCGCACATTTGTTGAATTGCTGCCATTAAAGGAAATGCAACAATAGAAGTCCATAAAGTTGAAAGTCCATAAGCAGCTCCTGCTTGAGAATAGGTTGCAATACCTGATGGGTCGTCGTCACTTGCACCCGTAACCAAGCCCGGACCAATTTGTTTCCAAAAAGTTCCTATTTTTTTCGATAAGCTTTTTTTAGTTTTCATTGATCAAAAAATAGACTTTATTGCTCAATCTAAAGTTAGGCATTATTGCTGAGCACAGGTACTGAAATGAAAAACGCTATAAATAACAGTTAATCTTTACAGCATTTCACTTTTTTTGTAAATAACTTACAAGCAAAATTATTCCTATGTCGTTGCATTTATAATTATTGTAGGTTTAGGAATAGTTAAGAAATAAACCATTACAAATAAAGTTGCTGTAGCAGTTGTAATGAATGCAGTTGAAGATCCGAACTTATACCAAATTAGTCCAGTTAGTGAACTTGCAAACATGGTACAAATACTTTGAAGACCCGAATAAGTACCAATAGCGGTTGCTATGTCTTTTTTGTTGGTGATATTTGAAATCCACGCTTTTGAAATTCCTTCTGTAGCCGAAGCATAGATGCCATATAAAAAAAATAGTCCGAAAAAGTAATAAAGATTTGTGTTTACCGACATTCCAAAATATACGGTCGCAAACAAAGCAAGTCCGATAATGAAAATTGTTTTTAATCCAATATTGTCTGCTACAATGCCAATAGGAAAAGCAAATAAAGCATAAATGAGATTGTAAAAAATATAAACGCCAATTACCATTGTATCATCCAGTCCCGATTGCTTTGCTTTAAGCAAAAGGAATACATCAGAACTATTGAATAAAGTAAAAATAAGCAGACCAATTACCAATTTTCTGTATTCTGTTGGACTAACTTTCCAATATTTTATAAAAGAAAAAAAAGGTGTTGATACTTTTGGATTACTATTAACTATTTTTTTGTCTTTTAAATAAAAAGAAGCCAATACAGCAAATAGACCAGGGACAAATGCAATAAAAAAAAGTGTTTTGTAATCTTGCGGATAGTAATACAGGTATAGCAAAGCCAATGAAGGTCCAATAACTGCACCTAAAGTATCCATTGAACGGTGAAAGCCAAAAACCTTTCCTTTAGTTGCTGGGGTTGCTTCACCCGAAAGAATTGCGTCTCTTGCACCAGTTCTGATACCT
>Ga0105050_10010417_pt1 | contig 10177 bp, 9 predicted proteins | sample FRY01_FD_78088 | JGI IMG/M metagenome (GOLD analysis project Ga0105050, IMG submission 78088) | Freshwater microbial communities from Lake Fryxell liftoff mats and glacier meltwater in Antarctica - FRY-01 | ecosystem: Environmental > Aquatic > Freshwater > Ice > Glacier meltwater ... | reverse complement strand
GCTGGGACCGCCGCGACTAAGGACAGTTGGCTTTCATTCGTGGATCCAACCGGACGGCCCGGCGGTCCGTCCCTGCCTTGCAGCAAGCTTTTATACGATCAATCATCGGTTACTGCCTACTAGGACTTCTGCAGAATGTGGAAATTCGCCATCGAGATGCCACTGAGCATTGCGCCGATGATGCCCAGAAATCCTTGGTCCGTGCCGCAGAGATAGACGTTGCTCAGCGCCGTGCGACCTTGGCGGTGTTTCGTCGCCGAACCGTAGATCGCTCCCCCGAGGTGGCTGGTGAACTTCGTGATCGTTCGCGGCGTAAATATGTCGGTCGCGAGCGTTGCCTTCGTCAGAACATCGGCGGGCTCAAGCTTCGGCAAAAACCGCCGGGCGCTCTGTTGGACGTCGTCATACCAGCGCGCTTTGCCGGCCCGATACTGCGCCTCCGGGAGCGCCGCCCATTGCTCGTAGTTCGCAAGGCAAGTGCAGCGGAAAATCCCCTCCGGCAACTCGCGCCCCTCGCCGAAATCGAAATTATTGGGCAGGCAGATCACGCCACTGCGTGAGTCGACTTGACCGGTGGGCTGCTCGTAATGGAATTTCTCAGAGTCGTTGAAAAATACGATGGTGTCGTCGCCCCAGCCAAAGACTTTGGGCTGGCGATCCAGCACGGTGATCGTCTCGACAAAACTCAGCCGTCCGACCGGTAAGGCCGCGTCCGCCCCACCGTGGCCAGCCACGCGGTCCGCCATCAATCGCTCCGTCTCCGGTGCGCCCACCGACGAGATGATTTGATCGGCCGTGATCTCTTCGCCGCTGTCGAGCACGAGGGCCGTCGCCGCCCCACCCTGCGAACGAATGGTCTGCACCCCGCACTTCATCCGCCGTTCGCCCCCGGCCGTGCGGTATTTTTCCAGCAGCACGCGCAGGATCACCCGCACGCCTTCAAACGGCCGCGCGAACCCTTCGAAGAAGAGGGCCTTGAACATGATCACGAACTGCCCGAACTCCATGTCGTGCTCTTGGGCGCTGCCATAATACATCACCGGACAAAACAGCATGTCCTCCAGCAGCGGATTATCAATATGCCGACGCACCACCGTCCGCGCCGATTCCGGCTGGGCATCGAGACCGACGTCGTCGTAGGCGCGAATCACCTGCACGAGTTGGCGAAAGCCATCGATTTGCCGGGGAAAGACCTGGGCGATCTCTGACTCGAAGAAAGCAAACTCGTTGGTGAACCCAAGATTGATCTCCCCGCGCGGACCGAAGGAGATGCGCGAGCGCTTCTGCTCACAGAGTGCGAACTCTTCCCGGCTGATGCGCAACTGCCGGAGCAGTTTCGTCAACGGCGTGCCCTTCACTCCTGGCCGCACGTAGTTGGTCATCGCGTGAAGCCCGACATCGTATTTGCGCCCGCTCAGGCTGTAGAAACTGTTGAGCCCGCCGACTGCGTTGTGCCGTTCAAAAATGCAGACCTTCTTGCCGAAGTGCGCCAACCGGATCCCCGCCGCGAGGCCCGACATGCCCGCGCCGATAATGGCGACATCGTAATGGGAGGAGGTATTCAAAGGTTTGATTTGAAGCGCGAAGACGCGAAGAGGCAAAGCCCAGAGTGTTGGCCCATTTTATCGAAGACCCAATTTCATTCGAGAAATGGGATCAATGGTTCCCGGATTTTCATCCAATCTAATTAGCATCGATTAGCGGTTGTCAGGCCTTGGGGTATTTTTCGCGCCGCAGCGACTTTACGCTTCAACAAAAAAAGCCGGGACGGATCCCGGCTTCTGGCTTACGCGGGTGGCTCGGAGAGGCCTACCGCTGGGCTTTACTTGCCGAGCGCCTCGAACTTAGGCGTCAGATACTCGGCGCAACTGTCGAGTGAGGCGAGGTGGCCGTAGTCCGCTTCGGGCACCTCGATATTATGCTGCTTGCGCAGCTCCATGACGATATCGAGGAAATCCATCGAATCGAGTTCCAGTTGGTCCCGCAGGCGCACATCGGGCTTCACTGTGCCCAGATCTTCGTCAGGGGCAATATCCGCGATGATGTCGAGCACCACCTGTTTACATTCTTCTTTTGTCATAATCGAAATTCAGAGGACCCTAATTAGGAAACAAAGCGCTTAACAATCAACGTGGAATTTATCCCGAGCATCCCAAAGGAGTTGTTCAGGATGGTATCGACCTTCGCAACCTTCCGCGGATGGTTCAACACGAGGCCGGGTAACGCGCACTTCGGGTCAAGGTCGTCGACATTGATCGTCGGGTGCACCGTGAGATCGTCGAACGACGGCAGGTTGCCCGCCAGCTCAAGTGCCCCGGCCGCGCCCATGCAGTGCCCGATGTAGCTCTTCGTGTTGTTGATCGACGTATCGGGACACCCCTTGCCGAACACGGCGCGGATCGCCTCGCATTCTTGAATGTCGCCCAACGGCGTCGCCGTAGCGTGCGTGTTGACGATATGGATATCCGCCGGAGTGAGCCCCGCGTTGGCGAGCGCCTTGCGGATGCACTCAGCTTGCCGCGTAGGATTGGGCAACACGTAGTCGCTTGCGTCGCTGTTGACGTGGTAGCCGCCGATTTCGCCGTAAATCTTCGCGCCGCGCGCCAGCGCGTCGTCGAGCCGCTCCAGAGTGTAAAGCGCCCCACCCTCAGAGATCACGATACCGTTGCGCGCCGTGTCAAACGGGCGGCTGGCCTTGTGCGGGTCCTCATGGGTCGCGAGCGCATTCTGGCTCTTGAAACCGGCAAAAATGCCAAAGGTGTGAATGCTTTCGCTGATGCCCCCGCCGATGGCGAAGTCGACTTCCCCCAGCCGCAACATCTGGGCGGAATGGATCAACCCCATGTTGCCTGCCGCACAAGCCGCCCCGATCGTGTAGGCTGGCCCCGTCACGCCGAGATTGAGCGACGCCTCACCAGCCGGGTTATTGGCCACCGTGCGGGGATTATGGTAGTGCGACCAATATTTGACGTCGTAATTAAATTTCGAGATAGCGTGGATCTCATTCTCGGTCTCGACATTGCCGTGCTCCGTGCAGCCGATGTAGATGCCCACCCGATCCTTCGGCATAGCCTCAAAGTCTGCTCCGCTGTCCGCCAAGGCCTCGCGAGCGCAGTAAATCGAGATCGACCCAGCGCGGGTGCCCACTCGCACCTCCTTCTTCTTCTGATACTTAAGAGGATCGTAGTGACAGACTCCCGCCAGTTGCTCGCCCATGTAGCGGATCTCCTTGCGCTCGATCCCCGAGATCCCCTCTAGCAAATTTTGCCGAAATTCGCTTAGGGAATTTCCGTTGGGAGCCGTCAAACCGACGCCAGTAATTACAATCCGAGTCTGCTTCATCACAATTAAAAGGGAAATCGCTAGCCAATCAGGCCGCGAAAGCAATACAACGCTCCCGAAATGAACGTTCTTGTTGTTGGAGGTGCCGGTTACATCGGCAGTCACTGTGTTCGTCAATTGATCACTGCCGGCCACAAACCGGTCGTGCTCGACAACCTCGTCTACGGCCATCGGGCCGCAGTGCCCGAGGACGTGCCCTTCTACCCGACCAACCTCGGCAACGAGAAGGAAGTCGGCAAAATCCTCCGCAAAGAGAAGATCGAGCTGGTGATGCATTTCGCCGCCTTCGCCTACGTCGCCGAGAGTGTGACCGACCCGATGAAGTATTACTTCAACAACGTCGCCTCCACCCTCCACCTCCTGCGCTGCATGCTCGGCTCCGGCGTGAAGAAGTTCGTATTTTCATCGAGCTGCGCCACCTACGGCGAGCCCGCCACGATGCCGATCGTCGAATCGATGGCCCAGGCCCCGATTAACCCCTACGGTCAGACGAAGCTCGACGTGGAAAACATCCTCAAGTCCTTCGCCCATGCCTACGGACTCAGTTTCGCCGCCTTCCGCTACTTCAACGCGGCCGGGGCCGCCGAGGACGGCGAGATCGGCGAACACCACGATCCCGAGTCGCACTTGATCCCCCTCGCGATCGACGCCGCCCAAGGCCTCCGCGATCCACTCCAGGTCTTCGGCAACGATTATCCGACCCCCGACGGCACCTGCCTGCGCGATTACGTGCACGTCGACGACCTCAGCCGGGCCCACATCGCCGTGTTCTCCAAACTCTCCAAGCCCGGCACCGGTCTCTTCTACAACCTCGGCACCGGCCAACCCACCTCCGTCCTCGAAGTTCTGCAGGCCGTTGAAAAAGTCACCGGCCAACCCGTCCCGCACACGATCGCCCCCCGCCGCGCCGGTGATCCGCCCGAGCTCTACGCCGACTCCACCAAGGCCAAGACTGAACTCGGCTGGACCGTGAAGTTCGACACCATCGAGTCCATCGTCGCCACCGCCTGGAAATGGCACGCCGCCAACCCCAAAGGCTTCACGAAGTAGGAGTGGGTAACCCACGATCCCCCGCCACAAGGTAGGGACGGCCGGCCCGGTCGTCCGATCCCTTCAACCACTAATGGCCCGCCATAACCTTGGCGAAGGCGGGGTTAAACTGGATCGCCCTACCTCCACTGTGCTTTTTGCGGCCAACCGCCTTTCAATACTTAAAATCTCTCGTATGAGACGTTAATTAGTCTCAAATGAAAGGTTCACCCTGCAAGAAGTCGCCGGGCGTGGTGCAGTTTTATACGCAAGGTCCGGCAAGGCATCCGGCGGTTGCCGAAGTTCCGGCTACGTTGGGCTACAGCCCCGACGCCACGCTCATCGAGCTTCGCAAGGGACTGCCCATCGGCGAGCTCGAGGCACTGCAGTCCATCCTCGAGGTGCCCCTCGAAACACTCGCCGCGATGCTCGGTATTTCCAAGGCCACGCTGAATCGGCGCAAAGTTTCCGGTCGTCTCGATCTGCCTGAATCGGACCGCGTGGTCCGTTATGCGCGTCTCATGGGCTTACCGACTCAAGTCTTAGAGAGCCCCGAGAATGCCCGGCTCTGGCTCAGCACGCCCAAGATAACTTTGGGTGGAGCGATTCCCCTGCAGTATGCTGAGACCGAATTTGGGGTCCGCGAAGTCGAGGACCTGCTTGGTCGCATCGAATTCGGGGTCTATTAACATCATGCCCTTCGCTTGGCGCTTGGTGAAAAAAATGCACGCGGCCACGGCCTTTGGCGGTGAAGGGGCGGCGCGGCACGGGCGGTCACTGGAATTCCCGCGGCCTACACGTGGTCTATGCGAGTGCCACCCAATCTCTGGCGGTCCTCGAGTCGCTCGTGCATCTCGATTTCCCCATCGTGTTTCCGTATGCTTTTTTTCGGATCGAATTTCCGGAAACGCTGGCCGACCAAGGAGCGATCAAAACCCTCCCGCGCGATTGGCAAACGCATCCCCCATCGGGCTCCACCCAAAAGATTGGTGATCTTTGGAAACACGAAGCCCGCTCGGCCATCCTCGCGGTTCCCAGCGCGGTCGTGCCGGCCGAGAGCAACGACCTGATCAATCCCGCCCATTCCGATTTCAAGAAAATCAAAATCAGCGATCCCGTGCCCTAGGCCATCAATCCTCTGATCTTAAAAACTAGTAGGCAGTAACCGATGATTGATCGTATAAAAGCTTGCTGCAAGGTAGGGACGGACCGCCGGGCCGTCCGGTTGGATCCACGAATGAAAGCCAACTGTCCTTAGTCGCAGCGGTCCCAGCGGTTCCGCCCTACCTCAATCCGAAGGACTCCACGTTACTGCCTACTAGGAGCAGTTAACCACGGATTACGCTGATCGATCCGGATAAATTCTGCAGGAGGCAACCGAGATCACTGAGCGATCCAGCTTCTCCGTGTCCCCTGTTTCCTCCTGTAAAAACAGCTCAGTCATTAGTGTCCATTAGTGGTTAAACTCCCTTGTCTCATTTTTTGTGTTTTTCGTGGCCAACCTTCCCTTCTCCCACCCTCCCCCCGAAACCATTTGAATAACTCCCGGAGCTGGAGTTCATTGCCCCCATGCAAAACGGTTCCAAAGTGATCTGTGTAGATGATGTCTTCCCGGGCTGGGTTCATCAGACCTACACGGCCCTGCCGACCAAGGGCGTGACCTACACCGTGCGCTCCATGTCCCCCGGGCGCGGCAAACCGCTTCATCTGGTCGACGGCAAACCCGTCCAAAACGGAGCGGGCGACAACCACCCCGAGATCTATCTGCTCGTCGAGGAGCTGATCAATCCGCAGGACCCCTTTTGCGCCGGCACCGAACTCGGTTTCAAGGCCGAGCGCTTCGCCCCCATGGAGGAAGCAGAAGCCGAGGACAGCTACGCCGACTCCGAGGCCAAAGGCGCCTTCGTCCTGATCCCCGCCGGCAGCTAACCACCCAAAGTCCTCTCCGTATCTCCCCAAGGTAGGGACGGCTGGCCCAGCCGTCCGAGCGAGCCAACCACCCTCCTTTCCCCTGTCATTGTGAAGGAGGCCCCGCCAACTGCCGCAATCCATCCGATCAGTCCCTCCTTCCCAAGGTAGGGACGACTGGCCCAGCCGTCCGAGCGGTCTAACCTCTTCTCTCCCTCCCTTCGCTCCCTCTCTCCTGTAAAAACTCCGATCTCCGGATCCGTGCCCATCCGTGCAATCCGTGGTTAAGATTGATGGGGAACTGGTGTGCCATTCGTGCTTGCCCACCGTAGCCTTGGCGAGGGAGGGTCCTGTAAAACAATATCATCCCCGCCACCCTCCGCCCCGCGTTCTATATTTGATAAACATTTTCATCCACAGACCATCTTTATCTTGCGCAAGCCCCTGCGCCTGATGACGCTACCAACCGAACTCCTCAAGGCCCCCACCGGCCGCTGACCAAGGATAACGGTTCCGAGTGGCTCCGAGAAACGGCCACGCCCTATCAAGTTCCCTAGATCACTAGCCATGACAACCACAGCTGCCCGCTCGCCGGTGATACTCAACGAAGCCGAGGCCATTATCGAACCCTTCTGGGACGGACAGCTTTCGCCTCTTTCTTCCTACACCCTGCGCACTGACCACGGTCGGTCCCAAGGTCTTGCGCAGGAGCGTCCCGTGGACAAAATCCCGCGAGTTCCGCCCCTGCTCGGACCATTGCCTCCGGACAACGCGCGGGCCAGCCAGTTCTGGGCTTGGGTCACGCTCGCTTGGGACCAGTCGGTCAAGGCCCGATCAGCTCGGCGGGACCTGGCTACGCCGCTGCTGTCATTTGCACGGGAGTTGCGGGTCGACCTGTCGGGTTACAATCGGCTGGTGGTGCGGGCGGCGTGCCCAAAACACGTAGCCCTCACGGTTATCGCGACGGTGGACGGTATCGAGCAGACCGTTGTAAATGCCCAACCAGGCTGGGGGCGCGCGCATGAATTTGAGGGCTTGGTCAAGGGGCGAATCCTTGAACGGATTGAACTCAAGGTGGCATCGGAACGAGATGGGGCGGATGAAGTGTGGCTGTATTGGATCGGTAGCGCTCACGCCAAACGAAGAAAAGCCATGCTGGCACGAACTTCGCCCTTTACGCCCGACTGGACCGGGTGGTTGCTGCCGGAAGGAACCCCGATCGACTTTGCCCCCCGTTTTGGTTTCTACTTTGATTCCCAAGAGTTGGCCGCCATCCGCCGGAAGGCGCTTTCGCCTCTTTACCAGCCGATCATGGACCAATTTCGCGCCCTCGCCCGGGATGCGATGTCCGATTCCCGCACGCCGGAGAATCAAGTTGGCACTTTCCTTGCATCGGGCGACATCTGGGCGATTCAATCTCGGGAGCGCGACGCCACTTCCCGCTCGTTTTTTATCGACGCCCCGGTTTGCGCCTTCGTGGGCCTGATCGACCGCGATCCCGGCTGCCTGCGTTTTGCCGCGCGGATTGCGGTCAGCATTGCGCACACAACGCAGTGGGCCCCGCATTTCATGCAAAGCTTTCCCGGTTCGACTTGGGATACGCGCGGCTTCCCCGAGGCACACACTACCGCCGGGCTGGCTCTGGCGTTGGATTGGGCCGGCGCATGGTTTACGCCAAAGGGCGAGCACCTCCTGCGCTATGCCTTTGCCACTAAGGGGCTCCCGCGTGTTCGGGAAGCCTTCCTGCAGTATGAATATATGTGGGACTGCAATCAGCACCACATGATCGGTTTGGGGCGACTGCTGGGCCTGCTCGTGCTGGAAAAAGCCTGGCCCCGGACCATGGCCGACATCGACATCTTTGAACGCGATCTTTACGAAATCATTGATCGCTATATCCAGCCCGACGGCTCCACTAACGAGGGCGTTGGCTATTGGTCAAACAGCTTCCGGGCTACCCTGCCTGCCCTAGCGGCGCTCGCCCGGCTGCGGGGGCGGAGTTTGCAGGACATGATCCCACCCAAACTGCGATCGATGGACAGTTTCATTGCTGCCTTTCTGTCCACGACGGGCGAACCGGGCTCGTATTTTCCGGTCGCCGATACGGTCGGCGACACGGTGGCCTTGGATGCCATCGGTATGATGGCTGCGGCGCTAGACTCGCCCCTTTGGAAGGGGCTCATGGCCGATTCGTTACGACACGGGAAAAAAGTGAAGCGCGACTGGTCCTTCGAGGGTCTCTTCGCCGTCATTTACGGCCCTGAGCATTGTCCACAGCAGGAGGTTAATCTTCCTACGTTCACCAAGCTCGCCAAGGCGGGGGCAGTTTCGAGCTTTCGCCGTTTTGGGCCAGCCAGTGTGCGGCTATTCTTGGTCGGCGCCATGGAGAATGCCGGACACTGTCACCGAGACAAGGGCTCGTTCATTCTGGAGGCCGGCGGTGAGTGCTTTGCAATCGACCGCGGCGCCGTGCCTTATGAGGACTCCGCGAATCTGCCCTTCATGAAAAGCGAGCTCGCCCATAACCTTGCCGTGCCCGAAGGCTGCATGCAGCAAAACCCCTCTCCCCATGCTTCCGATTGGATTGCCTTGGGAGATGAAACCGCGCTTACCGCCGAGATTGATACCGGTAAGACGTGGTTGCCGCCAGTGCTCTCCTGCCGTCGTTCGATCCATTCGCCGTCGCCCGATTACATTCAAATCACCGACGAGTTCGAACTCGCTGAATCGCTGCCAGTAACCTTCTATCTGCATTCGCCGCTGATCATCCTCCTTCGCGAACGTAAGGCTGCGATCGAGGGCATCCATCATACGCTGGGTGTCACGGCAGACTGGGCCGTCAACGCGACGACCAAAATCCAAGGCGTCAACTGGCACTATCAGCCGATTCACCAACTCGCATTGGTCTCCGCACCGGCCAAAAAACACCGGCTGGTGACCGTATTGCATTTCCGGCGCAGCGAGAAAGGCGCTCGCTCTTGAGGTGAAGGCGGTGAGGCCCCCCGTCCTCATTGAAAGGGTCAATCGCATTTATAATTGGCGGCCCTCGCGCCTGGGGCCAAGAATAAGACGTCATGTCTTGACTCTTGACTGAAATGCCAACTCTCGAAGAACGAAAGGGTCGGTCTTTGTTAGCTGTAGCAAAAGTTCAGAAATCATCCCAACAATGATGTCTGATAATATAGCAACACTCACCCCACTCAATCCAACCCATCAACCTCAACTCTATTCAACCATGCCTAACCTCGGTCCTCATCAGGTCAATATCAGCCTGTTTGACAAATATCCGGCCAACAACCCGGCCGATCCATCCGACGATCTTGTTGTTCGGGTGGAAGCCCCTGTCACCATTTTCTGGAATCTCGATCGCACTGCCCTCGATCCCGATAAGGACCCGGACGTTGACTTTGTGAGACCAGCCGGGATTTCTGCAATGTCGCGAATACGGCGCAGGCCAATCTGCTCGCCGCCACCACGGAAAATTCCGCGGCCACCAACCAAGTCTACAACATTGCCGTGGGGGATCGCACCACGCTCAATGAATTGCATGAATCCATTCGGGTGGCCTTGTTGACGCGCTTTCCTCGCCTGAACGGATTCAAGTCAAGTTGCCGGGACTTCCGGTCGGGGGATGGGCGGCACTCGCTCGCCGATATCGGGAAGGCCCAGTCGCTCTTGGGGTATCGGTCCACCCATCGCGTAGAGGAGGGCTTGGTTGAAGGCATGGCTTGGTATGTGCGGCATCTGTCCCCGCCGGCCGCGGCCCGGACAATTAGCTTCACATCCTGCCCGCAGCGCGACTTGATTTCGCGCAGCCATGAAGCCTGACGCGCTCCCCCCGCCCCACCGCCCCGGGATTGAAAACTTGATTAAACCGGAGATCCGCGCCGCGTGAGCG
>Ga0105050_10010414_pt1 | contig 10180 bp, 6 predicted proteins | sample FRY01_FD_78088 | JGI IMG/M metagenome (GOLD analysis project Ga0105050, IMG submission 78088) | Freshwater microbial communities from Lake Fryxell liftoff mats and glacier meltwater in Antarctica - FRY-01 | ecosystem: Environmental > Aquatic > Freshwater > Ice > Glacier meltwater ... | reverse complement strand
CCCCGATTCTCGTCAGTTAACTGGTCAATCCTAGTTCATGTCCAATGACCCAACCATTCTAATGCTCCCGGAGTAGCTACCCAAGCTAAAGAACTTTCAGTAACGTATAAAATAGCTTCTTCTTTACTTCCTGTTGCGTAACTATCTGGTAAAGGTTTTGGCAATTTCTTTTTTCCTAAAAGAAACTGAGGAACAAATGGATTGTTCTTTCTAGCTTGGTTTAAAAGTTTTATTGTATCAAATGAATCTGGGCCCTCTTTTTTGAAAAGGTAAAGAACCTTTCCAAAGTCCCAAGACGCACCAAAATCTTCTTTATATTTTCTTAAAAGTTTCTCGGCATCTTTCATTCTATTTAATTGGAGATAGAGTGCCAGAAGCTCATTCCTGATTCCCTGGTTGTCATTTGGGTTCAGCTTTATGCAGTCTTCAAACTGAAAGATGGCTTTATCATAGCGTTTCATTTCAATGAATGCATCGGCCAGATACGCTTTTGCACGCATATAAGGCCGTGATTCAATCATTCCCCAGAAGTGTCCTTCGTTATCTTCAAAATATTTCTCACCAAGGTCTGCTTTCCCGGCTTCGATTGCTTGTTCAAAATAAGCTATCGCTTCTAAACTTGTCTTTGCTTTTTCATGTGCTAGGATACACCAGGCATCCGGTAATCCTGGATATATGGCAATGGCCTTTTCAGCAAGAGCGATGCGCTTGGTAATGGCATCAGCTTCATAAACTTCATTTAAAATAACTTCAGCATCCGATTTAGAATTATTCTCTTTAATCGATTCATATTCAGCATGAATCTCATCAAAACTTTTACCCGTAAAATAGTGATTCAGCTCTTCTATCGATATCTTTTTACTTTTAACTTCAATTATTTTTGCCATTTTAGTCATTACTGAGTTGGCCTCGTTTCTTGCCCCGATGGATGGCACATGCTGCGTACCACGGGCCTGCTCTTTCAGCAGACAGCATTTCTTATATTTTTTGCCACTGCCACAAAGACAGAGATCGTTTCGGCCTTGTTTTTCATTTGAGCTGATTGGTTTCATAGTTGTTAGGAATAATAGCAAAAAAAATATCTTTTTGCTTTATCATTTTCAGATGAAGCAACCCACAAAAGTAGATGGAGTTTTAATAATTTGCAGAACCTGTCAGCACAAAATATTTATCTGTCGAAGCTGCTACCGGGGTCAACGCTATTGTGGAGAACCATGTCGTGATATCGGTTATCAAGAACGACAAGGTGTTGCTCGGAAAAAACATGCTCATTCCGATGAGGGGAAACTTGACCATCGTGATCGTAATCGTGTCTACCGAATAAGGAAAAAGTGGGGCCTAACTAAAAAAACCGTGACGGATAAAGGTTCCGCAAAACATAAAATACATCTAGATTCTCCAAACAAAACACCGGTCCCTCATCTCCTATGCCACTTTTGTGAAAAAAAGAGTTTGGATTCGGTCTTTAATGGAGGTTCTCCTGAAGATCTGGAATTATTCACTCTCTTACAGAATCGACGGCGAAGGCCAGTTGATTGAAAAAGCAAATTCATTCCTAGAAAAAGGAGAAATTCAAGGGCTTTCATCAGATACTGCGCGTGCTTACGCCTATGCACTCATGAGTTTATTTAAATTTGTGGATGAGGATTTCCAAAAGTTTAGCGATTTTACACAAAAAGACCTTCAGGTTTGGATGGAAACAATGAAGAAAGTGGGTTTAAAACCACGCTCAATCAATCACAGACTTACCGTGGCACGGGCCTTCTATCGTTTTTTTTTTGACAAAGATATTCCCCACGCTTCTGGTGTTCTTTATCCTCACGCAAATTTTAGAGGAAGAAGAAAAAATCCACTCAGCTATCGAACACCATATCAACCACGTTTTTTAGATCTGAAGGTCAAGATACCGTATAAAGTGGTAGACCCTCTCCAGCCGAGGGAGATTGATGAGTTCCTACGAAGCATTCATCGATATCGAGATCTTGGTATAACGCTTTCGATGTTGCTTTGTGGACTTCGTTCAATTGAAGTTCTAAGGCTTAAACTGTCTGATATAAACTTTCATCAAAGCTTGCTTCGTGTCTCAGGAAAAGGAAATCGCGAGCGAATGGTACCAATGCCATTTCGCTTAATGCAGATTTTTGAACGTTACATGGAAGTTGAACGTCCTGACAAATCGTGTGAATCATTTTTTGTTATCCTTCAAAGTAAAAAAAGAGGGAATCCCATGACCCGTCCTGGCCTTCGAAGTATTTTTCGTTACCATCGTGAAAAACTGGGAATCAGCAAGGCCAAACCTCATCAGTTTCGACATACCTTTGCATCAGACATGGCCCGCTCCGGTGTGCCGCTTACTATAATTCAAAAGCTTCTCGGTCACTCCGATCCAAAAACAAGTATGATTTATATTGAACTTTTTCTAGATGATATTCGTTTAGAGTATGAAAAAGCAATGAAGCGAATTGAGGATCGTTATGCAGCCCTTAAAAAATAAAAAAGGTCCTGACTTAGGAGATAGTTACCTACAATATCTTGGTGTCACTAGAAAGATAGCAACAGTTAATATGCATCGGGCAACTATTCATCATTTTGACAGGTTCTTGTCTCAATTCAAAATAGAGATTAAGCATCTCCAAGTGAAACACATTATCGAATTTGATGAACATCTTGAGAGGCACCTTCTTACAATCACAACAAGACAGTTGCATCTTAAAAATCTTAACCTTTATTTACGCTGGATTGAACGGCAAGGTCACATAAAAGACGGAGCTACTAAAGTTCTTTTTCCAGATTATCGTCAAGATTTTGTATTTATAAAACAGGCAATTTTACCGCCAATCGCTGAAGAATTTATAAACGTGATAGGTACAATTAATAAGCCGAAGACTGTTTCTGGCTATAAAAGCTGTCTTCGCGGATTTTATAGTGGTCATGACAAAACTAAAAAACGACCTCATGATATTTGCCGGGAAGATATTGAACGCTACATGCTCTATCTCAAAGAGCGGGGACTGAAGATTAACATACGGATTGGAAGGCTACTCCAAATAAGACGCTACATCTACTGGCTCAATGAAAAAGGGAAATTAAAAATTGATCCAGATCGTATAATTTCGCAAAGGGATTTTCCAAGACGAGAAGATAGTTTACCAAAACCATTTCCACTTGATGTTGATATTGAAATCCAACGAAGACTCAAGGCCAGTAATGATATCGACAAGCTTGGTATTCTTCTCATGCGACGAACAGGTCTTCGAATTGGAGAACTACGAAACCTGACTTCTCAGTGCTTAAAAGAGGGCCTTGATGAAAATCATTACTTAAAAGTTCCCCTTGGGAAACTTAACAATGAACGTGTGATCCCACTTGATCCCGAGACAGTGGAATTAATCAATCGTATCAAGTCCTTTCATTCATTAATAGTTGATAAAAAAATGGGTGAACATTATTTGATCTCAGGAAAGAATGGTCAACAACGATGTTACGGCCACATGTCAGCAATATTTGTTGACGTTACTAAGGGTATTTCAATAACTGGGAGAGCAAACCTTCATCGGTTACGTCATACCTATGCAACTACGCTTCTTTCGGCCGGAATGAGCATTGTGAGTATTAAAACCTTACTCGGCCATCGAGATATTCGAATGACTCTGGGGTACGCTGCCGTGACACAAGAATCCCTGCGTAACGAATATTTTACAGCTCTGGCAAAGATTGAAGGACGTTATGAAATTACGAACTACAAATTGAAAACCACTAACTTGAAACAAGGTGTAAGTCGCGCCTTCTACGACACTGCTGCAAGTATTAAGAAATTTGTCAAAGAACACGGTGACCAGGATTCTAAGAAAACAAATCGTCTCCTATACCGATTGAATATGATTCGTCATGAAGTATCGATCCATTTGAACCTTGATCAAAAATAAATTCAAACAAAGAAGTAAATCTTGGCATTCTTTGGCACTTAAAAAATTGACCAGTTAATCGCCAGCAATCGCAATGAGAAATTACGTGCTTTATTTTCACGGTCTGCGAGGTGATTATACCATCATCTGATATGATATACTTAGTGTGCCAAATAAGTTTAATCAGCAGGCATTCAGATGCCCTTAGAATTCTATTCCTTTACATTACAAGTAGCCTTTAGTCTTCATAGGTCAGCAAGTTCTATCTTGCTAATCTCCACCAAATTTCTAATAAAAAAACCGCACCTGTTGCGGTTTTTTTGTCCCTTATAGCTAACTACTTATAATTCATAACCAATAGTATCAACGAGTTCATTCAACTCCTCATCTGTAGTCTCGGTCATAGACCTCTAGAGGTCTCTCTATTTTGCTATATTTTGCTATATTTTTGGCTATGACCGTACCTCCTTAAAAAGCGTACCCCTTTTTATTTTCAAAAAGTGGCGTTTTGGGGACTTAACCATATGATTTTTTTTGGAGAGCGGACGCTGGCAGAAACCCAATAAAGGAGGAGTTATGACTGCTACGTCGATGAAGGAAAAGATCAATCTCTCTCATGCAAAAGCCATTAGGAGATCTCGTGAATTATTAAAGCTCACCAGAACTCAATTGGCCTCTCGGCTTGGAATAACCCACAAGGCGATTCAGAAATACGAGACAGGAAGGGCCATAATTGATGAGAAGAAAATTAAGAATATCATTGCTGCTCTTGAATTGAGTATTGAGGACTACGAGAAAATCCGAAAAGGAAAGGGGATTGGGCTTAGGAGGAAAGTGAAAACAGTATTCACCAACTCGGAAAGAAGAAGTTATAGGAAAGTCATTACGAAAGAAGTGAGAGTCCTTAAAGTTTTAAGGCAAATAAAAAATCTTACTCAAGATCAGGCCTCTGCAGTCTGTGCCTATTCTCGTCCAAGCATAGGCCACATTGAAAATTGTCGTATCGAACTTGATAAAGATAGAATCAGTCATATCGTTTTGAGCTATGGACATGAAATGACCAAGTTTCAGGGCCTGATGAAAGAAGAAGTCCTTCGAGATGAAATCCTTAATTTCTGCTTCCTTAAGATGAGAAACCTTAACGAGGATAAACTCAAATTAATTCAGTCTATTTTTTTGAATCTTTTAGAATTCTGAAGCGGGTGTGAAAAGCGAGTGACGATTAAACAGATTCTTCATGGATTTCAGTGAAGTATCCATCTCTCTACTTTTAATTGATATAAAGCCGAGAAAAGTAAGAGGCCAACACAATGATGGAGCTTGAGAGGCTATGATAAATCATTTTGAAACAATGCCTGTTGGTGTGAGGCTCTAGTCATTGATTGTTGATTCCAAGAAAAAAACATGGGAATAACCGATTTTCAAAGGCATGCGGTGACCCATGCCTGCTTTTAGATGGTTGACGAGGTTGGATTATAACAAAGTGATAGGATACTTTACGGACCTATCTGGTAATTCGGGTTAAGTCATAGTTAAGTCATGCTTAAGCCATAGTAATTAAGCGCTCTTCTTTGTTTAGACGCAATTTCACATGTCATTTTGGGCCAAGAATGATTATCTGAAATTATGAATTACACACATCTTCTAGAGGCATTTGTTCATGAAAAACCCCTTTCTTGGGAGTGATTTTCAAAATACTCATAAAGATAGTTTTACCCATCTTCACTTACACACTCAGTACTCACTGTTGGATGGTACGATTCGTTTATCAGATTTATTTAAAAGGGGACAGGAACTGGGTATGCCGGCCATTGCATGTACCGATCACGGAAATATGTTTGGTGGGATTGATTTTTATACGCGTGCGATTAAGGCCGGGATCAAACCAATTCTTGGTTCGGAAATTTATTTTACACCAGGTTCCCGTCATGACAGAAGACCGCCAAAAAATGTGAAGACCCTTGATTCTCAAGATGAAATGGAAGGTCGCCACGAAATTCATCATTTAATTCTTCTTTGTAAAAACATCACGGGTTATCGCAATCTTTGTAAACTTCTCTCCAAGGCCTATCAGGAAGGGTTTTATTATAAGCCACGGGCCGATGTGGATCTTTTGCGTGAGTTTTCTGAAGGTTTAATAGCAACCACTGCCTGTTTAAAAGGCGAAGTAGGATATAGTTTTTTTACTGGTCAGGATGAGCGTGCCCATCAAGCGGCATTAAAATTTCGTGAAATTTACAAAGATGATTTTTATCTTGAAATTCAGGAAAACGGTATTCCTGAACAGGTAGACGTAAATAAAAAAATGATTGCCTTTGCGAAAGAACATTCTATTCCTCTAGTCGCTACTAATGACTGTCATTATATGACCCGTGAAGATGCTGCTGCTCAGGAAGTTTTGATGTGTATTCAAACAGGAAAAACCCTGCAAGATGAAAAGCGTATGAAACTTTCAACCACAGAGTTTTATTTTAAGTCAGCTGAAGAAATGCGTGCGGCCTTCCATTACATCCCTGAAGCTTGTAACAACACTATGAAGATTGCGGATCAATGTAATCTTGAGATTCGTTGGGAAGATAATAAAGGCAAACAAATTTATCTCTTACCGAAGTTTGAAATTAAAACGGAGGAAATAGAAACAGATTTCTTTACCCGTCTTTCCCGAGAAGGATTGGAAGAGAGATTCAACGGTCCTCATTTTAAAGAACTCCGTGAATCTACCAATTGGAAAGCTGAACTTAAAGCACAGTATCAGAACCGCTTGGAACTTGAGATTAAACTGATCGCTCAGATGGGTTTCACTGGTTATTTCCTGATCGTTTCTGACTTTATTATTTGGGCCAAGTCACAAGGGATACCGGTTGGGCCTGGCCGTGGTTCGGGTGCGGGTTCAATTGTCGCTTATGCGCTGAAGATCACTAACGTAGATCCCATTCCCTATAACCTTCTCTTTGAAAGATTTATAAATCCGGAACGTGTTTCACTTCCTGATTTTGATATTGATTTTTGTCAGGAACGTCGTCAAGAAGTAATTGAATACGTAACTAAAAAATACGGTGAAGATAAAGTCGGACAGATTATTACCTTCGGCACACTTTCGGCCAAAGCTGTTCTGAGAGATGTTTCGCGGGTATTTTCTCTTCCTTATTTAGAAGCTGATGCTCTGGCAAAATTAATTCCGGATGAATTAGGAATAGAGCTTCAGGAGGCCATTGATAAGGAACCTAAGTTAAAAGAGCTGGAAGAGAATGATCCTAAGATCAGACGCATCCTGCAAATTGGAAAACGGCTTGAAGGGTTAAACCGGCACGCAGGTATTCACGCTGCTGGTGTTATTATCACCAATGAACCGCTTGTGTCATACTGTCCACTTTTCAGGGGATCCAAGGGCGAGAAAGTCGTTCAATTCGATAAAGATTTTTCAGAAAAAATTGGACTGGTGAAGTTTGACTTCCTGGGACTTAAGACTCTGACCGTCATTTCGAATGCCTCAAAATTAATCCAAAGGGATCTAAAACCTGATTTTGATATTGAGTTTATCAATTACCGTGATACCTCGGTTTATAATTTGATCTCTGAAGGTAATACTGTTGGAGTCTTTCAACTGGAATCTTCAGGTATGCAGGATCTTTGTAAGCGAATTAAACCGGATTCAATTGATGATATTACCGCAATTAATGCGCTCTATCGTCCGGGGCCAATGGGCTCTGGCATGCATCATGAATTTGCTGAAATTAAGCACGGGAAGAAACCTGAAGTTTACTCCTTCGAAGAACTTAAACCTGTTTTGAAGGATACTTACGGTATTATCGTTTATCAAGAACAGGTAATGAACATCGCCAGGATTGTGGCAGGTTATTCACTTGGTCAAGCGGATATGCTCAGGCGGGCGATGGGTAAAAAGAAAGTCGAAGAAATGCAGATGCATAAAGAGATCTTCAGGAAAGGTGCTGTTGAAAGAGGTTTTGTTGAAGACAAAGCTATTGCACTGTTTGAGTTGATGGAAAAGTTCGCAGAATATGGATTCAATAAATCTCACGCGGTGGCCTATTCGGTAATCTCCTACCAGACCGCTTTTCTTAAACAGCATTATCCGGTCCAGTTCTTTGCTGCACTTCTGGGTACTGAATTAAATAATAAAGATAAAATCACTTCCTACATTCAGGAAGCGAAAAACGTTGGCATTTCTATCCTCCCTCCTGATGTAAATGAATCACTGTGGCTTTTCAACGTGATTGGCCTTACTATTCGTTTTGGACTAGGGGCCGTCAAAGGCATAGGTGGATCCGCTGTAGAAGAAATTGTTCGGGAACGGGGAGAAAATGGTGCATTTAAAGGCTTCGTCGATTTCTGCGATCGCATTAATCTTAAAGCAGTAAATAAACGAGTTCTTGAAGCTCTGATTAAAGTAGGGGCATTTGATACTTCTGATAAATTCAACCGTAAAACACTTTTAGATAATATGGAATTCATTGTAACTTTTGCTGTAAAAAAGCAGGAAGGGAAATTAATGGGTCAAACTTCACTTTTTGATCTGGGTGAAACAGTTCAAACATCTGAAGAGCAACTCGACATCCATGAATCAGAGGAATTTGACGAGAAACAAAAATTATCCCTAGAGGCAGAGCTGTTAGGGATTTATGTTTCCGGTCATCCACTCATGCGCTTTAAAGAGATCATGACGAAGTTAACCAGCATGAACATCGCCGCCATCCAGGATCTTCCAACTATGGCCAAACCCGAAAGCTTTAATCCCCGACAGGGTGATGCCAACGATTCAAGTAAGCGCAGCATGATTATTGCCGGTATGATTTCTGAATCAAAGGTTATCCTTACCAAGAAGGGTGACAAGATGGCTTTCGTCACATTTGAGGACTTATCGGGGAAAATAGAATGCCTTTTCTTCCCAAGAGTCTATGCAGAATTCCAACACTTGCTTCTCCCCGATGAGCCGGTGATACTTTCCGGAGTGGTTAATCTAGCGGAAGATCCAAAGAAATTTTATCCCAGCAAAATCAGTTTACTAAAAGATGAATCTGATGACCGTGTAACATCGGTAAGAGTTTGCGTTCCACTCAACCATCTTAATCAACATTCGTTAACCCAACTTAAGCAAATAGTACTAAGTTATCGAGGATTAGTTCCTGTGCATTTTATTTTTGAAAATGCTGATGGTCGCGCCCGAATGATATTAGATGATACTTTTTTGGTGAGTCCATCGCCTCAGATGGCATCAAAGTTGAATGAACTCTTGAACACAGATTCAGTTTCCTTTATTATCGATGGCAAGGTCGAGGAGCTCCGGCAATGAAATCTCTCCTTCTGATTTTAATTTCGACCACCAATCTGTTCTGGACCCAGTTATTTAATGCTGTTGATTTTGCATGGGAATTAACTGTCACAGATGAAGTCTCGGCAAAAGAAGAATTGCTTCACATCGCTACGATTAAGAGATTTGGCGCCCATGTTACTTCGTTCACATTCTTTTGTTCAATAACAAAAAGATGCTAAACCATTACTGGGAACGTTGGTATTCAAGTGTTGTTTTATGGGAACGATTAGTGGGACCATGTTATTTTGATAAAGATACCAAGCATCCACGAGGTCATTCGAATGAGACTTTATTTCGGCAAGTAGAACAATACGCTAACATAATAATTTAAAAGTAGGTGATCTTCGTTAACGTTTCGAAATAGATATTTAAAAAAACAGCACCGAAGGAGAAAATGTATGAGCATCATAGAGTTGAATAGTATAAAACAAGGAAAAATGAAGCCACAAAACGTTAGTCAGAAATTAATCAGTTCTCATCTTCTTTCTGGTGAGATGAATGCTGGAACCGAAATCGGGTTAAGAATTGATCAGGTATTATTGCAAGATGCCACAGGTACATTGGTAATGCTGGAATTAGAAGCATTTAATTTAAATAAAATCAAACCAGAAGTAGCAGTCCAGTATGTAGATCATAATCTGCTTCAAACGGATTATAAAAATATGGATGATCATTTATTTTTACAGTCGGCAGCGGCACGTTTTGGATTCTGGTTCAGTAGATCAGGAAACGGAATTAGCCATGTAGTACACATGGAGCGGTTTGGTAGGCCAGGCAGAACACTTTTGGGTTCAGACAGTCATACACCTGCCGGGGGAGGTATTGGAATGCTTGCCATCGGTACGGGAGGATTGGATGTCGCTCTCGCTTCAGCAGGTGAACCGTATTTTGTTAAAATGCCAAAAGTTATGGGCATCAAACTCATTGGAAAGTTGCCTGACTG
>Ga0105050_10010413_pt1 | contig 10181 bp, 10 predicted proteins | sample FRY01_FD_78088 | JGI IMG/M metagenome (GOLD analysis project Ga0105050, IMG submission 78088) | Freshwater microbial communities from Lake Fryxell liftoff mats and glacier meltwater in Antarctica - FRY-01 | ecosystem: Environmental > Aquatic > Freshwater > Ice > Glacier meltwater ... | reverse complement strand
GTCCCACTTGTCCCACTTGTCCCACTTGTCCCACTTGTCCCACTTGTCCCACTTGTCCCACTTGTCCCACTTGTCATGGCGGCATATCACGCGACTCGACTCGCCGCCGCGGATGTTGCCGCTGGGAATCGGCTCGGCCGTGGCTGCGAGTGAGACTGGAGTGCTTGCCGTCGGGGGCGGGCAAGACTCCGACATCGGCGTCGATGCCGGCGCTGTTGCGCTTTGGCAATTCACCGCCAACGGTGTGCGAGCAAGCGAGACGATCACCCATCCCAAAGATCACCGCACCGCCGCGTTCGGTCATGCACTCGCCATCGATGCGCAGGCGCAGATCTTGTGCATCGGTGCGCCGAACGAGGATGGGCCTGGCGGCTGGCCAGAAAACTTTCAGGTTGGGTGCCTCTATATATATGTGCAGGCAGTGGCGGCGCCGCATCCGCCGCATCCGCCGCATCCGCCGCATCCGCCGCATCCGCCGCATGCTCCATCGCCGAACTGGCAACTCTCCGCCGCGCTGCGCCCAACTCAGCCCAATGCTGGCGCGCACTTTGGATCGGTCATCGCCACCGATGGCACGCGCATCGTGGTTGGTTCTCCAGACGACAATCTGCGCGGGTCCTCTTCGGGACGAGTCGATGTCTTTGCGCGACGAGGCGATGATTGGACTTTGGAACGGGAACTCGTACCACCCAATGGTGGCGCGGGGATGCGCTTTGGCACAAGCATCGCGATTGATGGATCGACCATCGTTGTTGGCTCGCCGAGTTTCAGTGGCATTGGCTATGGCAGCGGTCGTGCTGATGTCTTCCACCTTGGCAAGGACGGCTGGATACATCTCACTCGGCTTGATGCGCCAAGCCCGCAATCAACGGCATGGTTTGGAATGAGCGTGGCAATCACACCGCGCATGATTTCGATCGGCGCGCCGCGAGAAAATCCCGCGCAATCGGCGGGCTTCCCTGCTCATCCCGGAGTCGTGCACTTCTTCACCCGCCACGGCGACGACATCAGCGCGTCGTGGACGCACGCATATTGCTTGACATCCCCAGAGCCGTGGTGCGGAACCGCGCAGTACAGACCCGAAGCATTTGGAATGTCGCTGGCGATGCGCGGCGATCTGCTGGCTGTTGGCGCATCGGAATCGTGCAATCCTGATGCGGCGGACGACAAACACCCCGAAGGCGAAGGCAGTGGAGCCGTCTATCTCTTTCAACGCATCGATGATGCCGAGATGTCGTGGTTGTTCAACGCACGCATGACCGCTCCCGATGCAGCAGTCGATGCGCATGATGGATACAAAATCGCGCTCGGTCGCGCTGCATCGACCGTTGGCCATCGACACACTGACGATGCCGTCTTACTCGTCGCACGAGGCGGTAATCCAGACCTTTCGCCGGATGGTGGTGCAGCCCATTTATATGCACCGCCACTCGAAACGCCGCAAGCAACCCTCACGCTTCCGCCCACGCTTCCGCCCACACTCACGCCCCCGCCCCTCTCTACACCAACCACTCCCCTATCACTCTCGATCGACAACATAGAAACGATCGATAACCACGCGCCACTCGGCCGAATTCTCGCAGCGAATGAATTCGCTCTTGACAAGACTGGCCTGCGGATGGTGAGCGGCGAATTTGATGCCAAACTTTCGCATGCGTCGGCCGGTGGCATTGTCGCCGTAGAGAAACTTCGCAAGGTTGAAATGATCGAGCAGTGTCGTTCGCTGCTCTGCGATGGTTGGCGCGGTTGGTTCGCCACCAGCCATCATCTCGCGTGCCTGTCGAAAAATCCACGGATTGCCGATACATCCGCGCGCAACACTCACGCCGCTGACACCGCACTGATCAAGCATGGCAAATATGTCTTGCACCGTCCACACATCCCCTGAACCAAAGATGATGCGATCTCCATAGCGCTTGGTCAAGTCCGCGAGAAATTCCCATCGACCTGGGCCGAGATATTTCTGCTCGACCGTCCTGCAATGAACCGTCGTCCATGCGTACCCAAATTCATACGCGGCAGCAAAGATGCGCTCGAAATGTTCCGCCATTTCCGGAGTGTCGTCATACGCCCTACGAAGCTTGACGGTGCATGGCGCGCGCGATCCAACTGCGGCGATGACTGCGCGCAGAATGTCAATCGCCTCACGCGGATGGGCCAAGAAATGTCCGCCGCGATTGTTCGCGCTGATCTTCTTGACTGGGCACGCGAGATTGACATCGACCACATCATGCCCCATCGAGACGATGATGTCGGCGGCGCGCGCCATCTCATCCGGCTTCGACCCCATGATCTGGCCAGCGAGCGGATGATCATCGAGCGTGGCGACGATATTGTCGGAGACTTCGCCCATCCCACATTCCGTGGCGATGAGATCTGGATCTTCGCGAATCTTGCCCTTGCCGCCATTGAGCAAGGTGCGGTCGAGCAGTGCCTCGGTCACACAGAATGGACAACCGTTTCGACGGGCAATCAATCGCATCGCGCCGTCGGAATAACCCGCCAATCCAGCTTGGAAGAATGGCGCGTCAAATCGAGGCACTAATGCCTGCACGCGAGGATCTACCCGCGCACATTTGGCCGTTTGGGCAGTGGAACGCGAGAGTTTTCGCGGGGGCAATTCGCTGGCATTCAACTCGACGCTCATACCGAAAGTCTACGGAGCAATCTCATACACTTGCCAACAATGCTTGCGCCACCATGCGACCACGACCCCTGCACAGCAACGAGCAAACGCATCGCTTCTGGCGCCGCGCTCGCTGGAATCTGCGCCGTAATCTTGAGCATCACCGGCTGCAGCGTCAAACTCTACGACCCAACGCTCGCCACTCGCCCTTACCCCGATACTCTGGCTCAATCGAAAGTCGTGCAAATACAAGCGGTACCGCTTGAAACGACGCTCCAGATCATTAACGCGACGGCGACCGATTACGCCAACATCGACATCTGGATCAATCGACGATTCGTTCAGCATGTGGCACAGATGAACGCCGGCGAGACGCTCCAGCTGAAAATTGACGGCTTCCGCGATGTCTGGGGTCAGTGCCCACAGCCCGGCGGATTCTGGCGAACCCGCCCTGCGACCCAGCTGGTCTTTGTGCAAATTGAAATCGACGACAAGCAACCGCTGATCGGTCTCGTCACCGTTGTTCCAAAAGAAGCGCGTTACTAATCGGCGCGAGCGCCAGCAGCGCCATCAGCGAATGGCGTAAATGCGATTCCAAGCTGCGCACATTTCGCTTCAAACTCCGCGGTCTCGCGCTTGTTGGTCGTGGCGAGCGGCTTGCTCGACTTGATCGCCTCGATCTCCAACTTGGTCAAGTGCATCGCGCCGAGTCGATAGTCCTCGAACGCCTCGCACGAAATCGGAACGATCGGCTTGAGCAACTCATACATCGCCTCTGCAAAGACGCGAATCTCATACTGCGCATGCGCATCCATCCGAAGCGACAGAAAATGGAAGAGATTGTGCAAGTCGCACTTCCAATACCACTCGGTATAGACCGACACAGGCAACGCGGCACGAGCCAACTCGCGCGCGACACCCTTCTTGGTCAATCCCAAATAGTCGTCGTACAACTCCTCGGCGCGGTCAAGCAAACGCATGAATTCCTCAGCCGTTCCCGCGTCAACAAGACCATCGCCGCCCTGTCGATTCGCACCGCTCTGCGCACGCACCGATTCAACGGTCGGACGATAAAAGCGATCTGGAACAATCGAATAGCGAGCGCTGTATTCATTCACATTGGCCGTGCGATGGCGAATCCACTGACGCGCAACAAACATAGGCATCGCCATATGAAACTTGAACTCCACCATCTCAAATGGTGTCGTGTGCCGATGTCGCAGCAAATATCGCACCAGACCGCGATCTTCGTTGACCTGCTTGGTGCCCTCGCCGTATGAAACGCGCGCGGCCTGCACAATCGAATAATCCGCAGTCTTGCCGACTGGCGCAAACCTCGGCATGCAATCCACCAGCGCAACAAATCCATGATCGAGCACCTTCTTCTCAATTCTCGCCGCACCGCCCATCACATCGTGCATCGGCGCCTCGGGCATCACCCGCACGATCTCTGAAGATTGCGTCGCTGCGGTGGTCATCGATTGATTCTGCTGTGGGGTCATGTGTGGCGTCATGTGTGGCGTCATGGCTTTTTGGAACTCATCTTCGTGCGGATCAATGCTGGTGTTGTATCGCGGTATTCACGGGGCAGACAAACTCGACTTGGGCGAACCAACTTGCACCTTCGCATACGCAGTCAGCCAACCGTTCACAACTTCTAGAGTATCCAATCCGCTGGGATTTCCGCGCGCATTGATCCTCGGCGAATCTCGCGGATCGCCCGAGAATTCCAGCCCCACAATCTCCATCGCATCCGCCGCAGTCGGCGGCTCAACCATGCCCGCCATCGCGATCTCCCGAGACGCAGGCCACTGCGCGCTCGTCACCGGCAATCGCTCGTTCGTCCACGCTTCGCGCGCGGCCAACAACGCATCTTGCGAACTCGGCCACGCGCCCGCCGCTTGCGCATATGACAAACATGCCCACGCCGTCCATCGCAGTGCGCCGTCGGTCTGCTTGGCGCGCTGGCGAACTTTGTCGACAACGAAAAATCCAAAGACGAATGTGGCGATCGCAACCGCGATAAACGAAAAAAACAAAATCTTCGCTGTCCGCCGCGATCCACTCGGGCCGACGATCACATCTTCACCCCATCGAGCCGCACGCGTTTGCGCGGTCGATTTGGATCCGCCTCTGGCACAGCCGAGAGCAGCGCCTGTGTGTAAGGATGCTTCGGCGCGTAAATAATTTCTTCGCGCGTGCCGTGCTCGACAATCTTGCCATTCCACATCACCGCGATTCTCTGGCACGCGTGATGAATGACCGCCATGTCGTGGCTGATGAAGAGATATGAAAGCTTGAACTCATCTTGCAAATCAGAAAGCAGATTCAGCACCTGACTCTGAATCGAAACATCCAGCGCACTCGTCGGTTCATCGCAGACAATCAAACGAGGCTCAAGCGCAAGCGCACGAGCGATGCCGATGCGCTGCTTCTGTCCGCCAGAAAATTCGTGCGGATATCGATCGGCCGCGCCCGCCCAAAGTCCGCAGCGCTCTAACAATTGACCGACGCGCTGGCGAACTTGATCCTTGGGCACGATGCCATGCACTTCCAAAGGCTCGCCGATGATTCCTCCAACACGCATGCGCGGATTGAGCGATCCACCCGGATCCTGAAAAATAATTTGCATCTGGCGGCGCAGCTTGCGCAAACTCGTCGCGCCCTGCGCGAAGACATCGATGCCGTCAAAATACACACGACCACTCGTGGCAGGAATCAGCCGCAGTATCGCCCGACCGACGGTCGTCTTGCCACAACCCGATTCGCCCACAAGCCCTAGCGTCTCGCCGGGCATGATCGAAAAACTCACGCCATCGACCGCGCGGCGTTGATCAACAATGCGCTGAAGAATGCCACGCCGAACTGGAAAGTGAACATGCAGGTCTTGAACTTCCAGCAGTGGCTTGGACTGCGGGGCTGATGGAACGCTTGTCATGCTTGTCATGCTTGTCATGCTTGTCACGCTTGTCATGGAAGACTCATCGAAGTGGTATATCAAATTCACTGATCGTGCCCGACGGTAACGCAATCGACAAGATCACACTCGCGCGACCGATACCGCGTCGAGTGATCGCGCCGCGTCCCAGACGAACATAGAAATCCTCGAGGTTTCCAACCGATTGACCGCCGACTGAGACAATCACCGACCCCGCAACAACGATGCCTGCCAGCTGAGACTTGGGATTAATTTCACGCACCAGCACGCCGCGTCGATTGGGCACGCCAAGTTCGGCGCATGCCTCACGCGTGCTTGTGATCAATTCTGAAAATCCAAAGTTGCGCAATACATCGGCGATATCGACCGCGTCCATCTGCGGATTTCGCTTGGTCAATTCAACATCGACTTTCATTTGCACGCCATCGCCGCGATCCGGTTGCGGTCGCCAAATTTGAAAGACCACAACTTGTCCCGGTTTTCTTGTGCCAACGATCGACGACACCTTGTCCGCATCGCTGATGATCACACCGTCGATCGACATGATCACATCACCCACGAGCAATCCCGCGCGCTGCGCTGGACTTCCCACCGTGACACGCGAGATGATCGCGCCATCGCCGTTGTAATGCTCAGCGACACATCGAAAGAGCGGATCGCGCAATTGCGGCGCGAGAATCGATCGAACTGGCTGCACCGCAACTCCCGAAAATCCCTTGGCAACTTCACCAGTTGCGATCAACTGATCGGCAACGAATTCGATGATGTCCATCGGAATCGCCAATCCAATTCCACCAAATTGACCTTGGCCAAGTGTGCTGCCGCGGCCTGTTGCAATCGCGGTGTTCATGCCGATGACACGACCGTAAATATCCGTAAGCGGTCCGCCAGAATTTCCAGGATTGATCGCGGCATCGACCTGGATGAAATTCTCGTAATCAACATCCGCCAATCCCGCACTGCGTCCGATGCCCGAAACAATTCCCGCGCTCATCGAAAATCGAAAATCAAATGGCGAACCAAACGCAAAGACCATATCGCCTTGCGTTGGAATGTCGATCGATCGCTGCGCCGGCGTCAAATCATCGACCTCGATGCGCAAGACCGCAATATCGGTCTTGAGATCAAGGCCAACCAGTTGCGCTGGAACACTCTGCCCCGTGTGCAACTGCACATCGATTTCCTGCGCGCCATCCACGACATGAGCGTTGGTGATGATGTGACCATCGACATCATAAACCCATGCCGACCCCGTGTTGAGAAGTGGGCGACCACTTCGACCCGCCGACGAACTCGAAGCGCTCAACGAAAGCACCGACGGCTCGACGATGCTGGCGATGTCGCGCGTCGCCTGATTCATTTCTTCCAGCGCATTGCTGCTCGTCAGTCTTGCCTTCGCCGCCGCGACTTCGACGCTTTCTTTCGCTTGCGTGAGACTGCGTATCGCCCGCGGCGTTGCGATCAACACCAACACCGCGGCAATCGCCACGATGGACGCAGGCAGAAGCGTCTGCACCTTCATCGCTTGAACTCGCCTCGCGCAGGCGCAACCGCAGGCACAGCAGCAACCGCCGCTCGCCGCTTCAACGCATCACAAAACGCATCTCGCTCCGCATCACTCATCACATATGGATGCTCGCCAAGATTGCCCGTCGCAACACGCTGCATCCATGTCGTCGCCGCCGCGACCAACTGCGCGCCGAGTTGCACAGTGGGCAATGCAAACGCTGGTTGCCATGAACTCATACCCAGCAAATCTTGCAGCACAACAACTTGTCCATGACACGATGTTCCAGCGCCACAACCAATCACTGGAACCGTCGACTCGCGCACAATCTGTTCAGTCACTTGCGACGGCGCGGCTTCGATGAGCAACATGATCGCGCCCGCTTCAATCATCGCCCGCGCATCATCGAGCAAACCAACGGCGGCGTGCGCACTCTTGCCCGCAGCGTAATACCCGCCGTGCATCTTGGCATGCTGTGGTCGCGAGCCGATGTGCGCCACCACGGGAATGCCCGCGCGCGACATCTTGGCGACAAGTCCCGCGAACGAACGATCAACTTCCATCTTCACAAGATCGGCCATGCCCTCGGTCATGAATCGACCGGCATTGCGAATGGCCTCGCCATCGTCGGCTTGGTAACTCATGAACGGCATGTCGGCCATCACCAGCGTCGAGGGCGCGCCGCGCTTCACTCCCGCCGTCAACGCGATCATGAAATCAAGTGGCGTATGCAGTGTGTTTGGAAATCCCAAGATCACTTCCCCCGCGGTATCGCCCACGAGCAAGACATGCATGCCCGCAGCTTCCAACCAGCGTGCGGTGGTCGCGTCATAACAAGTGAGGCATGCGAACTTCTCGCCACCGCGCACCATCTTCAGCAGTGAGCGAATGGTGAACGGCGCACGAACGGGCGTGGCATCGCCCGATGCAGACGCAGCCTGCGCACTGCCCGACGCAACCTGTCCGAGCGTCGTGTTGTTCTGTGTGGAATCTGAATTCATCGTGGTCTGTGATCTATGCCATTTGAAATCGGTCCATCATCAATAATCCAAAGAAGCATAGGCAATTTCAGTCGATTTTTCCTTGGGTCACAAATCGTCCAAACGATCCGCGCATCGGGTTGAACACAACATTGTCTCGCCCAAGCACAAACACATCGGCGATCTCCACCGCCTCGCGAAACGACTCTTGCGCCCGTTCAATATCTTCGCATGGAGTCGTGATGCGGCCATGCGCAAGATGCTCTTCCGTCACGATCGCATCACCCGTGATCAGAATCGTCGACGATGGAATCGACAAGAGCAATCCCGCAGTTCCAGGGGTTACGCCAGGAAGTGGAAACAAATCAACGCCGTCGGCGAGGCGATCAGGCGCATCCTTCACACGCCGACCAACTTCCAGCGAAGTCTTCACATAGTCGATGACGCCGCGCGTTGTGGCGTCGCCCGATTGCATCGCATCCACTTCGGCAAATCGTTCCACTTCTTCGCTCACCGACGCGAGCGTCTCGCGATCTGCTGCCGCCATCCACCACGACGCATTTGGAAAGAGCGTGATGCCACGAAACTGTCCAGGATTCTTGCTCGTCAGAAAAACATCTGTGATCTGATCGCAAGTCACGCCCGTTCGCGATTGCAAACGCGGCAGAAGAATCTGCGGCGGCAGCGACGGATCGACGATGATTTTGCGGTTGCCAGATTCCACGAGCGTGGTCGTGCAATGACCCTCACGCGTCGCGGTCTTCTCTCCCCACAGAGGGTGCGCACTCAAAGCTCCAATTGAAATGACACGAAATTGCAACATACAGTTCCTTACGCTCTCGAGCGGTCAATCGATCTGCGTCTCAAGTGCCAGTCGAGAGATTAAATTGTCGGGCGACTTCATTTTTTCGCCAATCGCATGCGCGACATTAGCGGGCACAAACGGTTTGAGTTTCTCCATCGATCCACCAAACGCAGCGATCTGTCGAATGAGACTCGACGAAAGAAACGCATACGCCTCGCCCGTCACGACGAAAACAGTCTCGATTCCAGCCACTTGCCGATTGGTAATCGCCAACTGACATTCCGACGCAAGGTCGGTCACATTGCGAATGCCACGGATGATTCCCGATGCGTTGCGCGAGCGAGCGAAGTCGACGGTCAGCCCCGAATAGGTTGCGATGGTCACTCGCGCTGCATCTGGTTCTCGCCGCATGATCTCGTCGATGAGCGGCTCCAGCAAACTCACGCGCTCTTCGACTGGGAAAAAATCCGGCTTGTCGGGATTGCGCCCCACCGCGACGATCACCTCGTCAAAGAGTCGCCGTGCACGGCTCAAAACATCCAAATGACCCAATGTCACTGGATCAAATGAACCCGGGTAAATCGCCAAATGATGTCGATGGGATGCGGCTGCCATGATGGCAAGTGTAGGGTGTTCATCTGCAAGCACGAAAACGATGGCTGCACGGAAATATGGGAAAACTCTCCACATTCATTTGCGCGGCGCAGCGGGAATCCGATTGTTGGATTGCAGTTGGTGCAGTGCACGACTGCGGAGGCGAACGGGCAGGCGAGGGAATCGCGGACCCGATGAACAACCCTGGATCGGCCCCGCATCGGATCTGCCTCCCCGAGCGGGGCCTCTTCCATTTTTGCACGAATCAATTTCATGACGCAGCTTGCGCCACGCGTCGCACCGCGTCCGCGCCCCCGCGCCGCGCCCACACCTGCGCTAGATTTAACCGGCTCAACCACGACCCCGATCATGAAGCGATCCAACAAAACAATCGCAGACCTCGAACGCGCCGCGGCGGAACTTTGCAAACGCTGCGACGCGCTCCACTTCGGCGCGCCCGTCGCGTTCACATACAACCCGCTGAATTATGCATGGCAAGCGCACCGCGCATTTCTCGCGCGAGCACACGCGCGACCGACCGTACTGTTCGTTGGAATGAATCCCGGACCATTTGGCATGGCACAAACCGGCGTGCCGTTTGGCGAAGTTGCATCGGTGCGCGACTTTCTCGGCATCGACTCACGCACCGCCACAATCGGCGCGCCAACTCGCATGCATCCCAAGCGACCCGTCGAAGGATTCGCCTGCACGCGCAGCGAAGTGAGCGGCGC
>Ga0105050_10010409_pt1 | contig 10187 bp, 10 predicted proteins | sample FRY01_FD_78088 | JGI IMG/M metagenome (GOLD analysis project Ga0105050, IMG submission 78088) | Freshwater microbial communities from Lake Fryxell liftoff mats and glacier meltwater in Antarctica - FRY-01 | ecosystem: Environmental > Aquatic > Freshwater > Ice > Glacier meltwater ... | reverse complement strand
TGATCCCGTTTTCGCTGATCACCTGGGGGCAGTTGGTGATCCCGACGGGGTTGGCCGCGATCCTGAACGCATCGACAGCCATTCTGGGGGTCTTGGTCGCTGCCATGCTGTTTCGCGACGAACGGCTGACGGGGCGCAGGCTGACGGGGGTGGGCATCGGTTTTTCGGGCGTGATCGTGGTGATCGGCCCTGCCGCGCTGACCACGCTGGACCTGACATCGCTGGCGCAACTGGCACTGTTGGGGGCGGCGCTGTCTTATGCCTGCGCGGGCACATTCGCGCGGCTGGCGTTGCGCGGGCTGGCGCCGCAGGTCGCGGCGGCGGGGATGCTGACCGGATCGACGCTGGTGATGCTGCCGCTGGCATGGTGGACCGAAGGCGTGCCGTCGCTGGACCATGCGCCGGTAATATGGGCGGCGCTGTTCTACCTGGCCGCAATTTCCACCGCACTTGCCTATATGATGTATTACCGTGTGCTGGCGATGGCGGGCGCCGGAAATCTCAGCCTTGTGACGCTGCTGGTGGCCCCGGTTGCGGTGATACTGGGGGCGTTGGTGCTGAACGAGGCGCTGCCGCTGCGTGCCTACGGTGGGTTTGCCTTGCTGGGGATGGGGTTGCTGGTGATTGACGGGCGCATTTTGCGGCACATTTCGCGTGATATCGCGCCGCACCCGCGCTAACAGAAGCAGACAGGCGGAACGAGGCAGGGGCGCATGATCTTTTCATCGGCAACGGAATGGCGCGCGGCACCGGCCAGGCGCGTGCTGCTGTTCGGCATGTCGGGCCTTGGCAAAACCCACGTCTCCAACCTGTTGCGCGAGGCGGCTGTGGCGGGGCGCGGTGGCTGGTTCCATTACTCGGTCGATTACCGGATCGGCACGCGGTACATGGGCGAATACATCGCCGACAATTTCAAACGCGAAGCGATGAAGGTGCCGTTCCTGCGCGAACTCCTGATGACCGACAGCGTCTATATCGCATCGAACATCACCTTCGACAACCTCGCCCCCTTGTCCACCTACCTTGGCAAGCCGGGCGATCCGGAACGCGGCGGCCTGCCGTTCAGCGAATACCAGACCCGGCAGGACCAGCACCGTGATGCAGAAGTCGCCTCGCTGTTGGATACGCTGCGCTTTATTCAGCGCGCTTCGGGCATCTATGGGTACGAGAATTTCGTGTGCGATTCCGGCGGGTCGATCTGCGAGGTGGTGGACCCCGATGACCCTGCCGACCCGGTGCTGACCGCCCTGTCGCAAAACCTGCTTTTAGTGTGGATCAAGGGGTCGGACGCACATACGGCGGCACTGATCCGCCGCTTTGACCGCGCGCCGAAGCCGATGTATTACCAGCCCGCCTTCCTGCTCGCCGCATGGCGCGACTATCGCGCCGAAACGGATCAGACCGAGGCGCAGGTCGACCCCGACGCCTTCGTGCGCTGGACTTATGCCCGTGCGCTTGCGCACCGGCAACCACGCTATGCGTCAATGGCCCGTTGGGGCGTGACCGTCACGGCGGAAGACGTGGCACAGGTCACCGATGCCGCAGGCTTTACCGATCTGGTGGCGCAGGCTCTGGACCGCAGCACCACAGGCGCCTAAATTCCGCCAGCCCATGACCCGAGGAAACCGATGCCGATCAAGCTGCCCGAAACCCTGCCTGCCTATGATGTCCTTCGCAAGGAAGGCGTCATGGTCATGTCGCCCGAACGAGCCGAAACGCAGGAAATCCGCCCGTTGCGGATCGGGTTGCTAAACCTGATGCCGAAGAAAATCCAGACCGAGAACCAGTTCGCCCGCCTGATCGGGGCCACACCGTTGCAAATTGACCTGTCCCTGATCCGCATGTCGGAACACCAGACGAAAAACACCGCAGCAGAACATATGGAAGCGTTCTATCGCCCGTTCGCGGATGTGCTGGACGAAAAGTTCGACGGTCTTATCATCACCGGCGCGCCGATCGAGCATATGGCATTCCGTGATGTCACCTATTGGGACGAGCTGCGGCAGGTGATGGACTGGACGCAGACCAATGTGCATTCCACCTTTGGGGTCTGCTGGGGGGGGATGGCGATGATGAACCACTTCCACCGCTTGTCCAAGCATATGCTGCCCGCCAAGGCCTTCGGCTGCTTCCGGCACCGCAACCTTGCCGCCACTTCGCCCTATCTGCGCGGCTTTTCCGATGATTTCGTGATCCCGGTCAGCCGCTGGACCGAAATGAAACAGGCCGAGGTTGACGCTTCGCCGGGGCTGGTCACCCTGCTTGGGTCGGACGAAGTTGGCCCCTGTCTGATTGAAGACCCTGCCCACCGGGCTTTGTATATCTTCAATCATTTCGAATATGACAGCGACACGCTGAAACAGGAATATGACCGCGACGTGGCCAATGGCATACCCATCAACGTGCCGATGAACTATTACCCCGATGACAATCCCGCGATGGTGCCCATCAACCGCTGGAGAAGCCACGCGCATCTTCTATACGGTAACTGGATCAACGAGATATATCAGTCTACTTCTTATGACATCACGCAGATTGGCCATTAGCTTTATCCTCGCTGCCGCAGCCCTTGGCGGCTGCGGCCTCATCGTTGGCAACCGCGCGGCGCACCGCGAGGCTGCTGCCGAAGCGAAATATCCCCCCACCGGGCAATTGTTGCAGGTGAACGGCAAAACCGTGCACGCCGATGTGCAGGGGGCCGGCCCTGATTTGATCCTTATCCATGGTGCCAGCGGGAATACCCGCGATTTCACCTTTTCGCTGGTGGCGCAGTTGAAGGATGACTACCGCGTCATCAGTTTCGACCGCCCCGGAATGGGGTGGTCCGATGATCTGGGCGACGCAGGCACCGACCCGCTTGTTCAGGCAGATCGGCTTATTGCGGCGGCGCAGCTGTTGGGGGTCAGGCGGCCGGTGGTGCTGGGGCATTCTTATGGTGGAGCGGTGGCAATGGCCTGGGCGCTGCGCGACCCCGGCAACACGGCTGCGCTGGTGATCCTGTCGGGTGCGACGATGCCGTGGCCGGGCGGCCTTGGTCCGCAGTATGCGGTGCTTTCCAGCGATATTGGCGGGGCGACTCTGGTGCCGCTGGTCACGGCTTTCGTGGGGGAAAATCAGGCGACAGGTGCCATCGCGTCGATCTTCGCGCCTCAGATGCCGCCCCCCGGCTATGCCGACTACATCGGTGCGGGTCTGACCCTGCGCCGCACCAGCCTGCAAACCAACGCAAAGCAAGTGGGCGGGCTGAAGCCCTATGTTACCGCGATGTCGGCGAATTACCCCAAACTGACCCTGCCCGTGGAGATCGTGCATGGCGACGCCGACACCACGGTGCCCGCCGATGTCCACGCCGAACCCCTGTCGCGCCTGCTGCCCGGTGCCGCGTTGACGCTTCTGCCCGGTATCGGCCACATGCCGCATCACGCGAGCCAGCCTGCGGTTATTGCCGCGATCAACCGCGCCGCCGCGCGCGCCGGCTTGCGCTGACCGCACCGCGCGCCATACTGCCGTCATATCAGCAGGAGACCGGGATGAACCTTCCCTTCGACGGCGCAATCAGCGGCTACTTCAAGAACGATGCACCCAAATCCGTCCGCAAAGCCATCGAGGCTGCGGGCAAGGATGATATCCTGTCGCCCGACTATCCCTACCGCGAAGAAATGAAAGGCAAAGCCTATGATGCGCAGATGGACGGTCTGCAAATCCAGCTTGCCCGCCTGCAAGCCGACGTGAAAGAAACCGGCAAGCGCATTGTGGTGGTCTTTGAAGGCCGCGATGCGGCAGGCAAGGGCGGCACCATCGCCGTGATGCGCGAGAACATGAACCCACGTGTCGCCTCGGTCGTGGCACTGGCAAAACCGTCGGACCGCGAGGCGACGCAATGGTATTTCCAGCGCTATATCGACTGGTTGCCCGCTGCCGGCGAAATCACCCTGTTTGACCGCAGCTGGTATAACCGGGGCGTGGTGGAACCCGTGTTCGACTTCTGCACCCCGGCGCAGAAAGCGGCGTTCTTTCACCAGCTTCCCAGTTTCGAATCGCTGTTGGTCGATGATGGCATCACCCTTGTGAAGCTGTGGCTGAACGTGGGCCGCGCCGAGCAACTGCGCCGGTTCATGGACCGCGAGGCGGATCCGCTGAAGCAATGGAAACTCAGCTGGATCGACATCGAGGGCCTGAAGAAATGGGATGAATATTCGGCAGCCATCACCGAAACGCTGGCCCGCAGCCATACCGCTGTGGCGCCGTGGACGATCCTGCGTTCCGATGACAAGAAACGTGCGCGGATTGCGGCGATCCAGCATCTGCTGCTCAAGGTCGATTTCAAGGGACGCGATCTGAACGTGATCGGCACGGTGGACCCGCTGATCTGCGGCGGGCCGGACTTGTGGCATGATGCCAAAACATGACCAAACGCGGCTACCACCACGGCAATCTGCGGCAGGCGCTGGTGGAAGCCGCCTTGGCGCTGATTACCGAAAAAGGGCCTCAAGGCTTCACTCTGTCCGAGGCGGCAAAGCTGGCAGATGTGACGCCCGCCGCCGTTTACCGCCATTTCGCCGGCCGCGAAGACCTGATCGCCGAAGCCGCGCGGCAGGGCTACGAGATTTTTGCCGCCCTGATGGCTTACGCCTATAACAACGGCCAGCCGTCCGCATTGGCCGCGTTCGAGGCGACGGGCCGCGCCTACCTTGCCTTTGCGCGCAAATATCCGGGCCATTACATGGCGATGTTCGAAAGCGGCATCTCGATGCAGGCGAATCCCGATCTGGCGATGGTGGCGCAAAAGGCCCGCGACGTGCTGGAACGCGCCGCCGCCCGCCTGTCCGACCATATCCCCCCCGAAAAACGCCCGCCCGCCGCGATGTTTTCCGCCCATATCTGGGCGATGAGCCATGGCGTGGTGGAACTGTTCACCCGCGGCAGCCCCGGCGCGCAGGGGCCGTTCCCGGCCGAGGACTTGCTGGAGGCCGGGATAGGGATTTATCTGCGGGGCTTGGGGTTGTTGCCGCCGGACCGGTGAAGGGATTTCGCAGCGTCCGGAAGCCACCGGTCTTGCACATCAATCGACGTCAACGAAACAAAACCAGCGCACCCGGCGACCAGGCTATCCGGGTCCGTGTGCCGATATCCAGCACCGGCCGCCCGAACACATTTCGCATGGAAATGCGGGTGGCCGTCTCCGTCCCGTCCAGCTTTACGTCGTAATAGGTCATGTCGCCATAGTAGACGACCTCCTCGATCGTCGCCATGCTTTCGCGATCGACGGCGGTTTGACCGTCGAACAGGATCGTCAGCGTTTCAGGGCGGAAGCCGACCATTGCACCCGTGCCTGCCGCATCCCCCGGTGCCTGATCGGCGGTCAGCGTCACGGCGCCAAAGCCTTTGGCGGTCACTTCGATCTTGCCACCCGCTTCCGACAGGATCGTGGCGGGGAGGAAGTTCATCGTACCGATAAAATCCGCGACTTTCTTGGAATTGGGGCGACGGTAGAGCGTTTCGGGGTCGGCAAGCTGCGCAATCTCGCCTTCAAACATCACCGCGATGCGGTCTGACATCACAAGGGCTTCTTCCTGATCGTGGGTGACCAGAATGAAGGTGATGCCGACCTGACGCTGCAAGCGGATCAGCTCCACCTGCATCTGTTCGCGCATCTTCTTGTCCAGCGCGCTGAGCGGTTCATCCAGCAGCAGCACCTTCGGCTTCAGGATCAGCGCCCGCGCCAATGCCACCCGCTGGCGCTGCCCCCCGGACAGCGCATGGGCCGCGCGCGCGCCAAAGCCTTTCAGGCCGACCATCTCCAGGGCCTCACCCACGCGGGACGCCAGCGCCTCTTTCGCCAGCCCCTCACGGCGCATGCCGAAGCCGACGTTTTCGGCCACCGTCAGATGCGGGAATATCGCATAGCTTTGGAACACCATATTGGTCGGGCGCTTGTTCGCGGGCACCGCGGCCACATCCTTGCCGTCGATCAGAACGACACCTGACGATATGCCTTCAAACCCCGCGATCGTACGCAAGAGCGTGGTCTTGCCGCAGCCCGAAGGCCCAAGCAGCGAGAAAAACTCGCCCGCGCGGATGGTGGCGGTAATGCCGCGCAGGGCATGGTAATCGCCATAGTATTTATGCACGTCGCGGAATTCGATCATCGTCGAAGCGCGGGCGGCACCGGGTGCCAACAGGGGTTTCGCGGTCACAGGAAGCCTCCGGTATTTTTGGTGCCAGACCTGGCAAGGCCACGGCGGCGGAAAAACTCGGCACTGGCCAGCAGGGAGATCGACAGCAAGACAAGGATCGTGCCAAGGGCCATGATGGCAGGGACTTTTGCAGGGAACCGGAACTGGCCGAAGATATAGACCGACAATGTGGTTTCCGACCCGCCAAGGAAAAACGCAATGATAAATTCATCAAGGCTGATGGTGAAGGAAATCAGCAGGGATGAGATGATGCCCGGCATCACCAGGGGCAGAATAATCAGGCGAAATGTCGACAGCGGCGATTCGCCAAGGTCATAGGCGGCTTCCTCCAGCGACTGGTCAAGGCTTTGAAACGCCGATGACAGGATGGCAATGGCGAACGGCGTGCAGATCAGCACATGGCCAAGGATGATGGTGAAGATCGACAGCGGTATCCCGATGGCCAACAGCACGATCAGCAAGGCCATTGCCACGATCATTTCCGGCAGCACCAGCGGCAGCATGACCAGCCCAAGGATCGGGCCCTTGCCGGGAAAACTGAATCGTGTGGTTGCCCGGGCGGCGAAGATACCCAGACCCGTCGCCAGGATCGCGGCTGATGATGCCACGATCAGACTGTTTTTCAATGCGTTGCGCAGCTGCGCGTCGGCCCACATTTCCACGAACCAATTGGTGGTGAAACCCGACAGTGGAAAGGCAATGACCTTGCTGTCGTTGAAGGCAAACAAAGGCAGCAGCAGGATCGGCGCGTAAAGGAAGATCAGATAGGCGATGGTGTAAATGCGCAGGCCGGAGGATTTCATTTCTGCCCCTTCAGGAAACGCCGGTTGAGAAACAGGAATATCAGGCTGACCAGCGTGACGATCAGCATCGCCGATACCGCAATCGCCGACCCCAGCGGCTTGTCGTCCCGCACCAGCATCAGGTTCTCGATCATGTTGGCGATCATCGGGATCTTGCCGCCGCCGATCAGGTTGGGTGTCACATAGTCGCCAATGGTCGGGATGAACACGATCAGCGTCGCCGCCACCACGCCCGGCATCGAAAGCGGCAAGGTCACCCGCCAGAAGGTCATCAGGCGCGACTCGCCCAGGTCCTGGCCCGCCTCAAGGAACGACCGGTCAATCTTTTCCATTGCCACAAAGATCGGCAGGATAGCGAACGGTGCATAGGCATGGGCCAATGTCACCACAAAGGCCTGCACGTTGTAGGATATCGCGGTCAGCGGTTCATCGATGATGCCAACGCTCATCAGCGCCGAATTGATCACGCCGTTGTAGCCAAGGATGACTTTCCACAAGAACACCCGGATCAGATAGCTGGTCCAGAACGGGATGGTGATCAGAAACAGCCACAGTGACTTGCGCGACGGGTCCACGTGGAAGCTGACGAAATAGGCCACCGGGTAGGCCAGCAGCACCGTCACCAACGTGACCGACATCGACACATAAAGAGAGCGGAACATGATGGCCCGGTAAATCGGGCTGGACCATGTTTCAACGTAGTTATCCATGGTAAAGGCAGGAATGACGGTCAGATATCCGTCCCGGAACACCGAATACAGCACGATCATCCCAAGCGGTGCGGCCAGCAACAGAATTGCATAAAGTGCGGTTGGACTGACCAGCAGATAGCCACTCGCCGCTTCAGAATTTCGGAACCGGCCCCAGCGCGTTCGCAAATCCATCTTGCCCCCTTTGACCGCCTTTCCGATTTTGTTGCACAGGTCTTGTCACAAAGAAAGGCCCAGAACGCCCTGCCCTCAAGCATACGCCCTAGGGTTGAACCAGCGCACGGGCAAGGTGAGGTACAGGCCAAGGCAAGCCCTGCCTTGGCACAATTCTATCATCATCAATGCCTTAAACAGTTCAACTGCCAAATGTGTGGGCAGGGAAGACCAGAAAACTATGCTTCAGCCCGCAACACGTTCAATCGCAATCGCCCGCTTTTTCAGCTCGTCATAAAGCGCGGGCACGACGCGCAGCGATCCGACGGCCACCCGCAGGGCATCCGAAAGCCTCCCCTCGTTGATCACTTCATCCGCGACACGCCAGACCATGCGACGCTTGACGCCATCATCATAGACGATTTCTGTGTCGCCGCTGCGGTTGGTGCGCAATCCGAGAAAGTCGCCGCCGCCATGCGGGGCGTGAAAAGCTGCCTGATGTCCCATTTGGGTTCTCTTTTTTTTATATCTGCTCTGCGCTTACGATGCCTGCCCACACCCGTTCCGGTCAATCGCTTCGGTCACAATTCAGCGTGAGCGGGTCCGCCGTGCAACACCCGGGTCAGACCGCCAATTCCTGCAACGGCCGCGCCAGCAGGAGCGCCAACCGGTCCAGCGCACCTGCCAGCCGCGCACGCGGTATTCCGCCCGCAATCGCCAGTCGCATCGCATTGGGCGATCGGCCGTGCACCAGCGCGTATTCATCGGCGGACCGGACCAGCACGCCTTCGGCCTCGGCCATGCGGGCAAAGGTGCTGACCCGCCACCCCGACGGCAGCCGAAGCCAGACGAAGGGCAGTCCGGGCTGCCAGACCAGATCATGCGCGCCAAGCGCGTTGACGATCATCTGCAAACGGTCGGTAAATTCGGCCTGCACCTTGCGGCGCAGGTCATAGGCGACACCGCTGGTCAGCAGATCAAGGCACAGGTCCGATATTGGCTGTGCCATGGCAAAAAAGCTGTGCTGTGCTGTCAGGCGCATGGTGTGCCCCATGCCCAAAGGACAAGCGATGTAGCCAAAGCGCAGGGCTGCGGAAATGGATTTAGAAAAGCTGCCGACATACCATGTGCGTTCCGGCGCGAGTGCGCGGATGGCGGGCCAGCCGCTTTGAGCGATGGAATAGCAATCATCTTCGATGATTTGCAGGTCGTGCGCACGGGCGATGGCGGCAATCTGCGCACGCCTTGCTTCGGGCATCCGCGCGGCCGTCGGGTTCTGCGCTTCGGGCGTCAGGCACAGGATTTGCGGGTTATGGCGGCGGCAGGCTGCCTCCAGTGCGTCTGGAATGATGCCGTGCTGATCCATCTCGACGCCGACAACCTCGGCGCGCGACAGGCGGGCGGCATGGCGGAAACCGGGATACGCCAGATCCTCGCACAGGATCGCGGGCCGGTCGCCGCGCAAACAGCACATGAAAATCAGGTTGATTGCATTCTGCCCGCCATGGCACAGCGCAATGTCATCTGCGCTGACCGGCCCAAGAACCCGGTCTTCCAGCCAGCCGCAGATTGCCGCGCGCAGCGGACCCTCGGCGCGCTGGCTGGGGTAATTGACACAATCGGCGCTCATGCTTTCTGGCATCCGGTGCATGACAGCCCCGAACGCGGCGCTTTGCCCGACATCGGGCAATTGCGGTGACCGCAGATCGACAAGGTTGGTCATCCCTACCGGGTCGCGATCGGCAAACAGCGCCTGTGTCGGCCCAAGACGCGGGGTGGTTGTCGAAACAAACGTGCCGCGCCCGACAGTTGCGGCCAAAAGCCCCTCTTGCGTCGCCATTTGATACGCCCGCGACACCGTGCCGGGTGTGGCCCCCAGTTTCCACGCCAGATCGCGCACGGTGGGCAGGCGCTGGCCGGGCGCAAGCTGCCCGGCGCGGACTGCGTCCCGCAGCGCGCGGTGCAGCGCCAAATATTTTGGTCCGGGGAATTGTGTAAGGTCGGGCGCCCAAATTGTATCTGTCACAATGTTCCTCTGGCGGTATGCTGTGGTGTATTGTATCAAATTTCTACGCGAAATCCTGTATTGTATCAATACAAAAAGGTGTCCCATGTCGTTTCCCCAGTCGATCAATACCGCTCTGACCGCGCATCGCCCGCTGCCGCCTTTCGCGCGCATCGCGTTCAATGTCACGCTGGTCATTCTGGCTTGGGAAGAGCGCCGCGTCGGCCGCCGCAATCTGGGCAAGCTGGACCCGCATTTGCTGCAAGATATCGGGCTGAGCATGCAGGATGCCGAAACCGAGGCGACAAAGCCATTCTGG
>Ga0105050_10010404_pt1 | contig 10190 bp, 10 predicted proteins | sample FRY01_FD_78088 | JGI IMG/M metagenome (GOLD analysis project Ga0105050, IMG submission 78088) | Freshwater microbial communities from Lake Fryxell liftoff mats and glacier meltwater in Antarctica - FRY-01 | ecosystem: Environmental > Aquatic > Freshwater > Ice > Glacier meltwater ... | reverse complement strand
GAGTTCCAGATCCGTGCCATTCGCGCGCTCTCTCGAACCGATGGCGTTCGCCCGCTCATTCCTGAACGGCTTCACCGCGCTCGGAACGCCCATCACTGAAACTGTGGGATAAGTCTGTCCAGGAAAAGGGAAACCCCGTCCATCAGCTGATTTGTGCAACAGAGCCGTGCGCGCGCCGTACATCCGCACATCCGCAGAAATGCCGCATCTGAACAAACCCTCTGACACCCCCCCCTCCCTGTCACAATCTTGACCCGGCCGGCGCGGCGGCCAAACTGGGGCCGCGGGTGGATACCACGCGGTTTGCCAAGGCGGCGGCGTTTTGCAACAAGGCCGCGCGGATCTGGTCAGGCGAGGATCTGGCCAGGCGCGGCTATGCCCCGGACGGCAAGAAGCATTTGCGGCGGTTCTCGATCTGGGAGATTACCCGCTATCTGATCCCGGTCGCTTCGGCACATCTGCGCCGCGTGGTGCGGGCCAACCCCGATCTGCCGCAGGGCGAGGGCGAGGTGGGCGCTAAATGGTTCACGCTGGAAGAGGTGAGGACCCTGCGCGAGCATCTTGCCGCCGAGGGGCTGGCCTCGAAGACCTGCAAGCCCTACCGCCCCAAGGGGGTGCCGGCCAAGATCTGTGCGGTGGCCAATTTCAAGGGCGGTTCGGGCAAGACCACCACCTGCGCGCATCTGGCGATGTCGGCGGCGCTGGACGGCTACAAGGTGCTGGTGATCGACATGGACAGTCAAGGCTCGATGACCTCGATCTTCGGGGCTGTGGTTGCCGATGAATGGCAGACCGTTTTCCCGCTGATTGCCAAGGATTACGCCCGCGCGGTACAGGCAGAAAACCTGATGCGTGCGGCCAAAGGTGCCGCTGCCCTGCCGCTGGATGAGACGCTAACCAGCGCTTTAGAGACGAAATCAGACGATCTGATCCAGAAAACCCACTGGCCGAATATCGACCTGATCGGGGCGCAGCTTAATCTTTACCGGGCGGAGTTTCAGATCCCGGTCTGGCGGATGGGGCTGCGGTCCTGGGCGCTGTGGGATGCGTTGGGGCGCTTTCTGGAAGACGAGGGGATATTGGCGCGGTACGACATCGTCTTTCTGGATACGCCGCCTGCGCTCGGGTCCTTGACGATCAATTCACTTGCGGTGGCGGATATTCTGCTGGTGCCCCTGGGCGCGTCCTTTCTGGAATTCGACAGCACGGGGCGGTTTTTCGACATGCCTTGCACCGCCTTTGCCCGCATCGAAGATGGCCTTTGCCCGCATCGAAGACGGCGAGAACAGCCAGCGTCGGGCCTTGGGTCTGGGCGAGATCAAATTCGAATGGGACTTGGTGCGCGCCATCATCACCCGCTTTGACGCCAGCCAGCAGACCGATCTTGCCAATGTGATCCAGGCCTATTTCGGCGATTTCATGACACCGTACCGGCAGGAATACACGTCTTTGGTGGGTCAGGCGGGCGAGCAGGTGAACGGCATCTACGAGGCCGATTACCGCGATTTCAACCGCGACACCTATCTGCGCGGGCGCGAGGCGTTCGACCGCACCTATGCCGAATTCAAGCAGTTGCTGATCGGCGCGTGGTGGCGCGACGCGCAGATGGAAAAGGGGGCCTGACATGGCAAAGCGCATACGGCTGGAGGCACCGGCGGCGGCCGATCTTGCCGAGTTCGAGGCAGGGTTCGCGGCGCAACCGACCACGGACCGCATGGGGCTGACCGCTTCAATGGCGCCGATTGCACAGATTGCCGGGGATATCGCGCGGTCAGGCGAGCCGCTGGATCTGGCGAAACGCGTCTCTATTGCGCAAGATAGTGCCGATGCGACGCGTTGGCGCGAGGCGCAGGACGAGGGCCGGGTGGTGGTGGACCTGCCGCTGGGGTCGATCATTTCCGATCACGTCCTGCGCGACCGGATGGTTGTCGATGCGACCGAAATGGCAGAGCTGAAATCCTCGATCCGCGCGCATGGTTTGCGGCTGCCCATCGAGGTGGTGCCGCTGGCGGACGGGCAGTTCGGCCTGATCTCCGGCTGGCGGCGGGTGACGGCCTTGCAGCAGTTGCAAGACGAGGCTGGCGGGATAGCGACGGTCAGGGCCTTCGTGCGTGCGCCGCACGAGGCGGGCGCGCTTCATACCGCCATGGTCGAGGAAAACGAACTGCGCGCAAAGCTGACCCCTTGTGAGCGCGGGCGCATCGCGGTGATGGCGGCGCGCGAGGGGGCTTTTGGCGATACCGAAGCCGCCATCGAGGCGATTTTCGCCGCAGCATCCAGAGCAAAGCGGTCGAAGATCCGCAGCTTTGCCTTCGTGCATGAAGAATTGGGCGACATGCTGCAATTCCCGACCGATCTTTCGGAACGCAACGGGCTGCGGCTGGCTTATGCGCTGCGCGAAGGCGCGGCTCCACAATTGCGGGCCGCACTGCGGGGATCGCTGCAAAGCGGGCCTGCCTGTGAATGGGCGCGGCCGGAGCCGGTCGTTGCCGGGTCCGAGGCCATCGAGCGGGGGGGCGACGAAAGGGCTGTCAACCGGGGGGGCGGCCGAAAACCCGGTTCGCCCGACCCACGGGGCGGCAGGAGGCTTTGGCCAACGACATCTCGATGGAGCGGGTGCTGCACGAGGACGGCTATTCGATCCGGCTGCGCGTCAGCAGGGTCGATGCCGGGATGGTCGATCTGTTGATGGACGAATTGCGCCGCCGGTTGAGCCCGCTGGGGATGTCGGGTAAACGCTGGTTTCGCCGCGAAACCGCGCGCTTTTCATGGGTGGCGGGAAAGAAAGTGCAAAGCGGTGTGAAAAGAGTTAAAACGCGTTACGCGCAGGGCCGCGCGTCGTCAAAGTTGGACGGCTGAATTTTCCGGGGTGTGTATGAGTCTCTCGCATGTTTTGGCACCGCTGATCGGGCTGCGCAGGCGCGACAAAAGGCTGATCCAGGTTGCCGTGGATATCTTGCTGCTGTGCGCGAGCTTTGCGGGGGCGATGGCCCTTCGTCTGGACGGCTGGTCTTTTGTGGCCTGGCCGCAGGTCTGGCTGACGCTGGTTCTGGTGGTGCCGCCCACCATTGCCCTGTTTGTCGTCATGGGATTTTACCGAGCCATCGTGCGCTATGTCGATGATGCCGCCATGCGCACGGTGGTTATCGGGGTCGGAGCCTCGGGGATGCTGATGGCGGCGGTTGCGCTGGGGTTCACGCTGTCGGTGCCGCGTTCGGTGCCTGCGATCTACATGCTGCTGGCGCTGTTTTCGGTGGGGGGGGTGCGGCTTGCGATGCGGGCCACCTACCGGCGTTCGCAGAACCTGAGCAAGGCGCCCGTGATCATCTACGGCGCAGGGTCTTCGGGGCGGCAGTTGCTGGCGGCGTTGATCCGGGGGGCGGAGTATTCGCCGGTGGCCTTTGTCGATGATGCGCGCAAATTGCAGGGGGCCGATCTGAGCGGCGTGCGGGTCCATGCCCCGTCGTACCTGCCGATGCTGATCGCGCGGACCGGGGCAAAGACCCTGTTGCTGGCCATGCCGAGGCTGAGCCGCGCGCAACGCAAGGGCGTGCTCGACCGGCTGGACAAATTGCCGGTGCGGGTGCGCACGGTGCCTGGCTCGGCCGATCTGGTTTCGGGCAGGGCAGAGGTTGCCGATCTGCGCGACGTGGCGGTCGAGGATCTGCTGGGCCGCGATCCGGTGCCGCCGCGGCCCGATCTGATGGACGCCAATATCCGCGGCAAGGTGGTGATGGTGACCGGGGCAGGCGGGTCGATCGGGGCCGAGTTGTGCCGGCAAATCCTGAATTCGGGGCCTGCCACGCTGATCCTGTTCGAGATGTCGGAGTTCATGCTGTATCAGATCGACGCCGAATTGCAGCGCCATGTGGCGGATGCAGCCCATGGTGGTGCGGGAACGGGTGATGCGGGAATCATTGGTGCGGGGCCGGGTGGTGCGGGAATGGGGGTGCGGATCGTGCCTGTGCTGGGGTCGGTCTGCGACACAGCACGGATGCGTGCGGTGCTTGCGGCGTGGCGGGTGCAGACGGTTTATCATGCCGCCGCCTACAAGCACGTGCCCATGGTCGAGATGAACGTCGTCGACGGCGTGCTCAACAACGTGTTCGGCACGGCCGTTGCCGCGCAAGCGGCTGTGGCCGAGGGGGTTCAGGCGTTCATCCTGATTTCCACCGACAAGGCGGTGCGCCCGACCAACGTGATGGGGGCGACCAAGCGGATGGCCGAACTGATCTGTCAGGCCTGGGCCGGGCAGCAGGACGTGACGCGGTTTTCGATGGTGCGGTTCGGCAATGTGCTGGGGTCGTCGGGTTCGGTCATTCCGCTGTTTCACCGCCAGATCGCGGCGGGCGGGCCGATCACCGTCACCCACCCCGAGATCACCCGCTATTTCATGACCATCCCCGAGGCGGCGCAACTGGTGATCCAGGCCGGTGCGCTGGCGCGGGGCGGCGATGTATTCGTGCTGGATATGGGCGAGCCGGTGCGGATCGTCGATCTGGCGGCGCGGATGGCGCGGCTTTACGGGCTGAGGCCGGTAATTCAGCCCCCGGTCGAGCCCCAGCCGCAGATCCAGCCCCCGGGCCAGCCCGGAACCGGACCCGGACCCGGACCCGGGATCGAGATGGACGGCGGCGATATTGCCATCACCTTCAGCGCGCTGCGGCCCGGCGAAAAGCTTTATGAAGAGCTGTTGATCGGCGACGACGCCACGGCCACCGCCCACAGCCAGATCAAGACCGCGCATGAGGTCATGCTGCCGATGGACGCGCTCACGCAGGTGCTTGCAACGCTGAGCGATGCCTGCGCGCGCGGGGCGGTGCCCGACATCAAGCAATGCCTGAAGGATGCGGGCACCGGCTATGTGCCCGACGTCTTGGCGAGCGATCTTGTCTGGCTGCAAAACGCCGGGAGCGGCCACGCCCCGCGCATGGCCGCCGAATAAGGTCACTCGCCCAAAAGACGTGTGGAAAAGCCGCCAAGGGGCAGATTTACGGGTTTATCGACACCGCAGTATCCGCTACCACGCGAGGGTGCCGCACAGGGTATCCACATCAGGGTATCTGTTGGGGGTATCTATCGGGGGTATCCATTGGGGGGCTGGCCTTGACGTTTGTCCGATTTATTGCGTCGCTTCTGGTGGTGTCGGCCTTGGGCGCATGTTCGCAGGGGTTTGTGCGGTTTCCGGTCACCGAAGAGCAGCAAAAGCAGAAGAAAGAGGATGTGACGATCATCCGGCTTACGGATGCCAACATCGCAAGCTTCAGCAAGCCCGCCCGCGGTTATGCCATCTCGTCCCTGCCGGTCGGCAAAGTGTCGGATTACCGGATCGGTTCGGGCGATCTGCTGAATGTGATCGTCTTTGACCACCCCGAACTGATGCTGACCGCCGGGCCGGGCGCGGATGCCTCCGCCAGCGGATTTTCGGTCCAGTCGGATGGCACCTTCACATATCCGTTCATCGGCCGGGTAGAGGCGCGGGGTCGCAGCACCGAATCGGTGCGCGCCGATATCGCCATGCGTCTGGCCGAATACATCCCCAACCCGCAGGTCGAGGTGCGGGTTGTCGCGTTCAACTCGCAGCGGGTCGTGGTGGCAGGCGAGGTCAAGGTGCCGACCAGCCAGCCGATCTCGCTGGTGCCGGTGACCCTGATCACCGCGATCAACGCGGCAGGCGGGCTGACCGAGGCTGCCGATACCCGTGCGGTGTCGGTGCAGCGCGGCGGTGCGGTTCACACGATCGATCTCGCCGGGTTCCTCAACGCGGGGATCGAACAGAACAACCCGGTCCTGCGCGCAGGCGATGTGGTCACCGTGCCGCGCCGGCGGGTGCAGGAGGCTTATCTGCTGGGCCAGATCCAGAAACCGGCAGTGGTCGATCTGTCGCTGGAACAGATCACCCTGACCCAGGCCCTGACCCGGCAGGGCGGGCTGGAAGAGGTGCGCGCCGATGCCCGCGGCGTCTTTGTGTTCCGCAATATCGCCGGCGGCACGACGGTGTTCCAGCTGGAAACCTCGTCCCCGACCAGCCTGCTGCTGGGCACCCGTTTCGTGCTGGAACCTGCGGATGTGGTTTATGTCGTGCGCTCGCCCTTGTCGCGCTGGAACGATACGATCTCGGCCTTGCTGCCAACGGTGACGGCAGCAAGTGCTGCGCAAACCCTGTCGAACTGAAGGCTGCAAGACGTGATCAAGTCCATCCTCGTTGTCTGTATTGGAAATATCTGCCGCTCGCCGGTCGCAGAGCGGGTGTTGCAGGCGGCCCTTCCGGGGATCACCGTCACTTCGGCGGGTCTTGGTGCCCTTGTCGGCCACAGCGCCGATGCCACCGCCACCGAGGTGGCCGCAGCACACGGCGTCAGCCTTGACGGCCACAGCGCGCGCCAGTTCACCGCCGATCTGGGGAGCGCGCACGATCTGATCCTTGTGATGGAGACGGCGCACCGCCAGGACGTGGGGCGCCTTGCGCCGCAACTTTTGGGCAAGACGATGCTTTTTGACAACTGGGTCGGGGCAAAGGGTATCGACGACCCCTACAGGCTGTCGCGCGAATTCCACGAACTGACCTTCGCAAAGATAGCAACCGCCGGGCAGGCCTGGGCTGTGCGGCTGGCGAAGTCCTGAATGAAAGACACCGTGCGACAGAGCGGAAAGGCCCATACGCCAGGCCCCGCAGACTACAGTCCTGACATCGACGACGATTCGATCGATTTCGGCAAGGTCGCAGCCCAGCTTTGGGCGGGTCGTCTGACCTTTGCGCTGTGTGTGGCGTTCGGGCTTGGCATCGGGCTGTTCAAATTCACCACCACGGCCAGGACCTATCAGGCGGATGCGTTGATTCAGCTGGAATCCAAAGGCAACCAGCTTGCGCTTCCGGTGGGGATGCTGGGGCTTGCCGATGCCGGCAGCGACACTTCGACGGAAATCGAGATCATCGGCTCGCGACTGGTGCTGGGGCAGGCGATTGCGGCGCTGCATCTGGATTGGCAGGCAAGCCCCGTGCTGCTGCCGGTGATCGGGGTGGCGGTGCGCAGCTACAACCTGCCGGTGCCGCAGATCTCTGCGCTTGAGGGCTATTCCCGCAGCGGCGAGCAGATTGCATTGGATCTGTTGCAGGTGGCACCCGATTGGATCGACCGGCCGATTGCACTGACCATGACCGGCGACAAAAGCTTTGACGTCGTGCTGCCGGATGGGTCGGTGCTGTCGGGTGTCATCGGTCAGACGCTGAGCAATCCCGAAAAAACCTTTGGTTTGCGCGTGGCCGAAGCGACCGCTGCTGTCGGGCGCAGGTTCGTGATCAGCCAGCGCAATGAGGCAAGCGTCATGGCCCAATTGCGCGGCGCGCTGGTGATCGAGGAAAAGGGCCGCGGGTCGGGCATTTTGCAGATGAAGTACAAGGCGGCAAGCGGGCTTGAAGCCCAGCGTGTGCTGGATGCGATCACCGCAGCCTATGTCAAACAGAACATCGCCCGTGGCATTGCCAACGCCGACAGCGGGTTGGAATTTCTGAACACCCAGTTGCCCAAGGCCGAAAAGACGGTTCGCGACGCCGAACAGGCCTTGAACGACTATCGCCGCAAGGCCCAGGTCGTCGATCTGAGTTTCGAAAGCCAGTCGATGCTGACGCAGGTCGACAAGATCAACACGGACCTGCAACAATTGCAGGCGCAAGAAGACGAACTCCAGCAGCGCTATACCAAAAATCACCCGGTGTATCAGCAGCTGCTGAACAACCGCATCCGGCTTGAGGCGCAACTGGAAAAGTTGGGAAAAGAGGCCGACAGCCTGCCCGAGACCCAGCGCAATGTGCTGAACATGACGCGGGAACTGGAACTGGCCCAAGAGACCTTTACCGGGCTGCAAAGCCGCGCCCAGGAGGTGCAGGTGGTGCGCGCCAGCAATGTGGGCTCGGTGCGGATCATCGATCTGGCCCAGGCAGCCCAACGCCCTGTGGCGCCACGGGGGGCCACGGGGGGCCACGGGGGGCCACGACCCTGCTGATCGCGACATTTCTTGGCGGGCTGCTGGGTCTTGGCGTCGTGCTGTTCAAAGCATGGCGCCACAAGGGCGTGCAGGGGGCCGAGCAGATCGAGGCTATCGGGATGCAAGTGATGGCCACGGTCAATTACGTCCCTCGGGCCGACAGCCGGACCAACAGCAAGACCCAACAGACCCAAAGCATCCTTGCGCTGACCGATCCGGGAAATATTGCGGTAGAGGCGTTCCGCTCGATCCGCACCAGCCTGCATTTCGGCATGCTGGACACCAGGGCCAACACCCTGCTGTTGACCTCTGCAGCCCCCGGGGCGGGCAAAAGCTTTACCGCGGTCAATCTGGCTGTCGTGATGGCGCAGGCTGGCAAGAAAGTCTGCCTGATTGACGCCGACCTGCGCCGGGGCCATCTGCGCAAGTATTTCAACAAGGCCAAGAACACCCCCGGTCTGACCGAATATCTGATCGAAGAGAAAACCATCGACGAGGTGGTCTATCCCGGCCCTGTCGACGGGCTGTCGTTCATTCCCACCGGGCGCTATCCACCGAACCCTGCGGATGTTCTGGAACGGCATCTGATGAAGGACCTGCTGGCCGGGCTCAACGCGCGCTTCGATATGGTGATCCTTAATGCCCCGCCGGTTCTGGCGGTCAGCGACCCGGTGATCCTCGGCCGTCTGTCGGATGCGTTGCTGTTCGTGGCCCGTTTCGACGAAACGCCACTGGGCGAGATCGACGCATCGCAGCGGATCCTGACCACCGCCGGCCTGAAGGTGACCGGAGCCATCCTGAACGGCTTTGACCCCAGCAAGGCGACCGGCAGTTCCTACAGCTATCGCTATGAATACAAGACCGACGCATGATGTCATGACCCAAACCGATCCGGGCCAAACCGATCCGGGCCGAGGCCGATCCGGGCCGAGGCCGATCCGGCGGACTATTGGCCCGCCAGCTTTTTGCGTTCTGCCATGAAATCATCATAGGTCCGCAAATAGTCGTCGGCTTCGTAACGGCGCGAGGCGAACACCAGCAGCACCGTATCGGCGCTGTGGCGGTATTGCGTGCCCCAGATCATCGCAGGCATGAACACCCCCATATCGGGCCGATCGAGGGTGACTTCGCAGCGCTCGGAGCCATTGTCGAGCAGGACGCGGCAAGAGCCATGCATGCAGATCAGGAATTGCTGGCACTGTCTGTGCGCATGTTCGCCGCGCAATTCGACCGAAGGCACGTCAAACACCGCAAAATACCGCGCAGGGGTAAAGGGCACTTCGGTGGGCACCTCGCCGACCGACAGCGCGCCGCGCGCATCGTCGATGCGGCGCATCAGATACAATGCGGCATCGCTGACCCCCAGCGGCACCCGCGATGGGCGCGCCAGCCCGGCGAAATCATGGATATCGACATGGCGCGGATTGGCGCGCGCGGGGTCCGCGCTGACGCTGCGATAGCCGACGATCTGCGCGGGGTTACCCTCGACGATCGCATTGGCCGGAACCGAGCGCAGCACCACCGCCCCCGCCCGCACCCACGCACCCTGACCAAGTGTCACGTCTTCGCCGATCACACAGGCCGCATCAAGCCGCGCCCCTGCGCGAATGACAATGCCGCTGCCCGCCAGAATGGCGCGCGGGTCGATCGCAACGCCCGCTTCGATGGTGGCATGCTGGAAGGGGCTGTTTTCAGGATGTGTTTGCGTCATGCACGGCACTCTTTGGATATATGTGTGGTCACAACCCGGCAAGGACAGCCGAATGAAGCGGGCGATCTGCCGCGAACTTCTCTGCGGTGTAGACAAAGAAAACGTCCTGGTCGTCCGCATGGGTTTGTGTGGCACCGAACCTGCGATGAAAAGCCAGCGTATTGCGGTTTTCCTTGCGGACATCAAAGCGGGCACCGCCAATCCCAAGCTGTTCGAAAGCGATGACATAAACCAGATACGCGCTTTCAAAGGCGGCTTTCGGCGGCTTGTTGCTGTCCAGCATCCAGCTTCCCCAGGTGAAGACCCCGTCTGCGATGTTGTAAAGCCGCACCAGCCCGCAAGCCTCGCCGTCGTCGCGGCGCTCGATGACATATACTCCGAGTCCTGCGGAAGCCGGATTTGATGACTTGACGGCTGGGTTGAGATCGATTCAGTTATGCCCATGATCCGCCCCGGCTTTCTTTCCTTAGCAGAGCGCCTCGAGCTCGAGGCT
>Ga0105050_10010397_pt1 | contig 10194 bp, 9 predicted proteins | sample FRY01_FD_78088 | JGI IMG/M metagenome (GOLD analysis project Ga0105050, IMG submission 78088) | Freshwater microbial communities from Lake Fryxell liftoff mats and glacier meltwater in Antarctica - FRY-01 | ecosystem: Environmental > Aquatic > Freshwater > Ice > Glacier meltwater ... | reverse complement strand
CAGGTGCGGTTTGCGACGGCGAAAGAATGTCGCCCGCGATGACATGGCGGAAGGGGTCGTCACCGGCAGCCAACATGACCTTTACGTCGGTGACCGGGCCGCCCCATGCAGCGATCACCGGGGAAATGCGTGTGGGATCAATTACCTGATCCGCCTCCGCATACAAAAAAAGTGCAGGCATTGTGGCGGTGCCGTAATTCACCCCCCGTGCAAAGCGGATCAGCGCAGCCATCGGAAACAGCGCGACAGTGGGGTATGTCGTCGTCCAATAGGCCGCATGGTCGGCATTGACCGGCGCAAAGCCCCGCTCTGCCCCCGCCACCCACGGGCCCCAGTAGCGCGCAAGCGGCAGATCAAGGATCTTCGCCGCCATAGGCTTCAGACCGAAGTTTGGCGAAATGAACACCACCCCCGCCAACCCCGCATTCAGCTCGGGGTCCGTCGCCGCAATCGCCGCCAAAGTTCCCCCCGTCGAGGTGCCGATCACAAGCACCCGGTCGCCCAGACGGCGACCAATCGCCATCGCCTCGGCCACATCCGCAATCCAGTCGCCCGCCACAGGTTCGGCCATCGCAGGCCCGTCACGACCATGCCCGGCCAGCCGCGTAAAAAACAGGTTGGCGCCCAGTTCCCGCGCCACCCGCTCCGGCACGGGCCGGATTTCGGCAGAAGTTGCGGAAAACCCGTGCAGATAGACCACCGCCAGCGGTGTCTTCGTTCCTGCGACTTCTGCCCAGACGATGCGCTTGGCTGCATCAGGGCGAATGTTCGCTATCTTCTGTTCGGACTGCGCAAGCCAAACATCAAGATCGTTGGGCAAACTGTTGGGATCAAAGCCAACCCGCATGTCAACGCCCTCGCGCGGGACAAAGACCATGGACACGCCAATTATCAGAAAAAGGCAAGTCAGAACAATGACGAGCCTACGCATCCGACACCTCGCCAAGTGCTGCAACTATCAGAGCGAGACATTGCGGGGTCGAAAAACGGTGATCCGCCCCCTTCACAAGCGTCAGCCTGATATCCGGTCCCGTCGCATGTTCCAGTAACCGCAAAGCCACAGATGGCAGCACATCCACATCGGCTGTGCCTTGCAACAGTCTGACCGGAAAAGGCAATGCCAAGGAAGTGTGCAATACCAGATGCTGCCGGCCATCCTCGACCAACCGCCGCGTAATCACATAGGGCGCATCAGAATACGCGGACGGCAGTACCACCTGCCCGTCGCGCAGCAGAGTCTCGCGTTGATCCGCCGAAAACGCTGCCCACATCGAATCTTCGGTGAAATCCGGGGCTGCCGCGATTCCGACCAGCCCCGCCACACGCTCCGCCATGACCCGGGCCAGCAAAAGCGTCATCCAACCGCCCATCGACGACCCGACCAGCACCACCGGGCCCGACGTCATCCCGACCACCGCCAAAGCATCGTCGAACCAGTCGCCAATCGCCCCGTCCAAAAACGCCCCGGCAGACAGCCCGTGCCCCGAGTAATCGAACCGCAGAAACGCCCGCCCTACCGCTTCGGCCCAGGCTTGCAGATGCAACGCCTTGGTGCCCGCCATGTCCGATTTGAAGCCGCCCAGAAACACCACGCAAGGGCCCCGGCCCGGCGTCATGTGATAGGCAATCCGGCGACCTTGCGGCGTGGTCAGGAACATCGGCTGTGGCATGATCTGTCTCCCCTCGGATTTGCATAACAAAGCACGGTCAGCAGGGCCAGCCGAACCGCGCGGCAGTTGACTTTCGGCAACAAGCCGCGCAAAAACGCCCGCAACATAACCCGCAACCGGGCGTTTCGTGGGCGCCAAACTGACGAGGAAGCCGCTATGGCCCAGATTTCCCTAACCTTTCCCGATGGCAACGCGCGCGACTATCCTTCGGGGGTGACTCCGGCGGAAGTGGCGGCGTCCATCTCTGCCAGCCTTGCGAAAAAAGCGATATCGGCATCCGTGAACGGCGCGCATCACGACCTGCAATGGCCGATCGCCACCGATGCCACCATTGCCTTGCACACCATGCAAGACGATGTGCAGGCGCTGGAACTGATCCGCCACGACCTCGCACACATCATGGCCCGCGCCGTGCAAGAGCTTTGGCCTGATGTCAAGGTAACCATCGGCCCGGTCATCAAAGACGGCTGGTACTATGATTTCGACCGCGCGGCACCCTTCACGCCTGAAGACCTTGGCGCAATTGAAGCAAAGATGAAGCATATCATCAATCTTCGTGACCCTGTGAAAACCGAGGTCTGGGACCGCCCGCGCGCGGTATCCTATTATGAGATCCGTGGCGAGCCCTTCAAGGTGGAGCTGATCGCGGGCATTCCAGGCGACGAGCCGCTGCGGATGTATTGGCATGGCGCGTGGCAAGATCTGTGCCGCGGCCCGCACCTGCAACACACCGGCCAAGTTCCGGCGGACGCGTTCAAATTGATGTCGGTGGCGGGCGCCTATTGGCGCGGCGACAGTAACCGCCCGATGTTGCAGCGTATTTACGGCGTCGCCTTCAAAAACCGTGAGGACCTGAAAGCGCATCTGACTCTGCTGGAGGAGGCCGCGAAACGCGACCACCGCCGCTTGGGCAAAGACATGGAGCTTTTCCATTTGCAGGAAGAAGCCCCCGGCATGGTGTTCTGGCACCCCAACGGCTGGCAGATCTACCGCACTTTGGAAGACTATATGCGCATCCGCCAGCGACAAGCCGGGTACAAGGAAATTCGCACGCCGCAGGTGGTCGACCGCAAGCTGTGGGAGGCTTCGGGCCATTGGGAAGCGTATAAAGAGCACATGTTCATCGTCGAGGTGGACGAGGAAGGCGCAAAGGAAAAGCGGATCAACGCGCTGAAACCGATGAACTGTCCCTGTCATGTTCAGATTTATAATCAAGGGCTTAAAAGCTATCGCGACCTGCCGTTGCGGCTTGCGGAATTCGGGTCATGCCACAGATACGAATCATCAGGTTCCATGCACGGGCTGATGCGGGTGCGTGGCTTCACGCAGGACGATGCCCATATTTTCTGCACCGAAGACCAGATCGAATCTGAATGCGCCGATTTCATCACGCTTTTGTCCAGCGTTTACAAAGACCTCGGCTTTGACAGTTTCGAGATCAAACTCTCGACCCGCCCCGAGATCCGCATCGGCTCGGATGAGACGTGGGACAAGGTGGAAGGGGCTCTGGAAAACGCGATCAACAAGGTGGGCGTCGCCTATGAAGTGGACCCCGGCGAAGGCGCATTCTACGGCCCCAAGCTGGATTTCAAGCTGACCGATGCGATTGGCCGCAAATGGCAGTGCGGCACCTTCCAGGTGGATGCGCAACTGCCTGACCGGCTGGGTGCCGAATACATCGGCATTGATGGTGCCAAACACCGGCCCTACATGCTGCACCGTGCGATTCTGGGGTCATTTGAACGCTTTATCGGCATTTTGATCGAAAACTATGCGGGCAAACTGCCGTTCTGGCTTGCCCCGCGTCAGGTGGTCGTGGCGGGTATCGTGTCGGATGCCGATGCCTATGTGCATGAAGTTGTGGCACTTCTCAAAGCGCGCGGGGTGCGGGCCGAAGCCGACGTGCGTAACGAGAAAATCAATTATAAAGTGCGCGAGCACTCGGTTGGCAAGGTTCCGGTCATCCTCGCCATCGGAATGCTGGAGGTCGAGGCGCGCACCGTGTCTGTCCGTCGCCTGGGGGAAACCCGCACCGAAACGCAGACGCTGGCCGCGGTACTGGATGCGTTGACGCTGGAGGCACAGCTACCGGGGCAGGCGTGAACCCTTAATAGGCGTCGGGCTGGCGCGCGGCGAGCGCCAGAATACCGCCAAGGCCGCACATGGCAATCGGAAACATGGTAAAGACACCAAAACCGAAACCGGCCCACATCCCGCCCGCAGCGGCCACGAGCAAAACCCCTGCCGCTATGTTGCGGGACCGCGCCATTGCGGCCCCAGCTATTGCAAGGATCGGTGAAAGAAAGCCGGCGCTGCGGACAAGCTGAATGTTATCAACCTGTTGCGCGACGTCACCCACTGCACCATAGTGTTCGATGAAAGCAGTGTAACCATAGCCGAAGAAACCTATGATCATCGCCCACAGCCCGCCGATGATCCCAAGAACCAGTGCCGCGTTGCGCATTGTGCCTCCGTTTTCTGCAACATAGGGGCACAGTAGGGCCACTACCATTCCCCCTCTTGATTTTCAGCGGGGTTTTGGCGTGATTTCGCCTGTGACAACAGGCATTCGGACGCCTTTCTGATGCAGGCTGCACGCGGAAGTCCTGGCTGCAAAGCCTGTCGCAGTGGCGCGGCAGGAGGACTTGTGAAGGAGAGGCGGCATGCCGACGGGCACCGTGAAATGGTTCAATAGCACCAAGGGCTTTGGCTTCATTGCGCCGGATGGCGGCGGCACGGATGTGTTTGTCCACATCTCGGCAGTAGAGCGGGCGGGTTTGAAAAGCCTGAACGACAATCAAAAGATCGGGTATGAGCTTCAATCGGGTCGGGATGGCAGAGCGTCAGCCTCGGACATGCAAATTTTGTAACCGCTGGTTTTACAAATGGAACCTGCCCGCCCGCATGGGCCGTTTTCATGCGAGGAGCTTGCCCTGCACATCCGCCCCCCAGCCAAGATGAAACTTGTCGCCATCGCGGATCACCGGCCGCTTCATCAGCGCGGGTTGTGCCGCCAGTTGTGCCTCGGGGTCGGACGCCTTCAGCCAGTCCGACAGTCCGCGCCACGTCGTTGATTGACGGTTGATGATCGCGTCGCCAAATTCGGTGACCAGCTCGGCAATCTCATCCTCCGACAGCGGGTCGGCGCGGATGTCGCGGAAGGTCACATCCTTTTCAGCGATCTGAAGCGCCTTGAGCGCCTTTTTGCAGGTGTCGCATGTTGAAATTCCGTAAAGCATCATGGCGGCGATTCCGACTTGTGGTTACCGATGCAAGGCTAAGCACATCCACAACAAATCGCAAGTCAGGCCACAGCGCGCGCTATCATGACCCCACCCCATGCGGCGAAAGCCGTTATAACTGTTCCCCAGGCCCAATCAACGGCGACCATACTGAAGTGCCAGTCGCGCATCACCGTCCAGCTGGTCAATTCATAAGTGCCGTAGGCGACGAAGCCCAGCACCGCACCGTTGATCAAGGCGCTGACCGGGGTTCCGTCCCGCAGAGCGGGAAGGCTGGCGAACCAAAGGATGCCGAACATGTAGGTCAGGTAAAACAGGAAAGCGGGGAGCAGGCGTAGCCCGTCAAGCAGTTGTGTCTTGAGGTGGCTTTGAAACAACGGCTGGATCACCGTGCGGAGCATCAGCGCGTCCGCGATCAGGAAAATTGCCGACGTGACGGCGAAAAGGATGAAGATCTGCATTTGGCCTCCGACTGCGAATTCCGGAATGATAGCACGGCTATCGGCGGTGGAAAGTCCGCGCGCGCGAAATCGGGCACGCGGGGGAGCTGTGGCACATCCAGGGGTTGCCGTCGAACGGCCGCGCGTTGCGCAAGCCAGGAGCACACAAAAGGGCCCGTGCGGCGATGTGAATTCGGGCTACAGCCCCACTAAGGCGTTGGCGCGCTGTAAAAAGGCGCCAGAAATGCCCGCCCCCGCCCTGCATGTTTGGCGGCATAAAGCGCTTGATCCGCGTCGGCGAGCATCGATTCCGGTTTGGGTGGATCATAGTGGCTGGAGAGCGTCATGCCGATACTGGCCGAAATCCGGCAGGGCTGACCGTCGAAATCCATTGGCAGGTCAAGCCGCGCGATCATACGCCGTGCTATCGCCTCCAGCCGCTCGGCATTGCACAGGTTGGGGAAAATCACGACGAACTCATCGCCGCCGACCCGCGCCACAGTATCGCCCGACCGGGTTTCTTCCGACAGCATACGTGCCACTTCGCGCAGCACATGGTCCCCCGCTGCATGGCCGAGCGTGTCATTCACTGCCTTGAAGAAATCGAGGTCGATATGCATCAGGCCGAAAGGACGCGCAGCACTGATCACTCCTGTCATAACCAGATCAAGCGCGCGGCGGTTGCGCAGCCCGGTCAATGTATCGGTCAGCGACAGTTCTTCGGCGGCGGTCTTGGCCCCTTGCAGCCGCAGATTCAGTTGGCGCAATTCATCCATTACCGCCGATTTCGCTTCCATCAGATACAAAAGCTCCACCGCCAGATCGGTGGCCGCAAAATCGGCATCGGTCAGGGCATAATTGCGCACCGCATCCAGCACGGCGATGCCGAAAGACAGGTTCAGCAGCATCCCCTTGCCATCCGCCAAAGGCGTGGCGATGCCGCGAAAGCTGCTGATGGGCTGATCGCGCAGCGACAAATACAACCGCTCCCCCGCCCGCGCCTGCAAATCCGCCGGCGCGCTGATACCGCCCGGCCTGCGTATCTCAAACAGCGAGAAAAACGCCCGCCCACGCAGCCGCGTCACCGGAAACAGTTTCCGCAGCGTCGGGCCGCAGTTGAACACATGGCCGGAGTGTGACAGGCACAAATTCATCGGCATAAGCCGGTCCAGCACCGCCAGATCAACGCGCACCCCGGTTTCCAACTGCCCGCCGTCCATCATTCTGCCCTGCCCGCCAGTTCAAACCGGCGTCCTTCGGCGAAACGCTGATCCAGCAGGTTGATGGCGATGCTTTCGCCCTGCCGCCCGCTGCCCTGATGTTCCAGCAGCACCAGTGCGCCGTAGTCATCGGCCATCGCGCGCAACAGCCCGACCACCACATGCCCTGCCCCGAGCAACGGCGAGCGGCAGAGCAAAGTAAATTGCCCCGGCCCTTCATCCGACAGATGCAGCGAGGGCAGGTCAAGATCGGGCAGCGCCAGACGCCCGCGGCCCGGCAGATCCTCAAGCGAGTGCAGGAAATCCACAAACGTCACCCCGCCGAATCGCAGCACCCTGCGCAATGCTTCCACATTGGGATGAGAAACCAGATAAGTACCCAGATCTTCCAGAACCGTTTCGCGCGGACGGGCCAGTTGCCGGGCAGCGGCAGCGATGACAGCTTCGGTCAGCGACGGGTCATAGATCAGCATCGGCTCGAAACTGTCGAACCCAAGCCGCGCTTCACGCGCCACATCGGACCAGAGCGGCGCACCATAGGTATCGCGCAGGAAACACTGGAACGACCTGTTGATAAGCCCATGCATTACCTTGCTCCCATCCGATTCCCGTCAGACTAGGCAACAGCCGTTAACAAATGCCTTACTGCGTCAGTAAGGCGCAATGATCAGGCTTTCACCGCCGATGATGATCTGGTTCACCGGCGCTGCTGTCAGCGCGGGCATGACCTTTTGCACGTCCCCGATCACGCCTTCCGTTGGCATCAAGCCCGACAGGGCCGACACGCTGCGGCGCTGCACCTGACCGTCCACTGTGACCAGACCATCAAACACCAGATAGCCGCCGGTATCCGATGTGATCAGCACGGCTTCGTCCCCCTTCAGCAGCGGCCAGAAATCGGCCACCAGCATCACGCAGCCGGGCCGCCCGTCGGGCAACAGGTTGGAGCAATTGTCCAGCCAGTAGCGATGTTCGCTGGCGCTGAAACCTGCCAGCAGCCGGTCGCGCGCGGCACCGGCATCGGGCGGTTGCAACGGAAGGGTGGCGCGCAGGTCAGCCAGCAGACCGGCGTTATCCCCTGGCGCGGATACAGCCTCACGCGCCAGCATGGCTGCAAGCGCCTGTTGTCCGGGCTCTCTGGCCAGCAAAGCCAGTTCTGCCAACGCAGCAGTTCCGGGCTTGCCCCATGTACCAAGAGCAAGGGTATCCAGATCAGCCGCGGCGACCTGACCGGCGCGGTAGCGCGCAAGTTGGTCACGGGCCGACCATGCTTCGGCATTCAGAAGCGGCGTCAGCCATGCGGCGGACAGTGCCAGCAATACCAGCGCCATTGTCACGTTGCCCTGCCGGATACGCGGCATCCAGCCCCGCCCGCGCAACACCGCCAATGCGTAAAGCAGGCCGTAGCCAAACGCCGTCAACGCCGCCAGCGCGGCAAACAGCCGGTCGGGCGTCCAGCCATGTTGATCCACGCGCAGCCACACCGCATAGGCGGCCAACGCGGCAGGCACCGGCAACATCAGCGCTAACGCCTGCGTCGCACGGGCCATAAGCGTGCTTTGCGCCGCGTCGGCATCGGTCTGGTCGATGGATGTGGTTACCAGCGTGGCCGCTGCCATTGCCATGGCCAGCAGGGTTCCTGCCGCCGACAAGCTGCCAAACAGCGCCGAAAGGCCCTGCACCGGCAGCGCCAGAATGAACACCGCCATCACCACAAGCACCACAGGCAGCAAGAGGCGCAGCAGCCGCAGGATCAGATAGGGCGACACGAGGTCCGAAAGCTCCGTCACCACTGCGAGGGCCAGCCCCAGCGTGATCCCGGTGATCAGAAAAGCCACAAGTCCGATCTCGATCATCTGATCGATAAAGGTAATCCCAACGATGGCCAGCAGCGCATCCGATAGGAACAGCACCGCCCAAACCACCGCCACGAACAACCAGGCGGACGCATAGCGCACCACAATCGTCCAGCTTTCACTGAACAATGCCGGATAGTTGCACCAGCCCGGACCATGCGACGCGATGATAAAGGGCAAGGGCACCGTCGCCAGCACCAAGGCCGCAAGGGTCATCGCAGGGTGACCGAACAGGTCACCGACGTCAGCGAAACGCAGGCTCGCCAATAGCAGCAATGCAGCCGTCACCATGGCCACACCCAAAGCCCCCACAGCCGCGCGCCGCACCGGCAAAGGTCCGGTCATCGCCAGCAATGCGCCAAAAAACACCGCCGCAAACGCCGTCAAAGCCAGCGCCGCGCGGTCGGGCAACAGGCCCTGCTCCAACACCTGACCCAAAAGGTAGAGGCTGACGCCCGCCAATCCGCCGATCAGCGCCATGATGCCGCGCTGCCTTGTGATCTGATCCATGCCGCCCTCCGGTTTAGCGCGCAGACTATCGCGGCGGAACCGGCGGCGCTAGGGCGGGTCTGGGGGTGTCGTGACCCCGCCACTGCCCGCGCCAACGCTGTGTTGCAGTGGAAAAGCGCCGTGCCGAACGCCGGCACATCCGTTTTTCATGCGGTAAGCAGCATTGCCCCCCGGTGCAGCCGGGGATCAGGCGATCCGCCCTTTCCGTCACCAGCCGTGGGGCAACCGAAATACCACCAGCAATACCAATGGTCTTCACAAGCCAACTTTCGCTCCGGCATAGTGCCCGCTTTCCACGCTGAAACCGCCATTTGCAGCGCGGCAGCATGGCTGGAAGTTCACCCGGGGGCACCATTTTGCGCGGGCATCTGCACGCGTGTACCCCCAGTTCAGAAATCTGTCGGCGCGCCGCCCTCCTGCTTGCGTTTGGCCACGAAAGCGCGCAATTCCTCTTGATGGTCGCCATTCATCGGAGGGGCTTCAAACTCTTCCAGGATGGATTTGAAGATGCGGTGGGCGCGTTCCGGGGTCCAGACGCCGCCGTCAATCTCCCACGCTTCATAGTTGCGCCAGTCCGACACGAAGGGCGCGTAAAACGCTGTGGTGTAACGGTCCTGCGTGTGCTGGCAGCCGAAGTAATGGCCGCCTGCCCCCACCTCTTTGATCGCATCGAAAGCAAGATCGTCGTCGGTGACGGCAAAGGTCGCGTCTTCGAAATAGCGCTGGATCATTTGCAGCACTTCGCAGTCCATGATGAATTTTTCGGGCGAGGCAATCAACCCGCCCTCCAGCCAGCCCGCCGCGTGATAGACCAGGTTGGTGCGGCTCTGCACAGCGGCCCAAAGGGAATTGGAGGTTTCCCACATCGCCTGCCCGTCCGGGATATTCGCGGCACAGACACCCGACGATCGCAATGGCAGCTTGTAGAACCGCGCAAGTTGCCCGGTCATCTGCGTCGCGCGCATGTATTCCGGAGTGCCAAAGGCGGGTGCGCCCGATTTCATATCCACGTTGGAGGTAAACGTGCCGATCGCCACCGGGCAACCGGGGTTGATGTATTGCAGCAGCGCAATCGCCGCCAACCCTTCTGCGAGGCTCAAGGCCACCGCCCCGGCCATCGTCACCGGAGCCATCGCGCCCGCAAGCGTAAACGGCGTTACAATCACCGGCTGCCCGCGCCGGGCCAGCCGCATGGCACCGTCCAGCATCGGATAGTCGTGCTTCAGCGGCGAGACGGAATTGATGTTGGTATACAT
>Ga0105050_10010395_pt1 | contig 10195 bp, 5 predicted proteins | sample FRY01_FD_78088 | JGI IMG/M metagenome (GOLD analysis project Ga0105050, IMG submission 78088) | Freshwater microbial communities from Lake Fryxell liftoff mats and glacier meltwater in Antarctica - FRY-01 | ecosystem: Environmental > Aquatic > Freshwater > Ice > Glacier meltwater ... | reverse complement strand
TTGGCAAATTTGTTTGCCAGGCTCACAATGGCGGGCCGAGAGCGGCGGTTTGTGAGGAGCCTGAAACTCTTCACGTTGTCATATCTCTCGGCAAAAGTCACAATATTCTCAACACTCGACCCACGCCACTGATAAATGGCCTGGTCGTCATCACCGACAACAACCAGATCGGCCCCACCGTGGGGCTTGGTCAGCAGCTGTATTAATCTTTCTTGGGCTGGATTAACGTCCTGATACTCGTCAACAATTAGATGCTTCAGGTTTCTTGTTATTTCCTTTGAAATCTCCGGATCCTGGAGCGCCTTCACCGCCTCGGCAATTTGGAGTCCGTATGTGAGAAATCTGTGATCTTCTAGGAGTTCGTAGTAGTTCTTTGCCGACTCTTGAAACTCTTCGGTCATGATGTCGAGATTGAGAAGTTCGTTTTCTAGAACCTCAATGTTGCTCTTGAATCTTTTGATCCCGACGAATTTACCCTTGTGGAATTTGAACTGCTCTAGTTCGAGCCTTTTGTAATAGCGAACTAGAAACCCAACCTGTTGCTTTTCATCAAGCACGCTGTACGACTCAAATTTTGACACGTAGGTCTGGAGCATCTGGAAGCAGTATCCGTGAATGGTACCCACATACATGTTTCCGAGTCGGTCCGCTTTTTCTTGACCAGAGAACTTAATAACCCGAGCGCGGATACGCTCCTTGAGCTCATCGGCAGCGCGTGTGGTGAAGGTGAATGCGACAATTTCAGCGGGTTCGATTCCCTCTTCAATAAGTTTTGCGACCCTCTGAGAGACGGTCTCGGTTTTACCAGAGCCGGCGGACGCGATTATCTGAATGTGAGAACCCCTATGGGCTACAGCGGCTGCTGCTTCACCATTGAGTTTTGGTATTTTGCTTTCAAACTCCATCTTTACCCCCGCCTATTCAATTAGTTTGCCATCAATGTCAGACCTTTTTGTTAGATTGAGAGTTACATCGCAGTTGAGGGGTAATAGATGAATGATAGCCACCAGAAAACAGAAGCTAAGACAGAAGCTCCGTCTATCAAAAAGCTTGAAGAATTTAAACAACTATTCCCCGGAGTGATTAGCGATGGAGTTCTAGATGCCGGACGACTGGGGGAACTTCTCCAAGCCGATGTGTCAGGCCTAAAAGGGGAAAAAGAGCGATTCGGCCTAATGTGGTCTGGAAAGCAGAAGGCTGTTGAAGCCCGAGAGGCCGAGAGTTACGCGGCTTTGATTCCAGATTTTGAAAACTCCATCAATTGGGACTCAGCTCAAAACGTTTTCATCGAAGGGGACAACCTAGAGGTCCTTAAGCTTCTCCAGAATGCATATAACGACAAGATCAAGATGATCTATATCGACCCGCCTTACAACACCGGAAACGACTTTGTTTATAACGATGACTTCAGTGACCCCAAGCAGCGGTACTTGGAGGTAACGGGCCAGGTCGACGCAGAGGGAAACCGTCTAACCAGCAACACGGAGACTTCCGGCAGAAAGCACAGTAACTGGCTCACAATGATGTATCCCAGGTTGGATCTCGCGCGCAATCTTTTGACCGAGGACGGGGCAATTTTTGTATCGATTGACGACAACGAAGTTCATAACCTCAGATCAATCATGGACGAAATTTTTGGACCGGAGAATTTCATAGGTCAATTTGTTTGGGCAGCAGGTCGCAAAAACGACGCCAGATTCATTTCTTCCTCCCACGAATACATTTTGGTTTACGCTCGGAGCGTCGCTACCCTTCTTAATAATGTCGGAAGCTGGAGATCCAGAAAGCTTGGACTTGAGGAAATTTACTCTGCTTCCAGGGCAATTTGGTTAAAATCTTCGGGTGACGAGGCCGTTGCATCTAAACAGTTAAAAAAGTGGTTTAGTGCTCTGCCTGACGGGCACCCCTCCAAATTGCAGAGGCACTATTCTCAACTTGATTCGGAGGGACCCTTTTTCCCGAGTGACGTCTCTGCCCCAGATAAGCCGGAGACTAGGAGCCACAGAGCGTTGCCTCATCCTGTGACTGGAATTCCATGTAAGGTTCCAAAAAACGGATGGCGTTGGAAAGATGAGACCTTAGATGACCTAAACGCCAAGGGGAGGCTAGTTTTTGGTGTTGACCATAATTCTGTTCCAAAATACAAGGGTTATCTAAGAGAGAGAGATACAGAAGCCCCATATAGTGTTTTTTATCAGGATGGTAGGGGCTCATCACTGCGCCTGAAGGAGTTGTTGGGGGGGAAATTCTTTGACTACCCCAAGGATGAGGTCATGATTCAACGACTCATAGAATTTGCGTCAGATTCGGACTCGATAATTTTGGATTTCTTTGCCGGCTCCGGAACCCTTGGCCATTCTGTCGAGCTTCAGAACAATCTTGATGCTGGTAATCGCCGTTATATCTGTGTGACACTTCCAGAACCAACTAACAAGGACTCCGACGCCCGAAAGGCGGGTATTGAATCGGTATCTGAAATCACAGAGATGAGGCTCAAAAAAGTTCTCGACTTGTTTGAAGGGGCCAAAAAGCGGGGCCTTCGAATATTGCGTTTGGGACCGTCTGCATTCAAGCCTCACTTTCCATCCGATGGCTCACTCTTTGTTCTTGATGACTCCAGCTTGGAGAAAGACTCTAACTCTGAGCAAATTGCAGGGGAGGTCCTGCTTCGTCAAGGGGTAACCCTAGATCGGACTTGGACCCGGATCTCTGGAATTCAATCCGGCTCGGTTAAGTTTTGTGATCTCTCTGAGGCAATGGAGGTTGAGGAGATTCTTGAGACTGAGGCCACTGTACTGGTTTTCCTAGAGGATTCCTTCAAGGGTAGAGACGCCCTGAAGTCTGAGCTCTCCTTCGCTATTGCCCAGGTCGGTAAAAAGATGGTGACCTACTAGCCATGACCGTGAAGATTAAGTTTGATGGCAATCAGGATTTTCAGTCCGAAGCCATTTCATCTGTTGTCGATCTGTTTGAGGGTTGGTCTGCAGACTACGCAAAGTACGAGATAGAAAATGCATATATTGAGGATGAAGATGCACTTTTAGCTCAGTCACTCTTTGTAAACCCGTGGGGCGTCGATCAAGAAGCTCTGCTTGAAAATGTGAAACTCATTCAGCAACGTACTCGAACCGATCGAGTGGGCCGGGTGAAAGATACCATACCCGAAGAGATGAGATTGACTCATGCCCCGGCGGACCCCCTGATGGATTTCTCCATTGAGATGGAAACTGGGACGGGGAAAACTTATGTGTACTTGAAGACAGCGATTGAGCTCTACCAGAAGTATAAAATCAAAAAGTTCATAATCGTTGTGCCGAGTATTGCTATTCGCGAGGGTGTTTTAGGATCTCTCAGGCTCATGGAGCAGCACTTTAAGGACCTTTATCCAGAGGTTCAATATGACAGTTACGTTTATACAAGTAAGAACTTGACAAAGCTGAGGCAGTTTGCAACGTCAAGCCATTTGCAAATCATGGTCATGAACATTCAATCCTTCAACTCTTCTGACAATGTGATTGTCAGAGATAACGAGGACATGCATGACCGCCCACCCATTGACTTCATAACTGCCGTGAAACCGGTGGTAATTATGGACGAGCCACAAAGACTCAATGGCCCCACTCACAAGAAGGCCATTCAAAGCCTGAATCCACTTCTGAGATTGAGATATTCCGCTACTCACAAGGAGAAACACTGCCTGTTATATCGGCTCAGTCCGGTGGATGCCTATGAAATGCGCTTGGTGAAACAAATTGAAGTCTTATCGCTGTCCGCCGAGGACGACGGTACCTCTGCTTACGTCGAAGTAGTAAAAATAACCTCCACACCCTCGAATGTGAAGGCCTCAATCCGCGTGAATATGCCCCACGCTCCAAAGACAAACAAGATGGTAGTTCGCAACTCAAAACTTACCGAACTAACACAGTCGGATATCTACAAGGGTTGGGACGTTGAGGAAATAGTGCCTGGAACGGAAGATTCCGTGGGGTACGTGCAATTTTCAAATGGACGCCGCTTGAGTGTCAATGAGACCAATGACACGGATAAAGAGTGGTGGCAGAGAGCCCAAATCCAGGCCGCGGTGGAAGCCCACATGAGAACTGAACTCCGGCTCCAATCTCGCGCAAAATCTGGGGAGATTAAGCCAACTAAGCCTCTGACATTGTTTTTTGTGGACAAAGTAGCCAACTATTACCCGAGCGATGGAAAGTTTCGAATTTGGTTTGAGGAAATCTATGAGCAGGTCCTCAAGGATCGCGAGTTTCGGAACTTAGATTTTGTGAATCAGAAACTCCCCGCGGCTTCGGTGCATGCTGGATATTTCTCTGTCACCAACAAGGGCGAAGCCAAAGATACTAGCGGCGACACTGTTGACGATAAAACCGCCTATGACCTGATTATGGGAAAGAAAGAGCAGTTGCTCTCATTTGACGAACCTGTTCGATTTATTTTTAGCCACTCCGCCTTGCAGGAAGGCTGGGACAATCCGAACGTGTTCACCATTTGCAGCCTTCAGGAAAATGCTAAGAAAGATGACACTCGAAGGCAGCAACTGGGAAGGGGCCTTCGGCTCCCCGTCATGGCGGACGGAGAGCGTTGCAAGGTTGACGAAGTAAATGTTTTGACTGTGGTGGCCTCGGAATCTTTTGAGACATTTGCATCAAAATTGCAAAGCGAATTTGAGGATGAGACTGGTGAGAATTTTGGTGCTGGGCGGATCAAGAATGCTAGGCAGCGTAAAAAACTTCAGATTCGAAACGAAGTTTTGCAGAGCGAAGAATTCGAAAAGCTCTGGTCTCATGTATCTCCAAAGACCCATTACAAACTTGAATTCACTACCGACGACATAGTTGCCGAAGCGGAGTATCGCCTCAGAAACCTGATTTATGCAGAGCCCATAAACACCCCACGAATTACTAAGTCCATCACAAAACTTCGGATGAAGGCTGGAGAAGATCTTGGCGCTTCCGGGAACTCGATCTCAAAAGATTTGTATGTAGATAGAAAAATTAGCGTTCCAGATATCTTGACTGACCTGGCTAGGCAGCTTCCCTTGGCTAGGTCCACGATTTACCGCGTAATTAAAGAGAGCGAAACTGAGCATCTTGTTCGCCTGAATCCAGCCTCTTATGTAGACCGTGTCAAGCGTGCTTGCATGCAAGCGCTTGGCCACACCTTGAAAGACAAAGACGGAATTTATTACTATCCAGCTGGACAAGTTTGGGAGGCAAAGCTTTTTAGCGAGTCGAGCATTCCGGAGTCTTATTCGGACAACCTTATTGCCACAAATAAAAGCGTTTTTACCGAGGTGCCTTGTGACTCTCAGGTGGAAAAGAATTTCGCAATGGCCCTTGAGGCCGATGACACGGTAAAGCTTTTTCTGAAGCTTCCTAGCTGGTTTAAAGTCCCAACGCCACTTGGTAACTACAACCCCGACTGGGCAGTGGTAAGGCAAGAGGAGGGTGAGCAGTATCTATATCTCATCAGAGAAACAAAAGGTGTTGATGACCCAGACGAGCTCTTCCGTGAGGCGGAGAAGTGGAAAGTTGCTTTTGGAAAAAAGCATTTCAACGCGATAAACGTGGACTACTCGGTCACGAAAGCTTGGAGAAGCGAAAACATTTAGCCTTTACATAAAAGTGTTGAATACCTCAGCTTATGCGCTTGATCCTCCCCGTGATTTGTGATCTAATGATCGAATTCGAATTTGGGGGAAACATGGTAGCGAGCGGCGTGGTGCAGAATTTTCAGCAACTGATTTCATCAAACGATGTTTTCGATGTACCTCACTTTCAGAGAAATTACTCCTGGGAGCTAAAGCAAGTCGAGGAGCTATTCTCAGACATTGAAAAGACCGCCCGGAACCAAGAGGATCACTTCATGGGATCCCTCATCCTTCTTAGAGACGACAGCTCTCCAGGAGTGGTGCAGGTCGTCGATGGCCAGCAACGACTCACAACTCTCTTTATGCTTTTGGCAATAATTCGAGACAAAGCCACAGAGCTGCCCATCGATAGCTTGCCAGGAGGAGGCTTCGGCGCTCCTGTAATCGTTTCTTCTCTGGTTCAGCAGCTCCTAACAGTTCCAGGGCCATTAGAGAGATTGCGTTTCCAGCCTCACCCACTCATTCGCGAAATGGCGGCCAAGCATGTCTGGACTTATCCTGGTCCGGATCGTGAAGCCCTTCCGACGAGGCACTTCAATTACACTCTTGATTTTCGTAAGGCTTACAGGAAGATAAACACGATGTTGAATTCCGCGCTGGAGTCGGAATTATCCGAACTGCAAAAACTCACTTATCTTAATAATCTTGTGCAAACCATCCAATACAAGCTCCAGCTTTTGAATGTGACTTCTACTAATCGCGCAGAATCTTACGAGATTTTTATGACTCTAAACAGCAGGGGCCTTCCTCTTGGCCCTTCAGATCTGGTGAAAAGTGAGATTTTCAAGAATTTGACAAAGGGTCTTTCCAATTCGGAAAACAGCATTAGATCTGCAGCTTTGACTTCAGATTGGCGAGAGCTCGAAGAGAACCTTGAGGGCGGGGACATCGATCAGTACCTCAGGCATTTTCTGGTTTCTAGTTACGATGGCGCACTCACAAGCAAGCGGATCTTTGAGCGAGTTGAGAGAATTATTAGCGGAACGGCCGACTCCCCCTTGGACCCAAGGGTGGAATCCGAGGTTTTTCTGAAGGAATTGATTAGAAATTCCGAGATTTACTCCAAGCTTCTATCTGGAACCGATGCGGAACTTGCCGGTGCAGATTTACGTCTGAGGGTTTTGTTCTCTGTAACGGACTCGTACAGGATCTTTCTCTTGCCGGTGTTGGATCCACGAATATCCCTGACGGGCTCTGAGAGAAGTGAGCTTATTCGGCTCACAGAAGTTCTTGCTATTCGCTGGATTCTCATCGGTGGAAATGCTCAAAAGCTTGAAGACATTTTTCAAACGCTTAGCCTAAAACTTCGAGGGGGCACTTCTTTTAGCGACATACGCCTTGAATTAGTTGAGCGAATGCCAGAAGACGAACGTGTGGCTAGGGAGTTCGCATACGAGATCGACTCAAAAAACCTGGTAAGGGCAATTCTTTACTCAATCAATCGGGCTTGGGATCGAGACGGGGTCGTGCCGCTGGATTCAAGCAAAATACACATCGAACACATTGCCCCAGACAAACCAACCGATCATTGGATGGGGGTGCTATTCCCCAACGACGAGGGAGTTGACCGGGAAGCGGAGTACTCGGCCGCCGTGGAATTGTGGGGAAACAAAACTTTACTCGACGCCAAAATCAACCAATCAATTAAGCAAGACAGCTTTATAGACAAAGCGCGAGGCTTAACCGACGATGGTTGGGCTGGATATCAGCACTCCACTATTTCTATGACCAAAGACTTGGGTGACAAGCTCAATTCTTGGGATAGAAACGAGATTACCGACCGCTCGAGCTGGATAGCGGACTCGTTTCTAAAAATTTGGACTCCAGAACCCGATCTGGGGTCTGTAGTTAGATATTCAACCTTTAGAAAAAGCCAGTGACCCCCGCCCATGATTAGGAAACTATGGTTAGAAAATTTTCAAGGCTTTCGAGGAAAGCAGTCGGTAGATTTTTCAAACATTACATTGATTTTTGGACCTAATGCATCGGGTAAAACCTCGATAATCCGAGCTCTTCAAGTGCTAAAGCAAACCTTAAAGTCCGACTCTGTGCTTCTGCAGCTGTCGGGAACTGAATTAGACCTGGGTAGCGGTGAGAACGCGACATTCGGCAACATGGGTGAATCACAGTTGATGCTGGGGGTATCGGTTGATTTGCCAGATAAGACATTTCAGGAAACGGGCCTATCAGAATTTGGAATGAAGATCAGAAATGGTCAAGTAGATTTTCTGTTGCAATTTGAATTCGGCACTCCCGGAATTCCTCAAGAAGCTCAGCTGGCCTGGTTCTGCCATGGCGAACCAGGGTTGAATGAGGAGAGCAAAGTTCCTGGTGATTTCTATTTCGAAAAAGGTTCTCGGGAGGTTCTCGAACGTCAGTTTCAGGCTTTTGAGGATAAGCTCGGGAGACCTCGAGATGGGGAGGAATTTCGAAGTAGGAATTTGCTTGACCAGGATGATCCGGCGCATGAGTTCACGGGAGAGGTCGAAGGCCTATTCAGTTTTGACCTCGGCATGGAGCTCGAAGAGGACAACGAGGCAGTTTGGCTAAATCTCAGGATGCGTCGTTTAGAGGATCTCGTTAATGCGGGTTTGTATCACCTGAGATCAGCTCTAGAAAATTTAAGTTTTGGCCTCCCTGTTCGAGAAATAAACACAGAGCTTGAACGTAAGTTCGGCTCGACATCCCTTTACCCCCTTGAAGCAATAAACGACATCCTCTCCTCCCTTACTGCACATCGTTACCAGATCAAAGTTCAACAATCTTCCCCAGAGGGTATGCAGTCGTTTGAAAGAGTAATCTACGATCGTTACCTTGGCGTGCAGGTCGGTTTCGAGAACGTTGGTCAGGGACTCACTCAAATAATCCCCATAATTGAGTCGTTGGCATCACAGTCGCTGGCGCCGAATCGTGTTTCGGTCATTCAGCAGCCGGAAACCCACCTGCATCCGAAAATGCAGGCGGATTTTGGCGATGAGCTCTCCAAGATTGCAAACGCGAGCGGTCAAGTGATTGTCGAAACTCATTCCGAAAGCATTCTCTTAAGATTGCAAAAGAGACTCAGGGAGAATGCTCTCCAGGGTTCAAAAGTCAGCATCATCTATTGTGAAACTCCAGAACCGGAATACAGCGTTTCACAAGCCCGGGAATTGGGGTTCACATGTCCGGATCAATCCTTGGGGGCGAATTTTAGGCATAGCGAACTCTTGACCTTCGCTGAATCGAAAGAATTGTCAGAGCTAATGGGCTCGAGTCGGGTCGCGGCACTTCCAAGGCTCACAAATGTCATGACCAATCTTCGATTAGAAAACTCTGGTGATTTACTCGATCCCCTCCCGATTTCTTTCGCAAATCTCAGGGTTCAGGACTTGCTGTGAGTGAAATTAGCCATCCGGCAATTTTCGAAATTGCCAACCCAGATCGTTGGCTTAGTGGAATTGGCGGCGTGGGCATTTCTCCCAGGGATGGGCTGGATTTGATGAGCTGGTCTGTTGTCTGTCTGCCCGGCGTAAGTGTGCAGAAGGCATTCGCTCTTATTTCTCAGATCTCTGAAAATAGAGCTTCTGAAACGTTAGTCGAACTAGTGAGATCCCTACCCGTTTCTTCATCACCACTTATTGCGGTGCCCGCTGATATTTATGTCGAAGGATCAATTTCTGATGCTTTGGCGTCCGATAAGTGGGTTCGAGTGCGTAATGAGCTCCCGTCGGGAATGCGCGCAGGAACTGGGAGGCTCGAAAACTACCGCGCAACGCTTTTGAAGTTCATTCAGCTGGCTAGAGTGATCACCATTATCGATCCTTACTTTGCCACTAACCTTCACGATGCGACTCCGGACAGCTTAAACTCATCGCTTTGGCTGCTCAGTCAAATCTTGAAAGACTCAGGAGGGGCAACCATTGAAATATTTACCTTGCAAGTCAGGCTCCGCAGGCAGCCTGCTTGGCTAGGAAAGTACGAAGAGGCAAAATCTCTCACTCGAAAAATGGGCGAGCTATCGAGTTGGGCCGACTTTGAAGCTGAGCGAATCAAGTTGCGAGTGATGGACAACAGGGACATAAAGTTAAGCGGTCGTGAAATGCACGACCGCTCCATCGCAATTCATCTTGACAATGGGCAGGTTTGTTTCACTCTAGGGAAGGGTCTCGACTCCTTTTCGAATGATCCGATTAGATCCTCTTACCTTCACATAATGAGCTCTTCCATTTTCCGAAGCGAGCTGACTCATTTTTTGCACATGGAATGCAGGCTCGAAATTCCCCAAAGACAAAGGTCCCGCTAGCCCCGAGACAAAGAATCATCACGAAATTGAAGTTCCTAGGATTCGAATTTAGAATTTCTATGATGCCCCAAGAAGTACGCTTGATCCTGACCAAACCGCTTGACCTTCTTGGTTGCATCTATGCCCCATCGTTTCAGGACATCCCTGTCTAGGTCGCCCGAAAACAGCATCTCGCCGCTGTCTTCAAAAGACATCAGACCTGAGTCAAAGAGCTTGTCTATGTGGGGAGATAGGAATAGGCCATTGTG
>Ga0105050_10010393_pt1 | contig 10197 bp, 8 predicted proteins | sample FRY01_FD_78088 | JGI IMG/M metagenome (GOLD analysis project Ga0105050, IMG submission 78088) | Freshwater microbial communities from Lake Fryxell liftoff mats and glacier meltwater in Antarctica - FRY-01 | ecosystem: Environmental > Aquatic > Freshwater > Ice > Glacier meltwater ... | reverse complement strand
AGAAGGTCCGCGTCATAAAGAGACCAAGGCTAGATTGTCTGCCGTTGTTCCCATGCATACCTTCGGCAGGCTCACGGACCTGAGTGCACTGAGAGATGTTGCTTTAGCTTGGGGTATTCAAGTTGTAGAAGATGCTGCGGAGGCGATCGGAAGTTTTTGGAATGACAAGTCTCACCCCGGCAAATCTAGTTCCGCCATTCTAAGTTTCAATGGAAATAAAACGATTACAACCGGTGGAGGCGGAGCCCTCCTGACAAATTCTGAAGAGATTGCCTTGAAGGCAAGGCATCTTTCAACGACGGCGAAAATACCACATCCGTGGAGGTTTTCTCATGATGCGGTGGGGTGGAATTTTCGCATGCCAGCCCTCAATGCTGCACTTGGAATAGGCCAGATGGAGGCGCTTCCTGAAATTTTGGCAGCCAAAGAGAATTTATATATGGCTTATAAAGTCGCTTTCCAAGAGTCGGAGTTTTTTGACTTCATGGAAAACCCACCAGACCAAAACCCCAATAACTGGCTCATAGCCATAAAGCTGAAACATAGCGATGAGTCTTTATTGCACAATTTGCTGGATCAGACCAACACTGAAGGGATCCAGTGTCGGCCAGCTTGGGACCTCTTGCCTGAACAGCTTCCCTACAAGAGAAATTCTTCAGGTAGCACCGCAAACGCCAGCGAGATTAGAGATTCAGTGATTTGCTTACCTTCGTCTCCTAACCTGATACTTACGTCACAACTTGGTTCTTGAGAGGGGGCTTAGCGATGGCAAGTGAATCACGTATAAGTCGATTAAACGATGAGTCAAACTTTAGCCATGCTGCGGATTGTGGTGCGTTTCGTTGATTAGGAGCGCTCTAATGCTCGGCTCAGGGGGCCACGCTCGGGCAGTGTTGGCTCTAGCGGCCGATTTGCTGGATGCCAAAACAGTACTAAATTACATTTCTCTTGAACCCGAGGAGGCCGGGCCTTTTAGTCAGCTTGAATTTCTAGGCTCAGCCAGCGACTTGAGCCATTTATACGGCGCTGAGCTGCTCAACGGGGTAGGCCTCTCAGTCGAGGCGAGCAAACGCAATGAAATATTTGAGAACCTCATAAAGCTTGGGTTTAAGGCAACAAACTTGATCTCTAAGAATGCGTACGTTGATTCCAATGTCGAATTAGGAACTGGAATACAAGTTTTCCAAAAAGCAATCATCCAGACCGGTTGTGTTCTCCGCAACAACATCTCTGTGGGTGCAGGCGCAATCATTGAGCATGATTCAAGAGTGGAGGAGGGCACGTTTGTTGCACCAGGTGCCATTGTTTTAGGTGAAGTAACCCTAGGTCGCAATTCAACGTTACTTGCAGGAGCAATTGTTCTTCCGGGTAAACGAATAGGAGAAGGAGCAGTCGTAGGTGCCGGTTCGGTCGTTTTGTCGGATGTCCCACCGTTTTCAGTTTATGCAGGGAATCCTGCCAAACGCATTCGAGACTTTGAGTGACAGTCTTAAAGTCGCCAAGAGCCGCAACTTACACCATTAGACTCTTCAGCATTCATAGCAGCCCAAGGGAGTGTACATCCGTCGTGACTTCCCGTAAGAGATTTGGAGGGCAAACTTGGAACTTCTAAACTCCATCGATGATTTCTCAGTGAAGGAAGAAGAGCTCACCCTTCGAAGTTGCCTCCAAGCAATTGACCAGGGTGGAGTACAGATCGTGATAGTGCTAGATAACCGCGGAGGCCTGGTCGGCGTGCTGACCGATGGGGATGTGCGCAGAGCGATGCTTAGTGGTGCGAAGTTGGAAGACGGGGCATCGCCTTTCATTAACAGAAAACCAGTCACCTTAAGCGGCGAATCTTCGAGCATGGCCAGACAGCTTTGTGAAAGGCACGACGTAAAGCACGTAATTTTGGGTGCAATCGGCTCTTCGCCCAGCGGTCTTTATAGGTACAAGTCCATGGTAATTAAAATGCCACCCGCATTCATCCTTGCTGGCGGCGAGGGAATCAGGCTTAGGCCATTGACGTTGGAGAAGCCAAAGCCGCTAATCGAAGTCGGCGGCAGGCCTATTCTTCACAGGGTGCTTGAATCCTTGTCCGAGACGGGCGTAAACAAGGTTTATTTGAGCCTGAATTACATGGGTGACAAAATCGAAGAGTCAATTTCGGATGGCTCACGGTTTGGTCTGAACGTGGAATATGTCTATGAGCAAGAGCCAATGGGTACAGCCAGCCCGTTGGCACTGCTGAAAGATCTGAATGATATCGAAGAGCTACTGGTAATGAACGCTGATCTGCTTACCAGTGCTGACTTGAGCAGTCTCGTATCTCATCATCGCGAAATTGGAAACCACCTAACTATTGCCGTTCGAGAGCATCTCACTACGATTCCATTTGGTGTTGTCAAATCTGATAACGGAGCTGTTTCAGGAATTGAGGAAAAGCCAAGCTATCTTGATATGGTGAGCGCCGGGATTTACTGCATTTCTAAGCCAGTCTTTCCTCTCGTACCCACTTCGCCCAGTGACATGCCAGATCTGATTAACGCTGCTGTGGCCAACGGCAACAATGTCGGTGCATTCCTTATTCATCAACGTTGGATTGACATTGGCTCTCCTGGAGACTTGCAAAGAGCTCAAGAAATGTTCAAGGAGCCTAATTGAATTGAGTGGTAACAGTGAAATGTCCTTAGTATTTCGATGCCGAGGTTTTTGTCAATGAGACTGCCGTCCAGCTATCACATTTCTATTAGGGCCTAATTGGTAATCTCCCGCGAGGTAAAACTCTATGGGATGTCGCCAGTGGTTTTGTTCAAACGCGTTAAGAACAGGTATCCCCACTTTAATGGGGCATGAAATCCACCACGTCTCTTTCATCGTGGGTGAAATTGAGACAGAATTTTCCTGTTACCCTCGGGCGCAGCCTATTTCGGACTTTACTTTGAGTGTAAGCTTCTACCTACTAAGGAAAGAAACCAAATTTCTGTAGTCGTAGTAGGCGTGGGCTCCATAGGGTTTTCCCATCTTGACTTCGTTGTAAAACGTTACGGGCACGCTGCTGCCGTGGACATAGATGAGAGAACGCTGCATCGGATTCAAGAAAAGTATGGCAACACCGTGGCATGTTTTAGTTCCGTTTCAGATTTTCTTGGTCAAGCCAATCATTCGTTCCAAGACTTCACAGCAGTTGTGTCTAACTTGGGACCAGACCACGCCGCTACAGTAAAACAGCTTCTACAAAATGGAATAACAAAAATCTACCTGGAAAAGCCAATCTCAGTTTCAATAGCTAGCTGCAACGAATTGAAAACCCTGCAAGTAAGTCATCGAGCCAGAATCGTGGGGGGATTCCAAAGAAGGACCTCTGGCATTGTTGAGGCGGTGCGTGAGACTGCTGAGGCAGAATGTGGAGGGCCTCCTTCAACCATTGTGGTCCACGGTGGAGCTTTAGACATGTCAACAAACGGCATTCACTGGCTTGACTTCGCAACCGCACTCTTTGGCGCTTTGCCGACTTCAGTAATCGGAATTGGCTCAAAGGATCCCATTAACCCGAGGCGCAGTGACCTGTTTTTTTGGGACGGGGTATTAACTTGGGAATTCCCTGGACATCGCCGACTCAGCATCACATTTGATAACTCCTCCAGCTTGTCACCTTCTATTTCCGTCTATTCGAGGAATGGATTGATTTCGATTGAGGACGACGGCATCTCAGTGAGAACCAGAGATCCTGCATCGGTAAAGAGCTTTCCGGCAGTTTACAAATATGGGCCAGCAAAACGCAGAACACGCCTTTCGGCCACACAACTGGGCCTAGTTGACGGAAGAAAGGAGTTATTCGATCTTCTAGAGGGGACATCAGATATAGATGAGTTATTTTCAGAGTCTTCGGATGTGACCGCTGGAATGCTCGCGGGGCTTTGGTCTCTCGAGAACAGAAAGCATGTCGAGCTTCCTGTGGATGCAGACCATCCAAGCTATAAGCTGGAATGGAACGCCTCGTGAACTGCCCTCGCCTTGCGATCGTGGGAGCGGGCGTGATTGCCGAAGATCACGCCAGGGCGGCTCTTTTCGCCGGATTTGAATTGGTCGCCGTTTCCGCTCGAGAGGGAAGTACTCGCGCTATTAAATTTGCTGCTCGGCACTCAATTGCGGGCGTCTATTCTTCAGCAAGTGACCTAATTAAATCCAAGAAATGGGATGCTCTTCTGGTCTGCTCAGCTACAGAGAGCCTCACCGCATTTACTGACGCCGCAATAGAGTCAGGTCGCCCAGCCCTCGTTGAAAAACCGGTTGCACTAGAGAGTAAAGATTTGCTGCCGCTGCTTGAACAAGACACTCAAAATATAATCGTAGGATACAATCGCCGTCATTACTCAAGCGTGCTAGCCGCCAAAGACTTTTTTGAACGGTCTGAGAACGTTGTGATTTCACTTGAAATACCCGAGTCGGTCAATGCGGATCAGTCGAAAACACTTCTTGGATTCAGGAGTGTTTTGGATAACTCTGTGCACATGCTCGATCTGTTGAGCTACATCGCTGGACCCGTGGTTATCAAACAAGTCTTTCCAGAGCCTGGAAAAATTCGAAAAACCGGGTCATTACTGGTAGGTGAAAATTCGAGAGGAGACTTAGTCACAGTGAAGGCCGTATGGAACTCGCCTTCTAACTTCTCCATCTCCCTTGAAAACGGCCACGAAAGGTTTTTGCTGAGCCCGATAGAGAGAGGTGTTATTTTTAGAGGACTTGACGTGGTCGAACCTTCGGAGAGAAATCCAATCAGGACATACTCTCCTAACTTGGTTGGTGAGCATAACTTGTCCCCCATTGATGAATCTCTAAAACCTGGATTTGGCGAGCAGATGGTAGCATTTCGCAGCTTCATTGAAAATGGAGAAAGACCAAAAACGCTAGCGAGTCTCCAAGACGGGTTCGATGCACTAGTTCTAGCTGAAAAGCTCCTCGGTAAGTAGGGGTCGTTGCAACAGGTGCCTAATGATAATGTCAGCTAATAAGCACTCGGGATACATCATTTAGTTTCATTGAAAATGCCTCAAGTTAAGGCGGTTGTATCGATGAGCCATGCTCAACAGCTAGCTGACGGTCTTTCGATCATTAGATTTATGAAAAGGAAACCCCGTTACCGATCTTTAGACTTGCTCAAGCGAAATTTATGTTGTGGCTTTTTCTAGGAAGACCGACTTTGGTGATGATACGTAGCTCTATTTCCTTTAGTAAACAAGCTCAACTCAGGTTGATGGGAGCTACCGGACGAAGGCGCGTCTTAGCGCACTTATTCAACAGGGGTCGGAGCAATCAATGAGAGTTCCTCGACGAAAATGGACGTTATGAGACCTTTACGCGAGACGCCACTTGGTCCGAGGTATTTCTTGAGAATCGCTTTTCTCCTCCTTTCGCTAACTGAATGGTCTAGTGGGTCCCTTGTGCTCCTGCCATTTCGAGTTTGCAAGGCGACTCCAAGTGATCTGGCCATTTTCCGTACAAAGCCGTTATGAAGAGTCATGTTTGGAAATCCAACTTGCAAGGGGAGAGGCACGGCCCCCACTTCGATGGTGAGCAGGGCAAGCGAGCTTCTATGAAAGATCACACCACGCGCCCCGACTAGCGCGAGTACCGACGGTCCTTGCCAAATTGTGAACCCCTCGAGCCTAGATTTCAGGATATCAACGCGGTCCGCATTATCAGGGTGGAGAGCAATTAATACTGGCAAGTTTAGTCTGTGCCCCAGCTCCCTAAGCGAGTCTGAAAGCCAAGGGTAGTAATCTACTTCTCTAACGGGTGGTTCCATCCCAAGAACTCCAAAGTCTTTTGCATCGGATAAAGCCTCATCCAAAAACAGTAGATAATTTCGTTTTTTACCTATTGCCAATTCTTGAATATCACCAAGGTCCTCGCATGGAATTGGGACGAGCCTCCTGGCGAATCGGGCAGATAGGTTGAGGGATTTCGAACCAGAGAAAAAGCAAATGTCTGGCCTGGAAACAAACATTCCACGTATATCTAAAAATTGCTCCGCAAAATAAGATCGACACAATGCTAACAGTGAGAGTGGAGCGGTTCTTGCACCTCCAGATTGACCTTCCAGCTCGGCCTGGCTTCTTGAAGGCAAAGACATTATTGATATCAGGCGGATGCCAAGCCTGGTCAATGCATTCGGGGTCGGCAGTGCTCCCGCCCTCAGCTGCGCCGAAGTGATCCCGAGTTCCCTGCATCTAGAAACAATTTTGTGAGACAGATGACTCGGCGGCTCGCAATCCAAGAGTGCTGAGAGACCTTCAGATTCAAGTAGGTGATGCAGTTCGCCCCACGAACTGATTTCGTGACGAGTTATTCCAGGGACTTCAATTGTCTTGACCCCTCGGGGCCTCATTCCAAGGACTGCTCGGACATCGAAGACCACAACTTCGAATTTAGTGGATAAATCTAGAATGTCAGTCCTTTTCACCACCCTCGGAGTCAACTCTGAAGAAGTTACGTAACCTAATTTTTTCAATTTTCCTATTTCTTCCGTTGGAATCAAGCACATCGCTTATCGCAACCGCGCCGTGATCCGCCCTCCTTATCTCAAGAGGCCGTAAATCCTCCGTCAACCATCAAGTTTGTTCCCGTTACATAGCCAGAGTCCGACGAGAGAAAGAACATTACTGCCTTCGCAACCTCAGCTTCGGTAGCCATTGATTTCAGATGTGTCATGTCTACATACCTCTGTCGAAAGAGTTCGGTCTGACCAGCTCTCTCGATACCACCTGGGGAAACGCAATTGACACGTGTGACGGGGGACATGACTGATGAAAGCCACCGAGTGAGTTGAATGAGCCCCGCTTTGGATACTCCGTAGGCGGCCGGATTGATCATGGACGTGCCCTCATAGAGTCGCCATGACGGAGCAACTACTCCGTAAACCGACCCAATGTTGACAATTGACGAGTAAGGTCGAAAATGCCGGCTGAGTCCTTGACTGAGTATCAAGGGAACAGTTAGGTTGAGGTGCATAACCGCATTCCATGCTGAGAGCGCTTCAGGGCCCAACTCCGAACCCCAACCCACAATCTTGCTGGTTCCAACGTAAGCAGCGTTATTGACTAAACCCATCAAAGGAGAGCACTCCTTTGATGCGGTGTCGATTAACTCAGTTAAGAAGGTGTGGTCTGACAAGTTTCCAGCGGAATACTTAAACTGACCGGGCTTAAAAGAATCCTGCATAGCGGCTAACTCGGCTGACTTTTCAATCACATCAGTCGCGAATACTCGTCCCCCAGCCCTCACGATGCGAGCTGCAATTTCTTGACCAAGATGTCCCGCCGCGCCTGTTAGCACGATCCAATCCTGAACTTTGGATTCAGTCATAAAAGCTCCTCATTAGCTCTAGGTTTCTGGAAGTGATTTCGGCATTGGCTAGCTCTACGAATGAAAACTGGTCGGTTCTCTCGAACTCGATTGCAGCGCCATCGGGATAAAAACCTAGGGGATCTCCAACATAATTCCCAACGATTGGATCGCTTCCGGACCTGTTGAGTCCAATAATGGCAAATTGCATATCCAGCGCTCTCGCCCTTAAGAGTGTTGTGAAATGGTCCTGCCTTCGAGCGGGCCAGTTTGCAATCACAATCACGAGATGTACTCCCGACTTGCGATACTTGTCAAAAAGTTCAACAGACCGTAAGTCAAAGCATATCGCCAATCCCATCGTGACTTTATCTACTTCCAAGACACCCAAGTCAGATCCTGGCAAGCAGATTTCTTGCTCATTGGCGAATGTAAATAAATTAATTTTTCTATAAACCACACTGGCTTTTCCAGTTCTTCCTGAGATCAAGACCATCGAGTTATTGGTTGTTCCATCCTCTTCGACGAAGGCGCCCAGCAATACGGAGGTTGAAGTCTCTTTTGCCCATAAAGCTAGTGAATGCAGCTCGCTATCAAGGTTCTTTAGAGGCTTCATTTCGGAACCAATCGCGAATCCTGTCAGGCACGCTTCTGGCAGGGCCACTAGGTGGACATTTACAAAAGATTGCGCACGGAGTGCTTGGATAATTAAGATTAAATTTGATTCAGCGTCACACCATACTGGGGAGAAGTGGAACAAAGCAATCTTCATTAGTTGAATTTCCTAAATACTGGTTGCACTGGCGGACCGATTAGGTACCCTGAGACTTCTGTTGCGAGAGCCTCCTTCAAGATACTAAATGTTTTTTCAAGAGCTCTCTTGGTGGTTTTCAGTTCTTTCTCGCCGTGTGACGCTGAGAGCGATACCCAAGGCATCATCACTCCATGGTAAATCATCTCTTGCATGAAAAGAGTCCGCAACATCGGATCCGGCTTTCCAACAGGGTCCCTAAATTCGATAACAGGGGAGCAATCGGCGCCTCGCATAATGACGCTGGCCTCAACCCCAAAGGATCCGGCAATTTCGTTGAAAGCAGACTTTAGCTGACCACCATAGTCATGCAAGTGACCAACTACGTTTTCTTTTGTAACAATTTTAAGACTTTCAATCATTGCGGCAAGTGAGCTCATTTCCGCGCCGTGGGTCGATGACAGAAGAAACACCCTTTCCTGTCCAGGGTTGTCTATCCCAGCTATGTTCATGATTTCGCGTTTGCCTCCCAAGAAGGCAACTGAGAATCCGTTTGATATTGCCTTGCCATAAGTTACAAGATCAGGATCCACGTCATACTTGACGTGGGCCCCCGGATTGTTCCAACGGAAGCCAGTTATCATCTCATCCAGGATGAGCAAAGCACCATTTTTTTCGCACAATGATTTTGCATGTTGGAGGAAATTTTCTGAACAATCACATGTTGATACCTCGCATTTCGTCTCCAAATTATGGATAATCGCAGGCTCCTCACCTCCAGTGGCAGGCTCCATGAGTACACCGGCAATTTGCCCGGGATAAGTTTCGAAAAGCAAGGCCAGACTTTTGGGGTCATTGAATTCAAATTGAAGGGTCAAGCTCGAGTGTTCCTCGGGGACTCCCCGTTGCATTGAGGTGGTACCGATAAACCAGTCATCGAAGGAGAAGAATGGATGAGACCTCGCTACCGCGATGTATTTTTTCCCAGTGAAAGCCCTGGCGAGTTTCACTGATGCGGTTACGACATTAGATCCATTCTTGGCGAACTTAACCATATCGACCGACGGGATTAAGTCTATTACTCTTTCAGCCGCTTGGTGCTCGATGACAGATGGCCTCGTGAGATTGTTACCGAGTCCTATTGCTCGGACTGCCTCTCGATTCACTCTTCGGTCGGCGTATCCAATAGTCACAGACCTCAGTGCCATCCCATAATCTAGAAATTTAACTTTATTCTCGCCCCACACATATGCACCTTTGGCGCGAACCAATAATCCAGGAGCGTTCTCTGGAAATTGGTCGTTTCCTCTGGAATAAGTGTGGGCACCACCGGGGACCAATTCGCTCAGAGGAGTTGTTCTAGATTGCAAGTTTTTCAACTTTCCCTAGAGCTTGCAGCATAGAGATGTCCTCCGCAAGGGTGTTAGGAAATAGACCTCTGTCGCCAGTTCGGATAGCACTCAAGCATGCTTTCAGCTCCTCAAGATATGGACCATCGGGGTTTACGCCCTCATCTGACTCTGAAGCGGGAGGAAAAGCAAAAACTTGAGTGTCCAAATTTGTCTGTACACTCAGTTCCCTCGACGTTTCCGTGTACGAAATTATCCCGCGGTCCCCGATAACCGTTAGCATTCTTGTCGCTCCGGGCCGCGAGAGCACCTCCATGACCAGATTTGCTCGTGTTCTTCCCTCCCCGAGTTCAGCCTGAATTGAGTAAGCGCTGGCTATTTTGAGGGAGTCGAGACCAATTCGACTTACATTGCTTGCCGTCGGGACAATCTCGCCGAAGATGTTAGCTATCCATCCAAACTCAAAAGGAACAAGCTCCCGGCAGGCCCCAGTTTCAGGCTTAGAAACGTAATATTCTTGAGGGGTCTCCCAAGGGTGCCAATTTTCGACGTGTTGACCAACGTGATAAGTAAGAAGCAGAACTTTTCCTATGGCCGGCAATTCAGCCTTGAGTTTCTGAATCTGACTGAAAAACATCATTGTTAAAGATGGATACACTAAATGATCGCTAAATCTTTCGTGGGCGTAGATTGCCTCGAGCTCTAAAAGCTCTGTCACGGAAGCCTCAATAAATGCAGGGGTTCCAACTGAAATAGAGTGAGCTAGGT
>Ga0105050_10010392_pt1 | contig 10197 bp, 3 predicted proteins | sample FRY01_FD_78088 | JGI IMG/M metagenome (GOLD analysis project Ga0105050, IMG submission 78088) | Freshwater microbial communities from Lake Fryxell liftoff mats and glacier meltwater in Antarctica - FRY-01 | ecosystem: Environmental > Aquatic > Freshwater > Ice > Glacier meltwater ... | reverse complement strand
CTGCCTCCTCATGGGGTGATTGCATCAATAGACGGGGCCCCCGCGGCGGCGCTATGGGTTTACCTATCCTACGGAATCGGGGTGGCCCATGTCCATTGGGGTGTTGGCCGGCCAGGGGCGAGCGCAATGGGGTTGGTGGCCGCATTCAAGGCGGCGATGGCATGGGTCGAAGACGTGTGCCGCGCCAATAATTGTTACCTCATATTTGCAAACTGCCTCCCGGCGGCGGCGGCGGCCCTTCCGCGTTTGGGGTTTCTTGAGATTCAACCGCAAGTCTTCATGACGAAATCCATCACCGCATGACCGCCGCTGTATCATACGGGGTAGGAGCCGCCTTGACCGCCATCGGAACAGGGGTGGCCGTCTATTCCTCGAACCAGGCGGCGAACGCTCAAAGTTCCATCGCGATCGAAAACGCGAAGGCACAACAGGCGGCGGCCCGGGCGTCGAGTCAAAGCCAACAGATGGCGCTGAGGTTTCAACAGCTCCAGCAAGACGCAATTTCACAGAGTTCCAGCCTCCAGGCGCAGGCACTGCTCGCGCAGTCGGAGGCGGCGACCACCGCGGCCCAGCAAAATATCAGACGGCAGCGGGAGCAGTTCGACGCGCTGGTGGCCCAGCAATATGCGGCGCTTGGCCAGGCTGGCGTTTCGCCGGTCACCGGGTCCCCCCTCGACGCACTGATGGCCAACGCCGCGGTGGAGCAGGAGCAGGAAATGCTCATGCGTGACGAGGACGAGGATCGTCGACGCCAGGCGGTGCGCGAGGCCGTCGCACTCCAGGGGACGTCATTTTCCGCCGGTACACAAAGCTCGCTGCTCTCACTTGAGCGCGGGGGCGCAAGGCAACAAGGAAGGATGGCGGTGGCGCAGGCGGGGCTTGACGCGATGTCGGCGCGGGCCGGCGCGCGAGGGACCCGCAATGCCGCTCTCGGGTCGGCTGTTGGGTCGCTCGGCGGGCTGGCCGTCGACGGCGCTCGCTTCCGGAGTTCATACAAAACCGTTTCCTGACCAATGGCCGAAATCCAACGCATCGCGCGCCCACAGCGCAGAATCCCGCAGCCGGGCGAGCTCGATTCAATTTCCCGGGCCGGGCAGGCAGCCGGGAATGTTCGGATGAATCCCGACGGGATCACCGTGCGCGCCCCGGGCATCGACGCCCGCGGGTTCATCGATGAGGCGCGCGGCACGGCCATGGTCGGTGCCGGGGTGGCGGACGTCGGAGGGGCGATGCGCCGGCTCGGGGAGGAACAGGCGCGCGCGGTGGCTGACCGGCAGGCGCGGGACGCTCAGGGGATGCTCGGGCAGGTCGAAACGGCGCTGGCCACGGCAATCGCCAGTGAGCCGGATGAGCTGAAATGGGGGGACATCCTCGAAACGCATCTTCAGCAGGGCCGGAAAGCCATCGAATCTCAAAAAATGATGTCGGTCGCGAAGACCGCGGCGCTCGACGGGCTGACCCGCTGGGAGGCGCAACAGCGGCACCAAGTCACCATCAGGCAGGCGCAGCAATCGTTTGCCAATGCCGGCCGGGCGATCAAGGCAGACGTGATTCGGCGGCAGGATGCCAATAATTTTGGAGGCGCTCGCGAGGTGCTGGAGTCCGAGCAGGCCAGGCTCTACCTCGGCGAGGACGTTGTTGCATCGCAAATCGGGCAGCTCGGAAGGGCAGAGAAGTCGGCAGCTTCAAGAATCCAGCGCGAGGCAGTCGAGGCGGATGCGGCGGCCGTGCCTGAAATGTGGCTTGAGCGCAACCCTGAACCGGGAGACATGGACCCGGACGACTGGTCCGCCGGCCAGTCAATGGCGCGCCGGGTGATTTCCACGCGCGTCCAGGATGCCAGCGCGGAGCTGGGCGACGCCATGGCGCGCGGGGACGTGAAATCCTCGGACGACATTAAGCAGGTTGCTGACGGCCGGCTTGGCGATGCGGCGATTGCCGACGCCGAGAAGCATCTACGGAACATGCAGTCGGACGCATGGCGCGCCGAAAACCTGGGAGAGAAGGGAGTCACGAAGAATTTTGGCGCGCTGCTGGCGGATGCAGACAATTACCAGAAGGAGGCCGATCCGACCGGCAGCGAATATGCGAAGCTGGTCTTGAACATCAAGACGCTCCTGCCTGAAGAACTGCGTGGAGAGATCACCGGCCCGCTTTCCCGCAAGTGGAACCCCTCCACCACCCCGGACGCGCCGGAGCCTCTGCGGGCGATGGTGCGCGAAACGCTGGGGAATTGGTATGATGAAGGGAAATTCGGCAAAACCAAAAGACGCGTGCCGCTCACTCCCGAGGACCGCGGGTGGTATGTCGGGACGCCGGAACAGAAATGGGAGGTCGATCCTATCGCGCGAGACGCGGCGGTTGAAAAGCGCGGGGCCGCGGCGATGAAGATTCAGCAGTGGCTCAAAGCGCATCCCGATGCGGACGCGTCGGAAACGAAAAAGGCGATCCTGAGCGCTTCCAATGCCGCTCTCTTGCCAAACGATGTATCTACCCTATTGCGCAGGCCGCCGCCGGCGGTTGCTCCTGCTCTCTTTGACGACCGGTTCCAGGGCGTCGAGGAACGATGGAGTCAGCCAAACCTCCCCACCGGGGATGGTGAAATCAACCCCACGCTATTGCCTCCATTTTCCGAATGAGCGAATTTTTCCGCACCACCCCGCCCGGGCTTTTGTCTGATGACGACGCGGGTTTCCTTGGGTCGAATTGGCAATCTGTCCCATCCAGCCGGCAACCGTTCTACGCGGCCAAGCTGAACGAGTATCAGAATTTCCGCTCCCATTATCCTCGACCGCTGACGCCCAGCGAGGTGGCGGAGCAGGGGACCGAGCGCGCGCGCCTCACCTCGGTTTTTGAAAACTTCGATGCGGCGACCCAAGGTGATTCTCTCGGGGTGCTCCATTTTGCTGACGCGGAGGAATTGCCGCGCCTCAAAGTAGGATTGGCCAACCGGGCATTCGTCCAGCACATGACCGGGGTCGAGGGGGATAATCTCGATCGCGATTACGAACTGACCCGCGACGCATTGGCCCGCAAGTTGTTTGGCGGCGTCGGGGTGGCCGATGACGGCGGGTTCAATGCGGCGGCCAAGGCATGGTTGCAAACCGAGAACGGGCGGGAAGGGGTGGAGCGGTCGCTTGCGGAAGCCGGCCGGCGGGCGGCAGCATGGGAGGGGTCCGGTTTGGCAGAGTCGACGCGGCCGACGCTCAAAACGTGGCAGGAGTCGCAGGCGGGGAAGCCTGGCTACGAGATGGACTTTTCTGGTGCATATGAGCGCACCTTCCGCGCCGCGCAGGCGGAGGCCAGGGTCGAATTCGCCCGGCTGCGTCCATTCGTGGATTTTGCTTGGCAGGTTTTGAGCGGAGGCAAGGAGGGGGACACCCCGGGTGCAGTCGATTTTGAAGGCGTCGCGGATCAGTTGATGCAGGTTCCTCGGGAGGACCGACGAAAGGTCTTGTCGCTGGTCAAGGCGCGGGCGGAGCTACTGCCAGATGAGGCGCAAGCCGGATTCTGGTCGAGGGCAGGCAAGACGTTCGTTCGCAACGCGGAGGCAATCGGGCAAGGGGCGGTCAACGAATTACCTCGGATCATCGGGGGGATCGTCGACCCGGGGTACCGCGAGCGGCAGGCCATTTACGAGGACGTCCGAAACCTGCAACGGCTCGAGATGGACCCTGTCACCGGGCGGAACGGCTGGGAGGACGCTGGGCTGGCGGTGGCGGGGTCGCTGCCCGGGCTGGCGGCTATGTTCACGGTTTCTCCAGCGGTCATGGTCGGGCAATTTGCAAGTGATGCCCGGCAGTCGATGCGGTCGGCGCTCGAGGCCGAAGGCGTCCCGCCAGAATTCTCCGGGGAGGTGGCGAACGGGCTGGCAATGCCGGCCGCCGTCGCAATGACCTACGTGGAAAAGGTCACGCTCGGAATGGCCAACAGCTTTCCCGGAGTGAAGCAGTTGCAGGCGAAACTCTTGACGTCGCTGTCAGGGTCTGCGGTCAAGCGGGCGGCGGCCTACGCCGGAGCGTTCGCCCTTGAGGCCGTCGAGCAGAACGTGCAAGAAGCATTGCAGGATGCAACGCCGACGATCCTTCTGGAAATGGCTCAGACGCTCGGGGCTCCGCTCCCTGATGTTGAGGCATGGGCCCCGGCAATCGAAACTCTGACCGATCCATCGAGCTGGGCGGTGGCCATGGTCTTCGCCGGCTTCGGGTTCGGGAGGATGCCGCAAATGGAGGCCGCCCAGATACTCCGCGAGCGCGGGGCGAGCGATGAGCAGATTCAAAAGGTGCTGGCCGCCCCTAACGCTGATGCGCATCGGGCTGCCGTCATGGCTGCGCTCAACACTCCGGCAAGAACGCCAACCCCTATTGACCTTGAGCAAGCCGGGGCGGAGGCCGCGGCCGATGACGCTGCTGCGGGAGTCGCCAGCGTGACGCGCGACGAGACCGGCTGGTGGGTGACGCACGAGGACGGGCGGCGGACGAAGGCGGAAAGCGGCATCGCTGCCCGGATGCTGGTCGAGGACCTTGGGCAGGTTGCTGCACAAGACGAGGCGGACGCCATGGTGGAGATTGCTGACTGGATGGTTGAGAAGGACGCCCGGACGGCGCAGACATTCAGCGGCGCGAAGGTGACGACCGACGGCCAGGACGTTTTCGCGGAGCATAAGGACCGGGCCCCGCAGTTGATGCCAATGGACGCGGCGAGTACGGCCGCCCTCGGGGAGGAATTCCAGCGCTTGGCGGCGGCGGAAGGGGGCAATGCGCCCATGGTGCGGCTGATCGAGGGATCAAATTCGATTGAGTGGCGGGAGCGGCTGGCGACTGACGCGGTGGCGGTGGTCGAACGGATGAACCTTCGGCAGAACAAGGGCGGCACGGTGCTGACGCAATTTCACGAACGGACGGAAGCTGCATGGCGCGCCGGCATCGACTCGGGAGCAATCACGATGGGGCAGACGTTCAAGGCGCTCCGGCTGCTTGAGCAGGCGACGGGGCTACAATACCTCAGCGAGGACCCGAGCGAAACTGATGTGCGAGAAGCCGTCTCGGAAGCGGTATCCGCCTACGTCTTCAGCCGGAAACGGGACGGGACGCGGTCACCGGCCGGGGCCATTCATAAAGGAATGAAGGCGGCACTGGAGGCGAGCACGACGCCTGATGACCGGGCGGCCGTTGGGGTCTTCCGTTCGATGCTCAGGGCACTGCGTGCGTATTTCCGGCAGCTCTTCAAAGCGGCGGCGGCCATCACCAAGGCGCGACGTGAAGGGAAGATTAAGGACGGTGATTCATTCACCACGTTCGCGGACAAGCTCCTGGGGGTTGACGGGCAGCGGCAGCACGAAAGGGCGGTGGTCGCATCGGTGGATGGGGAGGGGAGCACTATCGAGGGAAACGGGCAGCCTGCCGGCGAAACCTTTGCCCTCTCCGCCTCGACCGGCCTCGACCGGCTAGCCATCCAGATTGCCAATCGGCCGAGCACGCCGAAGGAAAAAGCGAAGGTGTTCAACCGCATGTCGGCCGAACTCTCAGGCATGGCGCGGAGCCTGGCGTTGAATGACGACAACCGGGCCATCATCGGCATCACCGAAGCTCGCCAAGCGGCCAAGGTCATGCGCGCTCAGTTGGTAGAACAGTACCAGAACGAGGTTCTGGCTGACGGTGTAGACGAGGCCATCGCCAGCGCTGAGCTGGCCACCATCGCCGGCAACCCGTTCCTCTCATGGCTGACTGAGGGGACCGCCGGCTTGGGGATGCGCGGGGTGCTCATGTCCCGCTCTGAGGCTATTCGCCTCGGCAAATATGATCCTGCGCAGGGGACTGGCGATTACGACAACCAGCCACCGATGCCATCGGTCCTTCTCCGCGGCACGCAGATGCCTGACCGGGTGGCTCGGGAGGCGCACCGGGAGAATTGGATTCCCGAAGAGAACGTCGACATGCTCTGGGACCTCATCGCGAAGGAGCTGGCGAGCGTGGAAACGTGGAAGCAACGAGTCCGCTCGGCTGAAACGCGACTCATGGAGGCCAAGGCCCGCGCGCACAAGGAGGCGCGCACGTTTGAGCTTGAGCAAGTGGAACGCGCGCGCACCATGAAATCCGCCAACGCGGAAACCGACGGCAAGCGGGCGCTCATGATCTTGGACAAAATGCTGATGAGTCTACCGGCGGAGGTGCGGAGCAAGGTGGGCGGGTTTACCAGGGTCGTTGACCTGAAAACAAACGACGCCCGCTTTAAGTATTTTTCCGCGAAGGTGGTTGAGATCGATCGCGTTTTGGAACATCATCTGCGCGAGACTTACCTTGTTGAGTTGCGCGCCCTTTTGAAGAGTTCCCGGCCGAAGGCAGCGGTAGGAGAGCGGGATAAGGGCATCTTGGGAACGAATGCGCATTCCTGGCTGCTGGAAGCTGAGCGCATCATGGTGTTGCCTGCATCCAATCTGGAGGCCGAGGAAGACACGGTTGAAGGGCGGCAGGCGGCGGCCGACGTGTCTGACGCGGTCGTCAAGCATTACGCCCGGCTGTTTGACTTCGTGACCGACGAGGCAAGCGCGCGCCAGGCGATCGACCAACACGCCGCGATTCTTAATCTGTTCGGGGGGATGAACCATAGGGATGGGAAATGGGGCAAACCAATCCGGTCGGCCGGGGAAATCTTTGCCGCGCTCGAGGCCGCGAAGGATATGGCAACCGGCGGCCGGCTCAGGCGGTTTAAAGAAATCATTGCCCGCCGTGAGCGCAGGGCGGCTTGGCGCGAAACGGCGGTGGCAGATGCCGGGGGGCTTGCCGGGGCGGAGGAACGGAAGGAGGCGCGCCGGCAAGAAGGCGGCGTGTCGCGCGGGTTGCGTGATTGGACAAATGCCCAATTCTCTTTCGAGTCGTTCGTCTCATCGCTTTTTGGGGAAGGCAGCTCAACGCACCGGCTTGCGGACAAGCGGAGCTTGTTGGCTGACCTCGCCTATCGGGACGCGATGAGGGCACGGGAGCAGAATCTTGGCGCGCATCTTCGGTCGTTGTGGCCACGGTCGAACACCCGGCAGCGGCAGCGGAATTTGCAAACCCTCGCGACGTCGAGGGAAGTCCCCGGCATGCCTATCGGCGGGGCTGGGAAGCGGAATATGAGCGAACTGGATGCGGTGCATTACACGATGCTCTGGCTGGACGAGGACACCGCATCGCGCGAGTGGCTGGATTCGCATGGGTACGGGGAGAAACCGCAAAAGGCAATGGAGGCGATGCTCTCGGACGAAGCCAAGGCGATCCGGCGGTGGCTGGTCGATGGGTACGCCGCGCAATATGATCAAATCAACGCCGTCCATCGGCGGATGTACGGGGTGAACATGCCGCGAGTGAAGAATTACGCGCCCCGCCTGGTCGACCATGGGGGAAGCGCGACAGATATGGCCATGGACCCGCTCGGGGCCGGGAGGCAGTTGATGGCCGGATTCACCAAGCGCCGGCGGCTCGACACCAAAAGCCCGCCGAGGCACGTCGATGCGCTGACGGCCTACTGGCAGAACTCCCATGCGGTCGAATACTGGACGGCCTGGGCGGAAACCGCCTCGGACTTCCGTGGCATCTTCTCCCATTGGATGACGCAGGCCGCGGTCAAAGCGAAGAATGGGGACGGCTCCGGGGCAGCGCTCAACGAATGGCTGCAAATCCTTGAACGCAACGGGGTCCAGGCGGCCAACGGGCAGGGGCTGCTCCGCCGATGGTCGTCGGCCCTGGCTGATTCTGCCCTGGTCGGGAAGCTCGGGGTGCTGGGCAAGCAAATGATCGCCAGCTATGCGTCGGCTTCCAAGCTCGGGATTCCGGAATACCTCGGCGCGGTGAAACGGATCGCCGAAGGGAAGGCGTCGATCACCCTAGCGCAAATCCATGCGATGCCGGTAATCCAGCGGAGGATGGCTGACCTGTCGCCGGAGGTTCGGACGGGGACCAAGGGCCGGGGGATGACCCCTGGCGAGGTGCGGCTTGACGCTCTTCTCAGCAAGGTGGGGGCAGACTTGTACGCGCTGGACAACGCGCACGTGTGGCTTCGGGAGCGAATCGGCGCTATGGACGCGCTGAACACGACGCTGTCGGCGGCGGCCGCCTACGACGTGGCCTTCCGTGAGGCGGCCGCGGCGGGCATGCCGGACGCCGGCGCGCGCCAGATAGCGATGGAGGCGATGGAAAAAACGGCGGCGGACACCGCTCAGCCTGATTCCGTTCGCAACAAATCACTCGGCGAGATGCGGGCTGGGGTGTGGGGGCGGCTGCTGATGCCGTTTCAAAGCGCGAACCGGCAGGCGTTTGCCATGACCCTGCTGGCGGTGAAGCAAAGCCGATGGAAGGACGCTGGCCGGCGCGCCCTGCTTCATTGGGCAGTCACCGGGGTCGTCGCGCAAACGATCGGGAACGTGATGCGCTCGATCCTCTCTGATGACGATTTGGATGACGTTTGGGATTGGGAGGATTATGCGCGGGCGGTGGTCATCGGGCCGTTGACCGGGGCGCAGTACGTCGGAATCGGGATCGAGGCGCTTGTCCCGATCTTCGGCGGGTTTGAGCGGCGGCAGGCGGCCACGCCTCTCGGGGAGGGTGGGCGGCTGCTCCGGATGGCGTTCTCTGGGGACTTCGATTATAAGGAGGTGACGAACACGCTGAATGGTGTTGGCCTGCTGATCGGCGGCCGGGCGTCGTGGGCGTCGATCACGGCGAACCTCATCAAGCAGGGGGTCGGGGTAATCGACACCGTGAGCCGCACGGATGCTGAGCGCGAGGACGAGCAGGCGAAGCGGGACAAGGTCACGATTCGTGGATATGAGGCAGCCCAGCCCGAGAAGCCCGAGAAGCCCGACGCCCAAAAGCAGGCGGAGAAATTCGCCAGGCGGGCGAAGGAGGCGGCGAAGGCGGCCGGCATCAGAAAAGCGGAAGGCGAGTAGGAACCGCTTGCGTTTCAGCCCATCGTCTCGCTCTCCAATGGGATGGCCATCGCGAGTGAAGTCACCAATGTCGTTTTCCCGGGGAACAATTCGACGTTTGTCGAATATCCGGCCCCGTTCCCGGTCCTTGACGGGAGCCACCTCAAAGTCGGCGTTCGGTTGGTGGGCGGGCCGTTCGCGCAATTGCCGGCCTGGGACTTCACCGTTGTCCCAAAGGCCGGTGGGACCTTTGCCATCACGACCGCGAGCCCAATCCCTTCATCTGCATCGGTGGTCATCTGGCGCGAGGTGCCCAACACGCAGTTGATCGAACTGCCGCTCGCCGGCCGCCTGCCATCGTCCTCCATCGAAACCGGCTTGGACAAGCTGACGATGCAGGTGCAGGAGCTTCGGGCCGACCTTGACCGGGCGATCCTGCTGGACCGCTCAGCGCCACCTCAGCCCGCCATCCCACCGACGCCGAATGCATTATTCGGGTTCGACGCGAACGGCAATTTCCAAGAGGTCACGGCGGCCCGGGTGAGGGAACTGGCGCAGCTCGAGGGCGACGGGGCAAATCTCCAAGCGACCTGGGAGGACGAGGCCGCGCAGTTTTCGACGGCCCCGCTGTTCTCTGGCCAGCTTGGCGTGAGGCGCAGCGACAAAACTTTGTGGGTCAGTCTGTCGACCACCGGCGGCGATTGGGTGGAGGCGACGCTTCCCCCGGTGGATTCAGGCATCCCGTCGCGGATTGTGACGGATGAGGAAGAACTGCTGGTGGCCATTGCCAGTCCAGGCATCTATGAAGTGCGCGGCGACATCGTGCTTTCGGCCGCCCTCAATATCACAGTGGCCGGGGTGAAGCTTGTCGCGGGAACGGTTGACGCAGGGGTGCAATTCCCGCACACGGCTGGGGTTCAAGGGGAGTATGTGGTGAAAATCGCCGCCAAAAATGTTGAGCTTATCGGGCTCTCTATCACAAGTAATCACCCGCTAACTTCTGACAATAACAAAGCTTTCCCCGACTTTGGGGTGATTCTAAGCGCTGACGCAGGGGTGGATATTTCCGGCGGGCGGGTGCATCGGTGCCACATTCATCACGTCGGAACAGCGATCGAGCGGCAGGGGGCGGCATCATTCCCGACAAGGCGGTTCGACATCACTGAATGCGAGATCGATTCTATCTGGTTCTATGGCATGAACATCGTATGGAATGTTGGAGGATTCAATGTCTCGTATAACATTCTCCGCGGAGTGATGGTTGGTGACGTGCATACTAACCAAGGGAATGG
>Ga0105050_10010391_pt1 | contig 10198 bp, 7 predicted proteins | sample FRY01_FD_78088 | JGI IMG/M metagenome (GOLD analysis project Ga0105050, IMG submission 78088) | Freshwater microbial communities from Lake Fryxell liftoff mats and glacier meltwater in Antarctica - FRY-01 | ecosystem: Environmental > Aquatic > Freshwater > Ice > Glacier meltwater ... | reverse complement strand
TGCGGTGGAGGTGGTCATGCTGGCTCCAGGATGTAGCGGACGCTGCCGGACAGGGCCTCGCCGGGGCGCAGGATCGCCATGCCGTGCTCGGTCCGCCCGTCGATCCGGTTGATGCCGTCGGTCAGGTTGCTCACCGGCTCGAAGGCGAAGAAGTCGCGGCCCTCGGGCGTGTAGAGGATGATGTGGTGGAAGATGCGGTCCGCGGCGATCGCCAGTGCCAGGCCCTGCGCCGGCCAGACGATGCGCGCCATGCCGGCCCAACTGGCGAAGCAGTGGTCGAGCACGACCTCGCCGACCTGGCGCCCATGCCGGTGGTCCCATTCCGGCGGCACGTCGATGCGCGTGGTCGGGATGCGTTGGTCGTCCTGCTGCCAGACATGGTGGGCGGCGAAATGCAGCGTGGTGCCGGCCGGGCGCGGGAAGAACGGGTGGGTGCCGAGCGCCAGCGGGGCGGGGTGCTCGGCGGTGTTGCGCACCATCAGGTCGTGGCGCAACTCCCCCTCCGTCAGGATCAGGCGCTGCTCCGCGGCGAAGGCGAACGGCCAGAGCGCCCCGCCGGGGAAATCCAGGCGCAGCGTGGCGTGGGCGGGCCCGGACCCGGCCACCTCCCACGGCAGTTGCCAGCCGGCGCCGTGGATGTACTGGCCGTTCAGCAGTGGGGGCAGGGTGTGGGTGAGGCCGGCGAAGGAGAAGCGGTTGCCCGCCACCCGGTTGGATAGCGGCACCAGCGGATAGCTCGCCAGCCCCAGCGGGTTGCCGTCCTCCAGCGCGCCGGGCTGCACCGGGCGCATCACCGGGATGTCGCCTAGGTGCCAGTCGGCGATCGAGCCGCCGATCGCCGGTGCCAGGCGCAGCCGCGCCCGCCCGGCCGCCAGCGTCAGCAGCGCGCTCACCCCGGCAATAGCTTGATCACCACCGACGCCGCCGCATCCACAGCTTCGCGCGAATACAGCAGCGGCACGTATTCCTCCGCAGCCCACTGCGTCGCCAGCGCGCCGTAATGCGGGCTGCGCGGGTCGCCGGACTGGCCGGGCGCATTCACTGTCACCGACGCGTCCCAGTTGCCGACATCCAGCACCATGCGGAACGATGAGCCGGCGGTGACGCGGAAATCCGACGGCCGGTAGGTCGCGTTCATCACCGCCGAGCCCGAGCCCGCCTTCGGCAGCGGCCCCACATCGGGGAAGCCCGGCCGAACGGTTGAGAGCGGATGCACGAAATTGCCGTGATGCAGCGCCCCCCAGGCCCAGTTGGCCATGTTGTCGCCCATCCGCGCCCGCGCATCGGCGAAGGCGGCGGCCAGCGTGCGGGACAGCAGCGCATCGCGGTCGCCCAGGCGCGGATCGGCGGTCTCCAACATCCTGAGCAGGTATTCGTGGTCGCCCGGCGCCATCAGCGGCCGCACCGTGGGGTCGGTGACTAGCAAGTCGAGGATCGCGGGCTTCAGGTGCTTGGTCCACCACAGCTCGAACAACGCGCCGGCGCCGCTGTCGCGCGTCAGCTTGCCGTCCCAGCCGGCCAGCAGGGCCAGCGCACCGGCGAGGTCGCCGACCCCGGCCAAATGCGCGACCACGTGGCGCATCCGCCGCCCGGGGATCGACATGCTGTCGGTTTGCAGCTTCATCGACTGCTCGACGGTGTGCTTGTCCTGCTCGCCCAGCACCTGATGGATGCGGTCGGTGCGCGAATGCTCCGACCATTCGAAGCCGACGCGGCGTTCCTCGATCGGGAAATCCTTCGGCAGGTTCATCTCGTTGGCGGTGGCGAAGAAGCCCTTCGCCGGGTTGATCTCGCGCGGCAGGTCGGTGGGTGCCACGAACCCGTCCCACTCAAAGCGCCCGTCGCCGGGCACCGGCAGCAGCCCGTCGAAATTGCGCCGGTAGGGCACCATGCCCGACGACATCCAGGCGATGTTGCCCGCCACGTCGGCATAGACATGGTTGATCGTCGGTGCCCGCCAGTGCGCCACCGCGGCCGCGTATTCCTCCGGCGTCGTGGCCTGCATGCAGGCGAGGCTGGTGTAGTACGCCGCCGTGCCGGGCTCGCTCCACACCGAACGGATCGCGTAGGCACGATTGTTCTTCGCGTCGAGCTTCACTACCGGACCGTGGCGTGTGAACTTCAGCACCACCTGCTGGTCGGTGGCGCTGCGCACGCGCACCGTTTCGCGGATCGTGGTCATGCGCTCCCAGCCGTCGCCGAATTTGTACTGGTCGGGGTCGTGCGGGTTGATTTCGTACACGTAAAGGTCTGCCTGGTCCATCGGGAAGATTGTCAGCGCCCAGCCCATCGCCTCGTTGTGCCCGAACGACACGCCAGGAATGGCTGGCTCGCCCGCGCCGATCACGTCGAGCCCCGGCCCGCTGAGGTGCACGATGTAGCGCAGCGACGGCAACTGGTGCGCCCGGTGCGGGTCGCTGCCCAGGATGGCGCGGCCGGTCGCGGTGCGGGCGGGTGCGACCACCCAGTTGTTCGACCCGTCCAGATAGACGTTGCCCTGGTCGTTCACCTTGGTCCATTTCCAGGCATCGGCCAGGGTGGCGGTCAGGCGCGCCGGCGGCATGTCGAGCGATGCGGTGCCGAGGCGGAAATCATCCAGCACGTCGGCGGGGATCGAGGCGAGGTCGAGGCCTTCCGGCGCCACCGGCGTCCATTCCGGCTCCAGCATCATGCGTGCCTCGTCGGTCGCCATGCCGACGCTGGCGGCCACGCGGGCGCGCGCCACCTCGCTCAGCACGTTGCGCACCAGCGCATGGCTGCGGATGCGCACCACGTCCTCGGCCGCCCATTTCTCCGGCCGCGTGCCCATCGCCGCAAATTCCGGCGGGCGCATCGCGTGGTCGGCGTCGGACAGCGCGATATAGGCGTTGATCCCGGCGGCGAAGGCCTCGGTGATGGCGCGCGCATCGGCCGTGCCGTAGCTCGCCCATTCGGCGTCCATGTCGCCGCGATACAGGAACAGCCGCGCCGCACGGTCCTGCGCCAGGAATCCCGGGCCGAAATCGCCCGCCAGCCGCCCCAGCCCGCGCTTGCGCCAGATATCCAGCTGCCAAAGCCGATCGCGCGCGGCGTTGAAGCCCTGCACGAAGAAGATGTCGCGGCGCGTGGTGGCGCGAACATGCGGGATGCCCCATGTGTCCACCACGATCTCGGCCGGCGCCTCGAGTCCGGGCACGACGTGCTCCACCGTCACGGCGACGTGCTCGGATTCCATTTCGGTCTCCCCACGCTTGGTCTTGGGGGTTCCACGGGGTGCGCGAGTGGGCAAGATTCGGTGCTCCTGGAGCGAAGGTTTTCAGGCGAAGGCAGGCAAGAATCTTCTTTTTCTGAAGAAAAAGAAGCAAAAAGACTTTTTATCCTTTAAGCGCGGCCTAGGTCGTGCGCCGGGCCAAATGGATGAAAAGTTTTTTGGTTCTTTTTTTCAAAAAAGAACATGCTTCCTTGCCCTTAGATGTCATCCAGCGGCCAGATCGGCCGCCTCACGTGCTTGTAGCCCTCGGGATTGGCCAGGATCGCCGAGCCCAGCCCGCCGCCGTCGATGGTGATGATTTCGCGCGCCACCGGGGTGAAGGCGGCGCGGAAATGGTGCTTGGACTTCACCGCGATGGTCGCCTTCGTCGCCGGGTCCACGCCGAGCGAGGTCAGCTGTGCCAGGTCGGTGGCCTGGCCGTTGTTGCTGATGATGCAGATGTCGATGCCGCCCACGCGGAACAGTGCGCCGAGCCCCTTGTCGCACCACACGCCGCCGCCCATCGGCCCGAAGGCCCGGAACTTGCCGTTGCTCAGGGTCGCGACTTCGCCCGCGAGCACCAGCGGCCCGCCGCCGAAGCGCGCGTCGTAGTTGCCGCCCAGCGTGATGGTGCCGGTGCGGCCGATGCCGATGGCCGCACAGGCCTGCGCCGCCTCGGGGTCGTAGATGGCGTAGAAGCAGGCGTTCTGCAGGTCGGCCGCTATCATCGCGCGCAGCACGTCGGTGGTGTCGCCGTAATGCCCGCTGCCGGGGTTGTCGGTGACGTCGGACATCACCAGCGGCGTGGTCGCCGAGCCCTCGCCCTTCCTGGCATGGGTCACGGCATCGGCGATCGACCAGTCGGTGATGCCGACATAGGCGCGCTGCTCCCACGCATAATCCATGAACGCATCGGCGATGGTCTGCCCCGACGCCGCGTTGGCATCCGTCGTGACGGTCACCGATGGCCCGATGTCGCGGATGTCCGCTGCCGTGAAGCCGGAACAGACCGACACCACCAGCGCCTCGCCCGCCGCTTCAATCGCCTCGCCGCGGTCGATCAGCTCTCGCATCGGCCCGGCCTGTGTCCGCCCGCCGTCAAGCCCGCGCAGCATCGGCCGCTTGGCGATCACGGTGACGGGCTTGATCTCCCCGTTCATCGCCCGCTGCAGCAGCTCGCCGCCCTTCAGCGCCATCTCGTAGTGGTCGATATGCGGATAGGTGCGCACCGCGATCAGCGCATTCGCGTTGTCCGCCATCGCCTGGGTGATGTTGCCGTGCAGGTCGAGCGTGACCACGATCGGCACGTCCGGCCCCAGCTTCGCCCGCAGCCGCGCCAGCAGCTCGCCTTCCGCATCCTCGTGGCTCTGCGCGACCATCGCGCCATGCAGGTGCAGCAGCACGCCGTCCACCCCCTCGGCGGCATCGAGGAACATCGCGCACACCTGGTCGAACAGCCCGTCATCGACATAGCCGGACGGGTTGGCGCTGGCGCAGATCGGGTGGGCCAGCACCCAGCCGAATTTTTCCCCGATTTCGAAGCTGCCCCCCAGCGCGGTGCGCGTACCCCCCCGCGCGCCCGGAATCGCGTTGCCGGTGATCCAGGTGCCGCGGCGAAAATTCTCGATGGTCGTGGGCACCTTGCTGAAGGTGTTGGTCTCGTGGGCGAACTCGCCCGTCAGCACCTTGAACGCCATCCTCGTCTCCCTTGCGCGGCGCAGAAGCTAACCCGGTTGCGCGCCCTCGGCCAGCCATGCCGCCACCGCCGCCTCGCCCTCCGGGGCCAGGGCATACAGCCCCGCCGCCGGGCGGGCGAACCAGCCATACACGTTGCGGTACAGGATCTTCCCCGCATCGGGCGCCACCCCCCGCAGGTCGCGCGGCCGCCGCGGCCCCGCGCGCAGCGCCGCCGCCAAGCCCAGCGCCGCCTGGCGATACGCGGTCATGATCGCCCGCCCCCGCCCGCCGCCCGGCGTCGGGTCGCCCTGCCGCCGCGCGAACTCGCCCATCAGCCTGGACCGTTTGCGTGCCGCCAGCCGCGGCTTGTATGGCCCGGGCTCGGCCAGCACCGCCACGGTCCCGGTGGCGACCGTCACCGCCATCAGTCCCACGCCCAGAAGCCGGCACAGCCGGTGCGCCCGCCGATCCTGGTCGCGGCCGCGGCGCGTGGCCGGCACCGCCAGCCACACTTCGTCCGCCATCGCCATTCGGTCCACCGCCTGCAGCAGAAGTTCCATCGACAGGCCGAGCTTCAGCTCCGTCACCACCAGCAGGTCCGGCTCCCCCGCCCGCACCGCGACCAGGTCGCAGCCGCGCACCTCGCCCTTCACTGCGAAGCCGCGCGCCTCCAGGAACGCCTTGACCGGCGGGTAGAGCGAAACCTCCACGTCAACCGCGGGTCGCCAGCCACCCCAGCAAGTTGCGCCACAGCGGCACGAACCCGTCCCAGTCAATCGCCGCCTGCGGCAGCCAATGCGGCCCCATGTCCGTCGTCCAGGCCAGCGTCCGCCCCGCTCCGTGGTGCCCCACCACCAGCAGTGGATGCGCCCCGTCCTCGTTCGGCGCATGCGCCAGCACGGTCGCCTCGGGTTTCGCCACCACCTCGTTCAGCCCCAGCATCACCGGCCACTCCGGGGCCACGCCAGCCAGCAGCGCGTGTCCTGGCGCGCTCACCGTGGCGCGGAACCCCTCCGGCACCTCGATCCGGTCGTCCCACGGATGGATTGTGACTGGCAGCACCGCCTCCACCGCCGTGCCGCGGTAGCGCGCGCCGCCCTGCCAGCCCTGGAAGCTGTAGTAGCCGCCGATCATCGCCAGCCCCCCGCCGGCGGCCACGTAGTCGCGCAGCAGCTTCAGCCGGTTCGGGAAGGTACGCGAATGGATCGCCACGTCGGGATGCAGCAGCAGCGTGTTGGCCCCGATGTCGCTCAGCATCACCGCGTCGTATTCCGCCAGCCCCGCCAGCGTCGCCGGGAAATCGGTCGCCGCCACGTGGCTCGGCATGTGCACGATGTCGAACGGCGCCCCCTCCATCGCCTTCAGGAACGGCCCGCACCCGGTGGCATAGGCCGCCGCCGGGAACAGGTCGTAGCCCTTGATGTGCGTCGTCGCGCTGACCCAGCTTTCGCCCGCCAGCAGGATCCTCTTGCGTGCCATCGATTCGCCTCTCCGGGTGGTGCCGACAGGGTAACGCCGACAGCGTTCGCGCAACAGCGCAGGGTGGTCCCGTGGCGACCGTCCGCGCCAACCGCATCGGGGCTCGCACGATCAACGCACGTTGCTTCGGGTTGTTCTCGGAGCGGGAGAGATACAGCAAGGAAGTAGTTCTTTTTTGAAAAAAAGAACCAAAAAACTTTCATTATTTAGCCAACAACATTAATGTCATAAATTATTAAAAGTCTTTTTGCTTCTTTTTCTGAAGAAAAAGAAGGCCTTCCTACCTGATCGCCATCCCCACCCCATCCCGCCGCCGATCCCCCGCTGCGCGCACCTTCCCTTCGTCGAGGATCACGCACTGCGTCGCCCCGTCCATCCGCCGCACATGCGGCCAATGCCCACGTGCCGCCAGCGCCTGCGCGTGGTGTTCCAGTTCCGGCTCGATCTCGGTGATGCCGTTGGTGTTGAGCCCATGCGGCGCGTCGATCAACGCCTGCGGGTCGCGCATCCCGCCGGCCAGGCGCAGAAGCGCGTTGGCCACGTAGCCGATGATGCGGAATCCGCCCCCGGCCCCCAGTGCGGCCAGCGGTCGCCCAGCTTCGTCCAGCACGATCACCGGGGCGATCGTGGTCCGTGCCCGCTTGTGCGGCGCCAGCGCGTTGGGGTCGCGCCATTCCCGCCCGCTGCGCCCGCGCATCACCGGCTCGGCGGCGAAGTTGGTCATCATGTTGTTGAGCCAGAACCCGCCGACGGCAATGCGGCTGCCGAAATTCTGGTTGATCGTCGTCGTCATCGACACCACCTGCCCGCGTTCGTCGGCCACCGAAAGATGGCTGGTCATGCTCCCGCCCAGCTCCCGCCCGCGCCCGGCCGGAAACCGGTCGCGCCGGCGCACCGGGTCGATCAGCCCGGCCCGCGAGGCCAGGTAATCGGGGTCGAGAAGCTGGCCCACATCGGCCGGCGCGAAATCGGGATCGGCGTAAGGCCAGCGGTCCATGATCGCCAGCCGCCCCGCCTCGGCCAGCAGATGCACCGCATCCACCGACGGCACCGTGCCCAGCGACGCAAGCCCCTGCTGCCGGACAAAGGCCACGATCTGCGCCGCCGCCAGCGCGCCATAGGCGGGCAGCGGCCCGCCCAGCACCGTCATGCCGCCCAGCCCAAACCGCAGCGGCGGCCGCTCGACGGGCAGGTAGCCGCCCAGGTCGGCCATCGTCAGCGTGCCGGCGAAGGGATCATCGGCGACCGCGCGCACAATCGCCTCCGCCAGCTTCCCCTCGTGCAACGCCGCCGAGCCGCCGGCCGCGATGGCCATCAGGCTCTCGGCCAATGCCGGATTGCGCCGCACCGTCCCGGCCGGCAGCGCCAGGCCGTCCGCGCAATACTGGTCGCGCGCGAAGCGCGTGTCCCGCACCGCCGGGTTCTCGGCCAGCGCCCGCATCAGATAGGGGGACAGCGGCGCCCCCTCGGCGGCCAGCTCGATCGCCGGGGCGAACAGCCCGGCCCAGGGCAGCCGGCCGAAACGTCGGTGGGCATGCTCGAGCGCCATCAGCGCCCCCGGCACCCCCACCGTCCGCCCGCCATACATCGCCCGCTCCGAGGGCACCGTGCGGCCGTCGAAATCGGTCGCCAATCGCGCCGTCACCCGCGCCGGCGCCCGTGCCAGGCCGTCCAGGCACAGCACCCTCGCGCCATCATGCACCAGGATCACCGCGCCGCCGCCGATGCCCGAGGCATTGGGCTCCACCACCGTCAACGCCGCCTGCACCGCCACCGCCGCATCGACCGCCGATCCTCCCGCCCGTAGCATCAGCAACCCGGCCCGGGCGGCCAGCGGATGGGCGGCGGCCACCGCTTCCCGGCCGGCGGCAGGCGAGCGCCGCTGTGGGTCGGTGGCAATCCAGGGTTCGAGGTCGCGGCCGTAAGCGGTGGCGAAGCTGGTCATGCGGCCTGTGTGGGGCAGGGCCCCCGCCGCCGCAACTCCCCTGTGCGACCGTGGCGGGTGGCGCGGGGGGCGATGCCATGGCAGGATTCGACAATCGGATCGAGGGAGGCACAGATGGCCCAAAGCTGGCGCGAGCGCGCGACCACGGTGTTCCATTGCGAGAAACAGCCGGCGGTGGGCAGCCGCGGCATGGTCGTCAGCAACCATCCGCTGGCCTCCGCGGCCGGCGCCGAGATGCTGGCCGCCGGCGGCAACGCCATCGACGCGGCAGTGGCCACCCTGTTCTGCCTGACCGTTGTGGAGCCGATGATGATCGGCATCGTCGGCGGCGGCACCGCCCATATCCGCACGCCCGACGGCGCCCACCGCATCATCGACGCCATGAGCAAGGTGCCAATGGGCGGCCGGCCCGACATGTACAAGCCGGTGCCGAACGGGGCGCCGGAGAACTACGAGACCACCGACCGCGCCAATGTCGTCGGCGTCAACGCCATCGCCGCCGCGGGCTCGGTGAAGGGCTGGTGCGAGATGCTGCGCCGCTGGGGCACGATGAGCCTGGACGACGTGATGCAGCCCGCCATCCGCCACGCCGCCCGCGGCTTCCGCGCCACACCGTATCTGCACGAATGTATCACCGCCGCCGCCCCCGACCTCGCGCTGCAGAAGGAGATCGCCGCGATGCTGCTGCCGGGCGGCTCGCCGCTGAAGGCAGGGGCGTTGCTGGTCCAGGGCGACTATGCCGAGACGCTGCGGCTGATCGCCAAGGAAGGCGAGGCGGCGTTGCATGGCGGGCCGATCGGCGATGCGGTGGCAGCCTACGTGAAGGCCCATGGCGGCGTTCTCACGCGCGAGGACTTCACCAGCTATGCACCCAAGGAGCGGGAGCCGATCCGCGCCAGCTATCGCGGGTGGGAGCTGATCATGCCGCCGCCGCCGGCGGCCTCCGGGGTGCACATCACCCAGATGCTGAACATCATGGAAGCGTACGATGTCCGCGGCATGGGGTTCGGGTCGCCTGATTTGGTGCACCTGATGGCCGAGGCGTTGAAGATCGCGTTCGCCGACCGGGCCGAAGCCTCCGGCGACCCGGACTTCGTGGACGTGCCGGTGGCCAGGCTGACCAGCAAGGAATATGCCGCCGAGCGACGCGCCCGGATCGGCATGGACAGCACCCAGAGCTGGGGGCCGGGGATACGCCAGGGCGAGGGCAAGAACACCACGCATATGACGGCGGCGGATCGGGAGGGTAACGTTGCCGCCTGCACCTTCACCATCAACAACACCTTCGGCGCCCGCATCGTGATCCCCGGCACCGGGATCATTCCGAACAACTACATGCACACCTTCGATCCGCGCCCGGGCCGGGCCCTGTCGATCGCGCCGGGCAAGCGGGTGACCACCTCGATGGCGCCGAGCATGGCGGTGTTGGAGGGGAAGCTGAAATTCGCCCTCGGCCTGCCTGGCGGCAAGCGGATATTCCCCTCGGTGTGGCAGGCGATGATGAACATCATCGACCATGGCATGTCGTTGCAGGAGGCCGTCGAGGCACCGCGCCAGTGGAGCGAGGGGCCGACGCTGGAGATGGAGAACACCTATCCGGAATCGATCTATGGCCAGATGCGCGCCCGCGGCCACCGGGTGGAGGTGCTGCCGCATGTCGCCGGCGGGATGAACGGCATCGCGTTCAACGACGACGGCACCATGACCGGGGCCGCCTGCTGGCGGGCGGACGGGCATGCGGTGGGAATCTCCGGCGGGCTGTCGCGCCGGGGCGCCCGGTTCTGGCCGGACAAGCCGCGGGAGTAGTTTTCCCCTGCTACCTGGTGCCGTAGATGCGGTCCCCGGCGTCGCCGAGGCCGGGGCGGATG
>Ga0105050_10010390_pt1 | contig 10198 bp, 17 predicted proteins | sample FRY01_FD_78088 | JGI IMG/M metagenome (GOLD analysis project Ga0105050, IMG submission 78088) | Freshwater microbial communities from Lake Fryxell liftoff mats and glacier meltwater in Antarctica - FRY-01 | ecosystem: Environmental > Aquatic > Freshwater > Ice > Glacier meltwater ... | reverse complement strand
TGTCCACAATCAGTGGGTGGAGATTTTTCTTGTTTTGAAAATGAATTAACTACATTAGAGTTTTGTCCACAATCAGTGAGTGGTCATTTTATTTGTTATGAAAATAAATTAACTACATTAGAGTTTTGTCCACAATCAGTGAGTGGTCATTTTGATTGTTGTCATAATAAATTAACTACATTAGAGTTTTGTCCACAATCAGTGGGTGGTCATTTTGATTTTGGTATTAATCAATTAAAAGATTTATATGGCTTTTCAGAATTTTTTGATGGCACTATTTATTATAGAGGTAATCCAGTTTCAGAGATATTATATTTATTTAAAAATGTTAAATTGGGTAAAGTTATAGACTTAATAAATGAATATGGAGTAATACAACAGAATGGTAAGGTAGTTATATTAGATAGGTTGGAAGAAGTATTCTATACCTTAAATATGGAAATACCAAAAGAAATTAATTTGAAGAACTATGAAGTTTATTAAATTATATGAATCATTTAAAGATATTGATTCTATGTTTATTAAAATAACAAAAATAAATTTTTTTAAATAAAAAACTTTATATATATTTACAAATATAATTTGAATAAAATGAACGTAACTTACTACATATACAAAAACATTATTGACTTATAAATGTCATAGTAAACTACTATAATATACCCAGTCAATTAAAAAATTGACTGGGTTTTTTTGTACCTAGAAATAAAAAAAATATGAAATTATGAAAGATTTTAGTGATGACTTTCAAGGCAAATATGAAGAGAAAGTACAAGATATTAAAAAAAGAAAAAGGGCACTACGTTTTATACAAGATCCAAATATGGTTAAAAAAATTAAAAAGGATTTAAAACGTGAACAAAGAGGTGCTAAAAGATCAGAAAAAAATAAATTAACCAAATGGATAGAAAATGAAATATCCATAAAAAAAGGAGAAATATGAAATCGTATCCAACAATACAATACTTTAACCAAGGCTTATTTGGTGAAAATATATACGCATTTAATAAAATTGATGGTAGTAATATACGCGCACAATGGAATAGAAAGAGTGGTTGGTATAAATTTGGCACTAGGAATGTCATGATAGATGAGAATGATCCAATATTTGGAAGTGCTATACCAATATTTTTGAATAAGTATGGTGATGAGCTTGAACGTGTTTTCAACCAAAAGAAATATAGAAAGATACAAAGTTTTTTAGCATTTGGAGAATATTTTGGAGAGAGTTCATTTTCTGGTATGCACCTATCCACAGATGTTATGGATGTAATATTATTTGACGTAGATCAATATAAACATGGATTTGTAACACCAAAGAATTTTATTGATGATTTTGGACATCTAGATATACCTGAATTAATATATCAGGGTAAGTATACAATGGAATTTGTCAATTCTGTATATAAAGATGCATATAAACTAAGCGAAGGAGTTGTTGTTAAAGGTATTTTTAAGACTAGAAATAATAAAGATGAAGTTTGGCAAGTAAAAATAAAGACTTTAAATTGGCTATTAAAGGTTAAAGAGTTACACGGTAAAAATGCTCTTTTAAAGGAACTAAATGGCGATAAGAAACTTTTGAATTTTTTTGATAAAGTGCAGTTAGGTTTATAAAAGTGAAAATGTAGAATTATTCACTATATTTGCATTTATAATTAATATATATATATAAAATGACAAAGATTAAAGATTACGCACCAGAAGGCACAAAAGATTGTGAATTTAATTGTAAAAAAGAGATTGTTAATACCCCAGAAGGTCCCTTAATTATATGTAGATTTTGTGAAAGAATCGTGAGAGTTATAAAAAAATAGAATATTTATGTATAAAGTACAAGTTGCAAATGCACCAGTGAGTGAAAGAATCAGGAATATTATAATGATTCGCGAGAAGCTACTACTAAATACAAAAAAAGCAACAGATCTTTATAATGGACTATTAAATCCAGAAAGATGTCCAGATATAGATGAAATGACTATCAAATCACTTGAAGAGATTGGTTGGAATATATCAAAATCAGCAGTAAATAAATCACTTAAAAGATTTATTTCACAAGAAGCAAATATTTGGTATAATAATCTAAGTGATAAAGAGAGAGAATATATTGCATATTTTCAAAGAATGATGATACCCGTTGCTTAGTTCTAAATATAAAAAAATTTATTTATGGCAAATAGACCAATTAGTAAGAGAGAAAAGATAGCATGGGATTTTGCTAAGAAGCTACATACTGGACAAATAAGAAAGTTTCTAGGAACACCTTACTTTGACGCACATGTTCAAAAAGTAAACGGCATTGTTAAACAATATACTACTGATATAGATATATTAATAGCAGCATTATTACACGATACATTGGAAGATTGTTATGAGGATGCTGATGTTGGTTATTTAGAGTTGAAGGAGATGTTCGGTGAAAGAGTTGCAGATCTAGTTAAAGAACTAACATCCGATAATAATGATTTACAAAATGGTTATGATAATAATAAAACAGACTATTTAATTGATAAGATGTTAAATATGACGGATGATGCTTTAATAATAAAATTATCAGATAGATTACAAAATATTTCAGATGCATTTACTGCCTCTGAAAATTTTAGAAACAAATATTTTTTAGAAACTGACGAAATTATTAAAAATTTAGAAGCTAATAGAACACTTAATAAGATACAGATTCTTATATTAGAAGATATAAAATATAAATTATCAAACATAAAATCAATATTTTATGAAAAAAAGGTATATAAATGGATAGATTTTATAACAGAATATGACTTAACTGCTACAATTAATGAAAATAGTCTAGCAGATAATATAAAGAAAGTATTTTCTGATTTAGGTAATAAAGAATCTATGGATTTTGGTAGAGTCAGAAAGATAATACAATACCTAGTACAATCAAGAGATAGTGAAGTTTCCTTATTTGGCAATAAGGAATTAGTTACTACAATAAGAAAGTATCTTAATCAAATACCAAAGGATAAAATCGATTCTTTGAGTAAAAAAAGTGGAGAGGAAATACAAAATATTTTTTCACACGATGCTATAAAAACTCTTATGAAATATTTAAAAGATAATAATCTATTATAATTTGGAAAATAAGAAACAAAGGAGTATATTTGTAATATATAATAAAACATAAACTAAAAATGAATAATTTATCATCATCTTCGTCAAGTCGTAGTTCGAATAAAATTCGAAGATGGTAATATATTGAATATAATTTAATATTATTAAAATCCTCGAATTTAGAAAAATTCGAGGATTTTTTTTTATACCCCTGTATTGGCCTTGTCTTCGAAACAAGAGACGCATAATGGATGAAAATGTGAGTTCGAATCTCATCAGGGGTTCTAGGTAAATGCTGGTTCAAATCCAGCCGCGTGATTTGATCACACGTAGTAGCATATTAGGTGAATGTTGCCTTTTTTGGAGAAGTAATTTAGCTGGCGCTAAAGGTAGTCTTGAAAACTATTCGTACCTTAGGTATGGGGATCGATACCTCACTTCTCCGCAAAATGGAAGTTTGACAGAAAGGTAATGTACCAGTTTGCTAAACTGAGGTTAGGGTTACACCTAAGCAGGTTCGATACCCGCAACTTCCGCAAAATAAAATATGGAAGTGGTCCGAATGTACGAGGACACCGTTTTGAAAACGGCTGGGTGTTAAAGCTTTGTGGGTTAGATTCCCTCCTCTTCCGCAAAATTTGATTAAAATCTATTCGGTATAAATAGGTCCTGTATTAGTATCACAACATTCCTTTACACAGACAATTATATTATCACTAAATATAGAAGATACGCAAGACCATTGTGCATTTACAGATACATTGTAGCATCCATTATTCCAATTTGATATACTTAATGTATTGCCGTTGGACACATTAATATTATCGATGAACCAGTTTATTACTGGGGGAATTACCGATATAGGTATCCAAGTCCAAGCATCATTTGTTGCTACCCAAACAGTTGAATTCCTACCAGGAACAGGAATAGCTATATTTCCTGCGAGATTATGTAATGATTGAGTGGCGGTACCACCTGCCCAAACACCACACGATACTTTCCTCTCTATATAATTTTCTATAATATTTGTAGATTCATATATTACAATCTGCTGTGTTCCACATGTTGCAGTACACTGATACATTGGTATATTTACCCAACTAACAATAAATCTTCTATATGGTGCAACTCCTTCAGTTCTATATCTTATATAATTTCTTGTTGGATTTGTACTACAAGATGAACTTGCTATTGATGGATTTAAATCGTGCCAAGGACCCATTATGCAGTTCCTAGGCACTAAAAAATTAGTACTTGGCACTAATTGACTTGTAAACGATTGTGATTGTGCAGGACTAAATCCTAACCAACCATTAGAGCCTACATAACACTGATTATATTGATTACCGAAGAAACAAAATGTGAAATTTATCGGTAACAATATACTAACTTGATCATCAATAAGAGGATTACCTATATTATTAAGAACTGTTGTTCCAGAATAGTTATAGGGTTGATATTGGATTGGATTTACCGTATAACTTGCAGTATTATTATTAGTCGAGGTGATAATACTACTTAATATGGTATTATCACCTTGACATAGCTTCACAGTGTCTAGTTGATTATCAATAGATATTGAATAATGAAACGGTGCTTGCCCTAATAATAGGAGCGGTGTGAGTAAGATTAATAGAATTAGTCTCATAATAATTTTATACCATCTTCCGAGTTTATTGTAATCATTTGCTTATTTTCCAAATCACCAGGCATTATCATCGCATTTGAATCGATTCCCATTATTTTAACAGGTATAAGATTAGTTATGAAAGCAAATGACTTTCCTAATATATCATTTTTATCAGATAATTGATTCTTAATGTTAGTCACAACTATTCGTATATCTTCATCACCAAAGCTTACAGATAATTTAATAAGCTTTTCCGATTTAGGAATATCTTCAACACTTAAAATTTTTCCGATTTTAATCTCCAATTTTTTTTCAATTTCTAAAAAATCTTTAAATCCAATTAATTCTTTCATTATAATTATTTTAATGTAAATATACAAAATAATATATTATAATCTTTAATTAGAAAGAAGATTATTTAATTTTGACTCTCTAAATATAATTTTTAAAAGTAAAACACTATTCTCTAAAAAGAAATCAATATCGTCGTCTAATATTACTATATTATAAAATTTTTCTAAACTCATAATAAACTCAACTTCATCCAAATCATCTATAAATCCATTGATAGAAAGATCTCGTATATTTTCATTTTCATTTAGTTTAAACCCAAATATGTCAAAAAAAATATCATATAATTTTGAGTCTAATTTATATAAATAAGGACTTTTACTCAAAAGTAATTCGGTTGTCATAATATATTATTTAAATTTTTTTCTCTAGTCCAAGACTTATTCCAAGTTTCTAAAAGTGTTTTTAAATTTTGAGTAGTTGAAAAATTTTCTATAAAGTTATCGGTATCGATTATAATTTCTTCGATATCTATTTTATAAAGTGAGTTTATCAGTGGATAATTAATTGACTTAGTATACCAGTCATCTTCATCAGATAATGACTCAAAGTGTTCAGGTCTTTTAAGAATAGATTTATTTTCTTTGAAAAATAGTTCCCACTTCTCTTTTATAGAATAAGCTTCACTATATTCAGTAAATATGCCGATATTTATTATTGCTGAAAGATCAAATTCTTCAAAAATTCCTTTTACTAAATAAATTTTCTTCATAGTATTTCAATTAAAATACCCAATTTAGGGCAGTGATTTTATCCTTCGAGATGGGAAGCGCATTATCACTATTAAGTTTTGCGGATTATACCAACACCCTAATTTAAGATATTTTTTATAGTTACAAATATAGGAAAAAATTAACTGATTCCAAACTAATAATTATTTCTTAGATATAATAGTATGTTAAATATAGGTAAGATAACTCTTATAGATAAGTTTGACGAAAACTGTGATTATGCATTAGCACATTTATTAAACTTCTATGAGCTAACGCATAAGAATATATTATATACACATTTATCAGATAAACCAACATTAAGTTATTTACTCAAGTGTAATAAAAAGAAAATAAATTACTCAAACTACGCTGATATTATCAAAGATAATTTATTCAATATAGATATACTAGTAATTGATTATTGCAATTCAAAAAGTGAAATACTTGAGTACTCAAAAAATACAGAAATTTCATCTATAACGAATTCTACTTTTAGTTCATTAAATATACCAATAATTTTTCTTAGTAAGAAGCATAACTTTGTAGAAAATACAAAAATTACAAATCACTATATTATAAGTGTAATAAAGAGCGAAAAAGAACCAAAGTCTAGTAATTATTTAGTTGAAGATGTTACCAATGGATGGAAATCTAACATGTACGATATTGAGTTGCGCATTAGAAGAGACTTAAAACTAAATATATTAGGTTTATAAGAGGTCGGTGGTAAATACTATTTACCGTATCAGCGTTTGCGACGATGCTCCTAAGACTCAGACAACCGACCTAATTTTAAAAATTAATGTATAACAACAAAGATAAACTAACTATTAGGATTGGTCCAAAAATAATAAGAATTTTCCTTACTATATCAGGACTACCTTCACCAAAATCTATTACGACATTTTCTTCAGAAAAAATTTTATATACACACATAAACAAACCAACAAATGGTATCATCCAAAAGTTTTTAGGAACAACAATTTTCTTATCAATTAATGATTCATTTTTATCAAGTATAAATTTTACCTTATTCAAGGTAGTTTTTGTTCTGCCATATTCTTTTGATGCCAATATTACTAAATTGGCATCAAAGTCAATAGATACAATATTGTGTATTGTATCTGTATTTAAACATTTTGCTTTCATATCACAAATATAGCCTTTTTTAGGTTAAAAACAAGTATCATTTTGATACTTGTTTTTAATATAATTTAGGAGTTGACTGCACTTGATAATCCTGAACCTGCCTTAAACTTAGCAGCTCTTTTTTCAGGGATATTTAGATCCTCACCAGTTTTTGGATTTCTACCTTTTCTTGCTTTTCTAGTTACTGTTTCAAAAGTACCAAAGCCAATTAGTGATACTTTTTCACCTTTTGTTAATGCAGATGATATTGATTCTACGATAGAATCAACAACTTTGCTTGATTTCACCTTTGTAAGTCCAGTTTTTTCTGCAACCACATTTACCAAATCTGTTTTATTCATAATTTTTAATTTTTTTTAGATGAATTTCTTCATTAATTATTATATTATCAATATCAGTCAAGGTTTCAAAAGTTTAGTATTTATTTCATTTAAATTAATCTAAAATTGAATTTAAATTCAAAGATCTATTTACAAAATTTTTACCACCAATATGTGATAATATTTGAAATGATGAGAATTTATATATTTTATCAGTTTTAACTTCATTTGCTAGAATCGGATATTTTCTATTCGTGGTTTTAAATCCAACTATTTTAAAAGATTTATTGGAATGTGAGGATGTGAATTCTAAACCTATGATATTTCTATCAAATCCATATCTCTTAGATAATCTAATATTGTTAATGCTTCTATCTTCATTGTTGTCTTGAATAGTTATTGAGATACCAATAGGTGTTATATTAATTGGAAGACTAACATTTTCATTAATCTCAATCTCCCTAATATAACTTTGAATATTTTTAATTATTTCTAATCTCTTTGAGTCTAACATTTTTATCTATTAAAGTAAAATTTATTATCAATAAATCCATAAGCTTCAGCGCAGTATGTTAATCTATCAGAAGAAATCCTATTTTCAACTCTATACATATAGCTAATAAATAACTTTCTAATATTTTCATTTCCACCTGTATTATCAGAATGTACAAACCAATCAGGTAGTAATTTATTATTATCCATACAATAATCTAATAGAAATTGTGCAGCATCCTTTCCAGTAAGTTCATTATCAGATAAATCGTAAGAACTGATGTCATGATCAAATGATATAAAATCAATATAATCAAAGTTATCAACCAATATATCTATAAAAGAGTGATAATCTCTAGCGATTATCCAGTTGTTAGACTTACCAAAGGCGATGCCTAGCCCCCGGTTAATATTATGAACAACCGTGGGGTCTTTTCGTTTATCATCTAAAAATAACCACATAATTAAAATTTTTTACAAAGTTAGAAAAATTAAACAATATAAACAATAGGTATTACCAGTTAAAATTATTACTTGGCTTTACAGCCATTGCAAAGATAATTTCAATAGGAGTATTTCCATCAAATGTATATACAATATCATTTTGGTTATTTGTTCTATAGCCGCTATAAAGACTTCCTTTGTCAAAGCTATATACAATATCATTTTGATTGTTACTGTAACGACCTTTGAAAAGCTTAGAGTTTGAAATTGTATATGCAATTTTACTAACATCTACAATGTGACCCTCGTAAATGTGGTTATTAGCAAATGTACAAACAATATCATTTTGATTGTTACTGTAACGACCTTTGTACAGGTGCTTACCATCATAAGTGTATACAATATCGTTTGGATTATTTGTCCAACGACCTTTATACACATACTTACCATCAAAAGAGAATGTGTGTCTTGCAACATCTTTGATGTGACCCTCGAATATCTTAGTGTTTGGCATATCTATTAGAGTTTGTATATTTGACTAAGCTCAAAGATAAGACAAAAAAACGACATTACCAAATGGTTATAGTAATTTTCTACTTCCAACACAAACCGATTTCTCAGTTGGTTTATCCCAGACATTTCCTACCATATGACACGTGTGTTCTTTAGACTCTAGTCTACCTAATTTAAACATCTTATCAACATAGGATGGGAATCTAGAATTGTGTTCAGATTTAACTTTATAAGGACACTCTTTACAATTACTTCTCATAATGTAGAATTTATTATCTTTTTTAAAATAATATATAAATATATGGAAAAAAGACCTGTTAAAAAAAAAAATAATAATGTAGATTATTGGAAGGAATTTATCTACACATTTTCCAATAATAAATCACTATTTAGCTCAAAGAAAATTGAGAGATTTGTTGTATTTAATACGTTTTTGATATTAACCATAATTTATGTTATTAAAAATATTGATACAATGGATTCTATGTCATTTATTGAGATAATAGGAGTATGGTTATTTTATGGTGGTTATAATTCTATGATGAATTTAAAAGATAGAAAATTAACTAACGAAGTTTCCGAAGGTGATATAGATGTTCCAGAAGAAGATGAGCAGTAAAAAATAAATATAAAAAATGGCTTTAATATTACAAGAAGATCCAATGCCTCTTGTAGAGGGTATAGTTAGTTTCAGGGTTGATAATAATGTCTGGGCAGTTACAGGTCAAACAGTATTAGTTACTAGTCCTGATGGTTTAAATATGATTGGATATTTTATAGTTTTAACTGTTTTTATAAATAATCTTAATGGTTATTATTTAATAAGTTGTATTAATAGTTCGGCATTTATTGCATATAATTTACCACCATTAACACAAATATTAGTCAATTCTATAATAGGTCCAGCAGGACCAAGCCTTACAGGACCGCAAGGACCAACCGGACCGCAAGGGCCACAAGGATTTCAAGGACCAACTGGACCGCAAGGATTTCAAGGATCAACTGGGTTACAAGGTCCTGTTGGCCCATGTTGTGGTTTAACTGGAGCAACCGGAATTAATGGAACAGGTTTCCAGGGATTCCAAGGCATACCAGGATCAGGATCAGGAGGTTCTGGTTTTCAAGGTTTTCAAGGCTTTCAAGGTTCAGTTGGCTTAACAGGTTCTGGATTTCAAGGTTTCCAAGGCTTTCAAGGTTCAGTTGGCTTAACAGGTTCTGGATTTCAAGGTTTCCAAGGACTAACTGGAGCTACTGGAAATAATGCAACAGGTTTCCAGGGATTCCAAGGATTTCAAGGAACAATCATCAGTAACACTTCTCAGATAATCACAATACTCGATGGACTAGGTGGCGTTATTCAAACAGGAGTTGGTAAGAACTATTTACCAATTGGCTTTTCAGGAATAATCACAGGATGGACAATTACAAGCCACATAACTGGAAATATTCAAGTCGCATTTTACAAATCAACTTATGCTGATTTTCCTCCTATTACTCCAAGTATATTTGCA
>Ga0105050_10010386_pt1 | contig 10201 bp, 9 predicted proteins | sample FRY01_FD_78088 | JGI IMG/M metagenome (GOLD analysis project Ga0105050, IMG submission 78088) | Freshwater microbial communities from Lake Fryxell liftoff mats and glacier meltwater in Antarctica - FRY-01 | ecosystem: Environmental > Aquatic > Freshwater > Ice > Glacier meltwater ... | reverse complement strand
TGCGGGTGCGGGTGCGGGTGCGGGTTTAAATTAAATTGAATCAGGCCGTAACTCGAATATTTTAAGGTTATTTTAATGAATTTTTATTCATGGTTTGATTGGTCTTACTTCTCATACGCAGCATTAGGTGCAATTTTTGTCGGGCTTTCTAAAGGTGGCTTACCTTCAATTGGCACATTGGTTGTACCCATCTTGTCTCTTGTTATTTCACCCCTAAAAGCAACTACTTTGTTATTACCAATCTATGTAATATCAGATTTAATCGGCATGTGGCTGTACCGCAAAACTTTAGTTCATGGAATTTAAAAGTTTTAATACCTGCAGGCATTTTTGGTTTTTTAGTAGGTTGGTTTACCGCCAGTATGATTTCAGAAAAAATGGTCACATTACTTATCGGGTTGATGGGCGTAATTTTTTGTTTAAATATTTGGCTAAGAAAAAAAGTATTCAACATCCAAATAAACCAAAAGTTTTATCAGGTCTTTTTTGGGGTACTTTGTCTGGCTTTACCAGCTTTATTTCACATTCTGGTGCGCCACCCTTTCAAGTATTTGTTTTGCCCCAAAAATTACAAAAGCTGGTCTTTGCTGGAACAGCAACGTTAGTTTTTGCCGTTATCAATTTAGCTAAAATTATTCCTTATCAAGATTTACAGCCGTACACTGCAAACGATTTAAGAAGTGCATTAGTATTAATACCGTTTGCAATAGGTGGAACTTATCTTGGTGCTATTTTGACTAAAAAAATTCCAGATGCTTTATTTTTTACTTTGGTTCAAATAGCACTATTCGGGGTCTCTCTAAAGCTAATATGGGGTACCAAAGATATATTTTTTTATTAATATTTTTTGGAAATAAAATGTTTAAAAAAAAACAAAAATCTCTTAATTATCAAGTAGAGGAATCTAGTATTAAAACGCTACATGATGCAATTTTGGCAAACAAAACTAATTGCGTAGCGGTAGTCAAACAATACATCTCTCGCTCGCAAGCCTATAACTCACCCTCAAGCCTTTTGGTCACCCCTACGGGATCAGACATCGAACCCGTACCAGGCGTTGTTCGAGCGAATAAGGCCATTGATTTTCCAACCAACACTATATCTATAGACACATTACTACCTAATTTAAACCACTATGAAGGCCCGCCTATTGAGTTTGGGCGTATGGAAAAAACGGCTTCGAACCCTGAGATTTACCAACAGTTTGGCATGATTGTTGGTAAACCGAATGCTGGGCAATTAAATGCACTTGCCACATTGAATATACGTGGTGAGCGCTCAGTAACCTGTAGAGGTGATTATGATTTGCATCCATCAATGGGGCCACTACCCGATGGGGCTCCAGCCGTATGTGAACTATTTAGACAATTTCCAGATGCATTAGAGCAAGCCGCCGATCTTGACGCTCAGCATGGGAATAACCCACCGCTTGATCAGTTACCTTTGTATGGCGTTGTTTTTTCTTTTAAAGACGCGTTCGATACAAAAGACATGCGCTCGACTGGCGGAGGCGATGCAAACTATGACATTGATTTTCCAGCTCAAGATCACTTGCTTGTTGATCAATTACGAAAAAAAGGCGCAATCATTTTTGCTAAAGCGGTTATGACGGAATATAACGGGCGAGCTGGAGACCCAGGCGGTAAACATAACCCTGAAAAAGTATTGCCATCGGTATCTGGTTTTCAGCGGTCAACATGGGCTGGCAACCCTTCTAACCCTTACGATACAACGAGATCTGCATCGTTAGGGTCTAGCTCAGGGTCAGGCGTATCAGTCAGTGCTAATTTAGTGATGGCTAGCCTTGGAGAAGAAACGCGTCAATCAACTCGTGGCCCAGCAAACCACAATGCTGTCTCTTTGATCTTGCCACATAAAGCCATGCTTGGTTTTGATGGTGGGGCAATAGGTGCCGATATTTATTGTGACCGCACGGGCATTCTGGCCAAATCACTGGCTGATTGCGCTGTCATATTAGATGCTTTAAAAGACCCAGAAAATGGTTATTACGACCCTAGAGACCCTTTCACTGCAGTACCTCGATCATCTGTTTTACCTTCATACTCAAAATTTATTTGCTCTGAAAATTTTGATCATCGACTTCAAGGTAAGCGAATTGGCGTTATTCGCGAATCTATGTTGAACCCAGGCACTAAGGCTGTTGAACCCATTATTCAAAAAGCAGCCATGGAGATCAAACAAATTTTAGGTAAAAAACTGGGGGCCACGCTTGTGGAATCATCAGACCCGTTGTGGACGCCTGATCAAGATTGTGAATCAATGAAAATTGATTTTAGAAAAGCTTTGGCTAGATTGGTGCCTGTTTTTATGCCTGATATCTTATTTCGTTTAGACAAGAACAATGACCCTGTATTTCCTGAATTTGTTGCTGCTATCAAACCCACCGAATTTGCACCAGGTCTTGTACTGGGTAGTGGTAGCTTAGACCCAATAGATTATCTTGTTGAGCTTGCTGATTTAAGAATTGTTCCCCCTAAAAATTTAAACATTGCAACCATTCAAGAGCAAATTTTAGCAAATACCTTTCGTTTCCATATTAAGCAATATCTAGCTCGAAGATCTGATGACTGGAAAGTAAAAGGCTTTGTTGAAAGATTGAAAGACTGGCCATCGCTTAACGCTCAGTCTAAATTTTGGGGTGACGATCAACGATCAGCCTTTCAAAACTGGGAAGATATTCAAGACCCAAGAAACCCTTTGAACGGGCGACAAGGCGTTAATGAACGCATTATGTTGCGTGAATTATTGAGGGGCGTTGATATGATGGTTATTTTAGAAAATAAGTTAGATGTTTTTGTAAGGCTTCATAGCGCCCTACCCCCAGCAAAAATAGGCTGGCCTGAAGAGCCCGGTCTGATTAATCACCTGCGAAATGAGATCACATACGGCCCCAATGCTGGCCTTACAGAAGTTCTCGTTCCCGCAGGTTATGTGACTGAAGCTTATGATGCTATTTACGAATTAAGTTCAGATAAAAAATCATACCAAGCAAAAGCGGTTGATTACTCTACAAAAATTCCTGCACCAGGTCTACCATTTTCATTGGTTTTTAGAGCAGAACCTGGAAAGGAAGATATTCTTCTAGAGATTGCCTCTGCGTATGAATTGGCATCAAAAAGAAGAATACCCTCGCCACAATTCGGGCCTATTACCCACCCAAATGAATAATATTAAATCATTTTAACCATTGAATTTTATGATTTCAACCCTTTAAGCTTTACTGACTAGGGCTGCGTAGGGTTGACTAAGGCTGCCTAATTAGTAAGGCACTTGATCTCGATACCAATTCGAAATTTGTTCACCTGTTTGTATCACTACACCAGAACGAGATTGAATATGATCAAGTAGTTTCTCAAAATACCCAATACGATGGGCAACGCCCGTCACGTATGGGTGAATACTGATGGCCATCACTCGCGGTATGGTTTCGCTTTCTTGATAAAGCCGATCAAAGTGATCAATTCCTCGCAATAGCATTTCTTCAGACCGATTTTGTTGCAACAACATCATCGGAATATCATTGAGTTCAACGGTATAAGGTACAGATAAAACTGGCTTTGGTTGGGCTTTCAACCAGACGGGCTGATCATCTAAGACCCAATCAGCAACATACTCAATACCCGATTTAGACAGACAATCAAGAGTGAAGTCGTTTTCTGTTAGGCCAGGGCTCTCCCAACCAACAGGTGCTTTGCCAGAAAATCGTTTAATCGTATCGACTGTTAATTGAATGGCCTCTTGTTGATTTTCTAGTTTGTGCATAGGCCCTTGAACAAAGCCATGCCCCATGATTTCCCAATCTTTTTTAAGCGCCATCTCTACAATAAGTGGGTAAGAATCACAGACAATGCCATTAGTGGCCATTGTCGGAACGATTCCCCGTTTATTAAGGGCATCATAGATACGCCAAAACCCTACACGCATGCCATATTCATGCCACGCCCAGTTCGGTAGATCTGGCATAAGTGGTTGCCCCATCGGTGGGCTCAAAACCGTACGAGGCATTGCTCTCTCAATGCTCCAGTGTTCTACGTTCACAATCAACCATACCAACATTCGATCATTATTAGGCAGTTGTAAAGTTGGTCTATCAAAAATAGCAGAGTAAGGCGCTCTTGCGCTCAGTAAAGCAGTCATCGTTGTTCCAAAATTAAAATTTATTTTTATGGCTAATTATTTAATGCTTAATAAAATTTATGACTGCGTCATTAAACGCATCGGCTTGCTCTATATTTGATAAATGCGCCGCGTCTTTTAGAACAACATACTTAGAATTAGGCCAATGCTCATGAATTTTCTCTGCAACGGCGGGTGGCGTTCCTGTATCTTGATCACCAACCATTATTAAGGCTGGAATATTTAGTTTTTTTAAATCTTCGTGTGTGTTTATTTTTGATATGGCGGCACAGCAACCGGCAAAGCCATCAACCTGTGTATTTTCAATGGTTTGCCCGATTTGAGCCATTAATTCAGTATGGCTTTCAAAAAACGGTTGCGTGAACCAACGCGTTAGCGTGGGTTGTACCAAAGCTGTCATGCCTTGGGTAAGCGCGATTGTTATGCGTTCACCCCAAACAACTTCAGCATTTGGTGCCGCTTTGCCCGTGCTGTCAGCAATAACGGCGTGGTCTATTAAATGAGGGTGATGAATGGCTAAAACTTGACCAATCATGCCACCAAGAGATAAACCGACCCAGTGTGTGCGCGCAACGCCTAGATGCTTAAGCAATTGATAGGCATCATCAGCTAATTGTTCAAAGGTATAAGGGCCCTTTGTGGCTTGAGTTTGACCGTGACCCCGAATGTCGTAACGTAAAACAGTAAAGTGCTGATTAAGCGATGCCAATTGCGGCGCCCACATATAAATATCTGCGGCCAAGGAATGAGACAGCGTGACCCAAGGGCCACTACCTGAGATCTCATAATTTATATTAATACCGTTAATGTTAATTTTCATGCGCATTCCCATACTATTGAAACGAATCGTCTGTTTGGTTAATCTGATTGATTAATATTTTTTAATCAATCGTTAGACTCTTCAATCGCTTGCATCAATCTTTCGGTGCTTAGCGGCAAATGTCTGGCCCGAATACCTAATGCGTGCGCCACAGCGTTCCCCAGTGCAGCCGCGCAAGGCCCCGTAGCGACTTCGCCACTTCCAAGACTTGGGTGCTGCACAGCATCGACCAATTGAATATCTAAATCAGGAACATCGTTAAATGACAAAATAGAATAGTTTTCCCAGTCTTGGCTACAAACGCCTTGGGCATTCCAACGCACAGACTCAAGCAAGCTCCAGCTAACAGCTTGCAAAATACCGCCTTCAATTTGATTCAACAAGCCATCTCGATGAACTATCATGCCTGCATCAACGCAAGCCCATACCTTGTGCACTTTTACGCGTTCAGCAACTTCAACATGTGCGATTAATGCGCAATACCCTGCTTTATTTTTGTAGCGTGCGTAACCTAAACCATAACCATGCCCAGTTCCTGCCTCACCTCGTTTATGCCAGTTAGCTTGAGCTGCAACCTGTTCAATCACATTACGTGCACGGGGGTCACTCAGATGGTTTAGACGAAAAGCAACAGGGTCAATACCTGCTGCATCACTTAATTCGTCTATAAAAGACTCGATTGCGAATACGTTTGCATGCGCCCCTAACGATCTTAATGCTGAGACACGAACAGGAGAGGTATCGAGAAAGTGATGTTCAATAGAAAGATCGCCAACATCATAGGCAGGAATTGCATTACGCAAACCGCCGCCTGTTGGCAATGGCACGTCTTTAGGTGCCGGGCTTAAACAGTTTTCAAAAGCAGACCACGCACCAAGAAGTTGAATACCATTGCCCCAACCCGGTCGGTTCAAATGGGTAGGCGACCAAACTTGTGTTGTCCAATTACATATGCGACCGACGTCATTAATACTTGCTTTTATATCAACAACACTCGCTGCACCCATAGGTGAAAGACTCATTTCGTCTTCACGGCTCCATTGGACACGAACATTTAGACCCCAGGTAGAAGAAATAAATGCAGCATCAAAAGCAACATCATCTGCACCGTTATGGCCATAACAACCGGCACCTGGTGCATGGCAAACTTGAACTTGATTCTGATTTAGGTGCAGTGCTTGTGCAATTTGATCGCGTAGCTTAAATACGCCCTGGGAATGTGACCAAACTTTAATTCCGCTTTCAACAGACTCTGCAAGTGCGCAAGCGGGGCCAATTGATGCATGGGCAATAAAAGGCCTTGAATAGCGACGCTGCAAGGTATGTGCTGGTAAGCAAGGGTCTAAATCAACTGATTTTGACTCTACCACCATATGACTCACGAATGGCAAGGAAGGTAATAATTTTTCTGCATCTAATTCAATTGGCAAATTAGGGGTAGACCACTTAGTTATTAATTTCGCTTGTGCATGGGCTTTAATCAGTGCGCCTTCATCACGACTGAGTAGCGCAACAAAATTATTTTGTACCAAAACCCGTGCTATGCCTGGCAATGCGTTTAAAGCAACTAGGTCTAATTCCAGAGGGTATAAATCAGGGTGTAAGCCTCTCAAAACTCGAGCATGCCAAAGGTCAGGTAATTTCAAATCTTGAATAAAACCTGCACCGGTAAATTTTATTAATAAATCATCTCTTTTTACACGAGCTGTTTCAATATGCAGTAGAACAGGTTCAGGTTGCTCTATATCTAATCGTAAATTGAACCATGCATTATTTTCAATTTGTGCGAGCGTGTAATAAGAAACACTTTCACCTGATAATGAAATAAACCTTCCAGCCTTTAGACTCAAATCATTCGTTTTGCATGATAAAAATTGCGCAGCGGCAAGCGAAAAATGACTTCGAACAATACCACCAACGCAACGCCATGCTTCACCACCCACTTCAATCGATTGACTGCCTGCTGTATAGCCTTCATCAGGTGATTCAGATGTATCACCTGCAACCCATCGAATTTGTGATGGCAAAACGCCAAGAGCATTACAGGCTATCTGCATAAGGGCTGCAGAAATACCTTGGCCTAATTCTACTTTGCCAGTACGAAGCTCAAAAAGGTCTTCACTGGCAAAACACAACCATTGTTTTGCTAGCGGTGAGGTCGTTAAACTAGGAGATAACGTTTTCATTTTTTAGATTTTTTTGTGCTAACCGCACAGCACGCAAAATGCGTGCGTGGGCGCCACAACGGCAAAGATGACGTGACAACGTTTCACGAATCAATGCTTCGTTAGCCGAAGGTTGTTGTTTTAATAAAGCAGTCACTCTCATCAAAATGCCACTGCCACAAAAACCACATTGCGCTGCCTGTTCTTCGATGAAAGCCTGCAAAACAACTCGGCCGACGGCGTCATCTGGCAAACCTTGAGCCGTTTGCACATTTCTGCCTTCGACTGACCACACTGGCACACCACAAGCGTTTTCTGCTTGCCCATCAATTAAAACCGTACAGGCACCACAATGCTGACTACCACAACCATATCGCACAGAAGCATCATCACACTGTTCGCGCAGTACATGCAACAAAAAAGCATTAGGGTCAGCGTTAAGCTTAACCTTTCGATGGTTGTGTTTGATATCGATCACGCTATGAGCCAGTTTGACTTTTATTAGACTGTTTTAACCACCAGGCAGCTAATTGGATGCCATCACTTTGGCCTAAGCCACTAGCAGACGCCTGGTCAAATGACGCCATTGTCGATTGAGCTGTAGGCAAGCTATAACCCAACGCACTCGCCTCTTCGATCATGGTGCGTAAGTCTTTGCGAATAGAGTCAATATTAAAATGTGCGGGGCCTAAGTCTTCGCCATTTAATGCAGACACAATGGCTGATGATCGCACTTTCAAAATAGCGGGTGCACCTGATGTGTCAGACATAATGTTCATTAGTTTTTCTGGGCTCAAACCAGAGGGAGCTGCCAAAGCAAGTGCTTCGGCCAAGGCCTGCCAGTAAACCATTAACGGTAAATTAATGGCTAACTTCATACTTGCCCCTGAACCCACTTCGCCAACGTGTTCAACACGACGACAAAGCTGATCTAATAAAGGTTTAGCCATGTCAAAATCTTCTTTTGAGGCACCGGCTAAACCTAACAGTTTTCCGTCTCGGGCTGGACCAACTGTACCCCCAACAGGGCACTCTACAAAATGAGCCTGAGCATGCTTTAATTTCTTTGCAAGCGCGATCGTTGTGACAGGTCGAACCGTACTCATATCAATAAATAATTTACCTAATATATTCCCACTTAGAACGCCCGCTTGGCCAGCATAAGCCTGCTCTATAGCATGCGCATCTGTGAGAACAGAAATAACAACATCGCTATTTGCAGTGGCTTGTGTGGGGGTATCTGCCCAATTTGCACCTATGTCTAGTAACTTTTGCGCCTTTGATTGCGTTCGATTCCACACGGTCAAACTATGACCCAAATCGAGTAAGTGCTCGGCCATAGCACTACCCATTCGTCCGGTTCCCAAAATAGAAATTTTCATATAGGGATCACTTAAATATTATTTTATTTTGAATAATTTCATGGCGTTACCACCTTCAATCAGTCGACGATCGGCAGCGCTCAGACGACTAACACCAGCAATTAAACCGCGAGGGTCGTCTTCGCCCATGTCGTAGGGGTAGTCTGTGCCAAGCATGACATGGTCTGCACCGTAACGGTCTATTAATTGTTTAAGCATACGTGGATCAAAAGTAATGGTGTCAAAATAAAACTTTTCTAAATAGCTAGAAGGTTTTTTCTTAATAACTGTTCTTGTGTCGGGTCGCGCGCGCCAAGCATGGTCCATACGTGCCCAGTAATGTGCGATGTAACCACCGCCATGAGCCGCTAAAAATTTAATTTTTGGGTAACGTGCCACAACACCATCAAAAATGAGGTGGCTCACAGCAACAGTCGTTTCTAAAGGGTTACCAATGACGTTGTTAAAATAGTGATTGCGCAAACGATCACCCTGCGTATACCCCAACGGATGCATAAAAATCACAGTGCCCAATTCGTTAGCTTTAGCAAAGAACTTTTCTAAACCTAGGCTAGGGTCAGTCAAATTTAAACCGTTCACATTGGTGTTTATTTCGACGCCACGCAAGCCTAGTTTTTTGACACAGTATTCTAGTTCTTTAACTGCGAGCTCAGCATTTTGAAGGGGTACAGACCCCATACCTACAAATCGATCAGGGTGCTGCGACACCACGTTTGCAATACCTTCATTCACTTCACGTGCAAGTTCGGCACCATATGCAGGTTCAGTAAAGTAATAATACTGATAGGGCGCTGGGGCGACAGCCTGAATATCAACACCCATGCGGTCCATGTCTTTAAGCCGAGTTTCAATGCCCATTAATTTTGGAGCACGATCTTTCATTTGCTTAATATTGGTTTCGTTTGTTAAATCGTTTGCAAATATTACGGTTGGGTCGTACTGAGCAACATTCAAATGGGCTGTTTTTTGACTCACGGTCGGGTTCAAATAATGGCAATGAACGTCAACTACTTTAAGTTTTCCTTGGCTATTTCGTACCGTTTTTTTCGTGCTTGGTTTTGCGGCAACTTTTACCAGACTTTTAGCTACCGTTTTAGTCGCTGCTTGGCTGGTTACCGATGTAGAACGCGACATACGTTCCGCTACCCTGTGTTGATGAGCAGGATCGGTACAAAGGGGTGAGCAAGTAAAAAACATATAACCTCTTTAATAAAAATTTAAAAAATTCCAAGATGCCGTGTGGCCAGCTCGGGGTTTTGCATAACCTCAGTCGCTCTTCCGTTAAAGACGACTTGACCAATATTTAAAACAACAATGTGGTCAGCTAAAGCCTTAGCCACCTTGAAATTTTGTTCAACCAAAATGATTGATAAACCTTCATTTTTTAGTTTAAGTATAGATTCGTTGACTTCATTAACAATCAACGGCGCTAAACCTTCAGATGGTTCATCAAGTAGCAGCACATCGGGGTTACCCATCAGAGCCCGACCAATAACCAACATTTGTTGTTCACCACCTGATAACGTACCCGCGCGCTGTTTAGTACGAGATTTAAGCTGAGGAAACATCTCATAGACTCGTGCAATATTCCATGTCACTGCAATTTTTCTACGTTGTGACGCAACTATTAAATTTTCTTCCACGCTTAAATTTGCAAACACACGCCTACCTTGTGG
>Ga0105050_10010385_pt1 | contig 10203 bp, 8 predicted proteins | sample FRY01_FD_78088 | JGI IMG/M metagenome (GOLD analysis project Ga0105050, IMG submission 78088) | Freshwater microbial communities from Lake Fryxell liftoff mats and glacier meltwater in Antarctica - FRY-01 | ecosystem: Environmental > Aquatic > Freshwater > Ice > Glacier meltwater ... | reverse complement strand
TTACGGATCGACGAACAGTCCCGCGCGCTTCTCCATTCCGGCCAGCACTGCCTCGCGCTGGTTCTTCGAATACATCAATTTGTGCTGCTCGCGACTTTCCTCGAGCAGGATCTGGTCGGGGTCGAGATCGGGCACGCGGGTGGCCAGCGCCTTGGCGGTGCGGACCGCATGGGGGCTCTTGCTCGCGATCTCCTGCGCCAGGGCCAGCGCGCGGGCGAGCGGGTTGGCGTCAAGATGGGTCGCGAACCCCCAGGCGACCGCCTCCTCGCCCGAAAACTCGCGATGGGTGTAAGTCAGCTCGCGCAGCAGATCGTCGCGAACATTGCCGCGCCACAACAGATAATGGCCCATGTCGGGGACCAGGCCCCACTTGACCTCCATCACCGCCAGTCGCGCGTCGGGTGCGATGATGCGGATGTCGGCCCCGCCGGCGATCTGCAGACCACCGCCGAAGCACACCCCGTGGACCGCCGCGATCACCGGCATCGGCAGCTTGCGCCAGACCACCGCTGCCTGTTGCGCGCGGTTGGCGTTGCCGTGGGTCCGATCCGTCAGTGAGGTTTCGGAGTGGCGGTCGGTACGGCCCATCGAGGTCAGATCGAGCCCGGCGCAGAACGAGCGGCCTGCGCCGGACAGCACCACGCAGCGCGCTTCGCGCAGCTCGAACAGGTGCTGTCCGGCTTCGACGAGGGCGTCGAACATCGCATCGTCGAGCGCATTCATCTTGTCGGCGCGGCTGAGCTGGACGTGCGCGACCCCGCCATCGAGGGTCAGCGAAACGCGATCACGAAAATTCATCGGACGAACTCCTGGATTGAGCGGGTCTGTTCGCCCAATCGCGGCGCGTGGTCTAGGGGGAATTGGGGGTCTTGCAGGATTCGTTGTGGCGGATCGCCGCGCTTGTCCCAGTGGCCCAGACTTCCCTCGCTCACGATCAGGCGGTAGCCGCCCTCGCCAGGCGCGGTTGCCAGCAGGTTGGCAAGCCCGGCCCAGGCAAGTTTCTTGCGCAGGCGGCAGACATGCACCGCCAGCCGGTTAGTGCCCGGATCGAAGCTCAGGTCGAACACGTCACGCAGCAGCGCACGGCGCGTGACGGGTGCCCCCGGGAGCTCGGACAGTCGCCACAGCAGCGCAAACTCACGCGGGTGGAGCCGGAGGCGGCGACCGTCGACCCGGGCATCGCGGGTCAGCAAGTCAAGCCACAGCCGACCGAGGCGGCGGCGCGCCGGGCCGGGAGGGTCGATGACCCGGGTGGCACGCTGGCCCAACTCTGCAAGGGCCACGTCGCCGGACAGCGCATCGGCATAGCCCATCGCCAGCCACCGCGCTCGCGCGGCGCTGTCTGCCAGGCCCAAGACCAGCGCGCGCGGACGCAACGCCGGGGCAAGCCGTTCGGGCGCGACATCGGCCACGCTCCCGTCGATCAGCCGCGCAACCGGCCCGCCCGCTTCGCCCTCGATTTCGATCAGTCGCCAGCCGCAGCCGCGCAGATCCCACGCCGCGGGCAGCGGACGCAGAGAAACCCATTGAAACCATGCCATTGCCCGCCAATCCCCCTCCATATCCCCGGACACGGATAATGTCAGGGTGCAGGAGTTGCACGGAAGACCGGACCACTCCGTACCGTTGCAATGGGCCCTCTCCGCGACCAGCGGTGCGGGGCATCGGTCGAGTGGCTGAAACGTGGCGGAGCGCACTCAAGCGGCCGAGGCGTTAATCCCCATGCTGGCGAGATAGCGCCTCACATTACGCGCGGCCTGACGCAGCCGCTGCTCATTCTCGACCAGCGCGATCCGCACGAAACCCTCGCCCTCTTCGCCATAACCAACCCCGGGAGCCACTGCGACATCGGCATGAACCAGCAGTTGCTTCGAGAATTCGAGGCTGCCCATGTGCTTGAGCGCGGGTGGCAGCGGGGCCCAGGCAAACATCGAGGCGCGCGGCGGCGGGATGTCCCAGCCGGCCCGGCCAAACGCCTCGACCAGCACGTCGCGGCGTTTGTGATACAACACGCGGTTCTTCTCGACGATGTCCTGCGGCCCATTGAGCGCGGCGCAGGCGGCCGCCTGGATCGGGGTGAAGGCCCCGTAATCGAGGTAACTCTTGACCCGCGCCATCGCCGCGATCAGCCGCGCGTTGCCCACCGCGAAGCCGATCCGCCAGCCCGCCATCGAGAAGGTCTTGCTCAGCGAAGTAAATTCCACCGCGATGTCCTTCGCGCCCGGAACCTGCAACACCGAAACGGTCGGCTTGCCGTCGTAATACAGCTCCGAATAGGCGAGGTCCGAGATGATCCAGACCTGGTTGGATCTGGCCCAGCCGACAAGCCGCTCGTAGAACGCCAGATCGACCGTCTCGGCGGTGGGGTTGGACGGATAGTTGACCACCAGGATCGACGGGCGCGGCACGGTGAAAGCCATCGCCCGGTCGAGCGCGCGGAAATAATCCTCGTTGGGCGTGACCGGAACCGAGCGGATCGTGGCCCCGGCGATGATAAAGCCGAAGGTGTGGATCGGGTAGCTGGGGTTGGGGGCCAGCACCACGTCGCCCGGAGCCGTAATCGCGGTGGCAAGGCTGGCGAGCCCCTCCTTGGAGCCCATCGTAACCACCACTTCGCTCTCGAAATCGAGTTCGACCCCGAAGCGGCGGGCGTAATAATTGGCCTGGGCCCGGCGGAGCCCGGGGATGCCCTTGGACTGCGAATAACCGTGGGCGTCAGGCTTGGCCGCGACTTCGCACAGCTTGTCGATGACGTGCTGCGGCGGGGGCAGATCGGGGTTGCCCATGCCGAGGTCGATGATGTCTCGCCCGGCGCCACGCGCGGCGGCTCGCATGCCGTTGACTTCGGCGATGACGTAGGGCGGCAGGCGCTTCATGCGGTAGAATTCATCGTCCATGGGGGCTCGCTGGTCACGTTTTTCCGGCGGCGGGATGCCGCGCTGCGGCAGGCTCTACGCGAAAGGAGGGCGCGGGCAAAGGTTGCCCCGTAACGGTCCCCGTAACTTGCATCCCACCTTGCGTTTATGGCGACTCCCGCCCGCCAGCGATCGGGGCTATAGGATAAGCGCCATCCAGAAGGACCACCCATGAACGACCCGCTGCTCGACGATCCGCCCACCCTGCTGGAGAAACTGCGCGGGATGCAGGACGATGCGACGCGCCAGATGTTCGGCCAGTTCCTGCCTGGCGCGCCCGAGACGCTACCCGAACCCGCGGACCTCCAGCAATGGGCGATGGCGGGCGGCAAGCTCCAGAAGATGCTGCTCGATTATCAGGCCGAGCAGTTGGCGGCGGGCAGCCCGGCGCTGACCAAATTTGCCGATCCGGCCGATTGGGCGAAAATGGCGCAAGGCTGGTACCGTCAGATGCCCTTCGCCGACCCCGAAGTGCAGAAACAGCTATGGGAAGATGGGCTGGCATTGTGGACCGTGGTGCTCGGCCAGTTCGGGATCGGCCCGGCAGCGTCGGCTGAGCCTGGCACCGATTCCGGCAGGGCCAAACTGCCGCGCACCGACCGCCGCTTTGCCGATCCCAAATGGCGCGAACAGCCGGTTTTTGCATTGATACACCAGACGTATCTGATGCTGGCGGAACAGATTGTCGCGATGGGCGACCGGATGCCGGGGCTCGACACCGCGCAGAAAAAGCAGCTCAAGTTCACGAGCCAGGCGATCGTCGATGCGCTGTCTCCGGCGCATTTTCCGCTCACCAACCCGGTCGTGCTCGAACGCACGCTGGCGACCAAGGGCGAAAATCTGGTCAAGGGGATGGAGCACCTGCTGACCGACCTTCGCAAGGGCCAGCTCACGCACACCGATCCCGATGCGTTCGAGCTGGGCCGCAACATCGCCACGACGCCGGGCAAGGTGATCCATGAAACCGCGCTGTATCAACTGATCCAGTACACCCCGACCACGCCGGACGTGCTCGCCGTGCCGCTGGTGATCTTCCCGCCTTGGATCAACCGCTTCTACATCCTCGATCTCAACGCCAAGAAGAGCTTCATCCGCTGGGCCGTGGCGCAAGGCGTCAGCGTGTTCGTGGTCTCGTGGAAATCGGCGGATGCAAGCATGGCTGAAACCCTGTGGGACGATTATGTCGCCGCGCAGATCGAGGCGATCGACCATGTCCGCGCCCGGCTGAATGTCCCGGCGGTCCACACCATCGGCTATTGCGTCGCGGGGACCACGCTGGCGGCGACGCTGGCGGTGCTGGCGCGACGCGGCGAAGCCGACCGGGTCAAGAGCGCGACCTTCTTCACCGCGCAGGTCGATTTCGAGCATTCCGGCGATTTGCGGATGCTCGTCGATGACACCCAAATTGCCCTGATGGAAAGCCTCGCGCCCGATGGCTTCCTCGATGGCCGCTATATGGCCGCGACCTTCAACCTGCTGCGCGGGCCGGACCTGATCTGGCAATATGTGATCAACAACTACCTGCTGGGCGAGGACTATCCGGCGTTCGACCTGCTCCACTGGAACGGCGACACCACCAACCTGCCGTTCAAGTGGCAGAAGGCCTACCTGCTCGACCTCTATCGCGACAACAAGCTGGTCGAGCCCGATGCGATGGCGGTCGGCGGCACCCCGATCGACCTCGGGCGGATCGAAACCCCGGTCTATATCCAGGCCGGCCGCGAGGACCACATCGCGCCTGCCCAAAGCGTCTGGCGGCTGACTCGCCATGTGAAGGGGCCGTGGACCTTCGTGCTGGCCGGATCGGGGCATATCGCGGGCGTGGTAAACCCGCCCGACGCGGGCAAATACCAGTACTGGACCAATCCCGCAAAAGTCGCGACACTCGATGCCTTCGTCGAAGGGGCGACCGAGACCAAGGGCAGCTGGTGGCCCCACTGGCGCGCCTGGCTCGGGTCGCAGGACGGCGCGACGGTGCCTGCCAAGGGCAAGCGCGTTCCGGGCGGCAAGGGCGATCCGGTCATCGAGGACGCGCCGGGGCGGTATGTGATGACGCGCTGAGCGGCTCAGCCGTCGCCCATGGGTGGCGGGTCGTTCGGTTCGGTTCTGGCCTCCTGGTCGCTCAGCCGGACCGGTTGCGCCTGACGATTTGCGCCGGGGTGCGGGGGATCGGGGGAATCGAACCAGCCGGGCGCTGTCCTTTCCAAGGCACGTTCGATCCGGGAACATCGGCCTTTGCCGCGTCGGTCCCGATCGGTTCTTCGGGGCGCACCCGCATGCTGAAAATTCGCTTCAGCGGCCCACATGCCGATGAATGGGTGTTCAGATTGAGCGCGGTCATCCCGCATCTGGCTTCGCACCCACGTCGAATCACGTTGCTGGGTGTGGGGCGGCGTTCCTGAGCTCCCACCAATCCGTCGCCCGACATTTTTGCTGCACTGCACAAAAATTTGTTGACTTCGCCTCCGGGATGCCTATTTTGTGCAGTGCAACATAACTGCCGCGCATCTTTCGCGTCGGCACCACGCGAAGCACGGAGAATTTCAAGTCATGGCCGAAGCCACCAAAATCGATGATGCCGCCGAAAAAGCCTACGCCGCCGCAGCCGAGAAGGTCGAGGCCAAGCCTGAAGCTGTGAAGCCTGCTGAAATGAAGCTGATCGAAGGCAAGGCTGCCGAAGCTAAGGCGCCAGAGGTCAAGTCGGCCGCTGCCAAGGCCGTTGAAGCCAAGGCCGTCGAAGCCAAGGCCGCCGCCAAGCAGGTCGCTGAAGCTCCGGCCAAGCGCAAGTACGTCCGCAAGGCCGTCGCTGCCGCCAAGCCGGTCGTCGCGGCCAAGAAGGCCGTCACTGCCAAGAAGGTCACCGCCAAGCCTGCCTCTCGCAAGCTTGCCGTCAAGACTGCCACGCCCGTCACCACACCCACCACCCTCATTGCCAAACTGAAGGAATCCAAGATGGCCACCACCACGCAAAAGACCGCCGACGATTTCACCGCCAAGGTCCAGGACACCGTCAAGGACGTCCAGGCCCGCGCCAAGACTGCCTTTGAGAAAAGCCAGGCGATGTTCGGCAATGCCGGCGAGTTCACCAAGGGCAACCTCGAAGCCATGGTCGAGAGCGGCAAGATCCTTGCGACCGGCGTTCAGGCGATGGGCAAGACCTATGTTGCCGAGGTCAAGTCGACTTTCGAGACCGTCCAGGCCGATGCCAAGGACTTGCGCGCCGCGGTGACCTCGCCGACCGAGTTCGTGAAGCTGCAGTCGACCCTGATGCGCAAGTATTTCGACAACGTCGTCGCTTACAACTCGAAGAGCGCCGAAGCCGCGCTGAAGCTCGCCAACGAGGCGTTCCAGCCGATCTCGAATCGCGTCAGCCTCGCGGTCGAGAAGGTCAAGAAGGCCGCGTAACCGACTTTATATCCGCTCCCAGGCGGGCCGGGCAGCACTGCGCTGTCCGGCCCGTTTGCATTTTCGAAAGGGTCGCGTGCGCACGGCATCTTGCCCACTGGCCGCACAGATGCGATATTCGGATCCGATGATTCAGCACCAACCTAACCCTGCCGTGATCCATGCCGGACCCGATGACGACCGTCGCGGGATCGATGACGGCGCGGACCAGATCGGCGTCGCCACCAAGACCCGGACCAAGTCGAAAAAACCCAGCATGTTCAAGGTGCTGATGCTCAACGACGATTATACCCCGATGGAATTCGTGGTGATGACGCTCAAGCGGTTTTTCTCGATGGACCTCGAGCAGGCCACCCGGGTGATGCTCCACGTTCACCAGAAGGGCGTCGGCATCTGCGGCGTGTTTCCTTACGAGATCGCCGAGACCAAGGTAAACCAGGTGATGGACTTCGCCCGCCAGAACCAGCACCCGCTGCAATGCACGCTGGAGAAGGCGTGAGGTCAGGCCGCAGGCCCGCTGAAAACGTGAGCCGGGCTGCACGCAACCGCGCCACCATCTCGATCCAAAACCTTTCCCGCGCCGCCAGTCGGCCCTAAGGCGGGTCATGCCCTTCTTCCGCGCCCCGTTCCTCACCGCCAACGATCGCTATATCGGCAAGCTGGTTCTGGTGCCGATGATCGGCACCTTCGTGCTCGCCGCGTCGCTGCTGGTCCTCGAGAAAATGCTGCGCCTGTTCACCTTCGTCGCCGCCGAGGGCGGGCCGATCGGGGTGGTGTTCAAGATGCTCGTCAACCTGCTGCCCGAATATGCCGGGCTGGCGATCCCGCTCGGGCTGATGATGGGCATCCTGCTTGCCTTCCGCAAGCTGGCGACCTCGTCCGAGCTCGACGTGATGCGCGCGGTGGGGCTGGGCTATACCCGGCTGCTGCGCGTGCCCTACATATTCACGGTCGTGCTGGCCGGCGCCAACCTGTTGAATGTCGGCTATCTCCAGCCGTTGTCGCATTATTACTACGAGGAGCTGAGCTTCGAACTGCAATCGGGCGCGCTGGGGGCTGCGATCAAGGTCGGTGAGTTCACCACGCTAAAGGACAAGGTGGCGCTCCGGATCGAGGAAAGCCGCGATAACGGCCGCGAGCTGATGGGCATCTTTGCGCGGGTCGCCGACGACAAGGGCCAGGTGCTGGCGATCTCGGCGCGCAGTGGACGGTTTCTTGCCACCCGTGACAGCCCCGACACGATCATCCTGCGGTTGACGGACGGCCAGATCGTCCAGGACGGCCCCACGCTGATGAGCCCGCGCATCCTGACCTTTTCCAGCCACGATCTGCCGATCGACCTGCCCGAAGTCGCACAGTTCCGCCAGCGCGGGGGCAAGGAACGCGAGTATATCCTGCCCGAGCTGCTCAGCATCGGCTGGAACAAGGGGGTCCCCGAAACCATCCGCAACGAGACCCAGGCAAGCTTCAACTATCGCATGGTCGAAGTGGTGATGATGCTGCTGCTGCCGCTGCTGGCGGTGGCCCTGGCGATCCCGCCCAAGCGCTCGACCTCGGCGCTGGGGGTATTCGTTTCGATCGTGATGGTGGTCGCCTATCACAAGATCAATCAGTACGGGCAGGACGTCGCCGCGCTCGGCCGGGTCGACCCGACGCTTGCGCTGTGGGGGCCGTTCATGCTGTTCGCCGCGCTGATCGTGTGGATGTACTGGCGGGTCGCCTATGTCCCCGGGGGGCAGGCCATTGGCGGGCTGGAACGGGTATTTGCCAAGCTGAGTGCCGGATTGCGCCGCCTGTTCGCGCGCAAGCGGCTACGCGGCGAGCCGGCCCCGAGCGATGAGGAATTCACCCTTGCAGCTTGAATTTTTCCCCTCGCGCACGGTCACCGGCTATATCGCGCGGCTGTTCGCGGTGCGGATCGTGGCGGTGCTGGCGATGCTGGTGCTGGTGCTCCAGATGCTCGATCTGCTGGGAGAGAGCGGCAAGATCCTCGAAGTTGCGGGCAACGGCGAGGCGCAGCTGTGGACTTACGTAAGCCTGCGGATACCGCAGCTCGTCGCGCGGTTCCTGCCCTATTCGGTGCTGCTTGCCACGATCATCACGCTGTTCACGCTCAACCAGAACAGCGAGGTGATTGCGATGAAAGCCGCCGGGTTATCGGCCCATCAAGTGCTGGCCCCGCTGTTTCTTACCGCGCTGGTGGTCTCGGCGACCAGCTTCGCGTTCAACGAGAGGGTCGTCACCCGGGCTTCCGCGACGCTCAAGGCCTGGCAAGCGGTCAAGTACGGACCAGTTCCGCCGCAAAGCGCGGTGAAAGCCAACGTCTGGCTGCGCGACGGGGACAATGTGCTGTTCGCGCAGAGCGTTTCGGGCACCGGCGCCGCGACCTGGATGCAGGGCGTCAGCTGGTATCGCCGCGATGCTACGGGGCGCGTGACCGACATCGTCACCGCCCGCGCCGCGCGCTTTGCCGATCCCGGCTGGCGGCTCGAGAGCCCGCGCGGGTTCGAGGTGCAGACCGCGCAGGTCCAGCAACTGCCTGGCGCAACGGTCATCGCGCCCGGCGTCACACCGGCGCAGATCGCGATTACCAAGGTCGATCCCGAGGCGCAGGATCTGCTGACCCTGGGTCGTTCGATCGACGCGATGAAAGCGGCTGGGCGGCGCACCGGCGAGCTGGAAGGCGCGTGGTGGCACAAGATTTCGGGGCCGCTGGCCGCGCTGCTGATGCCGCTGCTCGGCGCGGTCGCCGCCTTCGGCTTGGCGCGCTCGGGCCAGCTGTTCATCCGCGCGGTGGGCGGGATGGCGCTGGGCTTCGCCTTCTTCGTGGTCGAAAACGCCGCGCTCGCGCTGGGCAATTTCGGCGGCTACACCCCGTTCCTCGCCGCCTGGTCGCCGTTCGTGCTGTTCACTTTGATCGGCGAAACGGTGCTGATCCGGACCGAAGAGTAGCGGATTACTCCGCCGACCATTGCGCCACGGCAGTGCGCGGGCTCCAAAAAAAATGGTTGGTCGAAATTGTCCGACCGGTCGGCTTGTGCGGTTACCAACGCCGCCCCATCGTGCTGCGCGCCAGTCGTCCGACCAGCGGGAACAGGCCGGGGTGGCTGGCTTCGTGATAGGTCGATCCCAGATCGAGTTCCTTGCACAGGCGGCGGTGCGCTTCGGGCAGGGCGTGGTAGGGCATCGAGGGCAGCAGGTGGTGCAGCGCGTGATAGCGCAGGCCGACCGGGGCCCACAGCTCGGCGATCATGCCGGGCGGGGGGACGTTTACCGAATCGAGGTATTGCGCCGTAACGGTCATCGGCTCGCCCTCGTTGACCCACAAGTGCGCCACCAGAGTGCGGAGCTGGTTGAGCACGGCGGTCAGCGAAACCACCGCCATGCCGATCGCCAGCGGGCGCCAGTCCCACAGCACGGCGCTCGCAATCAGGAACCACGACCACAGCCACACCCCGGCCTCCTGCCACATCACCTGGCGGCGGAACGCGCCCTCGGCGGGGCGGCGGCGAAACGCAGGGTTGATCGAGAGCGCGGAGGCGCGCTCCCACACCAGGCGGCGCAATGCCGGGATCAGCGTGCCCAGCGGCACCAGCAGCGCCGAACGGATCAGCAGTCCTACCGGCAGCAGCACCGCGATAGCCAGGAACAGCGGCAGCGACCACGGCTTCATCAACCCCAGTGGCAGATATTCGGGATCGTCCGCGGTGCCGTAGCGGGTCCGCGCGTGGTGCAGCGTGTGAACGTTTTCGTACATCAGCGAGGGCGTCAGCATCGGGATGCCCACGAACAAGTTCCAGCCGAAGCGGAAGCCGGGCAGCGCGTCGCGGTGGATGTGGGTCAGCTCGTGGATGAACAGCAGCGCGCGGTACAGCGCCAGCGC
>Ga0105050_10010384_pt1 | contig 10203 bp, 7 predicted proteins | sample FRY01_FD_78088 | JGI IMG/M metagenome (GOLD analysis project Ga0105050, IMG submission 78088) | Freshwater microbial communities from Lake Fryxell liftoff mats and glacier meltwater in Antarctica - FRY-01 | ecosystem: Environmental > Aquatic > Freshwater > Ice > Glacier meltwater ... | reverse complement strand
GAAGTCGGCCGACAGTGCCATGCTGTCGGCGAAGCCAAGTTCGCGAAAAAAGTTTTTGCTGTGCGCGACGTACTCGGGGTCTTTGATGGGCGTGGGATTGACGGGGACATAGTGGCCCGTGAAAACTTGTCGCGGCGCCTGGTCGGCTCCGTTTGCTTTCGCGTCAGGATCGCAATTAAGCGTGTCCATGAGCGAGTAGTTTGCCAACTTCGCGAGATCGTCGAGCGTCGCACTGGTTGGGGAGATTTCCTGGGACAGTCGATTTGGCATAGGGGAACCTCTAAAAATCTAGGGGAGGAAAAGGCAATAACCTATAACAAGTATGACACATTTGCCTTCCCCACCTAGAATTCGCCGACAACTTCCCCGCCGGCGCGGGTGACAAGGGCGTCGCGGCGCGAAAGAAAACAGTGTCAGAAAAAATAAAGGTGGAAAAAAATAAAGCGGGCAGGAACCGATGTCACAAAACAGAGGAGTCATTCCACACTATCGGTTCCTGACACCTTTGTTTTACTCAGCTTGCACACGAGCTGGCTACATGCGGGGAATTGTTTCCCGCGCATCCTTCCCGTTCTACCGCAACTGTGGCACACAAAGGCGGCACCCTAGTCGTCCAAGACGACCTCTAGTGGCCACCGGATGTGCAGAGTCTGTTTCTGGCGGGCTGCGCGGCACGCCCTGCAGGGTAATAATTTTCTAAGCCATTTGGGTAGTCTCATGGGGTAGTCTTCAGTACGACCGGCAGTTGGTTGATCTTGGCCGCCATAATGAAGTCGCTCTCGGAGAGGCCGCCGATCGCGTGCGTCCAGAGTTCAACGGCGACGTTGCGGTAGCCGACTAGGTGCAGGTCGGGATGATGGCCTTCCTCCTCCGCGAGCTGAGCGACGCGGCCGAAGAAATCGATGGCGGCCATGAAGTTTTTCACGACCCACTCGCAGCGAATTCGGATGCCATCGTCGGTGATCTGCCAGCCGGGCAGCTTCGCGACGAGTTGCTCGGCCTCTTGCCGCGGGACTGGCGGCACGCCACCGTGGCACGGCTGGCACTTCTTCAAAGTTAACTCTTCTGCACTGCAAACGATACTCATTGCTAGTTACCTCCTAAACAACACTTGATGGATGACCAGTTTTTACTAGCCGAACTCGCCAGAGTTCGGGACTGGCCCGTGAGTTACGCCCGAACTCTGGCGAGTTCGGTTACGACACTGTATTTCATGCAGCTGCTTGCCGACCACAGAACGGACAAACCGTTGGATCCCTCGTCGCATCGGCTTCGCTTTGGTCGGAGCGAAATGCTTGCGTCACGCAATGAGCGCAATCGGAACAGCAATGCTCCCACGAGTGGATCATGAGCGTGTCTTTCACAAACAGGTTGTGCGAGCACCTCACAAATCCTCGGCTGCAGTAGTTTCATGGGCCGATCGTGTGCCGGTCGCGAGCCATTGCCTGATCCTCCTCATGTGTGAGCGGTTGCCGGTTCATTGAGACTTTTATACTCGGCGTCGAAGCGGAGCAGCTCTTCCACTCCCTTGCCGTGGCAGAAGTCGCCGAAAGATTCACCCGACTGGCGCTTGACCTTGAAGTAGACAAACAGCGGCACCAATTCGTTGACGATCTCCTGCAGTGGCACCATGTTCTTGTAGATCACATTCAGGCGATCGCCCAACAGTCTTCCACCGACAAAAATCGTATATTTTCCAACGGCCTTTCCCACCAGGCCAATATCAGACGTGTAAGGTCGGGCGCAGCCGTTGGGGCAGCCGGTCATGCGGATGGTGAACTTTTCGTTGCCCAAGCCCAATTTCGCCAACTCGACGTCCAATTGGTCCAACACGGACGGCAGGACCCGCTCCGACTCTGTAATCGCCAAACCGCAAGTTGGAAGCGCCGGGCAAGCCATCGCAAAACGCCGTACGTTGGAAATCTCCTCGTGTGTCTTGATTCCGTGTTCCCGCAACAGGGCGAGGATTTCGTCCTTCCATTCCGGTTCTAGGTTACACAGCATGATACTTTGTTGCGACGTCAGGCGAGCCGACATCCGGAATCGCTCGAAGATCGTGCGAAGTCCGGTTTTCAGCCGCAAGTCGCCCTCGTCCTTGACGCGGCCGTTCTCCACGTTAATACCCCAGTAGAATCTGCCGTCCCCTTGAGCGTGCCAGCCAAGGTGGTCTTCGTAACCGTGGACCTCAGCGGGATGCAGATCGGCCAGCCGATGACCGCCAAGGTATTCCTCGACTTTCGCCTTAAATCGCGGCAGCCCCCAGTCGTGTATCAGGTACTTCATGCGGGCGCGGCTGCGCTCGGCACGGTTGCCGAAGTCGCGCTGCACCTTGACAATGGCCGTCGCTACCGAGAGCACGTCGTCGTAGGGGACGAACGCCATCCGGTCACCGAGGCGCGGGAAGGTATCCTGGTCACTCGGCGTTGTGCCCAGTCCGCCTCCGACTAGCACGTTGTAACCGATGAGCTGCCCCGCTTCGACCACCGCCAACAGGCCTAAGTCCTGAGTGTACACGTCGATACAGTTGTCTTCCGGCAGTGCGATGCCGGTCTTGAACTTGCGCGGCAAGTAAGTACTGCCGTAGATGGGCTCGACATCGGGTCCAGCCGATTGCTCGGCGACTTTCTCTTTGTCCACCCAGATCTCAAAGTAGGCGCGGGCCTGCGGTGCGAGGTGCCGAGCGATCGCGTCGGCCGTGGCTTGGAGGCGATCATGCACGCCATCGTTGTGATGGGGTGCCGGGCAGCACATGACGTTCCGCTCGACATCACCGCAGGCAGCCAAGGTTGTCAGAAGTGCCGCATTAATCTCGTGGATGGTCTGCCACAGGTCGCTCTTGACGATGCAGTGCAATTGAAAGCCCTGGCGGGTGGTGATGCGCAAAGTGCCGTTACCCAGCCGCTCGCCCAAGCTCAGTTGGGTCAGGAACTGATCAGCCGTGAGTTTCCCGCCCGGCACCTTGGTTCGGATCATGAAGCTGTAGGATTTGCCGGCCTTGCCCGACCCGGCTGGGCGCTGTTTGCGGGCGTCGCGGTCGTCTTGCTGATAGGTGCCGTGGAACTTCAGCAGGCCCGCGTTGTCCGAGCTGACATTTGGCGTGTCGCTCGCAAGTTCCTCAGCAATCGTGCCGCGCAGGAACCGGCTGTTCTCTTTGACCGTTTCAAACTTCGCCTTTTTAGTTTCTTCAACCATGTCAATCCACCTCGACAAGTAAGTTATTCCCTTCGACCTTGAAAAAAAACAAAGGCGTCAGGAACGATGTCACATCAACAAGAGGAGTCATTCCACACTATCGGTTCCTACCCCTTTGTTTTCCACCTTTGTTTTCCTCCCTGACCGATTGATCTTGAAGTCGGCCGAGGAGGGAATTGCCTTTTTCCTGCAGAAGACCAATCAGGTCTTGCTCCAATTCCGCCAGAGACTCCGCTGGATTCGGGGAGAAACGTTGTCGCCATTGCGGCCGTTCCAGAAGGTGCACTCGGAGCGCATCCAATAGGTCCAACCCGGTTGAAGGCATCACTCCGACGGACAGCGAAAGGGAGTCCTCCACGCCTTTGGCCATGTGCCACCAGCCGCCCGGAATGTAGAGCCAATCCCCCGCAATGAGGGTCGCCGCCAGAGTGGGAGTTTTTTCTTTCTCGTACTGCATATCCTGGGGCATGGCCTCTAGGACGGCCAACGGGTACACGGTGTTCTCCCGAAGAAAGTACTCCTTCGTGCCTTTCGTCTGGATGATGAAGACCTCTTCCGCGTCGTAATGCCAGCCGAAGCTGTGGTGCCCCTTGGGAGTGGAATAGAGCTGGATGGCGACTTTCCCCTTGAGCTCATTTTCCAGCGAGCGCGCCATCTCATCCAAGGCGGGGTCGAGGCGATCCGTGTTTCGCAGCACTAGGCTGTAACCGTCGTTGTGGAGCCGACGCACGTCTTCCGAGGACTTGGGAACGATCTGCGAGAAGAGCCTGCCGTTTTTGACGACGAGTACATCCTTCTCCGGAATGCGGGTGGCGAGCCCGCAGAAGGAGTCCCAAGTGAGCAATGGCAGGAGGCCGATTGCCTCCCGGGGCATGGAATGGGGAGCCTTCAAGTAGTTCGTCCGGAGAAAGCTGCGGCGAGATTCCTCCCCCATGATCTGATTCAGCACAGGTGTCATCCTAACGCGGCTTCGCCGCAATTTGAGATTTCAAATTTGAGATTTCAGATTGAACAACAAAAAAAACAACGGTGTCAGGAACCAATGTCGCAAAAGCCGAGGAATCATTGCACACGATCGGTTCCTAACACCTGTGTTTTCCTCACTGTTTCACTTCAATGCTGACGTCGATCTCGAATTGACGGGATATCAATTCTGCGAAAGCGTCTCCGATTTCGCGAGCTGCGACTTCGCTCGACGCCACACGATGAAAATGGGCGAATTCGGACTCCTGCCCGAGCAACATCAACGGATTCCGTCGTTGCACTCCGAGACACCACGCGCCATCACCTTGCGAGTGAAGGCGAAGCAGGATTTCGGCCTGGTTCGCCACGGCGTCGTGCGTGCTTCCCATTAGACTTTCGACGTACTCTCGCCGACGGATCAAATGCCAGAGCAGGGCGTAGGCCTTCGCGGAAGAGTGTTCGTTTTCAGCAATCGGCAGTGAAAACACCGCCGATTCGACTGGCACCGGTAAGTCTTCGATTCCAAATAGCAAACAAACGGCTGAGTCCGACTGGACGTTCAGTTGCCGCGCCTCCACTTCCGCGGCGAGGAACGTCTTCTCGATGTCGGCCGTTCTCTGCTCATAGTATGTCTCTGCGTAATGTTGGATGTCGTGGGCAAAGAGTTGTTCCGGGGTCGCCGTGACATCCTTGCGAAGCACCATGGTGAACGGCGTGTCTGGCCGCAGTTGGTACTTCGTCCTCAGGCCGGCAAGATCGTCGTGAGTCACCTGCTCGACCGGCTTGCCCAACCGCGATGTCTCGATGCGAAACGGAACCGTTGTGATCAGAGTTCCACTTTCAAACGGAGCTGCTTCTTGATCGGCAAACCGCAGCAAGTGGCCAATGAAGGCTGCGGTGCAACTCGGCGAATCCTGTTGGTCCTCGTAAACCATGAGCACGTTGCCGTGCAGGACCTCGTCCCCGGGTTCCATATTGAGGATGGTAACATCGATGTTGTGTGTTGGCATGGCCATTGTTTCTCCTTACTGCTAAATGCATTGGCATCCACTAACGCAGATCGCAACTTGCTTCGTCAGACGCCTGCCGACCGTGCAGCCTGTCTCCCCAAGATCGTAACTCTTCCGGAGGCACGTGGCATTGGAGGTAAGGAAACACGACACGTTCCTCCCAGCGAATATGTGCACGTAGCGTCGCCGCCAGACTTGCCAGATCGTCGAGCGCTAAGGGTCCGCCGGAGCCGAGCCTGTCGTTCAGGGAACACAGCAGCAAACGCAACAGGCCGTGTTCGTCCAGCAGTCGGGATCGCATCGCACCGCTCAACGCGCCCAGGAGGATGTGTTCTTCGTCGGCCATGTGGCTGGCAAACCGTGGGTTCCAATACTGTTGCATCGCGGAAGCAGCGGTTCGTAAACCGGCACTCTGCGGGTTGCCTAGTTGCTGGTCGAGTTCTCTCCAGTAAAGAAGCGCCCGATGATGCTCGCGTGACAGCGGCTGCAGGCTGGGATGTCGCTTCATTATTCAACCCTTTCGGTATCTGGCCCTTGGTATTCTCTTCGGGCGGCTGGCCGCGAAACGCTACCCGTAATCAACCGGGCTCCGCGTTGGTACGTGAAGTACGACCAAGCCCAGTTGAACAGCACGACGAGGCGATTGCGGAAGCCGATCAGAAAGTAAATGTGTACGACCAACCAAGTGACCCAAGCCGCAAAGCCACTGAACTTCCAACGGCCAAGCTGAACAATGGCCGCCTTGCGCCCGATCGTGGCCATCGTCCCTTTGTCGACATAACGGAACGGTTCGCGCGGCTGGCCTCGCAAGTCGTGTTCGATGTTGCGGGCGACGTGGCGTCCCATTTGCATCGCGACCGGGCTGATTCCCGGAAGCGGCTGGCCGTCCTGATGAGAAAAGTACGCCATGTCGCCGATGGCAAAAACGTGAGCGTGGCCGGGCAGGCTGAGATCGGGTTCGACGAGAACTCGGCCGGCGCGGTCGAGCGGCACGCCGAGCCGTTCCGTGAACGGCGTGGCCCGCACGCCGGCACCCCAGAGGACCGTCGTCGAAGCGACGAGTTCGTCCCCCAGCCACACGCCCCGCTCGTCGATTCGAGTGACCTGCGCGTTCACGCGAGTCGTCACTCCCAGCTTGGCGAGCTGTCGAGTGGCGCTCGCGGACAAGTCCGGAGCGAACGTCCGCAGGATGCGTGGTCCCCCTTCGAGCAACAGAATCTCGGCTGACTGCGGGTTGATCGATCGAAAGTCGCGGGCGAGCACATGCCGGGCGAGTTCTGCGATGGCTCCCGCCAGTTCGACGCCAGTGGGGCCTCCGCCGACGACCACGAACCGCAGCAGTTCGCGTTGTCGCGTCGTGTCCCCTTCGCGCTCGGCCGCCTCGAACGCCAACAGCACGCGGCAGCGGATTTCGATCGCGTCGTCCAGGCTCTTGAGTCCCGGTGCAAACTTCGACCATTCGTCGTGTCCGAAGTAGCTGGTTTGCCCGCCAGTCGCGAGGAGCAGGTCATCAAACGGCAGTTCACCATCGCGAAGTCGCAAGATTCGTCGTTCGAAGTCGATCCCGGTCGCCTCGCCCAGCAGCACGGTGACGTTGCGTTGAGTGTTGAGGATCGACCGGATCGGCGCGGCGATGTCCGCGGGCGACAGGCCGGCCATCGCGACTTGGTACAACAGCGGTTGAAACAGATGGTGGTTCGTGCGATCGACGAGTGTGACCAGGACGGGGGTCTGACTCAGTGCTTTCGCTGCCGCCAAGCCACCGAATCCGCCGCCAACGATCACGACCTGCGGCGGCGAAGTCGGTCTCGTTTCCTGTTTCGGTTCTGCCACGTTCGGCCTCTGTGTCTTCGCGCATGTCAGTCAGCATCACGAGCCTGCGAGCGGCGTACTCGACTCGGCCTAGTGACACGACCTTTATTACGTACTATCATTTTTTGAACCGTACCGCTTCCTCCGAGCCACCAGTGGCGTTGCCGGCGCTATACGAATGCGCACCTGCCCCAGCCAGCTTGCCGCCGTGAACGATTAGGTACTCGTCCCGAATCGGCTTGCCGCTGAAGTAGCATTCTAGGATTTCGCGGGTGCCGGCGGCGTAGCGAGCCTGGGCAGACAGCGAGCTTCCCGAGATGTGCGGTGTCATGCCATGGTGCGGCATCGTCCGCCAAGGGTGATCCTGCGGCGCCGGTTGCGGGAACCAGACATCGCCAGCGTACCCCGCGAGTTGACCACTCTCTAGCGCACTCGCAATCGCATCCTGATCGCAAATTTTGCCGCGTGCGGTGTTGACGAGGTACGCGCCGCGTTTCCATCTTGGCAATCAAGTTGGCATTGAAAAGATTCTCCGTTTCCGGATACAGCGGGCAGTTAATTGTGACCACGTCGCAGACCTTGACCATCGATTCCACGTTTGGGTGATAGGTCAGGTTGAGCTCCTTCTCCACGCTTTCCGGCAGACGGTGGCGGTCGGTGTAATGCAGCTTCATGTCGAAGGGCTTGAGCCGGCGCAGTACCGCCAGGCCAATGCGTCCGGCAGCGACCGTGCCAACTTCCATGCCTTCCACGTCGTAAGAGCGTGCGACGCAATCGGCAATGTTCCAACCGCCTTTCACGACCCATTGATAGGATGGAATGTAGTTTCGTACCAACCCCAAGATCATCATGACCACATGCTCGGCCACGCTGATGCTGTTACTGAAAGTAACTTCGGCAACCGTGATGCCGTGCTCGATGGCGGCCTGAAGATCGACATGATCCGAACCGATCCCCGCCGTAATGGCCAGCTTCAGCTTTGGCGATCCTCGCTGCGGTGAGGTAAGCGGGCCAGAACGGCTGGGAGATAATGATCTCCGCATCCGGCAGCTCTCTTTCCAACAGCGAGTCCGGACCATCCTTGTCCGAGGTGACAACTAGCGTGTGGCCCTGTTCTTCGAGAAACTTACGCAGCCCGAGCTCACCGGAAACACTGCCCAGTAGCTGCCCTGGCTTGAAGTCGATTTTCTTGGGGCTCGGCAAGGTCTGGCCACCAGGATAGTGTTCCAGCCTCGGAATGTCATCGCGGGCATAGGATTTCGGATCACCCTCTATTGGGGTCGTCGTAGAGCACACAAATAATTTTAGCCATTTCTTTTCTACCTTAATTTAAGTTAAAAATTGCAGACATGTCGGAAAACGCGAGCCGTCAGTCGGCCCGCTACTTGCTTACACCTCGACCTCGGAGAGGCGCTCTTTCATCCAGTTGATCAATCCCCCGCGGAGCAAGAACTGCACTTGCCGCGGTGACATGCTGTGACGCATCTGGAACTTGTACTGGCGCGTGACGTTTTCGACCACCAGTTCGCTCCCCTCTGTCAGCACGCGCAGCAGGTCGGTCAGGCGCAGCACGTCGCCGGGCTGGATGCCGTCGTAGTCCGCAGGATCGACGAAGGTCAGCGGCAGCACTCCGAAGTTGATCAGGTTTTGATAATGGATCCGCGCAAAGCCCTTGGCCAGGACCGCGCGCAGCCCAAGGTACTGCGGGCCCAGCGCAGCGTGCTCGCGGCTCGAGCCTTGCCCGTAATTGCTCCCGCCCACCACCACGTGTCCGTTCACATGTTTGGCTCGCGCAGCGTAGGTGGGATCGAGCCTGTCGAAGGAGAACTCGGCGATCCTGGGAATGTTGCTGCGGAACGGCAGCACCCGCAGGCCGGGCGGCATGATCTCATCGGTGGAAATATCGTTGACCACTTTGAGCAGGACCGGCACTTCGATTTCATTGGGCAGCGGCTCGAAGGTTGGCAGCGAAGCGATGTTCGGGCCCTTCACGAGGTCCACTTGCAGCGCCTTTTCAAGCGGCAACGGCGGCATGAACATCTCGCGGTTGAGGATCGGGTGGTTAGGATCCGCGATGCGCGGGTAGGGGATGCCGAGCGTGCGCGGGTCGGTAATCACGCCGGTGAGCGCCGACGCTGTGGCCGTCTCCGGGCTGACCAGACACACCTTGTCCTCGCGCGTGCCGGAGCGGCCGGGGAAATTGCGCGGTACCGTGCGCAAAGAGAGTTCATTGGTGGCCGGCGCCTGGCCCATGCCGATGCAGCCGTTGCAGCCGGCCTGGTGTAGCCGCGCACCGGCGTGCAGCAGGTGGGCGATGTGGCCGTCGCGCACCAAGGTTTCGAGCTGTGCCCGCGACGTGGGGTTGATGTCGAACGACACGCGGTCGTTCACGCGCCGACCCTGCACCATCATCGCGGAGACGGCGAAGTCGCGGTAGCCGGGATTGGCCGACGAGCCGATATACGCCTGATAGATCCGCTCACCCGCGACTTCGCTGACAGGGCGCACGTTCCCCGGGCTGGACGGCATGGCGATCAGCGGCACCAGGCTCGACAGATCGATCTCGTCGTGCACGTCGTAGGTCGCGCCGGGATCTGCGGCCAGCTCCACCCAGTCGTCTTCGCGCTGCCAGGCGCGCAGGAAGCGGCGCACCTCCTGATCGGAAGGGAAAACGGTGGTGGTGGCGCCCAGCTCGGCGCCCATGTTGGCGATCACGTGCCGGTCCATCGCGCTCAACGTGGCTAGCCCCGGTCCGTAGTACTCGACGATCCGGCCAAGTCCGCCCTCCACGCCGTGGCGGCGCAACATCTCCAGGATCACGTCCTTGGCGCTCACCCAGTCGGGCAGGCTGCCGGTGAGCTTCACGCCCCAGATCAGCGGCATACGCGTAAAGAACGGTTCGCCCGCCATTGCCAACGCCACTTCCAGCCCGCCAGCGCCGATGGCGAGCATGCCTATCGCACCGCCCGCCGGCGTGTGGCTGTCAGAGCCAAGCAGCGTCTTGCCCGGCTTGCCGAAATTTTCCTGGTGGCACGGATGACTCACCCCGTTTCCAGGCCGCGAGTACCACACGCCGAATCGCTGGCAGGTACTGCGCAGGAAAAGGTGGTCGTCGGGGTTCTTGTAGTCCTCCTGGATGATGTTGTGGTCAACGTACTGGACGCTCACCTCCGTCTTCACCCGGTCCAGGCCCATCGCCTCCAGCTCCAGCATCACCAGCGTGCCG
>Ga0105050_10010382_pt1 | contig 10203 bp, 13 predicted proteins | sample FRY01_FD_78088 | JGI IMG/M metagenome (GOLD analysis project Ga0105050, IMG submission 78088) | Freshwater microbial communities from Lake Fryxell liftoff mats and glacier meltwater in Antarctica - FRY-01 | ecosystem: Environmental > Aquatic > Freshwater > Ice > Glacier meltwater ... | reverse complement strand
CCGGCGCATCGGTGGGATGGGGGGGCGTGGGGGCAAGATCTTCCTGCATGGCGCACCTGGGCGATTTTCGTCGGTTGTCTCACCTGCGGATGAAGGATTGGTTCATACCAACGGTCATAAAGAATGACCGTTGGTATGAGTCTTTGTTTCGCGCGCCGCCACCCGCCAGCCCGGCGCGCGATACCAACTGCCCCTGATGCCGGAAGAGTGGGCATCAGGGGCAGTTGGTATAAGCGCGCGGGCGTGGATTGGATGTGCATTGGAATCTGACGCGCGGACGGCTATGTGCGTGCGTGCAACTTGACGTCGCGGGGCCACCGCCTCGCCGCGGCGCACCCGAACCGGAGCAGACCATGAGCAACGAACCCCTCGACGACCGCCGCCGGGCCTTGGAGGAAGCGTTTTTCGCCAAGCAGGATGCGTTGTTGCGCAAGCGCCTGGCCGAGCCGGCCGAGCTGCGCGCCAGGAAGGAGGCGTTCTCGGCCGTCTCCGGCATCACCGACGACGCGGTGCTGGAGGCGTTGGTGAAGCTCGACCTTTCCGCCGAGACGATGGCGGCGATCGCGCTGGTGCCGCTGGTGGCGGTGGCGTGGGCCGATGGCAGCATCGACTCCAAGGAGCGCGCGGCGGTGCTGCGCGGGGCGTCCGAGAGCGGGCTGGCGCCGGGTGCTGCCGGGTATGGGATGCTGGAGAAGTGGCTGGAAGCGGCGCCGCCGGCCTCGCTGGTGGGGTCGTGGAAGGAGTACATCGCCACTATCACCGCCGGGCTGGACCATGCCGGGCGACGGGCGCTGCAGGCGCCGATCATGGATCGGGCGCGGGCGGTGGCGCTGGCGGCGGGCGGGTTCCTGGGGATCGGCATCCGCATCTCGGACGCCGAGGAGAAGGTGCTGGCCGATTTGGCGAAGGCCTTCGGGGTCTGATTGCGGGCGAGGGGCGCGGCGGGATGGCCCGCGCGCCGCAGCAGGAGTGCCCGGCGTACAGATGAGCGACATCCCCTTCGGCACCACCGACTGGTCCGCGGTGGTGCGCACCGAGCATTCCGGCGAGACCGGGGTGGCGCATTGGCGGACGCGGCAGTTCGGGGCGATCCGGGTGCGGATGGTGGAGTATTCCGCGAGCTACCTCGCCGACCACTGGTGCGAGAAGGGGCATATCCTGCTGTGCTTGTCGGGCGAGCTGGAGACCGAGCTGGCGGACGGGTCGGTGGCGGTGCTGACGCCCGGGATGAGCTACCAGGTGGCGGACGGGGCGATGGCGCATCGCAGCCGGACGAAGGTGGCGACCTTGCTGTTCATCGTGGATTGAGATTTAGGTCCCGACCGTCGCCTCCATGCATAGCGCGCCGTCGTCGCGGCGGACCCACAGCCTCGCGCCGGTGGCGTCGGGGGTGCCGTGGACAGTGAAGCGCGTGGTGTCGAAGACGGGCGACAGGGCGCGGAAGCTGAAGGATTTCACCGGGCGGGCGTCGTGGCGTCGGTACAGGTCGAGCAGCAGGGTGGCGAGCAGCGGGCCGTGGACGATGAGGCCGGGATAGCCCTCCTCGGTGGTGACGTAGCGGCGGTCGTAGTGGATGCGGTGGCCGTTGAAGGTCAGGGCGGAGTAGCGGAACAGCAACACGTCGTCAGGGATGATGTCGCGCTGCCACGTGGAGTCAGACGGGGCCGGCTTGGGGGCGGGGGTGGCTTCGCCGGGTGCGCGGGCGTCGCGGTAGACGATGTCGTGCTCCTCGGTGATGGCCAGGCCCGCGGGGCCGGTGATTTCATGGCGGACCAGGACGAAGACCAGGGTGCCGGAGCGGCCGGACTTGGCTGAGATGTCGGCGATGGTGGAGGTGCGGCGGACGTGCTCGCCGAGATGGAGCGGGGCATGGAATTCGAGGCGGCCGCCGGCCCACATGCGGCGGGGCAGCGGCACCGGGGGGAGGAAGCCGCCGCGCCTGGGGTGGCCGTCGGGCCCGATTTCGGACTGGCGGGCGCGGGGGAGGAAGTAGAGCCAGTGCCAGAGCGGGGGCAGGGGGTCGCCCTCGGCGGGGTTGGGGTCGTCGCGGTCCAGCGTGGCGGAAAGCGCGGCCGGGGGGAACAGGCCGAGGTGGTCGTCCAGCATTTCCTGCCGGCCGGTCCAGGTTTTCAGGTGGTCGATGTCCATGCAGCACCTCCATCGTCGTGGGTTGGGTGGGCCCTGCCGGGGCGTGGCCTGTCAAGACGCCTTGCGATTGGGGACGAATGCTGTTGGGGTGGGGCGAAACGCCGGAGAGACCACCATGAACGAGATCAACCGCAACGAGGCGATGGCCGCACCGGCGAGTGCCGATACGCGGCCGGTGCGCGAGCAGGTGAGTGCGGCCGAGTGGCAGGCCCGCGTGGACCTGGCCGCCTGCTACCGGCTGATCCACCATTACGGCATGGACGAGATGGTGGCGAACCACATCTCCGTCCGCGTGCCCGGCGAGGAGGGCAATTTCCTGCTGAACCCGTACGGGCTGCTGTACGACCAGATGACGGCCTCCTGCTTCGTGAAGGTGAATGACGCGGGCGAGGTGCTGTTCGATCCGACGGGGCTGGGCTGCAACAAGGCCGGGTTCGTGATCCATTCGGCGGTGCACATGGCGCGGCACGACGTGGATTGCGTGATCCACACCCACAGCCTGGCGGGCATGGCGGTGAGTGCGATGAAGGTGGGGCTGCTGCCGCTGGCGCAATCGGCGATGCGGTTCATCGACATCGCCTACCACGAGTTCGAGGGGCCGGCGCTGCACCTGGAGGAGCGGGCGCGGCTGGTGGAGCATTTGGGCGACCGCGAGGTGATGATCCTGCGCAACCACGGGCTGCTGGTGACGGGGGCCTCGATCGCCGAGGCGTTCAACAACATCTTCCGCCTGGAGCGGGCGTGCCAGCTGCAGGTGATGACGCTGTCGTGCAATACGGAACTGCACATGCCGTCGCAGGAGGCGGTGGTGGAGACCAACCGGCTGTTCAAGCCGACCGGGATGCGCCGGCGGGGGTTGCTGGAATGGCCGGCGCTGCTGAAGCGGCTGGACGGGATCGACCCCAGCTACCGCGACTGACCATGGCGCCCACGGCGATCGTATTCGACTGGGACAACACCCTGGTCGATGCCTGGGCGGGCATTGTCGCGGCGCTGAACGAAGTGTTCGTGCAGTTCGACCTGCCGCCCTGGACCGTGGAGGAGGGGCGGCAGCGCATTCGCGGATCAATGCGCGAGTCGTTCCCGCCGCTGTTCGGGGCGCGTTGGGAGGCGGCGGTGGCGGCGTTCGGGCCAGCCATGCGGCGGGTGCACCTGGATCACGTGGTGGCGCTGGCCGGGACGGTGGCGATGCTGGATGGTGCGCGAGGCTGGCCGCTGGGGGTGGTTTCCAACAAGGCAGGGCCGTTTCTGCGGCGCGAAGTGGAACATCTGGGTTGGCAGCACCGTTTCGAGGCGGTGATCGGCGCGGGCGATTGCGCGGCGGACAAGCCACACCCGGCACCGATCTGGCATGCGCTGGCGACGATCGGCGTGCAGCCGGGTCCGTCGGTATGGTATGTGGGAGATACGGCGTTGGACATGAAAGCCGCCCACGCCGCCGGTTGCACCGCAGTGCTGCTGGGCGATGCCGCGCACGACGGCGGTATTGCCTTGATGCAGGGAAGCGATTGCCCGCCGGGACTGCACTTCGCCGACGCCTCCGCCCTGGCGCTCCACCTGACGGAGACGGGACGGCGGTGAAATACCCCATCGGAACTGGCGGCCGGCCGAGCCACGTCCGCCGCCGGGCGGTGGGGAAGAACAACAACATCACCGCCTGCCGGCAGGGCATCTGCGGGGCGCAAATGAAGGATTGATCTCGTGGCGAACGAAAAGTCGCAGAATGTTCAGGATGTTTTCCTGAACCACGTGCGCAAGAACAAAACCCCCGTCACCGTGTTCCTGGTGAACGGCGTGAAGCTGCAGGGCATCATCACCTGGTTTGACAATTTCTCGGTGCTGCTGCGCCGCGATGGGCATACCCAACTGGTGTACAAGCACGCCATCTCGACCGTGATGCCTGGCGCGCCGATCTCGCTGTTCGACGGCACCAAGGCCGAGGGTGCAGCCCCCGCGCCCGGGGCGCCGGCCGGCGGCAATACCCTCACCCTCGGCAGCAGGGAGCCAGCGCCGGCTTCTGCGGAGTAATATGTGACAAATCCATCCGACCCCGACGATCCGTCGGACCCGTCCGGGACCGATGATCCCGCCCCCCTCTCGTCTGAAAAGGCGGGGTCTGAAAAGGCGTCGTCCGAACGGGCGGATGGGGCCGGATGGACCGCCAAGCCGACCACCAGGATCACCCGCGCCGCGGTGATCCTGCCGTGGGAGAACCGCGCGGATACGGGCACGCGTGCCGCCGAGGCCAAGCTGGCGGAGGCGGTGGGCTTGGCCGCGTCGATCGGGCTGGTGATCGTTCACACCGCCATCGTGCCGCTGCGCAGCCGCCGGCCCTCCACCCTGATGGGTGAAGGGCAGGTGGCCAACCAGGGCGCGCCGATCAAGGCCGAGGCGGTGGACGTCGCGGTGGTGGACGCGCAGCTGTCCCCGGTGCAGCAGCGCAATCTGGAGAAGGAATGGGGCTGCAAGGTGATCGACCGCACCGGGCTGATCCTGGACATCTTTGGCGAGCGCGCGCGCACCCGCGAGGGGTCGCTGCAGGTGGAGCTGGCGCATCTGGACTACCAGCGCTCGCGGCTGGTGCGGTCGTGGACCCATCTGGAGCGGCAGCGCGGCGGCTTCGGCTTCCTGGGCGGGCCGGGCGAGACGCAGATCGAGGCCGACCGGCGGCTGATCGGCGACCGGATCGTGCGGCTGAAGCGCGAGCTGGAGCAGGTGCGGCGCACGCGCGGCCTGCACCGTAGCGCGCGCAAGCGGGTGCCGTATCCGATCGTGGCGCTGGTCGGCTATACGAATGCCGGAAAATCAACCCTGTTCAACGCGTTGACTGGGGCCGAGGTGATGGCGAAGGACCAGCTTTTCGCCACCTTGGACCCAACCATGCGCGGGCTGCGGCTGCCCAGCGGACGCCAGGTGATCCTGTCGGACACCGTCGGATTCATCTCCGAACTGCCGACCGAGCTGGTCGCCGCCTTCCGCGCGACGCTGGAGGAGGTGGCGGAGGCCGATGTCATCCTGCATGTGCGCGACGTGGCGCACCCGGACAGCAGCGCCCAGCGCGCCGACGTGGTCGCGGTGCTGGAGGGCATGGTGCGCGACGGCACGATGGATGAGGAATGGCCGCGGCGCAGCATCGAGGTGCTGAACAAGGCCGACCTGATGGGCGGGATCGACGCGGTGCCGACGCGGACGAATTGCGTGCCGGTCTCGGCGGTGACGGGCGAGGGGCTCGCGGACCTGAAGGTCGAGATCGACCGGCGCATCGCCACCGGGTTGGAACTGGCCGAATACGACCTGCCACAGGGCGACGGGCAGCGCCTGGCGTGGCTGTACCAGCACGGCGAGGTGGTGGCGCGCGACGACGGCGAGGATTCCATCCACGTGACCGTGCGGCTGCGCGCCGCCGACCGTGCGCGTTTCGAAAGGCTCGACCGCTGACCCTCACGCGAACCGATGCCCTGCGCGTGGCCGCCATCCTGCGCGAGGCCGCCGCCGCCGAGATCATGCCGCGCTGGCGCCGCCTCGCCGCCGGGCAGATCCGGGCCAAGAGCGGGCCGCTCGACCTGGTGACCGATGCGGACGAGGCGGCCGAGCGGGTGATCGAGGCGGCGCTGGCGAAGGCGTTTCCCGGCTGCGCGATCGTGGGGGAGGAGGCGGCCTCGGCCGATCCGTCGATCCTGCGGCGGCTCAAGGGCGCGGAGCTGGCCTTCGTGATCGACCCGGTGGACGGCACCTCCAACTTCGCCGCCGGGATGCCGCTGTTCGGCTGCATGGCGGCGGCGGTGGTGCGCGGGGAGGTGGCGCTGGCGGTGATCCACGACCCGCTGGGCGACGACAGCGCGATCGCAGTGCGCGGGCAGGGGGCGTTCACCCTCGCACCGGACGGGCGCGAGGCGGAATTGCGCGTGGCCGCCCCGGTGAAGCTGGGGGAGATGAGCGGGTGCGCCAGCTGGCGCTACCTCGTCGAACCGCTCCGCACCCGCGTGCATCACGGGCTCGCCGATGTGGCGGCCAGCATGTCGTATCGCTGCGCGGCCCATGAATACCGGCTCGTGGCCGGGGGGCACTGCCACTACCTGTTGTACGGCCGGCTTTATCCGTGGGACCACGCGCCGGGCTGGCTGCTGCACCGCGAGGCCGGGGGGTATTCGGCGCGGTTCGACGGCAGCGCCTACGACCCCACCGACAGCGGCGGCGGCCTGATCTGCGCGCCCGACGAAGCCGGCTGGCACGCCCTGCACGCCGCCCTGCTGAAGGCGCACGGGTAGGAGCCGCGACAATGCTGTTTTCGTTCATCGGCGGCCGTGCCGGCGCCTGGCAGGTAACCGCGATGACCACGCCACACGGCAGCGCCCTGGCGCCGGTGGCCGCATTGGCCATCGTGCCGGGCGATGCCGCATCGCCGTCGCCCGGTGGCTGGCATTTGCGCGGGGTGGTCAGCAACCTGCGCTACACCACCCGCCCGGAGATGATCGACCTGGACACCCGCTCCCCCGGGCTTGGGCGCTCCGCCGCGCGCTGCGCCGCCATGATCGCCCTGCGCAAGACCGCCGCCTAGTGGGACCTGCCGCAGGACGAGCGCCGCGCGATCTTCGAGGAACAGTCCTGCCACACCAGCATCGGCCTCGAATACCTGCCGGCGATCGCTCGCCGCCTGCACCATAGCCGCGACCTCGGCGAACCCTTCGACTTCCTCACCTGGTTCGAATTCGCCCCCGAGCACGCGGCCGATTTCGATACCCTCGTCGCGCGCCTCCGCGCCAGCCGCGAGTGGGAATTTGTCGATCGCGAAGTGGACATCCGCCTGCGCCTTGGCCACGCCTGAGCCCCGCGACCATCGCCACGCCTTCGCCCGGCTTGCCTCGGCCGCGACCGCGCTGATGGTGATCGACGGGACGGTCGCCCACGTGTGCTGCGAGCCCTCCGCGCGCGACGCCGCCGCTTGCCGCTCCCGCGTGGTGTTCCTCGCCGACACCACCGCCGCGCGGACCGATGCGGAGAACCACGCCACGCTGCACACGATCTACCGCAGCTTCGGTGACCTGCGGCCGGCGGGCGAGGCGCTCGACCTCATCCGCGGCGGCTGAGGCGGTCGGTCAGACGGTGGAGTGCCGAGGGATTGTGCGAGCACATGGCAGCGCACGATCCGAAATGTGAAAAACGGATGAGCCTGAATTGCCGGACCAGCCGCCATTTGGCGCGAATGCGTAAGAAACTCCGACAACCGCAGGAAGTAGGCAGCAGGCGACGCGGGGGCCGCCGCCCGGCCGGATCAGGCCAATCTCACCTCGCGTCCCGTCTGCACCGCTTCCTCCGCCGCGAGGCACAGGCGCACGCTCAGCGCCGCCTCGGCGGCAGGAAGTGGGCTGTGCCCCGCCAGGAAGCCGGCATGGCTGCGGCGCAGATGCTCCACCAGTTCGAACACCTCGCCCGAGCGCCCGAAGCGGATGGTTTCCGCCGCCTCGGCACCGGCGCGGCGGATCGCCAGCCCGGCATCGCTCTCGGTCACCCGCGCATCCCCTGCCGACCACCAGGACCGCAGCGCGCCCTCGGTGCCGGCGATGTCGAGCGCGCAGTGGTGCTCGAACCCATCGAGGATCTGCGACACGGTGAAGAACGCGCCGGAGCCGTAGCGCACCGTCATCGCCAGGTTGCTCCCCAGCACCCCCGGCGTCGCCGTCGCGTGCACCGTCTGCGGCGTCCCGTGCGCCGAAAAATACCACAACATCAGATCAATGAAGTGCACAGGCTCCTCCAGCACCCAGGAACCGACGCGGGCAGGATCATGCCGCCACCCACCGCTGCCGCCGCGGAAGGGACGGCGGAACAGCGAATACAGGCCGGCCATCGGGGTGCCGATGGCGCCGCGCGCGATCTCCTGGTGGATCAGCTCCCACTGCTCCGACACGCGCAGTTCGTGCACCACGCTGACCAGCCGGCCCGATTGCCGTTCCGCCGCCAGCACGCGGTCGAGATCGGCCCCGGTGGTGGCCAGCGGCTTTTCGACCACCACGTGGCACCCGGCCTCCAGCGCGGCCACGACCATTCCGGCGTGCAGGTGGTTCGGCGCCACGATATCAACGATGTCCACACCGGATTTCAGAAGCGAAGGTAGGTCGCGATGGATCGCGACGTCGGCAAACTCCGCCCGCGCCTCGTCCGCCGAGGCGTCGCCATGGGCCAGGATGCCCACCAACTCCGCGCTCGCCACTTGGCGCCAGCCGCGCGCGTGGAACCTTCCCCAGGCGCCGAACCCCACCACGCCGACCTTCATGCCCGTTCCTCCTGCTTGGCGGCGACCCACAGGGCCTCCATTTCGTCCAGCGATGCTTCCTCCGGCCCGCGCCCTTCGGCGGCCAGCGCCTGCTCGATGAAGCCGAAGCGGCGGGCGAATTTCTGGTTGGCCTCGCGCAGGCAGCGCTCCGGGTCGAGGTCGAGCTTGCGGGCGAGGTTGGCGAGCACGAACAGCAGGTCGCCGACCTCATCGGCCAGGCGGGCGGGGTCGGCTGGGTTGCCGTCCCTTGGCAGCTCGGCGCGCAGTTCCGCTACTTCCTCGTCGAGCTTGTCGAGCACGGCGGCAGCGTCTGGCCAGTCGAAGCCGACGCGAGCGGCGCGGGAGGTGAGCTTCTGGGCGCGGGTCAGCGCGGGCAGGGCGAGCGGGATGCCGGCCAGCGTGCCGGTTTCGGCGCGGGCGGTGCGCTCGGCCCACTTCTGCTCCTCCCACGCCGCGCGCTGCATCCCCGCGTCGCGCGCCGCAGCCTCGCCGAACACGTGCGGGTGGCGGCGGAGCATCTTGTCGGCGATGGCGCGGGCCACGTCGGCGAAGGCGAAGCGGCCTTCCTCCTCGGCCATGCGGGCGTGGAAGACGACCTGGAACAGCAGGTCGCCGAGCTCTTCCGGCAAGGCCGCGAAATCCTGCCGCGCGATGGCGTCCGCGACCTCGTAGGCTTCCTCGATCGTGTAGGGGGCGATGCTGGCGTAGTCCTGCGCCCGGTCCCACGCGCATCCGTCGGGCGCGCGCAGGGCCGCCATGATGTCCAGCAGCCGCCGCAGTTCCTGCTCCGCCGTCGAGGCCATGCTTGGCTTCTCCAATGCAACGCCTTGCTTAGGGCCGGTCCAGCCGGCGTTCCAGGATGGTGTGTGTCTGGCCGAGCGTCGTGGCCGCCTTGCGTTGCGCATTCGGCCGAGGAGGGGTGTGAAGCCGCCGTGTCTGGTCCATCCTGTCGCACGACCGGCGCGGTGGCGAGGGCCGCCCGCCGCAGACAGGAGCCGCGCCATGACCGATCTTCGCCAGCACGCCCCGGCCGCCGCCCGCAACCGGGACCCGATCCTGGCCGTGCTGCGCCGCTTGCTGCCCGCACGGGCCACGATGCTGGAGGTCGCCAGCGGCAGCGGCGAGCACGCCGCCCACTTCGCCGCAGCACTGCCTGGGCTCATTGTCCAGCCCTCGGAGCCTGATCCGGCGCGCCGGGCGAGCATCGATGCCTGGTGCGCGGGGCTGGCCAATGTCCGCCCGGCGATCGCGCTTGACGCGGCTGGCGCGGAGTGGCCGGCGGGACCGTTCGACCTGGTGCTGTCGTGCAACATGGTGCACATCGCGCCCTGGTCGGCCGCCGAGGGGCTGGTGGCCGGGGCAGGGCGGGTGCTGGCGCCCGGCGGGGTGCTGCTGCTCTACGGCCCGTTCCGCCGCGCCGGCGTGCCGACCGCGGCCAGCAACGAGGCGTTCGACGCCGATCTGCGCGCCCGCGACCCGGCCTGGGGCCTGCGGGAGCTGGAGGCCGTGGATGCGCTGGCCCGTGCCGCCGGGTTCGGTACGCCGGAGGTCGCCGACATGCCGGCCAACAATGTCTGCGTGGCCTGGCACAGGCGGTGATCCGCGGCGGCATATTTCGGGAACTGGTGCATTATACCAATCGTCGAAATGAATGACCGCTCGAAGAAAGGCAAGGCCAGGGCTTTGCCCTTGTGTCTTCGTGATCTGTCATTGTGATCGGGTTGCGGGGACGGATGACGGTCCATCCCCGCAATGCGTTCGATAGACCGTCTTGCCCTTGG
>Ga0105050_10010381_pt1 | contig 10204 bp, 9 predicted proteins | sample FRY01_FD_78088 | JGI IMG/M metagenome (GOLD analysis project Ga0105050, IMG submission 78088) | Freshwater microbial communities from Lake Fryxell liftoff mats and glacier meltwater in Antarctica - FRY-01 | ecosystem: Environmental > Aquatic > Freshwater > Ice > Glacier meltwater ... | reverse complement strand
TTTTGGTTTAATTCTATATCTAGATATGTAGTTTTAGAATGTAAATAAGAAAAATCTGAAGCATCTTTTTTTCTAGAATTGCCCGGTTCTTGATATTCACCATCAAATAAAATTGTATCGCCAAATATTTTTATTGCATCATCATTTTTGCCTTTTACAATTTTAAATTCATTAGAAAGAGGCATCCAAATATTGCTTTTTTCTATAAAAGTAAATTCATGAAAAGCGGTAATGTCTATTATTCCTTTAATTCTTATAATTGCTTTAGAAACCGCATAATTATTTAAATCTATAAATAAAACTCCTTCTAGACCTGAGCTGTTTTTTTTAAGTTTATTTTTAAAATAAACAACGGCAGATTTTTTGTTGTCTACCATTAAAGTGTCTAGTATTTTATAATTATAACTTAATAGGCCATTTATAGAGATTGGACTAATATATTTTGTTTCGAAAAGCTCGTATTTAGAGTCGTAAAGAGAATAAGACTGCAAATTAAAACCAATAATATCATAAATTGGCTCTTTAAATCCAGACATTTTGGTAGCTAAAACAGTCTCTTTTAATTTGTTGTTTTGAAACTGAAACAATGATATTTTTTCGGTTAAAAACAAATGCTGCTTGCTTATTAGTTTTTTAAATTTAAAATATGATGAATCTATAACTTGACTCTTTGTTTTTTTATTGTAAATTAAATCAATACTACCATCTATAGAGTCTGGTATTGCAGTAATTACTGTTTTATTATAAGATTTAAATGTAAAACTCTTTAATTTTTTTTCTGGATTATTTAAAGTTTTATTTGTAATTATTTTTTTAATTAAATCTAAACTTTTTTTAGAACTAGGGTTGTTAAATAATATTGATTTTGGATTTAAGTATATAATAACATTTTTTATATCTAGCAGTAATGTTTTGCTATGATACCCAAAATAACTAAGAGTAATTTGATTAATTTTTGATGCGACATCGATATTAAACTTACCTGTAACATCTGTAATTTGCACTTTGTTATTATAAATAACACTTGCAAAAGCTAATGGTTTATTGCTAATAGAGTCTCTTACTTCTCCAATTATTTGATTTTGACCAAATATAAAAGAACTAATGAGTAGAAATAAAAAAGTAATTTGTTTCATTAAAATTTTACAGATAAACAAAAGTATACTAAAAAACAAAAAATTCACTCTTTTATAAGTGGATTTTGAATTAGATTTTCATTATTTCAGCCTCTTTAAGTGCTAGAATTTCTTCTGAATTTTTAATAAAAGTATCTGTTAGTTTTTGTATATCGTCTTCAGCAGATTTACAAATATCTTCGGATGTACCGTTTTTTTCTTCTTTTTTAATATCGTTATTAGCATCTTTTCTTGCGTTTCTAATACCAATTTTGGCATCCTCAGTTTCTGCTTTAGCTTGTTTTGCTAAATCGCGTCTTCTCTCTTCTGTTAAAGGCGGAACAGATATAATAATGTTGTCTCCATTATTCATTGGATTAAAACCTAAATTAGCTACCATTATTGCTTTTTCTATGGTTTGTAACATGTTTTTTTCCCAAGGGGTTACAGTAATTGTTCTTGCATCTGGAACATTTACATTAGCTACTTGCGATAGTGGAGTTTGAGAACCATAATAATCTACAAATACACTGCCTAGCATTTGTGGCGAAGCTTTACTAGCTCTAATGTTTAATAAAGATTTTTCTAAATGAGCAACAGAATCTTGCATAGATTCTTTTGCACTATCAATTATAAAATTTATTTCTTCGGTCATTTTGAATAATTTTTAAAGAATTTTAATAAAATCAATTTATTTATAAAGAAACAGTTGTGCCTATTGTTTCTCCTTTGCAAATTTTTAATAAGTTACCAGTTTTATTTATGTCAAAAACAACGATAGACAAATTATTTTCTTGGCTTAAAGTAAAAGCAGTTGTATCCATTATGTTTAACCCTTTTTTAAGCACATCGCTAAATGTAATAGTATCATATTTTACAGCATCTTTATTTTTTTCTGGATCAGAAGAATATACACCATCTACTCGAGTACCTTTTAAAATAACATCGGCATTAATTTCTACACCACGAAGTGCGGCAGCAGTATCTGTTGTAAAGTAAGGGTTTCCAGTTCCGGCACCAAAGATTACAATTCTGCCTTTTTCTAGATGTCTAACAGCCCTTCTTTTAATGTAAGGTTCTGCAATAGCTTCTATTTTTAAAGCTGTTTGTAAACGAGTAAGCATTCCAGCATCTTCTAAAGCTCCTTGTAAAGCCATGCCGTTAATAATTGTTGCCATCATTCCCATATAATCGCCTTGAACTCTATCCATGCCATTACTTGCTCCAGCAACACCTCTAAAAATATTTCCTCCGCCAATAACAATAGCAATTTCTACACCAAGATCGTGTACTGTTTTAATTTCTTGTGCGTATTCTGCAAGTCTTTTAGGGTCAATTCCATATGGTCTATCACCCATTAAAGCTTCTCCACTTAATTTTAAAAGTATTCTTTTATATTTCATGATGTGTTTGTTTTTGTGTTGCAAATATAAAGAATTAATGATTTTAAATCATTTTTTATAAGTATCACTTTCATAATTTTTTAACTCATTTTGTAATTTTATTATAAGATTTTGCTAAAAAAACCAAAAAAAACAATTATTTACTTAGAACAGGAAAAGAATTTTTAGCTGCAAAATAGCCAATCTTAAAAATAGCATCCATTTTAGATTTACTAGTTTCAAAAGTGCTATAGTTACTTAATTCTTCGGGTTTTATTAACCAATTGCAATTGTTAAACTTTTGAGAATCGTTATAAAAGGTTAATAAATCAAAAGCTCTACTACTTACAGACTTGATAGATTTTAAATCATCTTCAGATATATTCTGAATTGAGCTAACATAAACGCCAATTATAGTGCTGCAACTATCAAGTAATAAGTCTGTTGGAAAGTTATTTAAAATTCCGCCATCGTTATATAGTTCATTATCTATTTTATAAGGAGATAAAATACCAGGAAATGCACTCGATGCTAAAATGGCATCTACAATTTTTACATCATCATTAAAAACCATTGAACTGCCATTTATCATATTAGTAGCCGTTATGCTTAATTTTATAGAGGCATCGCCAATTTTGGCATCTTTAAAAACATCTAAAAAGTATTGTTTAAAAGAATTACTATCAATTAAACCTGGTTTTGTAAAGGTAAAATGTTTCCAATAAAAAAAATGAATCGACTTAAAAAATGCTAATATTTGTTCTGGCGATTTTCCAAAAGAATAAAGAGCGGCAACAATAGCACCTGCACTAGTTCCTGCTATATGTTGAGGATTAATATTGTTTTCTAGTAAAAACTTTAAAACTCCAGCATGTGCTAATCCTTTAGAGCCACCTCCAGAAAGAGCAAGGCCAAGTTTTTTTGTTTGTAAATTCATTTTATTTTAAAAAAAACAAACAAAAATAACAATCAGCTAATTTATAGAACTTCCCTACAGAGTTCCAATAATTCTTAATTTATTAGATTTAGAAATTCCACCAGGATTACAACCAAGTTCTCCTTCTGGAATTTTTGTATTTAATGTAGAGTAATAATCTACCCAAACTTTAAAAAAAGTATTAGAATTAGGCTCTTTAAACGTCATTGGAGTTAAACTAAAAAAAGGTTTTTTATAAGCATCTAAAAATGCATCATAAATTAATTCTGAGCAATAATATTTATCGTTGTTGTATAAATATTCATCATCATAAGCAACACCAATTTGGGTTAAACAAAAATCTATTGCTTGTGGTATTAGCTTTTGATGTTTCTTTTTTAACCTTCCAACAAACATATTAGTTTTTGTGTTTTTAGAAAAATCTTCTAACAAAACCATTCTAACATTGTTTCCGGCTGCTTCAATTATATAAGTTGTATCATTTTTAATGTAAACCAAACCAAGGTGACTAAAATCGTTGTTTTTATAGCCATCTGTAACAGCATGAATAGCATCGCATAATTCGTCACAATTCATTTTCTGAAAAATAATATCACCTGTTTTTAAGGCTATTTTATTTTGAGAAAATAAAGTTGTAAAACTAAATAATAATAAGATGTAATACTTCATTTTTAAAACATTATTATACTTGCACCAAGACTTATACTGCCAACTTTATATTCTGGGTTTAAATAAAAATTATATAATCTAGCATCTATGTGTAACGAAAAATAGTTGTTAAAAAGTAAACCAATTTTGTAGTTTTTAAATTCGCCGTTTAAACTACTTCTTCCAATTGCAAAGGCTTTGCCATAACCTGTTTGCAAGTGCAATCTAACATCTTTACCAATTTTGGGAGTAAAAATTAAAGAAGTATATATTGGAGCAACAACTAATTTATTAATGCCTTTCCAATCTAAACCTGCATTTATGCTAATTCCGATAGTTTTGTTAAAGCTAATTCCGTGACCAAAATTTACACTTAACCCGTTTGGCGTAAAAAAAGTGCTCCCTTTTTCAAAAGGGTCATAATAAGGGTTTGTTTCTAACGGAACAGTTATGTCTATTTGGTTAAATGAATGTTTTTTCGGTTTTGGCAATGTGTTTTCTTGAGCATTCAAATTGAATACTAATAGAATAAAAAAACTCCAAATTAATTTAGACATCATTTTCTATTTCTTTAATAAACACATCAGGAGTTACAGCGGTTAAAACGTTATAATTGCCAATTTTAGTACGTCTTAATGCAGTTAAATATCCGCCAGAGTTTAATGCTAAACCAAAATCGAAAGCAATAGATCTAATATAAGTTCCTTTGCTACATACAATTCTAAAATCTATATTTGGCAGACTTATTTTAGTAATTTTAAACTCGTATATAGTAATTTTTCTAGATGCTATTTCTACTTCTTCACCAGCACGAGCATGTTGATATAATCGTTTACCCTCTTTTTTAATTGCAGAAAAAACTGGGGGTTTTTGATCTATTTCTCCTAAAAAAGAAAGTATAGTTTTTTTAATTAATTCTTCTGTAATATGATCTGTTGGGAAGATATTGTTTATTTCTGTTTCCAAATCATAAGATGGAGTAGTTGCTCCAACGGTAATTGTGCCTATATATTCTTTTGGCATTCCTTGAAACTCAGATATTTTTTTAGTAAATTTTCCTGTACAAATTAAAAGCAACCCAGTTGCAAGAGGATCTAAAGTTCCGGCATGACCAATTTTAATTTTTTTTAATTCTGGATAATTGTTTTTTAAACAATATTTTAACTTGTTAACTGCTTGAAAAGAAGACCAAGTTAGAGGCTTGTCTATAAGTAAAAGTTGTCCGTCTAAAAAATCTTGGGCAGTTTTCAAAAGAGTATTATTTAATGTATGAAAAATAAAAAAGCAAGAATGAGCCAACTACAATACGATAATAACCCCAAGGTTTAAAACCATATTTTTTTATAAAACCTATAAATAGTTTTATGGCTAAAATTGCTACAATAAAAGCAACAACATTACCAATTAAAAACATTTGCAGGTGTTCTTTAGACTGTATTAGTAGTTCGTATCCTTTTAGTTGAGAAACTTCGTAAGTTTTTAAAGTAAGAGAATAAACAGTTACTGCCAACATTGTTGGAACAGCTAAAAAGAACGAAAATTCTGCTGCAGTTTCTCTGTTTAAACCTTGTTGCATTCCTCCAATAATTGAAGCAGCAGATCTACTAGTTCCAGTCATCATTGCTAAACATTGCCAAAAACCAATTATTACAGCTTTTTTTATAGAAATATCTTCTTCTTTTACAATTGTTGGGTTATTAAAATAATTATCTACAAAAAGTAAAACAAAACCACCTAAAATTAATACAATTGCAATTGGAATTGGATTGCCTAAAAGGGCTTCTATTTTATCGTCAAAAAATTTACCAAGAATCAAGGCTGGTATAACTGCTGCTGCAAGTTTTATGTAAAAGTTAAATTTACTAAAGTCAAAGAATTTTTTCCAATACAAAACTACAACAGCTAGAATTGCCCCAAATTGTATAGAGACTTGAAAAAGTTTTACAAAATCGTCTTCTTGAATGCCGTAATAAGAGCTTGCAAAAATCATATGAGCTGTAGAAGAAACAGGCAAAAACTCTGTTAAACCCTCTATAATAGCTATAAGAATTGCTTGAAATAAATTCATTATTTTTTAGTAGATTTTTTCATAATAGAATAAATAATCACACCAAAACCAATTAAAACAACTGTTGGAGCAAGTCGGATTCTTCTAAAATTAAAAATTTCTTCTTTAAAAACTTCTGGATTATCGCTTCCTCCACCAGACATTAAAACAAAGCCAATTGCAATAACAGCAACGCCAATTAGTAATATTTTATAATTTACTTTGTCAAATAAAAACTCTTGTTTTTGTTCGTTATTTTTCATTTTATATATTTTTAATATAAGTCGTTTGTTCTAAGGTTTAAAAAGCGTTGTGTGGCAAAAAATGTACTAAACCAAGAAATTAGAATTCCTAGTGCAAACACTACAAAAAACACAATACCAATGCTTAATTTATCTTCTAGAATACCAAATTTTGGATAATTAGTATCTATATAAAATAATAAAGCAAGAATACATGTATTAGCTAAAAAGGCACCAATTACACCAAGCCTTATGCTGTTAACTATAAATGGTTTGCGAATAAAAGATTTAGTAGCACCAACCATTTGCATTGTTTTAATAATAAATCTTATAGAGTAAATAGACAATCTCATTGAGCTGTTTATTAATAAAACTGCAACAAAAGCCATAAAACCACTAACAACTAAAATCCAGAAGGTAATTTTTTTAATATTTTCGTTTACTAAGTCTACCAAGTGCTTATCGTAAACAATGTCAGAAATCATTTTGTTTTGTTTAATTTCTTTTTCAATTTTTGCAATACTATCTTTTTCAACATAAGCAGCATTTAATTGTATATCGTAAGAATCTTGTAAAGGGTTTACACCTAAAAACTGCATAAAATCTTCTCCAATAATATCTGCATGTTTAGTTGCGGCGTTTTCTTTAGAAACATAAACATACGATTTTATATAAGCTGCTTTTTTAAGCTTTGCTTCAAAAGCATTTACAGCACTATCGCTAGCTTGGCTTTTAAAGAATATGGTCATCGGAATTTGCTCTTTAAAATTGTTCGAAAGCTTTTTCGAATTAATCACGAAAAGACCTAACATGCCGAGTAAAAAAAGCACTAAAAAAACACTTAAAATAACAGAAAAATAAGATGAAAGAAGTCTCCTTTTTTGATATTTTTCGAAAGATGAAGCCATAAATAAGGTTTTGAGCCGTAAAAATAAAAAAGAAATTTGTTTATTAGATAATATAACGTGTAAAGTTTTGACTTTAGTACAATATACGTAAATTTGCACATAAATTTTAAACTATACAACCCTATCAGGGTTCAAAACCCTGATAGGGTTAATTAAATAATATGAAATATTTTCCGAACGAAATAGAAGCCAAATGGCAAAAATATTGGGCTAAAAATCAAACTTTTGCAGCATCAAATAGTAGCGATAAACCAAAATATTATGTTTTAGACATGTTTCCATATCCTTCTGGAGCAGGTTTGCACGTTGGTCATCCGTTAGGTTATATAGCTTCAGATATTTACGCAAGATATAAACGCCATCAAGGGTTTAATGTTTTGCATCCGCAAGGATACGATAGTTTTGGGTTGCCAGCAGAGCAATATGCAATACAAACTGGGCAACATCCAGAAAAAACTACTAAAGAGAATATTACACGTTACAGACAACAACTAGATCAAATTGGTTTTTCTTTTGATTGGAGTAGAGAAGTACGCACTTCTAATCCAGATTATTATAAACATACGCAATGGATATTTATTCAATTATTCGAATCTTGGTTTAACAATAACTCTAATAAAGCCGAAAGTATTTGTACTTTAATTCAAGAGTTTGAAAAAAACGGAAATACAAATATTAATGCAGCTTGTGATGATAATATTGTGCCTTTTTCTTCACAACAATGGAAAGCATTATCAAAAGACGAACAAGAAAAAATACTTTTACTATATAGATTAACTTATTTGGCAGAATCTGAAGTTAATTGGTGTTCTGCATTAGGTACAGTTTTAGCAAATGACGAAATTGTAAATGGCGTTTCCGAACGTGGCGGACATCTAGTTATTCGTAAAAAAATGACACAATGGTCAATGCGAATTTCTGCTTATGCCGAAAGATTATTACAAGGTTTAGAAGATATAGATTGGACCGAATCTTTAAAAGAAAGTCAAAGAAATTGGATAGGGAAATCGGTTGGGGCAAGCATAAAGTTTAATTTGTTACCTCACCCCCAACCCCTCTCCAAAGGAGAGGGGAGCTCAACTCCTGACAGACATAACGATTATGGTTATAAAACAGCTAATCCTGCAATTGCAAAAAAATTAGTTGAAAATGATAGAGAAAATAGAAAAAATCCAACCGAAAGTGAAGATTTACTGTGGCAAGAAGTCAGGAATTCAAATCTTGGACACAAAATAAGAAGACAACATTATATTGGCAACTTTATTGTTGATTTTGTTTGTTTAGAAAAAAGTTTGATTATTGAAGTTGATGGAGAAATTCACGAAACTCAAAAAGAATATGATGAAGGCAGAACCTATGAATTAGAGCAATTTGACTTCAAAGTAATACGATTTACTAATGATGAAGTAAAGAATGAGCTAAGTAATGTCTTAGAAAAAATCAAGAAAGCATTAGAAAATAGAAATTCAACGGCATCAAATTCCATCTTGGCTCCCATCTCCTTTGGAGAGGGGTTGGGGGTGAGGTCAATTGAAGTCTTTACCACTCGTCCCGACACCATTTTCGGAGTAACATTTATGACTTTGGCACCAGAACACGATTTGGTTGCTAAAATTACAACTCCAGAACAGAAACAAGCAGTAGAAAATTATATAGAAGCAACAGCAAAACGTAGTGAAAGAGAACGAATGGCAGATGTAAAAACCATTTCGGGTGTTTTCACAGGTGCTTATGCAGAACATCCTTTTACAAAAGAACCAATTCCGGTTTGGATAGGCGATTACGTTTTAGCGAGTTATGGAACAGGAGCTGTTATGGCAGTACCTTGTGGAGACGAACGAGATTATGCTTTCGCGAATTTCTTTAAAAGAACTAACGGAATGCCAGAAATCAAAAATATTTTCAATCAAGATATTTCTCAAGAAGCTTTTGCCAGTAAAGATGGTTTTGAATTAGAAAACTCCGATTTCCTAAACGGTTTGGGTTATAAAGAAGCAACCAAAAAAATCATCGAAGAATTAGAAAAAATTAACCAAGGTAAAGGTAAAACCAATTACCGTTTGCGTGATGCGGTTTTTTCTCGCCAGAGATATTGGGGAGAACCTTTTCCGGTTTATTATGTAAATGGATTGCCAAAAATGATTGATGCCAAACATTTACCAATTATTTTGCCAGAAGTAGAAAAATACTTACCAACCGAAGACGGACAACCGCCATTGGGCAACGCTACCGATTGGGCTTGGGATGTTAAAAAGTTACGAGTTACGAGTTGCGAGTTGATAGATGACGTAACCGTTTTTCCTTTAGAATTAAACACAATGCCAGGTTGGGCGGGAAGTTCGTGGTATTGGATGCGTTATATGGATGCGCAAAACACTAACGAAATTGCAAGTAAAGACGCATTGAAATACTGGGAAAGTGTTGACTTATACATTGGCGGAAGCGAACACGCCACAGGGCATTTGTTGTACGCTCGTTTTTGGAACAAATTTTTAAAAGACAAAGGTTACGCACCAACCGAAGAACCATTCAAGAAGTTGATTAATCAAGGAATGATTTTAGGGATGAGTGCGATTGTTTATATCCTAAATCTTAAATTAATTTCAACCATAGAAAATGGCAAAACCCATTATAGATTAGTACAACCACTTCAATTATTAGTTAAAAAAGAATTTTATGATTTGAATGTAAACAGTAATTTTTCAATTGAAAGAATAAAAGAAGTTTTGATTGAAAGCAAAGAATATAAAGAATTATTGCAAGAAGGATTGGACGTATATTTTTCAGAAATAAACAAAAATGATTTTCGCCCAATGTATATTGATGTTTCTTTAGTTAATTCATCCGATCAAGTTGAAATAGACGATTTGATAAAATGGTTAGGATACAGAGCAGATGAAATAGATTTTAGTTTAATAAAAGATG
>Ga0105050_10010377_pt1 | contig 10205 bp, 2 predicted proteins | sample FRY01_FD_78088 | JGI IMG/M metagenome (GOLD analysis project Ga0105050, IMG submission 78088) | Freshwater microbial communities from Lake Fryxell liftoff mats and glacier meltwater in Antarctica - FRY-01 | ecosystem: Environmental > Aquatic > Freshwater > Ice > Glacier meltwater ... | reverse complement strand
GGCCATGTACTCATCCAGCCTGTCGTAATAAATATCGAATGAGGTAAGCCGAATGTCATTCATATCCATTCCATCTAAAAAATGATTGTGCTGAAAAGCAAGGTTGTTGTCGTAGAAGGTATCTGTATCCAGCTTCCCATCCTTCAATTGACTGTGATAAAGTGGGGCAAGTGCATCCGTTACAAACGAGCCCTTGTGGTCTTTGACCATCTTGGCAAGTTCCAAGTTTGACTTCTTGAGTCCGGCCTCATATTGTGTTCTCACCCTTTCTGCTTTAGTCTCATACTTCGGGTCGAAGAAAGCAATGGCATCATACTGAGTACCTAAATCCTTTAGGGCATCTTCGTTGCGTTTATACACCGCCTGGAGTTGGTTGTATAATTTATTCTCAGCTGAGCCTTCAATCTTTGTATTACCATAGAAAAGGTCCGTGGCACTAGACGAAACGTAAACGCTGACACGTTTTTCACAAAGAAAAAAGATTGGGACACCTCCTTTGAGTTGGAGACCATACAATGCAGGTAATACAGGGTGGGAATCTGTGAAACGAAACTCTCCTTGCGAATTTATTCTTACAGAATCTAAGGTCTCGGCCGTGCGCAATGGGCCCGACCGAACAAGATAAGCCCATTCACCATAATCAGTCTTAACGTAACCCTCCAGTTTACCGTCAATCCATGACGTTTGCGCGTTCAAAAGCAGGCTATTGACCAACACAAATACAACAACTATGAACCAAAAACAGGAATACTTCATCAAAAACGTCCAATAGTTACACGTGAAATCATTTCAGGAGCGCAATTTACGCGATAGGCTGGTCAATCGTAAGAATGAAATAGGATATTCCGCAGAGTACACGACAAAAAATCGCAATTACCTGACTACCAAAAATTAAGCGTTGATGAGATGTTCCAAGGCTTACCACAAAGACAACCCGCCCGAGAAGGACTGAGCCTCGAGTGTTCTGCTCGCAAGCAAATAATACCAGTCGTAGTCCGAAAGTCGAAACGGGATTCTACACGCGGAAGCTTTCGCGTAGCACCCATGCCCATGAACTTTAACCTAAGTTCGGTGGCGAGCCGCCAACACTTATGCTTCCACTGGCACATTTAGAGACACGCGCTTAATCAATCAAACTGGATCTTTTAACACTGCTTCTGGCAATGGAATATTTACGGCTCCTACAGGTGGTTTTTATTCGGTCTCAGTACGGATAGCTGATGTTACAGGCGCGAATGATAGGTTACTGATTGGTGCGGCTTTGAACGGTGCAAATCCAAGTGAAATCTACGATATCCAGACTAATCAAGGCTGTAGTAATTGTATCGATGATGCTTACAGCAGTATCATATACCTCAACAAAAATGACACACATCGTATACTAAAGCGTGATCTTGGGGTTACTATTGGCACAATGGTGATCAGTTATTACCTGATGCCATAAGGAAAGAAGTAGTTGCTTCCCGATAGCGCGCGTTTAGCTTTTCGTGTAACGCGTGCCTACACAGTATTCAAAATTCCTTTTACCAGAAAGCTTCAATGTTTTAAAAAACCTTGAAGGTCTTGGCTAGCTTTACTCCACAAAAAAATGCCAAGCCTATAATTAGGCTTGGCATTTTACTTGCGTAGTTTATACGCCTATTACTCCAATGGCATGGGCTGCATGGTTATGTTAATGCTCTGGTCTTCTCCCGGCACAAGCAAAATGGTTTCGTTTGTTTTAAGATAACCCGCTCCCGAAAAGGTAAGCTTGGCATCTTCTTCTTCGGAGATATCGTCTATACTAAGCGAAAAATTCCCTTGTGCATCTGTAGTGGTGCTGTAGTGCGCTATTGGAATGCCCGCATCTGGGAGCGGTGTGCCTGAGTTTGCTGCATCGCTAGCAAGCGACACCGCTACCGAAACATTAGCCAACGCACCCCCCAATGGGTTTACTACTGTGCCGCTTAGCGATCCAATTAAGGTATCCGAATCAGAACCGCCCGTACTTGGGTAGAGCTGATATTGCGCCAAGCGTTCGGCATCGCTGGCCCACACAACATCTGCACAGGTGCTAATAGTTTGCATGTGATGCCACACCACATTAAGCAGCGCCACACGGTCATGTACACTTACTTTTCGGCCCGATTTGGCAGCTTCTTGCAGTCGGTTTTTTAGTTTAATCTCGTCCGATAGCGTTTCCAGTTCATCAATTTCGGGCTGTGTATAGCCTTTATCAATTAGCGGGGTTTTGTATGCTGTATTATTTGCCTTGGCGTGCGCTAGTTCTAGTGCTTCTTGCAATTTTAAGGTGTTGTAATAAGCATCAGACCAGCGGTCTTGCCCAAACACGCGTTGGCGAGCAAGGTCTTTTGGCCAAGCCAATTTGGCATACGCACCCAAGGTTTGTAATCCGCCATGTCCTTGTTGCATGGCAGAACCTACATCGCCTGTTAGCACTTTTATATCTAAAATGGTGCTTTCGTCCTTCGGAAAGGCATCTGCCGCATCTACATCGCTCTGAAAAGCGGTAAGCCACACGCCATCTAACCACGGAAAACGAGCCGTGAAGTCGGCCAATTCGGGCGTGAGTGCATCTGCAAATACTTCTGCACGTTCTAGCATCTTATCGTCCGAAAAATTGTACACTCTTCTAATAGACTTTGGCATTATTTCTTGGTTTTAAAGTGAATGATTCATTCAAAACTAGCGCACCTGTACCGTAAATACCACCTCTTTTTATACTTCGTTTGTCTCAATTACGCCATATGGGAATTAGCTATACTTCCTGCTTCCGCGTAAATCCCTGCTAGGTAGGCGTAATTCCCTACTCGTTAGGCGTAATTCCCTTCTAGGTACGCTCTAGTCCTTGCTAGGTACGCGTAAATCCCAGCTAGATACGCTCCAGTCCTTGCTAGGTACGCGTAAATCCTTGCTAGGTACGCTCCAGTCTTTGCTCGTCCTGCGGCATTCCTTACTCGGTACGCGTAATCTCTAACGCGTCCCTTGTTGTTCCGCTATAGACTGGTAAAGCACCCATATTTGAACCTAGACACACCTCTACCACAGCAAAAGTTAGTATAACACTATTGGAAAAACGAAGAGAAGTAAATACCTTGTGACTAGAAACAGATGGCACAACTCGCTACTGGGTAATACCATCATAAAACTCCAACGTCATGGAAGCAAGAAAATCAGGTATAATAGACCAAGAAGAATTTGAAAGAACCGGCAGCCAACCACCAGGTAGAGGACACTGGGCACGCAGGTTAATGATGTCGCTACAGGTAGAACAAATCCTTAAAATTTACCGCATGGAGTGGGATTGGAAAAGCAAATCGCCCAACGTAATCGTCCGCGACATCAACAAAAAAGGAAAGATGCTTCTCGAATGTCGAGATGCTGCCGATTATTCTGGCTGGTTTATCAAAAGGCTGGAATAGGCCTTGGAACACGTCTTAGCGCGTAATGCACTCCCAAATTGCAAATGCCAACCGCATCCGTATCGATTAAATAAATCTGGAAAAGCTCCCGCTTGTTTTTCCTCTTTTTAAGCCTTGTTGTTTGTCGATCATCCCAGCAATGGCGCATTGTCCAAGGTTCAATAAATCGGACATTAAGACTTATCAACATCTTTTTAATATGCGCGTGTTCACAAAAAGCAGCATGTCAAACTACGTGTTTCTCGTGTTTCCCGATTCAAACTAGTATTTTTATGGACTATACTTTTTTAATAACCATTGCTTAACAGCTAAGGGCTTTTTGCCCTCTATTTTTGTCGTTCGCTTTTTTAGAACCTACAATGAAAAAACATTTACTCCTCTCGTTCTTTGCTTCTCTTCTTATTGTTTTTGGAAACCCGATGGTGGGGTTGGCGCAGTATTCCGGAACAGGGGTGTTCACCAAAATCACATCATTAGGAGATTTAACAGATGGCTATTATGTGATTACGGATGGTACAGATGCCTTTGCTATGAATAGAGCGCATACTGGGTCGCTGTTACCAAAGTTTGACGTCACTCCTGTCGCTGGTGTTTTGACCAATCCTTCGGTAGATGATGTTTGGTTAATTGAAACTAACGGTGGCGGTAGAACAGTTTACAACGAAGTTCTGGCTAGGTACGTTTCATACACTGGGTCATCAAATAATGTTCAGGTTGCGGCAACCGTTGCAGGAAATAACCAGCGCTGGTCTTTCACCTATGTATCTGGAGAGTTCAGAGCGAACAACGTGGCGGTAACAGCTAGAATGCTTCAATACAACTCAGGCGCTCCTCGTTTTGTATGCTATACAGGAAGTCAAATAGATCTTCAATTGTATAAGTTGGCTGCTACTGTTTCTTCGGATACAGAAGTCGAATTCACCACGGCCACCAGCACGGTTGCAGAAGATGGCACATCGGTACAAGTATGTGCAGAAATTACCAACCCAAACGCAAGCAGTTCAACAACGGTCACCTTAAATTTAACTGGCGGTACAGCCACGAATAACACGGATTATTTTAGCAATGCAGGTTTAAATGTTACGTTCCCAGCTACGCAGACTCTCACCTTTACTGGTGCTGCTCCGGGCAACCAATGCACCACAGTTTATGTTTATGACGATTCTGCTATTGAGGGAGATGAAACAATTACGTTTAGTTTGACAGCTGCTGCTGGAGGAACCAACGCAGGTCTTGGTGGTCAAACTACACACACACTTACCATTACTGATAACGACAATTGTTTTTCTGGAACTACCACGTTGCCTTATAATGGCATATCGGGAGATGCAGAATTTGATCATAACACCTCAAGCCCACCAACTTCTGGGCCGCAAGACATTTGTGGAAACAATTTTGTTCTAAGCTATACCTCTACACCTAGCACGGATGGTAGCGACAACTTTTTCGGAACGCTTTCACAGCCAGCCAATGGGTTATCAAGTACAGACTTTGGAGGAGAAGCAAGTTTCCAGACTTTCAAGGTTGATGTAAGCGGAGTAATTGGGGTTAATATTGAAGCCTTTGGACAAACTCAGGGCGGTGCGGTATTTAGTGGTGGAAGCGAGCAGTTTGAATGGTGGTACACTTTAGATGGAGGTGCACAGCAAGTTTTCTTCTCTACAACTTCAGACGGGTCGTTGGCGGATGTAGTAAACAACCTTGATGTTACAGGAATTAACGACTTGGTTGTAGGTTTCACGTTTAACGTGAATGGTGGCGGTGATGGCTTTCAGGAAATGGATGTAACTATAGAAGAGTATACTCCTCCAGTGCCAGAAGTAAACCTTTCAATCGGTCCAACTAGTGGGTCGGAAGACACTCCTGGAACAACCATTACATTAACCGCAACAGCGAGCGCAGCAGTTTCTGGCAATCAAACAATAACGATTGGTCTGACCGGTACAGGTGTAACCACAGGTGATTTCTCGTTCGCATCCGTTCCTACTATTACCATTTTAGGTGGTGCCACGGTAGGAACCGCCACTTTTACGGTTACAGACGATGGTGCAGATGAAGGATTAGAAACTGCCACATTCACCATTACTGCAACTGGACCTTCAACCGACATAGGCACAACAAACGCGGTTGATTTTGATATTACCGATAACGATGCACCAATAATTGTTGCCGCGCCTACATCGCTTACAGGCTTTAGTACGCCACAAGGCACAGAATCTGCTTCGCAAACTTTCACTCTAGTGGGAGATAACCTCAGCACAAACCTCAGCATTGCTGCTGTTACGGGCTACGAATACTCATTAGACGACATCACATTTACTTCCACGCTAATTGTTCCTGTTTCTAGCGGAAACGTAACAGGAGAACCACGTACTATTTATGTAAGACTTACGGGTGCAACCATCGGCACGCCATCAGGTAACGCAGTTGTTTCAGGTGGTGGTGCTACCTCCGTTAATGTAGCTTTGGATGGAACAGTAACTGCACCACCAGCTGCGCCTTGTACCGATTTGTTTATCTCCGAATATGTTGAAGGAAGCAGTAGCAACAAATACATCGAAATCTATAACCCTACGGCAAGTGCCATTAATCTTGGCACGGGTAACTATTCCCTCAGACTGTACTCCAATGGAGGCACAACCCCTTCTGATAATGCGCTTTCAGGAACGCTTGCGGCTTATAGCACGCTTGTGCTGAGTAATTCGAGTGCTTCTGAGTATGGTGGTGCAACCACAGACAATAGCTCAGTAAATTTCAATGGAGACGATGCCATTGCTCTAGCCAAGAATGGAACTAATATCGACATTTTCGGAAGAATAGGCCAATACCCTGGTTCGGAATGGTCGGAAGGTGGAAACGCCACCGCAGACCAAACGCTTGTAAGAAATGTAGATGTAGAAGTTGGAGTAGATGTTAATCCTACCGGCACATTCACCGCACTTGCAACCGAATGGACGGAATACAGCCAAGATGATGTAAGCGACCTTGGCCAGCATACATGCGATTGCTTTGTGGCGCTTCCTGTAGTAACCTTAACCAGTAATACAACAACCGGAACGGAAGCCGGAACAACCCAAATTATCCTTACAGCTACAGCAGATGTAGCTGTTACTGGCAGCCAGACCGTTGCGGTAGTGCTTAGCGGAACAGGATTGGCATCTACAGATTTTACGGGCGTAGATTTTACAACTACCGTAAACATCACCATCATTGGTGGTGCAACTGTTGGCACGGTTACGTTTAATGTAGCAGATGACTCTGATTTGGAAGGAAGCGAAACAGCCACATTCACTATCGAAAGTCCTTCTGCAGGCGTTGTGGTAGGAACACCAAATGCGGCAGATTTAACCATTGCAGATGACGATAACGTTACCTCTACCGAAAGCGCAATTATTGGACAAGGTGGTGAAGCAGCAAGCATTTCATCGTTAACAAACGGTACAATTACTAGCAACACCGAAGGAACCCAGGTGTGGCAGTTTAATCTTTATGATGGCGATGGTTCAAGCGATGATGCAGACAGCAAGCCAACTATTTACGAAGGGTTCACAATCCGTCAGTCAGGAGGAAATACGGTTCCCGTTTGGGATGATGCGATTGGTAATGTGAAATTTTTCCTTGGCGCAAGTGCCACAGCAATTTCGGGTTCTTTCTTGGTGAGTCCAAGCACAATCACCTTTACTCCAACCACGCCTATTACGGTTGCTGATGGAACTACGCCAGCAGTTATTTCTATGAGACTTACACTAGATGTAACCTTGCCTTCTGGCTCAGATGGTCAGCATTTCGGATTCAGTCTAGACGATAGTGATATTAACGTAGAAACGGATGTATTGCTTGCGTCTCAACTTGGTACGTTTACCGAAGTAAGCGATGCAGCACTTAACGGTATTGACATTACTGCCACACTGCAATTTATTGATGCGCCAATAGCTGTTTCTGTAGGAAGCAACTTTAGCGTAACCGTTAGCGCAGTAGATGCCAACGGCAACGTTGATACAAGCATAGGCAACTCCATTACACTTAGCCTTACAAGTGGTGCAGGAACACTTACGGGTGCGCCCGTTACCGCAAATCTAACAAGCGGCACACATACGTTTGCAGGCCTAAGTCACGATACAGAAGAAATCATTCAGATTACCGTGAACGACAACGCTAGCATGTTTGCAGACCTTACGGCAAACATCAACATAACGGACGAGCCAAATCAGTTATTTGATGATTTTAACAGGGCTGATAACAATACAGTTGGAGTTCCTAGCAGTGGAGGTTCTACTTCTTGGACAGAAGACGGTCTTTTCTCTAATGAAGCGCAAAGAATTGCAGTTGATGGCAACGAACTCTATTTGGGTGGATGTGTAGCCGGCTCTTCATCAGGTTCTTCTGGCAGCACTGGAATGGAGCAAATACGTTTTAATGGAGAGACATTGTATGAAACCACGTTTGATAATGCTGGAGGAATATTAGAATGGTTGTTTAACATGCGGCAGACCCGACCAGATCCATCTGGTTTTGGAGCAAGCACCTACGCTGCAGCTGTAGTATTGGGCTCTGATGAAAACGATTTTAAAAATGTGAATGCGGATGGGTACGCAGTTATTATTGGCAATGGTAGCAGCCCTGACCCAGTAAAACTTATTCGTTTTGCTGGTGGTTTAGGCACAAATGTTAATGTTACTGATGTAGCGGTTTCAAGTGAGACAGATGCAGACGCTTACTACAGCGTTAAAGTAACCTATGACCCTTGTACAGGAGAATGGAATTTGTTTGTACGAGACGATGGTACGAGTGCGTTTTCAGCTCCAAACGTAGGTGGTTTAGGTTCTGCAATCACTGCCACAGACCAAACACATACTGGCCTTGACCTGAAATATTTTGGCGTAGGATGGCAGCACAGCAGTTCATGTGGAGAATACTTACGTATTGATAACCTAAACATTCCGAATGCTACCACGGCTTCTACAACCGCCAAAGTTTGGAACGGTTCTGTCAATGCAGATTGGAACGAAGTGAACAACTGGGGCCCGTGCCCAGGAGCGCCTACAAATACGAATGAAGTGATTATTCCAAATGTTGCTACTCAGCCAATTGTAAGTGCAGCAACACCTGCAGCAACCTGCGAAAATCTTACGTTAAATACTGGGGCAACCATTACAATCAATGCCAACCGTTTCTTGAACGTATGGGGTAATGTGGTTAACAACGGGTCAGCAGCCTTTGGCGATGGTACCTTTGTAATGGAAGGTTCTGGTTCTCTCAGTCTTACGGGAAACGTAGATGTGGCAAACTACCATGTAAGTACCACCGTTACGTTAAACGGAAGAGTAACAGTAAGTGATATCGCACGATCTGAAGCGGGAGGAGCATTAGCAGCAAACGGAAACCTGGTATTGGAAAATGGAGCACAACTCCTTCATGGAGCAGGAACAACATCCGGAGAGGGTTCTGTTACCGGAAATATCGTTGTTAGGCGTCAGGGCAATGGTTCAGGCGCATTTAACGCGTGGAGCACACCAGTTGTAGGTGGCGGACTCCCAGGAAGCAACGGTTACTCGTATACTTCATTGCTTGGTACAAACAGCGGAACAGATGACAACAACCCTGACCCAGATCCGGGTTGGGTAGCGCACTCAGGTGCAATGAGTGCAGGGAACGGTTATTTCTCTGTAAATGGTGGTTCCGCAGCATTTACGGGAGTTGCTAATAATGGAAACTATTCGCCAAGCGTTACAAGCAGCTCTGAGCCGCTGATATCAACAGACGCGCCAAGCTTCTTCAACCTTATTGGTAACCCATATCCATCGGCTATAGATGCTGACCAGTTCATATCAGATAACAGTGCTCGTATTGATGGTGCACTTTATTTCTGGTCAGACGAGAATGCAGGTTCAGCAGCGTTTTCATCAGATGATTATGCAACGTACTCTATCGGTGGTTCAGTAGTCCCGTTATCTGGTGGAGGAAGCGGTGGAAATCCCAACGGCAGCATTCCATCATGTCAGGGATTCTTTGTCAACTGTGAAGTATCAGGTACTATTGTATTCAATAACAGTCAGCGTGGAGGAAGCAACAATCAATTCTTTAGAATGGCTGCACCAGATGCGCAACGCTTATGGCTCAGTATCAATAACGATGAACTAGAACTCTTCAACCAAACATTGGTTGCATTTGATGAGTTTGCTACCGACCAAAAAGATTGGGGTGTAGATGCCTACAAATTCCGTGGCAACCCAGCCATCTCCATTGGGGCACAGCAGGATAACGAAACGTATGTTATTGCTACGTATGCAGATATTCCGCAATCCGGAAAGGTTATTCCACTAATGACTTATGTGGAGACTGCCGCTATCTACACCTTTGTGGCAGATAGTATGGAAGGGTTTGACAACCACAACGTTTTCTTAGAGGATTTGAGCAATAATTCTCTTTACCCAATGCAGCAAGGAGATTCTTACAGCTTTGCTATGACAAGTGCGGATGAGTTTAACCGATTCCAATTATGGTTTAGTCCTCTTACCATTACAGGTGTGGATGAGGCTAGCAACGACCTCCGCATCTATGCCACCAACGATATGGTTGTGGTAGAAAACACATCAGGCGAAAGCGTAAAGGGCATCGTTCAGATTACGGATATGGCTGGTCGCATGGTACTGAGTAACGACCTGACCATTAGCAACGGAATAGGACGCTTGCAAACTACAGATTTTGCTAACTGCATTTATGTAGTTAGTTTTGTATCATTGAATGGGAATCAAAGCATTGCTCAAAAAGTGACCCTCGGTC
>Ga0105050_10010370_pt1 | contig 10212 bp, 8 predicted proteins | sample FRY01_FD_78088 | JGI IMG/M metagenome (GOLD analysis project Ga0105050, IMG submission 78088) | Freshwater microbial communities from Lake Fryxell liftoff mats and glacier meltwater in Antarctica - FRY-01 | ecosystem: Environmental > Aquatic > Freshwater > Ice > Glacier meltwater ... | reverse complement strand
TCTGAAACTCTTCATCGCCCATCCCTCGCAAACCTCGCGCGAGCAGCTCGACCTCGCGGTCAAACATCCCACCGAAGCCTTGCACGGCTGCGACGCGATGCTCACCACCTACCAGTTCCTCCAACGCACCGAATCCTGGCAGTTGCATCCCTGGAGCGTCGTCATCCTCGATGAAGCGCAGGCCATCAAGAATCCCGGCAGCGCCAGCACTAAGGCCGTAAAGCGCTTGCAGGCCACCACACGCATCGCCTTGACCGGCACACCCGTCGAAAACCGTCCCGGCGATCTCTGGAGCCTCTTCGACTTTCTCAATCCCGGCCTGCTCGGCGGTTCCTCTGCCTTTTCGGATGCCATCAAGCGCTGTGCGAAAAGCAGCGAAGGTTTCGCGCCTCTTCGCCGTCTCGTGAAGCCCTACATGCTGCGCCGGATGAAGACGGACAAGTCCATCATCACCGATCTGCCCGACAAAATCGAAACGAAGGCATGGTGCGGCCTCACCAAACGCCAGGCCACGATTTACGCCAAGCTTGTCGATCAACTCGCCAAAATGCTCGCTGACAAAGACATGGAGCCGATCCGGCGTCAGGGCCTCGTGCTTGGCTTCCTGATGAAGTTCAAACAGATCTGCAATCATCCAAGCCATTGGAATGGCGACGGCGCTTGGAACCCCGAAGACAGCGGCAAATTCACCCGCCTCGCCGAAATTTGCAGCGAGCTCGCCGAGCGCCGCGAACGCGCGCTCATCTTCACGCAGTTCGCCGAGACCTGCGATCCGCTCGCCCGCTTCCTTGCCACCGTTTTTGGTCGCGAAGGACTCATCCTGCACGGTGGCACCGCCGTGAAAAAGCGCCCGCAGCTCGTCGAATCCTTCCAGCAGCCCGGCGGCCCGCCCTTCATGGTCATCAGCGTCAAAGCCGGCGGCACCGGCCTCAATTTGACCGCCGCCAGCCACGTCATCCACTTCGACCGCTGGTGGAACCCCGCCGTCGAAAACCAAGCCACCGACCGCGCCTTCCGCATCGGTCAGAAGCAGAACGTCATGGTTCATAAATTCGTCTGCCAGGGCACCATCGAAGAACGCATCGACGCCCTCATCGAAGAAAAAATGTCTCTCGCCCAAGACCTCATCGGCGAAGGCAGCGCCGAAAAACTCCTCACTGACATGGGCGCGGACGAACTGCTGAGCTTCGTGAAGCTGGATGTGAATGCGGTAACGGAGTGATCAGGAGCGCGGACCGCCGAGTCCGCAGCAGGTTCTCAGACCGGAGATAGCGCAGATACGGTCAAAGCGTGATAAACAGAAAACCGCTTGGGGTCGCTCAATCCGCAGTTGCTTTGCAGAGTGCTGCGGACTCGGCGATCCGCGCTCCGAGTTTCACTTCCCTTTCACCCCCAGTCTCGCGAGATTCGTGGGCTGAAAGTTCTCGCTGCTGGCATCCAATTCGTGAGTACCCTGGTTCATCTGGCTCAAAGACAAAAAGTGTGACCGTCCCTCGGAAGTCACCAGATACAGCGTCCACATGCTGGGCGAAATCAGCATCAGCTTGGGGCTGGTCACGGTGTAAGTCTCCCCGTTGGCCGTCGCGATCTCAAAAGGACAGAATGATGCTCACGAGATAAAGCTGGGGGCACGCTCACTTCAACTCCATCACCAAACGAAACCCATAGTCGTAGATGCGAAGTGTAGGGGGGACATGTTCGCGATAGGAGGAACTCAGGCGGGTGGAAAGATCGCTGCGGAACGAAGCACCGCGCATCACCCGATCTTTTTGTGCTGCATTCCACCAATCAGCTACCCACTCACAAACATTGCCGCCCATGTCGTAAAGGCCCAGTTTGTTCGGCTTGAAGCTCATCACCGGGGCCGTGGTCGGAAAGCCGTCGTTGTATCCTTCGATGTACTTCTGCGAGGGAAACTTCTCTTTCCAGGCCATGTCGGTATAATTACCGGCTTTGTCCCTGGTTTTCGGCGGGTAATCACCGCCCCATGGAAACCCAGCTGTTTGTTTGCCACTCAGGAACTCAGGAGTGATGCCTTCCGGGCGTTTCTCGTCCCTTCCAATGCCCACTGCCCAACTCCATTCTTCGTCCGTCGGCAGCCGGTAGGATCTGCCTTCTTTCTTGCTGAGCCACGCGCAGAACGCTTGCGCTTCTCCCCAACTCACACCAACAACGGGATGATCATCTTTGTCCCCGCAAGGGATGCCGTCTTTCTGCTGGTTCATCCAAGCTCCGTCCACGCCCGGCACAGCGGCGGTATATACCGCGTAGTCCTGCCGCCTCGTCTCGTGAATGCAGAACATCACTTCGATGCCTTTCACGGGGAGAAATTTCATGCCCAGCGTGTTGGTGAAGCCGTCTTTGATGCCGGTTACAGCAGGGATGATGGGAGCAGGTGGCTTCTTCGCCGTGCCTCCTGCAACAGTGAGTTGATCAGGGCTGGAGTCACGACTGCTCAGCGACTCGCGATACTCCCTCACCAGCTTTGCATCCGGCACTCGGTCTCCTTTGATGAAATCCGTTTCCATCTGTTTCAAGCGCACTTCCAAAGGGCTGGTGAGGGTTTTGAGACTCGCGCTTCGTTGCGCTTCGATCCTCACATGTGCCGCACGGTAAATGGCACGGAGATTCTTTACTGCGACAGGCGTTTTTTCGTCATCGCTGTCAGCAGCGGCTTTTTTTCCGTAAAGAGCTTCTTTTTCGCTTCAAGTGCCATGATGCCATCCAAGTTTGCGGCAGCTTTTTCCGCAGCAATGGCCTTATCGATGCCGCCGAAGTAACTGGTGTTTAGTTGAGTGAGGGCAGCCTCAAACGGTGTTGTGACACGCTCAGCCTGAAGCTTGAGGAACTGCTCATTGAGCGTGGCGAGTTCGGGCGGTAACGCCGTCTGCTGGGCCGACACGGACCTGGGTACGAACAGGAGGCATGAGGCGAGAGCAACCACTGCCGCAGTGCAGGCTAGAGGTCTGTTGGCGGCTTGGCGGCTTGGCGGTAAGATAGAAGACATAACGTGTAGTTTAACGTGGTTAAACTGAGAGTTTTACGAAATGCGACCACAGAATGCAATCATCAATCTGAGCGTGGCGGCAGCCTGTGATGTGTCTGTCAAAGTAGCAAACGCTTGGTCCTATTTCATAAGCACCCCCACCTCGCTAAACTCGTCGCTCATCATCGGCGAAGGCAGCGCGGAAAAACTCCTCACCGACATGGGCGCGGAGGAACTGTTGAGTTTCGTGAAGCTCGACGTGAATGCGGCGGTCGGGTGATGGCTCAGGGAAGCTCCCCGGCGCGTTGAAGCGTCGCGTGAACCTGGGCGGGCGAGACACGAAACCGGCCTTCGACGATGAACCGACGCAGCAGCGGCGCCACCTCGTCGATCAGTGAGAAGGTGGTCAAGTGCGGCTAGATCAGCATCGAGATCGGCAGGTAGGCAGCCATTGGAAATGCCACGAGAATGCAACTCCGCCTCAAACGCATCCGGCCCCATCCCTGCCAGACGCGCCGCCAGACCTTTCGCAACGCCGCGAGAAGAATACAGCGCACAGGCGAGTTCCAGCCGAAGCTGATCTTCTGGAAACCTCGCGAGGCCGGGTTCATCAGGCAGGGTCAGTGCATGGGAGGATGTTATCCCACCGACGGCAACGGCCAACAGGAAATTCCGGTCCACAGGCTGCACTACTTTTGCGCCTCCAGCCAACCCTCAAGCACGCGCAGCCGCCAGCCGCAGGTGGGGCTGTGGATGAACGCATCAAGCTTGTCCCAAGCTCCGGGTGTCGATTTGATGGCCGAGACGATGCCCGTGCGCTGAATGGGTTCGAGCAGTTGCATGAACAACTCGCCGAGGTTGTTGCTGGCGTCGAGATGCAGGTCGCGCTTGGAGGGGTTGTTGAGCACCTCGACGAAGCCTTCAAGGGCCGGACGCCACTCGTGTGCCTCGCTGTCGGCAATGGCACGGACAAGTCGCAAATCCCACGCATACCGGCCGTGCGGAAAATCACGGGCATAGTTGCCGAGTGCTTGTACCACGGCCTGTTGATCAAATGCAATGCCGCGTTCGATTTTGAATCCCGCATAAGCGGTGGAGGCCTCCGCGACGGCGTCAATCCAGTTCATACCCGCGTGGCAGCGCGACTGGCGGAGCGTGTTGATCGCCAGTCGGGCCAACGCGGCTTCGCGTTTCGGACTGGTGGGAAACTCCTTCAGAAAAACAGTCATCCGAATGACCTGCGCCCGCGCCACCCGCTGGCGCACGCTGCGTTCAGGCTGTTTCACGGCCAGTTCCTTCTCCAATTCGTTCATCGGAGTTGAGGATGGCGTGATCACGCCGTTCCAGAAGCTCACGAAATCGCGGATCGGCGAGAAATAGGGATTCTCCAGGTCCATCGGCTTGCCTTTCATTCGGGCATCGAAGTAAGCCGCCAGCGCCGTGTCACTGACATCCGAAACGACGAGCAGGGCGTCGAGATCATCCAGATGATTGAGCAGGGGCGTCGCTTTGACACCTGGAGCGTCACGCAAGACAGCCGCACGGATTTCTGTGAGCGCGCGCCGCAGCGCCACGCGGTCATCGGTATCCTCGAAAGCATGCCGCAGTTGATCCGTGAGCTTTTTGAGAGCCTCGCGGCTCCTCCAATCGTCCTCCCAGTAGTTTGTCGATGTGTCGCCCTTGCCGAGCCGTGCCGCCAAGTCCACTTCGACACGAAACATCGCGTAGCCGCCAGGTCGCCATTCGCCCAGCGTGCTTTCAGGTCGGAAAGTCCACCAAACCGCGCTCTTCGCGGCCTCGCTTCCTGGATGATCGGCCAGGAGTCGATCGTGCAGCTTTTTCGACCATGCCGCGTCATCCCGCTCAACCGCCCGATCCATGAAATACGGCGAGAATTCCGCGCGGGTTCGAAGTGCCGTGTGAAGTGCTTGTAGCGCCTCCAGCGCGGAGTCGCTACCCTGCGGCGACAAATTGAGAGCTTCCTCGTAGCAGCGAATCGCATGCGTCATCTCCTGCCGCTGATCAAGCATGGTCGCCGCAGTGTTATCTTCGACATGAGTCACCTGCGCATGCTGCCGAAGCTGATGTGATGGAGGGGGCAGTTGGGCCGTGGAGGACGGATTTCCAACGTAAACGTGCCCTCCGTCCAGCAAGCGCCACAAATACCGCTCCCATTCGTTGCCCTGCTTCAGCAAAGCTGCCGCTTTGTTCGCTGCATCCACCGCGCCCTGAACTTCCTGCGTGCGTTGCTGGAGCGCGTTGACGTTTTCGCGCCAATTTTGCGCCAGTTTCTCAGCCGAGTCTTCCCAGTCGTGATGCGCCGGCACCCAGTGCTCGAAGTCGGCGTCCTCAGCATGTCTGAGCGACTCTTCAAATCGTCCCTCGCTAAGATGACGAACGCGCAGGGTTCCGTGCAGCATTGCCAGGAATTCATCAGGCAGATCCTTGCTTCGGAGTAGCGACTCGAGCTGAGCAATCGGCCCAAAGGTCAGAATCGCCGACAGTCGTTGTTCCGATTCTCCCGGAAGATGCAAAGCAGGCCGAAGTTCCGAATTCAGGTGATAGCGTGCCTCGTCTTTGCCTTCCAGCATGTCCCAGAGGAGCGGCAGCGCGATGTCTGCGCGATTCAGCTCCAACCACGCATCCGCACGACGCAGCAGCACACCGCGACACAGCGGCGAGTCGGGGCACTGCTGCTCAAGATAGTCCAAGGCGCGGATGCCTGCGGCAAATTGCCCTACCTTCAGCTTTGCCACGGCCCGCGCTAGCAGCGCATCATCGCGTCCTGGTCCCGGCCGTGCCGCATCCACCAGGTGAAGACCCAGCGCAGGCTGCCCACGCATGATCGCCGACCACGCATGCAGCACCTCCCGAATAACGGCCCGTTCACCTTGATAGGCGGTCGTGTTTTCCGCCAAAGCCCGATCCAACCGCGACCACGCACGCAGAGAAGCCGTGCGAACAGCCGTAAGCGTTGGTGCCAGCGACTCCAGTACCCGATGATCGCCACCCGACCGCCGAAACATGAGTGCGCCGAGGTCCGTCTCGCTTTCCGCATCCAGCATGAAGTAGCCGAGCCGCAGAGCCACCACCGGCTCGGCGGCGATCTTGTCCCACGGCAGCATCTCGAGCTCCGGCTTCTCAGCGAGATCGTTCAAGAGCCATTCAATCTGCTGAAATGCACGTCGTCGAATCTCAGGATGATCGCGTTGCGCCGCCTGTGACAGGAAACCATCCAGAGCCTCGCCGAAATACTCCCTGAGTCGTGCGATCCCGGCTTTCCAGCCGATCACGTCCAATCCGAAGCGACCGTTCGGATAGCGCGTTTGATAGGCTTCGAAGGCCCGCCATGTTTCCGCCAGAAGATCTCTTGCCTTGGCGTTGTCCTGCCAGGCGTACCATCGCGACTGTTTCCATTCGTCTATTTTTACCAACGCCAGCATCAGCGTCGCCACTTCCGTTCGTGGGTGGTTGGGAAACGCGTCGCAGACCTGCTGGAAGAGCTCGGTGGCCTGCTGATGTCGCCGGTGGCGAAATTCGATCGCTCCAGCCTGGATCAGCCAGTTCGGGCGCAGGAAGTCGGCGGCGGCATCAGCCCTGGTCCGAACCTCAGCCACGGCTGCGTCGCGCTCGGCCTGCCACGCCAGCGTGCGCTCGCCTGCCTTCTCTTTCGGTTCATCCCATCGCCCGCGCTCCATCTCATCAAAGAAACCGTCGTCGGCATGGCTGTGATCGACCCGCCAATGCAGGAATTCGGCGACTTCCTGAGTGCGTGCTGCCTCGCCCTGGCTGAGGAGATCCAGCATGTCATTGAGGACATTGGCAAAGCGCTTCCGGTAGTCGCCCCGGCGGTTTTCGTCGAGCAGGGCCGTCACCCGCAGCTTGAGGTCAGCGGCCGACTGCATCGTCCAGTCGTTGGCGAGTTCAGCCACCGCCCCGAACAGATTCGCCTCACTCATTCCTTCGTCTTTCGCAGGCTCCCACTCGGCCACAATGGTTTGCAATGTCTTGCCTGGAAATCGTTCAGGATACTCGCTGAGCGCTCCCGGATGGGCCTCCAACGGCGAGGCGGACGCCACGATGAGCAGGGAGAGGGTGAATCGCAAAGGCAGCGGCATGCTCGGAATCTATCACAACTCAAACGTCGGCAAGATGGGAGAATGGATTTCTGTGGTCTGACGCTGGTCGTTCTCGACGTGAACACCGCCGTCGTGTAAAATCCGCTCATGTGGTGGTCCTACGAAGACGTGCGTGAACAGAAAGAGCGGCTGCAACGCGAGATCGCGAAGCGGAAGAAGCGTGGCGAGAAATTTGAGGTGCTGCCGGCGCCGGCGGGGCAGAAGAAGCTCTGCACGACGTTCTGGGGGCAGGCCTGGTGCAAGAACCTGGAGTCGTATCAGCAGTATGAATCCCGTCTGCCGCGCGGACGCAGTTACCTGCGCCAGGGGAAGGTGTGCAATCTGAAAATTGATGCGGGGCAGCTCAGCGCCGTCGTCGCCGGATCGGAACTCTACGAGACGAGCATCCTCATCCAGCCGCTGCCGAAGAAGCAGTGGCAGAAGATCGTGAAATCAGGCGCGGGGCAGGTTGGCTCCATGCTCGACCTGCTGGCCGGAAAACTCGGTGATGGCTTGATGGCGGTGCTCACGGACAAAGACGACGGGCTGTTCCCAAAACCGAAGGAAATCCACTTCGACTGCTCCTGTCCCGATCACGCCGACATGTGCAAACACGTCTCCGCCGTGCTCTACGGCGTCGGCGTGATGCTGGATACGAAACCGGAGCTGCTCTTCACGCTGCGTGGCGTCGATCAGGCCGAACTGCTGTCGAACGCCAGCAGCGCAGCGATCACCGATCTGTCTGCCAGCACGGGCGATCTCGCCGGAGCCGACCTCTCGGCGATTTTTGGCATTGATCTAAGTGCGGAGGTGAGTTTGCCGGACGTGGAGGCACCCAAAGCCAAAAAAAAGAAGGCACCTGCTAAAAAGGCAGCCAAAAAACCACAGAAGAAGCGGTGAAAGCTCGTGGAGCGCGGACCTCCGAGTCCGCAGCGCGTTGTTTGCGAGAAGCGTGTACTTTTCGCGATTGGATGCCGCAAACACGGTGATGTCCGCTTGGAAGATGCAGGCGGAGCGTTGTGTGACGGCGGAGTGCTGCGGACTCGGAGGTCCGCGCTCCTCTCAAGGCTGCACCCACAGCCTTGCGAGATCGGCTGACCGAAACTTCGCGCTGCTGCCATCCAGATCAAGTGTGACCTGCGTTTGGCGGCCATTTTTGCCGAGAGCCGTCACTTTGCCGATGATGGGAGCGGCCGTTGGCTTGCGCTCCACTCCAGCGGGAGCGACGCGGATGTTGCCGCCTTGTTTGAGGCGCTTGATCTGCTCTTCGCCTTCGTTGAAGAGCGTCAGAATGAGTTTGTTGCCGCCGGATTCATCGACGTAACCGGGCGCGCCTTCTTCGAGGATGCGTTTGGCATGCACAGCCTTCTGTTTCGCCTGGAATTTGAGCAGGCTTTCGTCATCCAGGAATACCTCCCAGGCCATGCGGGTCTTTCCTTGGCCGATGCCGTGGGTTTTGGTGCGAAGTTTGTCGCCGTCTTTGATGTCGGCAAATGTTGCGTGACCTCCGGCTTTCCAAAAGCGTGTGTCCTTGTCTGTCTCAATGACAACGCCTTTCTCGCGCACGAAGCTCTTGTCGAAGTTCGCCCAGGTGCAGGTGAGCTTGCCGGTGGCGATCTGGTCCACGTAGAAGTATTCTTTGTGGCCGTTCATCATGTTCATCTCGTCCTGGATGTAAGTGAGCTGCACCCACTCGCCTTGTTCATTTTCATGCAGGCGGAAGATGGCGCGTTCACCGACTCGGAAGTCCTGCAAATCGCCGAGCGTGGCGTGATGCAGTAGTTCGGCATAAGGCATGACGGTGAAGCTGACGACTTCATCGCTGCTCTCGCGGCGAAATTTCCCGGTGCGTGTGGCAAGATCGAGGCTGATCAGTTCGCCCCACGACCGCTGCATCTTGTCGAGCGGGATGATGACCTTGCCCGGCGTGATTTTGAGCACGGGTTTGGCCGACGGAGCGTCAGCGGCGAGGCAGGCGGTGGAGAAGGCGATGAGAGTCGTAAAAAGTAGTTTCATGATGATAAGCGGAGGTTATTCCCGACCGAAAAACTCCTCTTCTCTTGGGAGGGCATTTACTTTCCAGGTGGGCGGATAGAAGCGGACGATGCCTTTGGGCCGATAACCTTCGAGCATCAGGTCCATTTTGAGTTTGAGCTGCACGCCGCTGCCGCCGGGTTCGACGGGGATTTTTTTCACTTCGAGGACGCCGCCGGTTTTGCGATCGTTCACCGGGTCGTAGGTCATGAGCGATTCACGCGCGACGGCGAGGCCGCCTCTCGCTTCGACCGGAGGAAGACTGCCGTCCTTCGGGGGCGGGGCGTTCGGGTCTTTGATGGTGAGTTCGTCGAAGAGCTTTGCATCCACGCCGCCAAAGAAGACAACGGAGACGTGTTGAGGCTCATCCTCGACGGCGGTGACCCAGCCAGCGAGGCCACGCTCGCGGATGTGATTGCGATGACGCTCAAGCTGCTGCGCGGTGACGAGCGTGCGGGCGGTTTCATCCATCCAAACATCGGTGATGCGGCCATGGCCGTAAAGCGTGACCCAGGTGAGGTTGAAGAGCACCGTCTGGCCGGGTTTGAGGGCTTTGAGATCGGTGAAGCCTTTGCCTTCAAGGACACGAGTGCTGCTCAGCAGGTCGAATATCTTCGCCGTCTCGCCCGGCAGCGAGGCAGTGAGCTTCATCGCACTGAGATCGACGCTTTCGATTTTCCAGAGCTTCTTTTGCCGTGCGTGGAAGGTGAAATCGTCCTCGATGCGAAAACAGCGGCGGAAGTCGAATTCTGGAGTCTTGCGCTTGTAGGGCGTGTCGGGCAGCGGGCTATTGTCGTTCGGATCAGCCAAGTAAAACAAGCCATGCAAGTGCGTGCCGAGCGGGATGTCCTGCAATGCGGCGGGCGCGCCCTGATACCAAATGGAGCCATACGGCAGCATCGTCGCCGAAAGCGGCAGATCCCACACGCCGCGATCCTGGCTGTCATTCCGATCCACGCGAATCTGGAAGCGACGCTCCAGATGATCCACCGACGTCAACTCGCCCGAAACCGCGTGCGCACTGCCTTCCGGCGGAAACTGGCCTTCAATGAGCTGAAACCAGTCCGGCTTGTC
>Ga0105050_10010365_pt1 | contig 10216 bp, 11 predicted proteins | sample FRY01_FD_78088 | JGI IMG/M metagenome (GOLD analysis project Ga0105050, IMG submission 78088) | Freshwater microbial communities from Lake Fryxell liftoff mats and glacier meltwater in Antarctica - FRY-01 | ecosystem: Environmental > Aquatic > Freshwater > Ice > Glacier meltwater ... | reverse complement strand
TCGTGGTGTGCCTTGAGCACGCCCTGATGCCGCTGATTAAAACCATCCTGGATGTGAGTAACTCCAATGACCCCTCGTGACATCGCCAAGCATTACCTCAAGTTCTGGGCTGGGCGCGGGGTGTTATCCGACAATGCTCCCGCCGAGCTACGTAAGTGGGTGTACTCGGTATCCGATAACCTAGGACACACTGCCGCACACGATGCGATGTCCTCACTGGCTGGTAATACCTCCCAAGGAGTACCACCCATCCTCTCTGATCTGTCGCGCTGGTACGCGGACCACCCCCACTTCCTCCCCGACATTGACGCGGTACTCGCCTCCAAGAAGCCGCCCAAGACTTACGGCGAGTTACTTGAGCGTGCCTACTCCACAACTGTGTCCACGATCAACGGCATTGTGCGGGAATTCCTAAAGAACGCTGTTAGCTAACCTATTAGTAAGTGAGGTTTACCATGAGTGACCCCAAGCGCATCTTCGACAACATTGCGGTCCTCCTCTCCGAGGGTCAGTTTCCCGGCAAGTTCGCTGCCGTTGTTCAGGAAGCACTCGAATTCTCCAGGGCAATGAGCACCAAAATTGAGAGGGACATCAATGGCCAAGCAGGAAGTTCTGCCGGAAATGGCAGTGGGACTGAGACGGACACCGCTGGGGTGGTCAGTGGTGAAGTCATTCCTACATAACGGGCGCGTGATCCGCGAGGAAGTCTCTGAACCAGAGATGAAGGCATTCGCTCTGGAGAAGCTGCGCCAAGATATGTCCGAGTTTTGGGAGATGGAAGGATGAAGTACCTAGCTAAAGTACAACAAGCCGCCCAGTTCCTTCGCCTCACCGACGAGCAAGGCAACCTGTCTATTACCAACCTCGCGCTGATGGCTGTGTTGGGCAAACTAATGTTCGCCCCCCAGCTTGCTACCGCTGATCTACTCGCCTTCGTTGCTAGCATGGTGGGCTACAACGTGAAGCGGTTTGTAGTTAACCCCACGGCTGCTATCACCGAGGATACCGCTGAGCTTAGGAAGGCTGTCGAGTCTCTACAAACTAAGATTGTTGGACTCCAAATGGGACAACAGGCCCGCAAATGAAAGTACCTGAACAGATCCAGTCGATCCTGGAACGAGAACTTAACAAGCTGAGCTTGCTCTCCGCGATCACCACCGATCCACTTAGCGATAAGGTCGTTAAGTCACTGGATACGCTCATCCGCTGCTACAAGTCCTTTGTCTCCCCCCAAGAAAACCCCGCCTCCCCACCTGCTGATCCCGCTGCACTGTCTACTGAGGCCCTGCTACAGGGCGATTTAAGTGACGACACCGAATAAGTTCACCAAAGAGCAACGACTGGCCGAGTTGTGGCGACGGGGGATAGTGTCCCCGTTCCTACTTCACGACGTTCAGAAGCGAATGCACGCTGACTTCGCCTCATCTCTCGCCAAGAAGTATGTAGTCAACAGCGCCCGCCGCCTAGGCAAGAGCTACTGGTTGTGTGTACTCGCGCAAGAGTGGGCACGCCAGCACCCCGAGTCACAGATCAAGTTCGCCAGCGAGACACAACGCTCGGTGAAGAAGATTATTTTGCCGTTGATGCGGACCATTATGGAGACCTGCCCAAAACACCTCCGCCCCAACTTCAAATCCCACGATGGTGTGTACGAATTCTCCAATGGCAGTGAGATCCATATAGCCGGAGCGGCGATGGACCAGGCTGACTCCCTACGCGGCACCGCTTGTGACCTAGCGATCGTGGACGAAGCTGGGTTTATCGAGAATCTCGAGTACCTAGTTGACTCCGTTCTACTGCCGCAGACACTTACCCGCCCCAATGCTCGCATTGTTCTAGCCTCCACCCCGTCGCGCACACCAGATCACCCGTTTATCTCCAAGTATATGGCGCAGGCGATGGAGGCAGGTGCCTACAGCCGCTATACCATCTACGACAACCCCCTTCTTACCCTCGATACCATCGAGGAATTCAAGAAGGAAGCGGGCGGGGAGCTAACCACCACCTGGCGGCGCGAGTATCTCGCTGAAATCGTCACCGAGACCGCGAATGCCCTGTTCCCCGAGGCTAGTGACTCGGACCTGATGCGCGAATCGGTCCAGATTGTAGAGCGCCCAGGGTTCTTTATCCCAATGACCTCGGTTGACCTAGGCTACACGGACTTTACCGGGATCTTGTTTGGGTATTACCACTTCGGCCTAGCGCGAATCGTGATTGAGGACGAGATCCTGGTGAATAAACACACCAGTGCCGAGATCGTATCTCTGATCCTGGCTAAAGAGAAGGAATTGTGGGGCGACAACGCGCCAAGACAGCGAATTGTTGACGGTCCCTCTCTCGCCATCGCCGATATGAATCATACCCATCGGTTCATGTGTAGGGTTCCCGAGAAAAGTGATTTGGCCGCTAACGTAAACCGAGTTCGGATGGACTTGGCGGAGAGACGCCTACTAATCAACCCCCGCTGCGTCAGGCTTATCGCCCAACTCACGTTTGCCACCTGGGATACGTCGCGAACCAAGTTTTCGCGTAACAGTTCAGGGGGCCACTGGGATTTAGCGGCCAGCCTTATCTATTTTCTCAGGCACGTAGATCGTATCACGAACCCAACTCCGGCGGGATATGGGTTCGATCCATTCAGTCAGTGGGGCTTTCCTAGGGAACACAAAAATACCGCCACAGAGGCACTTCGCCAGATGTTTCCGTTCGCACGGAGAACTAAATGAAAACTGGTTGTATATACGCGCTCCTTGCCCAGACTTAATAAGCTTTTTGAACCATTACGGCCACTAAGTCACTTCCGCTTTAAATCCTCGAAATAGCCCACCAAACGAGGCACACCTCAATGCACGACACTTACTTTGCAATGCTCCCCAAGGAGGAGATCACCTCCTCGCTTTTTGAAAAAGTCTCCAATTTCTACGATGAGGTGGACCGGAATGGCCGCCTGGCCCTTTGGAGAAAGAGTCACCGCTTCTACTTCAGCTTAGATGAACAGGGGAGGCACGAAGCTAGCGATATAAATCGTGGTGGAGAACAAGGTGAGCTTAGTCTCCTAAAGGCCAACCACTACCGCAACCTTCTCCAGCATCTCCACGTTCTGGTTACACAGAACCGCCCCGCCTTTGAGTGTCGTGCCACTAACACGGACCTCAAGTCCCAGATTCAGACCATCCTCGGTAAGAATATCCTCGAGTACTACCTCCGCGACCAACGCCTAGACCTGCACTACAGGAAGGTGGCCGAGTACGCGATTGTGTATGGCGAGGGGTACCTAGAACTCGAATGGGACAAGAGCAGGGGCGATGCAGTCACGACTGACGACGAGGAGGGTACCGCCACAGGTGTCCCCGGTTCGCAGATCAAGACTGGTGAGATCACCTCACGCACCTATGACCCCCTTAACGTCATTCGCCCCTGCCGCTGGGATGCGGATAGTAAACCCTCGTGGCGAATTCTACGCCGCTGGGAGTCCCGCTACGATCTAGCAGCAGAGCACCCCGAGTACGCCGAGAAGATCCTACAGCACTCGGAGGACACCCCCGAGAACCGCCTCTATTACTACGGGTACGCGGCTATGGGCGGAGACGAGGACGACATGCTCCCCGTTTACGTCCTCTACCACGAGAAGACTCCCGCGTGCCCCAAGGGCCGCAAGGTTAAGTTCCTCGGTAGTGATATCTGCCTGAGCTATGAGGACCTCGACTACACCGAGATCCCCGTATTCGAGATGATCCCCCAGTTCCAACACGGAACGTCGTTCGGCTATTCGGTTGCCTTCGACCTCTTGTGTGTACAGGAAGCGATAGACCTCCTCTACAGCACGATCCTGTCTAACCAGGCGGCGTTTGGTGTCCAGAATATTTGGATGAAGCCGGGTAGCAACCTAGTACCTAGCCAATTGGCGGGTGGCCTCAACGTCCTCGAGTCGATGGAGAAGCCTGAGCCGATTAACCTCACATACACCCCCCCAGAGATATTTAACTTCCTCAAGGGACTCGAGACTCTCGGTGAAGTGTTATCGGGTATCAACAGCGTAGCCCGTGGACAGCCAGAGGCGTCCCTCAAGTCTGGTAGTGCCCTCGCACTCGTCGCTAGCCAGGCAGTTCAGTTCAGCAACGGCCTCCAGGCCGCGATGGTCCGCCTCCAAGAGGATAGCGGCACCGGGATCATCAATACCCTGAAGACACGTGCTGTTCTCCCCCGAGCTACTGTGGTGGCCGGTAAGGATAACCGTTCGCGCATGAAGGACTTCACGGGACAAGACCTCCGCGGCATTAATCGTGTGGTGGTGGACCTGGCTAACCCGATGTCCCAGACACTCAGTGGTCGGATGCAGATGGCCCAGGATCTCCTCCAGAGCCAACAACTGCGCCGCCCTGAACAGTACATGCAGGTGATCACCACGGGCCGCCTAGACCCCCTGATCGACGACGAGACCACCGAGCAGCTACTTATCACCGCCGAGAACGAGGCACTCAAGGATGGCAAGCCTGTGATGGCCATCGCGGTGGACATGCACAAGCAACACATCGCGGGCCACCGGGGAGTACTTGGGTCTGTTGAGGATCGTATGGACCCACAGTTGGCCCAGCGAGTGTTGGACCACATCCAAGAGCACCTGAACGCCCTGCGCCAGACGGACCCGGCACTGCTGAACTTGTTAGGGCAAAGTCCCATCCAACCCACCCCGATGGGCGCTCCTCCTCCCCCCGGCCAAGGACAAGAAGCCCCACAACCTAACGCACCACCACCACAAGGCGAACAGGCCCCCATCCCCCAGGGAGCCACGCCAGAGATGGCTGCGAATATGCCACAGATGCCAACCCCCGCCCAAGTCCCCGGCAATCCAGCCGGCTAATCCTAGTTAACTGGAGTATCAGATGACCTCCCCAGCAGGAGGCGCACCTAGCGCCGCCCCATCCACCAGTGCCCCGTCAACGAGTAGTGCCCCGTCCACAAGTAGTTCCGCCCCCGCTCCCAAGGCAGTGTCGTCCTCAAGTCCCTCTGTGTCGTCAAGCTCCCCGAGTCAGTCATCGGGAGCACAATCCGCTCCCGAGGCAAACTCGGCTGCCGCTCTTGCTGATCAAGTCGCAGGGAAGACAGCCACAGAGGGACAGTCACAACAGCCAGCAGCGGAGGAAGTAAAAGAAGCCGTCCGCCGTCACAAATTAAAGGTGAACGGGCGTGAAATTGAGGTCGATGAAGTCGAGGTGCTCCGGAGAGCGCAACTCGCTTCCGCAGCAGACGAGAAGTTTAGGGAAGCCGCAGACATGCGGAAGTCCGCCGAACAATTCTTCGAGACGCTAAAGACCAACCCCAAAGCCATCCTGATGAACCCCGAGTTCCAACAGTTGATCGGGTTCCGCGAGATTGCTGAAGAATACCTGGGTGGCGAACTCAAGCGCGAGTTGATGGACCCCGTCCAGCGTGAGTTGGAGGACCTCCGTAACTTTAAGAAGAAGCAAGAGGATGGCGTTAAGGAACAAGAGCAGGATCGCCTAACAAGGACGCAACAAACAGAACTCCAACAACTCCAGCAACGTGCGATGCAGGAGTACGACGTACAGATCACGGAGTCCCTCAAGTCCTCCTCGATTGCCAAGACCCCCGAGGCAGTTCGCCGCGTGGTTGGCCTGATGGAGAAGGCACTTACCAACGGATACGACCTAGACCCCGCCACGGCTGTTGCGATGGTCCAGGACCAGTACCGCTCAGACCTACAAGCGATGGCCGGTACCCTCGACGGCGAACAACTCGTGAAGTTCTTCGGTGACGACATCATCAAGAAGCTTCGTAAGTTTGACCTGACCCGTATCAAACAACAACTCCAACCCGCCCCAGAGTCGGCCCCACAACAATTCTCCGCACCCCGCGAACCTAAGCAGCCTTCGCAAAATCAGGGACTTCGCCCTAACGAGTGGTTAGAGCGCATCAACCAGAAGGCTGGATTCTGAGTTTTTAACCTATCTAAGCGGACCTCGTGTGGGGAGCACCCGATTCGTCGGACTCATCCAACCGCGCCGCCCGCCTCCAGTGTGACGCCTACCAAGTGGCTCATGCGCCTAGCAAGTCCCTTCCAAGTATCTCCACAAATCATCCCTCCACTTTGATCGCCGGTTCCACACGAGGTTCCACCTCGCCGCCGATCGCCCCCATCAAGGATTCTATCAATGGCTCAGCATAACTCGGCCTCTACGGTAAGTGCATGGCTCAAGGAAATCTACGCTGACGAGATCCACACGCTTATCCCAGAAGGCGTGAAGCTCGTTAAGATGGTGAAGTTCCAGTCGGGCGAGAAGGAAATCGGCGACAAGTATGTCCAGCCGGTCGCCCTGACCCACGAGTTTGGTTTCACGGTTGGCTCGGGCGCGTTCACACTGAACGACCACATCGCAGCCAGCTACGCCGAAGCACAAGTTGAAGGCAAGAACCTCCTCCTCCGCACCGCCGTCAGCTATGACGCGATGTCGAAGGCGTCGAACAGCAAGAAGGCGTTCGTTAAGTGGTCACAACAAGTTGTCGGTAACATGACGGCTTCGTTCACTAAGCGTCTCGAAGTCCTCCACTTCTACGGCGGCACGGGCCTCGGCACGGTTAGCGTCCTGGACGACGCAACAGGTGTCAACACCGTCACGATCTCGACCGCCTCGTGGGCGAGCGGCATCTGGGCCGGTACGGAAGGTATGACTCTTGACGCGTACTCCACCACGGTTAAGCAGAACACCGCGGGCGCTCTGACGGTTGACACGGTTGACCTGACGGCACGTACCATCACGCTGACTGGCACGAATGCTGACACTGCCGCCATCGACGTTGGATCGGTCCTTTACTTCCGTGGCTTCTACGGCGCGGAGATGAACGGCCTCGACAAGATCGTCACCAACACCGGATCGCTCTACAACATTAGCGCCGCGGACTACGCTCTCTGGAAGGGCAACAGCTACTCGGCCGGTAGCGCCAAGCTGACCTTCAAGAAGATCCAAGCGGCTACTGCTCTCGCGGTCAACAAGGGCCTCGACGAGAAAGTTACTTGCTTCGTGTCGGCGACCACCTACTCGGACCTGAACACGGACCTCGCCGCCCTCCGCAAGATGGACGGATCGTACAAGCAAGCCAAGGGTGACAATGGCTTTGAGGCCATCACGTTTTACGGCGTGAACGGCGAAATCGAAATCGTCCCCAGCATCTACGTCAAAGAAGGCGAAGCGTTCATCGTCCCGATGAGCAAGCTGAAGCGCCTCGGCTCTTCGGATGTCACGATGCGCATGCCTGGCCAGTCGGAAGACCAACTGGTTCTCCAACTCCCAAGCAATGCCGGATATGAAATGCGCCTCTTTTACGACGGTAACTTGTTCTGTGAGCGCCCAGCCCACTGCGTGAAAGTCACGTCAATTGTTAACGGTTAAGTTTCCCTCCTGACTTGGCTCGGGTGGGGCTTCCTGCCCGAGCCTTTTCTTTCTTAAACTTTTACGGAGGCTCATATGTCGAGTCTTGTTATCACGATTAAAACCGCTCGCGCTGACGTGGCAGACTTCGCCCAGGACTCGTCCTGTGACATCGAAGGTCTCCAAGGTCTCCGCAACCTCTTGGACGCCGCTGTTGGTAGCCACGAGCCACTGGTAGCTGATCTCCAGTACAGCACCACTGACCCCGTTGCTGCCAGTGCCACCCTCACACTCGTCAGTGTCCCGGCGGATGACACCGCTGTTATCGCGGGCGTCACACTCACTGCCAAGGCGTCCCCTGATCCCGAGGAGCCTAGTGAGTGGAGCCAGGCTGGTTCCGACACCGTCGACGCAGCATCCCTAGCCGCTTGTATCAACGCACACACAACACTGAACAAGCTTGTCCTCGCTACCTCCGCCGCTGGTGTTGTCACTGTGACCTGCCTCGTTAAGGGCCTGATTGGTAACCACCTCACGATCACCGAGGGTGGCGACAGCATCACGGCCACGGGCTCGGGCCTCCTCACGGGCGGTACTGGTGGTGCGACTAGCGTGGCTAAGACCTACTCCAGCCTGTAATTAGGAGCCCCTATGAGCCGCAATATCGTACTCCAGGCAAACGGAGTTTCTGTTACCGCGTCCCTGACCGACTCTGCGGTCAGTAAGCCCTTCGACCTCCCTCAACTGGGCCCCGCATTCCTTAAGGTGGTTTTGTCTGACGCTATCGAGGCAGCGGGGATCACATTCAAGTTGCAGGACAGCCACGATAATGGAGCGACCTTTCAAGCTGTAGGCGACCAATCGCAAGTTTCCCTAGTAAAAAAGACTTTCACGGCCGGCGCCGATGCCGATGTGGATGCTGCCACTGACATTATTACCGTCACCAGTCACGGTTGGTTAACGGGCCGGGCTGTGATCCTACGGGGCACCACGGTTCCAACAGGATTGGCAGCTGCCACGACGTATTACGTGATTAAGATCGATGCCAACACGTTAAAATTAGCTGCCACACAAGCTGCCGCCCTCGCTGCCACAGCTGTGGATATCACTGGTGTCGGCACTGGAAGCTGCACGCTAGTTCAGGCGGACTACGAGATCCGGATGATCCAGGCTGACGCAACCGATCTTGCTCAGATGCCTTTTTGGAGCCCGTTGATTGTGGTTTGCACCACGGGTTCTGGCGACTCCTGCGCAGTTTCCGCCATTTACCTATCTGAATAAGTGGGGGGATCCCGGTGAGCACTACCGTTACACTAGACGGCATTACGTCCTTCGGTATTCCTGCGGACGGCGAATCGGGGTGGGGTGAGGAAGTCACTAACTACCTCGTCGCCATCGCCTCCGCTACCTTGCTACGGAAGGGGGGCGCGTTCACGCTCCTCGCGGATGTTGATACCGGCGTTACCTTCGGCTTTAAATCGGCGTTCTTCAAGTCCCGCTCTGATTTCATCGCTGCTGCAGGTGTCCTCCGCCTCGCCAACGCGGAGTCTGTGGGGTGGAGGAACAACGCCCAGAGCGGGAACCTCCTCCTCACCGTCAACGCCTCGGACTGGCTCCAGTTCAACTCGGTTGACCTAGTCGATAAGTCCACCGCCCAAGCACTCACGAACAAGACACTAGTGGCCGCTAGCAACACCATTACCACCGCTGCCACCGGCAACCTGGCCGCTGTAGAGTTGAATGACGCCCTCGCCGAACTCCAAACTGATATTGATACTCGCCTCACTACCTCCTCTGCCTCCTCCACGTACCAGCCCCTCGATAGCGACCTAACCGCCCTCGCCGCACTCGCCACCGCAGGCCTCGTCGCCAGGACAGGTGCGGGTACCGTCGAAGCCCGCACACTCACCGCGGGTACGGGCCTCTCCGCCACCAACGGCGATGGAGTTAGCGGGAACCCCACGATCGCTATCGACTCTACTGTCGCCACGCTCGCGGGTGCCCAGGCTCTCACGAATAAGACTGTGGTAGTCGCGTCTAACACGCTCACGACGGCCGCCACGGGGAACCTCGCCGCTACCGAGTTGAATACAGCCCTCGCCGAGCTTCAATCGGATATCGATACTCGCGCCACCTCTACTAACGCCACCCTCGTTAACCCCGCTCTCGGTACCCCCGCGTCTGGTGTGATGACTAACGTTACTGGCACCGCCGCCGGACTCACCGCTGGCAACGTGACCACGAACGCCGATCTCACGGGTCCTATCACCTCCACTGGTAACGCCACTGCTGTAGCGGCCCAGACGGGTACTGGCACGACGTTCGTTATGCAGGCTTCCCCCACGCTTACTAGCCCAACGGTCACCGGCACACTACTCCTCCAGAATCCCAGCGGCGCACAGCCCGAGCTTCATCTCTCGGAAGGCCCCGATAACGGTACGAACGTAGTTAAAATCAAGGCGCCGGCTACACTGTCGGCCGACTACACACTCACGTTACCCACCGACGACGGTGGCGCCAACCAAGTACTACAGACGGATGGCTCAGGTGGACTCTCGTGGGCGACCGTAGCTTCCACGGTAACGTCTACTAGAGGGGACTTGATTAAGCGTGGGGCGTCCGCCGACGAGCGACTCGCGATAGGTACGGCGAGTCACGTACTAAAGTCGGACGGAACCGATCCCGCGTGGGGTCTCCTCGTAAACGCGAACATCGATGCCGCCGCCGCGATTGAGGGGAGTAAGATAGCAGCCGCCACCGGGTCAGTTGCCGGCGTAGTGTCCACTGGGACCCAGACCTTAGCGGGCCGGAAGGACTTCACCACAGGA
>Ga0105050_10010360_pt1 | contig 10219 bp, 9 predicted proteins | sample FRY01_FD_78088 | JGI IMG/M metagenome (GOLD analysis project Ga0105050, IMG submission 78088) | Freshwater microbial communities from Lake Fryxell liftoff mats and glacier meltwater in Antarctica - FRY-01 | ecosystem: Environmental > Aquatic > Freshwater > Ice > Glacier meltwater ... | reverse complement strand
GTTGAATACTAATTAAACAAATATCTTTTATCAAGATAAATCACTTTGCTCAAATACAAAAACTTTCAAACTAAAATAAATTGAAATTTTTTTATGATTTTCATAAATAAAATTAATGGCAAAGTGTGGCGTTTGGAATGGCGTAATTCTCTTAAATTAAGCTGATTTCTAGATGCTACACATTGGTAATGATAAGTTATCCGACGAACTTGCTTCGATAAATTCATTATCGACATACCTACAAGTAACTAATGTCCCATCAAGACCAAATCCATCTAAATAACTAGCTAGATCCAATGTCTTACCCATATTATATTTCAAAAAAACAGATTTATACAATAAAAAATATTTTTAGTTTTAAACGTAGATTGACAGAATCCGACCATTCATACCAATGTGATTCAGATCAAATAGTCTTTTCATATATTGGTAATTCCAAAATAACTTAATAACCCTATGAGAAAATCAGTTCTGGTCTTGGTACTGTGTTGCCTGACTTTGTGGAGTTGTACCAAAAAAGAAGGATCAGATCCTTTTGCTACTGTTAAACCCGAAGAAAGTAGATTTACCAAAATCTCTCTTACAGAAGGTCTCAATGAACCAATGGAGCTAGAAGTCCTCGAAAACGGGGATGTGCTTTTTATCGAGCGAAATGGGAAATTGAAACTTTATCAGGCCGCTTCTTCCGAAACTATCGAAGTTGGAGACTTGGAGGTTTATCCGGATGGTGAAGACGGTTTACTTGGTTTGGCCAAGGATCCGAATTTTGCTAGCAATAATTGGATTTACCTTTATTATGCGCCTGCTGAAGGTGAATCGATCAACCGGCTTTCCAGATTTGATTTCAAAGAAAACTTGCTTGATGTAAGTTCGGAAAAGATCATGCTGGAAGTTCCCGTATTCAGAGGCTGCTGTCACTCGGGAGGGTCGATTGAATTTGACGGAAAAGGGAATCTGTATCTGTCCATGGGGGACGACAGCACGCCTTTTGAGTCAGATAATTACAATCCCATCGATGAGCGTGCAGGAAAACCGGAGAACGTAGACGCGCAGCGAAGCTCAGGCAACTCCAACGACCTCCGAGGATCAATCATTCGAATCAAACCTGAGGCGGACGGCAGCTATTCCATTCCTGAAGGAAATCTTTGGCCTGTTGGTACGCCCAATACTCGACCAGAGATCTATGTCAAAGGAAATCGCAATCCCTATCGAATCTCCATTGATCAGCGAAACGGTAATTTATTTTGGGGTGAGGTCGGGCCTGACGCATCGATAGATTCGATGCAGCGCGGACCAAAAGGTCATGATGAAATTAACTTGGCAACCAAAGCAGGATATTTTGGCTGGCCATATTTTGTAGGAAATAATAAGCCCTATTGGAACTATGACTTCGAAACGCAAGCGAGTGTTTTTGAGTTTGATCCAATCGCTCCAACGAATACTTCTCCAAATAATACAGGCCTTGAAATACTTCCTGCGGCTACTTCTGCGCTAATCTGGTATCCCTATAGTGCGTCTGAGGAATTTCCCGCGCTGGGCGAAGGCGGTAGAAATGCAATGGCTGGTTCTGTCTACTACCGAGAGGATTATGATGAATCTGAAGTTAGGTTTCCTGGCTATTACGATGGTAAAGTTTTTATTTACGACTGGATGCGGAACTGGATCTTTACGGTGAGCCTGACAGAGAATTACGAGTACGATACCATGGAGCGATTCATGCCATCAACCGTTTTTGATAAGCCAATAGATATGCAGTTTGCCAAAGATGGCTCCTTATATATGCTGGAATATGGCACTTATTGGAGAGCTCAAAATAATGATGCAGGACTGTATCGAATTGTTTTTGCCGAAGGTAATCGAGCCCCTGAAGTCAAAATTTCTGCAGCTAATAAAGTTGGTGCAGCGCCATTCCAAGTTAATTTTTCATCGGAAGGCACGCTAGATTTAGATACAGATGATGCTATAAGTTTAGAATGGGACTTTGGAACAGGCGGAGTACTATCCCAGGAAGTCAATCCCTCATTTACTTTTGAAAAAGCAGGCACTTATCAAGTCAAATTAACGGCAAAGGATAAAAGTGGAGAAAGCAGTCAAGCTACTTTGGAAATAAAAGTGGGGAATGAGGCGCCAGTTGTGCAGATTAACTGGAATGGAAACCGAAGCTTTTATTTTGGAAATGAAGTAATCGACTATGCATTGAATGTCAGCGATCGAGAAGATATCACCATTGATCAATCTCAGCTGGACTTGACTATCACCTATTTAGAAGGCTATGATCTGATTAAAGTTGGGCATGCCGAAGAAGTCCTGAGCATTGGAGAAACTTACATCAATCAAGCTGGCTGTAAGGCTTGTCACGCTGTAGCAAACCAATCAGTAGGGCCAAATTATACGGCAGTTTCGGAGAAATACAAAGGGGATGCCAATGCCCAAGTCTACCTCGCCAACAAAATCAAAAATGGAGGAGGAGGAGTATGGGGCGAGCGAGTCATGCCGGGGCACACTCATTTGGAAGATCAGCAGGTCTCTGAAATGGTGAGCTACATTCTCGCCGTTGCAGATCCTGACCGAGGCGGAAAGCTGCCGACAACTGGGACTTACCGATTGGAAAACACGGTACAGGCGGAAGGTTATTACTTAGTCCAAGCTAGCTACACCGACCAAGGCGCCAATGGAATCAGTCCTTTAAACACTACTACTCAACTAACCATTCGAAATCCAAAGGTGATGGCTTCTAATGTGGATCAATTGGAAGGTGCAGCCCGAGCTAATGGTGAAAATGTCAGTTTTGTGAAATATACAGTCAATGATTCATGGGTAATGCTTCAAGACATTGACTTGAAACAGATCAATGGAATCACCCTGGAGGTCGATCCTACCAATACAGGGGGGATATTGGAACTTCGAGCTGGAAGTCCTAAGGGGAAGTTACTGGCAGTGACTAAAAGTTTGACTAAGGCGAATCGTCCGAAAGGAAGTGATAGTGGCTGGTTTACAGTTGAAATACTGATCGAGCAAACAGACGTAATGGGAGATGTTTATTTGGTGTTCAAGGCTGAGCAAGAAGTTTCGATATGGAACACTTTCCAATTGAACAGTCTAAAGTTTAACAGGTAAGCGAGATTTTTATTTTTAGGGAATTGGTTTGAGCTAGAATTTTTCCAACTAATTCCCTAAATTGATTTAAACTTTTTAATCATGATCCCAATCCTGAAAAATTGTATCAATTGCGACGCTCCGATACGGGGAAGAATTGACAAGAAATTCTGTGACGATTCTTGCCGAAATACTTACAATAATCAGCAAAATTCAGCATCCACAAATCTGATCCGAAATATTAATCACGCCTTGAAAAAGAATCGGAATATTCTTGAGTCACTTATTCCCCAAGGGGAGGAGCTCGCAAAAATCACTAAAGACAAAATGCTCAGATCGGATTTTCAGTTCAAATATTTCACTCATAGCTATGAAACGAAAAAAGGAAGTCAATACCTATTTTGCTATGATTTCGGATATTTAAAACTGGAAGGCGATTGGTTTTTGATTGTAAAAGGAAAGGAGACTTAATCCATGTGGTAGTATAATCTCTATATCCTTTGATCAAAAGTCGAATCACAGCAATAAGCGGGATTTTTTTCAAAGTAGAAGATCCCACCGAAACGAAAAAATGGTACCGGGAGTACTTAGGTTTGAATACTGACCAGTACAATGCTACCTTTAAATCGAAATTACTACTAAACCTCAAGAAAAAGGCTTCACAAATTGGTCCCAATCGACTCAAAGACGGAGTACTTCTAGCCCTCTGAAATGGAATCTATGATCAATTATCGCGTGGAAAACCTTATGGAATTACTTGAATTCCTTAAATCTAAAGGAGTGCAGATTCTAGATGAAATAGTGTCTTACTAGTATGTAAAATTTGCTCACATCTTGAACCTAGCGGGACACAGTATAGCACTATGGGAGCATATTGACTCCCAATATGACAAATTACTAGATGGAAGAATAAAAGCTGAAACTATGGAAAAAACACAGATACAACACGAATTTGATGGGAAAAGGGGATCATTTTTTTTTGAAGAAGATCAAATGAGATTCGCTGAAATGGTCTATTTGATGGCTGAACCTGAAAAGATGATTATTGAACATACAGAAGTCAAGGAAAGTCTCCGAGGGCAAGGGATTGGGCAGAAACTTTTAGAGCACCTTGTGGACTATGTAAGAAAGGAGGAGATTAAAGTGAAACCGATCTGCAAATTTGTAAAGGCTCAGTTTAAAAAGCGAGAAGATCTTCAGGACGTGCTGAGCTGATTACAATAAGAAAAATAAGAAAGCCAGAAAAACCAGTGCAAGCCCGACTAGCAATATCCAGGTTATGCGTTGTAATTCATTTTTGCGTTTGAATCGATGGGCTATCGCTTCATTTAATGATTCCGAATCCGCTTTGCTTCGATAATTGGGATCACTTTTGCCATCAGAATAGGTTGCGTTTCCCCTGATTTTTCCCAATTTATGATTGTCTTTCAATCGATTGTTGGAATCCATCGAAAAGCCTGCTCCTCCACTCATAGGTTTTAATTTGCCTGAACTTAATGATTAAATTTCAGATAGAAAAGGATATAAGGCTCAATGAATGTATTGAGGTTTTATAAAAATCCGGCTTGGCTAATCGCCGGCCAATGACTAATCCTGATCTTTTGAATCGGATGTGAATCAATTCCAATCGCCTAATTGCAGCCCGGCATCAAGGTCAGCTAGAGGAATACTTCGCGGGCTTACCGATTTCGGCTATCGTACCTTTGTTGCCGATCTAGCAGTAATTCGAAATTATCAAAATCAGGGAATTGGAAGAGGGCTTTTGGAAGAGGCCCAAAAATCAGGTCCAGATGCACGATTGGTTTTGTTTTCGGCAGAAGATGCTGAAGGTTTTTATCAAAAACTAGGTTTCCAACTTCATGAGTGATGCTATCAGCTAAAGCCGGACGAACGGTTGCTTTGATTTTATACAAAATGGTTAACTTTCTGATCGACCAATCAAACTTGATTCAAATGAGAAAATTAGTACTTACAGGGGCAGCCTTGTTACTTTCTTTGGGTGTCTTTGCCCAAAAGACTTACATCCATGCCGGAAAATTATTTGATGCGAGGGCTGGAAAAATGCTCACGGAGCAGACGATCGTGACTGAGGGAAATCAAATTCTTTCTGTCAATTCTGGTTATCAAAATCCGGGAACAAACGATGAAGCAATCGATCTTAAAAATGCTACTGTGATGCCAGGCTTGATGGACATGCACGTCCATATCGAGAGTGAGACAAGTCCGACTCGCTATGTAGACGGATTCAGAGACAATGAAGCAGATGTAGCTTTCAAGTCGTTGGCCTTTGCTGAAAAAACGCTGATGTCAGGATTCACTACGGTTAGAGATCTGGGAGGATCAGGAGTAAATATTGCCCTGAGAAATGCAATAGCAGCAGGTAGGGTAGCTGGACCTCGGATCTATACTGCGGGAAAAGCAATCGCTCCAACAGGTGGACATGCCGATCCAACCAACGGAGTGCGAAGGGATCTGATGGGTGATCCCGGGCCAGATCAAGGAGTAATAAATGGCCCCTTCGAGGCTAGAAAGGCAGTTCGTCAAGCAGTAAAATACGGATCGGATGTGATCAAAGTGACTGCAACAGGAGGCGTACTCTCTGTGGCTCGTGATGGATCAGCTCCACAATTCCAGCAGGATGAATTGGATGCAGTAGTTCAGACGGCTAAGGATTTTGGGATGCATGTCGCGGCTCATGCGCATGGTGATGAAGGAATGCAGCGCGCGATTTTGGCAGGAGTTCACTCGATTGAGCATGGAACCTTAATGAGCGAGGCCACTATGAAATTGATGAAAGAAAAAGGGACTTATTTGGTGCCCACGATTACCGCCGGAATGACTGCGGCTCAATTGGCTGAAGTGTCGGGCTACTATCCTGAAGTGGTAGCAGAGAAGGCAAGAAGAATCGGAGCCCAAATTCAAGATACCTTCGCAAAGGCATACAAAAGTGGGGTAAAGATTGCTTTTGGAACCGATGCGGGAGTCTATCCACACGGTGACAATTATCGGGAATTCGTCTACATGAGTGAGGCAGGAATGCCTAATACCGAAGTATTGCAATCTGCGACTTATCATAATGCTGTATTTATGGGGATCGAAGAAAAACTTGGTCAGATTGAATCGGGAAAAATTGCCGATATCGTGGCGGTAAGCGGAGATCCTTTAGCGGACATTTCGGTGATGAAAAATGTTGTTTTTGTTATGAAAGAGGGTAAAATATTTAAAAAATAGGGAGAATGTAAGTCTTTGACCAGCACCTTATTCTTAATCCTTTTCTTATTCCTGAATCTAATCCACCATGAAATTCAAATTTTTAATTATCACTTTCCTTACGATCAATTTAAGCTTTGCGCAGCAAAAAGAATCCGCTATCAAAGCGACTGATCCAAAAGCCCAAGTCTTTGAGTCCAAACATTCAGTAACGATTGATGGAAAGACGATCAACCTGAATGCAAAAGCAGGGACTATGGAGTTGAAAGACGAGAATAATAAGCCGATTGCCTTATTCGGATTTACCGCATATTTCAAAGAAAATCCAGAGAAAAACCGTCCGATAATTTTTGCTTACAATGGGGGACCAGGTTCTTCCTCTTACTGGCTTCATATGGGGATCATGGGCCCAAAGCGAATTGTAGTGGATGATCCCAACTACAATCAACCTGCGCCTTATCAATTGGTGAATAATGAATTCTCAACTTTGGATGTGGCCGATGTGGTCATGATGGATCCGGTGGGAACTGGACTTAGTGTTCCAATCGGTGAGTCAACAGGTAAAGATTTCTGGGGAGTAGACCAGGATATTCGTAGCATAAGCTTATTTATTATGCAGTTTTTGAAGGAACATGATCGCCTTAATTCTCCCAAATATATCCTTGGCGAGAGCTACGGAACCTTCAGAAATGCTGGTGTGATGAATTATTTGCTGGGAAGTGGCTACGGATTGAATGGAGTGATCATGGTCTCTGCTGTTTTTGATCTTCGAACGCTATTCTTTGCGCCAAATGAAGACATGTCTTACGTAGTCTATCTGCCTACGATGGCTGCAACATCCTGGTATTATGATAAAGTCGCAAACAAGGGAAAGGATCTGCCATCTTTTGTACAGGAAGTTCGTGAGTTTACGGAGAATGAATACATGCCTGCACTTTTCAAGGGTAATACACTCACAATAGCTGAGCGTACTCGAATTGCTGGTAAACTTCAGGAATATACTGGGGTCTCTTCCGAAATATGGGAAAGAGCCGACTTGAAATTGATGGCGGGGGAGTACTTTCAGGAATTGCTTCGAAAAGAAGGGAAAACGGTGGGGCGACTCGACTCGCGATATTCCGGAATCAACAAGGATCCAATGTCAATGGATTCCTTTACTGATCCTCAAAGTGATGCCATTTCACCTGCTTATACCATGGGTTTTTTAGATTATTTTCATGGAGCGTTGAATGTGAGTAAGGAGTTGAACTATTCAACTTCAGCGTATTCCAAAGAGGGATTCAACTGGGACTGGAAGCACAAAGGAACAGATTCCTGGGGGGCTGATGCTTCGGTGACGACCCTACCCGATATGGAAAATGCGCTGTCTAAAGATCCTAATGTAAAGATTCTGATCATGAATGGGTACTATGATTTGGCTACGGTGTTTTACGGAGTAGAGCACTCCATCGCTCATTTGAATATCCCTAAGTCCGCCAGTGATCGGATCATTATGACCTATTATGAAGCTGGGCATATGATGTATACAGATCTTCCTTCTGCGAAACTCTTTCGTGATGATCTGAAAAATTTTATTCAAGACACCCTTCGAAAGTAATATGAAAATGCCCAATCGAAAAGTCCAGTTCCCCTATATAATTCAAGAATTTACGACCTCAGTACTATTCGGTTGGGTATTTTTAGTTTTTTCATGTGCAGAAGCGCAAAAACCTGAAAGTCAAAATCTATACTTTCCTCCTAATGAATCAATTGATTGGGAGACTCAATCTTAAGTGAGCTAGGTTGGGATGCAGGAAAACTAGTGGAATTACTTTCTTGGCTACCCGGGCAGGGTACTCGGGCTTTCATTATTCTAAAAGACGAAAAAATTGTCACGGAGGAATATTGGGGACAAAAACTTACTGGGCTAGATGATATGGATCAAAACTCGTTTTGGTATTGGGCTTTCACCGGAAAAACATTAACCGCTACGTTGGTAGGTAGTGCGCAGGAGAATCGCTTATTGAAGACTTCTGATCGGACACAGCAATACTTTGGCAAAGGTTGGACTACACTAACATCCTCACAGGAGCGTGATATTAAATTAATCCATCACTTAACCATGACAAAGGACTGAACGATCAACATATAGCTATTGACAATACAAACCCTGAAATTCTCACCTATTTGGCTGTTCCCGGTGAACGGTGGAGTTACCACAAGGCCCCCTATACGTTATTAGAACAAGTAATTGTTAAAGCTACGGGGAAAAGTTGTCAATCTTATTTTGAAGAGACTCTCGGGAAAAAGACAGGAATGAAAGGCTTTTGGCAGAAGTCTGGATTTAATAATGTATTTTTCAGCGATACAAGGTCCTTTGCACGATTCGGTCTACTTCTCTAAGCAAAAGGAAATTGGAACGGTGAAAAAATTTACTCGGGGAGTTACTTTAATGAGTTATCACAAAGCGCTCAGACCATCAATCGAGCTTATGGTTATTTGACTTGACTCAATGGTAAGTCTTCGTATATGCTTCCTCAAAGCCAAACCGTTTTCCCCGGAATGTTGATTCCTCAAGCGCCAGATGACATGCACCAGGCAATGGGTAAGAATGGGCAGTTTTTGATGATACTTCCTTCCGAAGGATTGGTAATAGTGCGAATGGGTAGTTATTCTGATACTCTTCCGGTTCCATTTTTATTGATTCCTGAGATTTGGGATCGTTTGAATCCAGTGATTGGGAGATGAGAACTAAAGATAGAGATTTACCCTAATCAATGAAGATATAATCTTTTATTTTATCCAAAGTCATTGGCTTTTCGAGAAAACCGCTAACTATTTCAAATTCTTTAGCTCTCTGGCGATCCAGAAAATCTATTGAACTGGATAATATTACGATTCGATCTTTTCTGAAAGGGAAGAATGTTGAATACTTGTCCAAAAATTCCCAACCATTCATAACTGGCATATTAATATCCAAAAGAATAAGGATTCCTTCGTCCTTAGATAATCGTTTGATTTCAGCCAAAGCATTCTCAGCATCCTGAAATTCTAAGATATTTTTCGAAATGTCCGCCTTTCCCAATAATCTTCTATTTATCAAATTATTGATAGGGTCATCATCCACTAGAAAAATGGCATTGTAATGAGGCATTAATTTGTTTAAAGAAAAATAATTTTTGATATACTGGCCAATATACGATTATTCCGATCGCTGGAAAAAGGAAAAACCTTCTATTAATGAGTTTGACCGCTGGTTTTGCATATTCCTAAAAAAAAAGAGATCCTGAAAAGGATCTCTTTGATTATTGGGTTAGTGGAATTACATCATTCCACCCATTCCGCCACCGCCCATTGGAGGCATTCCTGCGGAATCTTCTTTCTTGTCGGCTACCACACATTCGGTAGTCAGAAGCAATGCAGCAATTGATGCAGCATTTTCTAGCGCAAGACGGGTAACTTTAGTTGGATCGATTACACCTGCTTCGAATAGATCTTCGTAAATATCTGTTCGTGCATTGTAACCATAATTACCTTTGTTCTCTCTGATTTTATTGATCACTACTGATGGCTCGCCACCTGCATTTGATACGATAGTTCTCAAAGGAGACTCGATTGCCTGTCTTATGATGTTGATACCAGTATCCTCATCTTCGTTCAGTCCCTTAAGATCGTTAAGTGCTTCTGCGGCTCTTACAAAAGCTACACCACCACCTACAACAACACCTTCTTGTACAGCTGCTCTTGTAGCATGCAAAGCATCATCTACTCGATCTTTTTTCTCTTTCATTTCTACTTCAGTAGCAGCACCGATGTATAGAATAGCTACTCCACCTGATAGTTTGGCAAGTCTTTCCTGAAGCTTCTCTCTATCGTAGTCAGATGTAGTCTTATCGATTTGAGCTTTGATTTCAGCTATTCGCCCTTTAATGGC
>Ga0105050_10010359_pt1 | contig 10220 bp, 11 predicted proteins | sample FRY01_FD_78088 | JGI IMG/M metagenome (GOLD analysis project Ga0105050, IMG submission 78088) | Freshwater microbial communities from Lake Fryxell liftoff mats and glacier meltwater in Antarctica - FRY-01 | ecosystem: Environmental > Aquatic > Freshwater > Ice > Glacier meltwater ... | reverse complement strand
GAAGGTGATGGAATTGTTCGCATCTTCGGTCAACCAGGCCCAGATACAGACAGATCTGTCAGATGGGTTAAAGTACTTGCCGGACAAATTCAGTCTGGTATGGTTTTTGAAGGCGTTGTAAAACGTGTTGCAGACTTCGGTCTTTTTGTGGAACTCGTTCCAGGCAAAGAAGGTCTACTTCATGTTTCTGCAATTCCGCGTGACAACCAGCGTACCATGGCAAGAGACTATCCAATAGACAGCGCTCTTACTGTTGAAGTTGTTGAGTATGATTCAGAACTGGATCGTGTACGCCTGAAGATAGTCTAGTAATAGCATGTCTTTACGCGTTGACGGTAGAGTATTTGATCAGATACGCCCTGTAAAGATAACATACGGAATTTATGGGAACGCGCATGGCTCCTGCTTATTTGAGTTAGGAAATACGCGCGTTCTCTGTTCTGTTATGATACAGGACGGGGTCCCTTCCTTTTTACGAGGGACAGGAAAAGGGTGGTTGACTGCAGAGTACACCATGCTACCTCCTGCTACTCTTGTAAGAACTCCTCGAGAAATTTCTGTTATGCGTCGAAACAACCGATCGGTCGAAATTTCTCGGTTGATTGGACGTTCTTTGCGTGCTGTTGTTGACCTTTCCTTGGTGGGAGAGAGAACAGTATATGTTGATTGTGATGTATTGCAGGCTGATGGTGGCACGAGAACTGCTTCTATCTCGGGTTCATACTGCGCTCTGCGCCATGCGGTGCAGCGTTGGATGCTTGACGGTCTTTTAAAAAAATCCTTCCTGTGCGAAAGTCTTGCGGCAGTTTCTGTGGGCGCCATGGGTGAAAACGTCTTACTAGATGTTAATTTCGAAGAAGACTCACAAGTTGCTGCTGATTTTAATTTTGTTATGACTGGTTCCGGTGCAATTGTTGAAATCCAGGGAGCTGCTGAACAAAAGCCAATTTCTTGGCAGGTTGTTGAATCGATGAAAGAGGTTGCATCAAAAGGCATTACTGATATCCTAACTATTGTTGATCAAACACCAATGGTTCCTTCAACGGGAACAAGCATACGCGGCGCGCGTTCCTTTATAGCAGAGTAAGGATTTGCCATGAAACTTACGTCGTTTTTGGCCCATTGCCAGAAGGGCGATTCGCTTACTTCTGTTACTTATTTTACTGGTAAAGAATATCCACTTTTAGTTTGTTCTCATATCACCGCATTTTTGCGAAAAAATGGCCACGACGTCAAACCGCTTTCGGTTGAAACTTTGCAGTGGGCACAGGTTGAGTCATGTTTGAGTACCACTTTTTTAGGGGCAACTCAAACGGTATGGTTAGGGAATCTTTCTGCGCTTGATGCAAAAACCTTAAAAAAAATTCTCGAATATATCTCAACTTATCAAGGACCTCATCGTATTATCTGTTTTGTTAATGGAGAAGATCTTCCGTCTGACAAGGTAAAAGATAGTGTTGATTTTCAGCAGGATTTTTCTAAGGAAGAGATCGAGCGATTGTTTCAGATTTTGCTTGAGGCACCGGCAGATAATTTTTTTAAGATGATGAAGCAAGAATATAAAACACTTTCTCTTGATAAAATTTTACTGCTTGGTTACTACAGTATTGTTCTTGGCGCGCGAACAGAAACGTTTATGCGCGATTGGTATGAAAAATTAATAGTACCTGACGAATCGTTATTCATACTTGCGCAAAGTTTTTTTGGACGCAAAAGAGACCTCTTTTTTCGTTCATGGTTTTCACTTAAAAATAGTTATGAATTTCCTTTCTGGACAACATTTTGGTCAGAGCAATTGTGGTGCGCATCGCATGTAGTTTCTCTACGGAGAGCCCAGAATTTCAAAGAAGCAAAACAAATGAGTGGGCGGTTACCTTTTTCATTTCTGCAAAAAGAGTGGGAAAAATATAAACCAGAAGAGCTTCAGCGTGCGCACGCGTTTTTATATACTGTCGATTGTCATTTAAAAAGCGGCGGCACAGAGCTTTCGTTAGAACTTTTTTATGCAAAGTTTTTTGAAAAGCAATTTTATTGCGCACAGCCAGTTTCATCTCTTTAAATATTGTAATTATTTTTTAGGAATAGTTTTCAATTCCATTTTTTTCTATTTTTTATTTTGTATAGTGTAGTAGAAATAGTATTTGTTATAACTTTGTTGCGCTCATTTTTTCTTCTGGTATAGTTCTTTACTCATAGCATAATGAAAGGGTTTTATGAAAAAGTTTTTTGTCGTTTCACTTGTTCTTTTGACTGTAACTGGTGCTCTTTATTCATCGGAGAAAAAAAGCAGCATATATTCTAGAAAAGCAGATGCGCCTCGCACAAGAAGGTTGCCTGAAGAATGTAAAATAACTTTACGATATTATAAAGCTGCAGCAGAAGCGAGAAAATCTGTCCAGCCAGGAAATTCCGTTGTTGCCCGCGTAGTTCAAACTAATTCATCCGCTGCAGTGGTAGCTGTATTAAGTGTAGTCGCTGGGTTTAATGCGAGAAATAACGAAGAAGAAGTTCCTTATAAAAAAGTAGTATTTCCTAAATCTGGCAAAGGTCAATTGGTAAAAGAAAAACCTGCTAAACATGTTTTCAAAAATGAAGATTTTTCGGGGAAAGACATGCGCCATGAACAAAGATCTCCCTCTAACTAGTACTTTTTTGATACTTGTTTAGATTGCAGTTATTGAGTTAAATAGTGCCACCTGGGATAGTAAGCTTTATTGCATCTTGGGTGGTTTATTTTTAAGAAGTCATTTATGGGAAAAGAGAGTTTTTATGAAGAAATTTTTTGTGTGTATGCTTATTTTTTTTAAGCCAACACCAGGCCTTTGTTCTTCGCCACAAGTCTTATGCTCGGACTTTATTAAAAATCTTTATTGTACGTTAAAAATACGGCAGCTTGAGTCTCCCAAAAAACCTCACAGCCTGAAAGAAATGGAAGTAATAAATCGCCTGCAACAGTTGCGTAAATCTATTTATTTTTGACCACTAGGGGAAGTTATAACAGCATTGTGCGAACTGAAAGGCTTCTTTACTCCGCTAGAAGCAAAAAATCTTTGCGCCATACTTTTGTGTGCTGATCAACCGGATCAGGAAAATACAGGTAATAAATCGGAGAGATTTTTGCGACATAAACAGCAAAAGCCTGTCAAAAATTTTTTAAGCAAAAGAGCTGTTAGGTCTGAGTATGGTCGTAGAAACGACAGACGCCATGAACAAAGACCCCATAACTACGTGCCTTAATTAATTTACCTTACAGCTGTCTGGTTGAATAATGCCACCTGAGATAATAAGTGTCATTGCTTCTTGAGTGGTTAGTTTTGTGGGTATGCATTCTTCTTCTGCTACTATAAGAAAAATACCCGTCGTTGGATTGGGAGTAGTAGGCAGAAAAACGTTAAAGTAACGTTTTTGCTGATTGGGGGAAAAGTGTGATCCAACTTGGGTTGTTTGAAACCCAATGCTGTAAACTCCAGCGCGGGGGAATTCTACAAGGATTACTTGCTTAAAAGAGAGGTGGTCCTCAGGAGAAAATGCTTGTACCAACTGTTTTACGCTCATGTAAATGAGTGATATAAGAGGAACTTGGTCAACAATCGTTTCAAAGATTTTTACGACATAGCGAATAACAAAAGATTTAAGGACGATTCCTGCGACAAAAATAATTCCAATTCCAATAATGAATTCTGAATGCGGAATGCCATTAAGGAGAGGAAATATTTGCTGAAGATGTTTTAAGGGAGAAAACCAAAATTTAAGTAATTTAAAGCAGAATGAGATAATTCCTGCCGTAATAATAAAAGGAAGCAGTGTTAAAAGCCCATTAATAAAAAGTAACCAGAGTGTACTGACAGCGCGCGAAGCATAATCTTTAAACATGTATATAGTTCCCTATTTTAAATATAATGCTAATTGTTTTGATAATTCAGCTCCGACTTTGTGTGCTAATACTTCGTCATTGCATTCCACCATTATTCGCAATAATGCTTCTGTTCCTGAATAACGGACGAGTAGCCTTCCTTGTATGAGCGATTTTTGCCCTTCATTAATAAGACAGATGAGATGCGGGTCGTTTAAGTCTTTTTTAGAAGAGACTGGAAGGTTGATTAGGACCTGGGGAAACTTAGTAAAACTTTTACAGTTCCAATTGTTTGTTAGCTGCGCCGTTTCAATACAGCGCAATGCGGTAAAAATACCATCAGACGTCTCTGAGAAATCCTTTAAGATGGTATGGCCCGATGGTTCGCCACCTAGAAGTAGATGTTCTTTTTTGAGCGCATCAGTAATATTTTTGTCTCCCACCGGTGTGCGTATAAATTTTTTGTGGTGGGTTGTGAAGTGCTCTACAAGCCCCTCATTAGTCATAACAGTCCCTACAAAACTATGCTGGTTAACGTATGCTGGATGGTAAGAGAGAATAGCGATAAGATCGTCCCCATTTTTAACCTCGCCATCTTTTGATACCATAGTGAGCCTGTCCCCATCACCATCAAAAGCACAGCCAAAATCTACGTTGTAAAGCTTGACTGCGTCTTGCAGTGATTCTGGATGAACTGCCCCGCAGGCCTGATTAATATTGCGCCCATTAGGAAGCGCGTGCAGTGTAGTAACTGTTGCTCCAAATGCCTTAAACACCGCAGGTGCGAGTGTTGAATTTGCACCGTTGGCGCAATCTAATACAACAGAAAGTCCATGTAAGAAATTATGTTTAAAAAATGTCTGTAGATGGTTTATATACCATTCTTGTGTATTATGTGCGGTAGTTTCTTGTCCCAGCAAATCACAATTGAATTCACCCGTGTCGGCAGCAAAAAACGAACTGATTTCTTTTTCGTCATGTTCGTTAAGTTTTCCGTCTAATTTTATCAGCACTTTAATGCCATTGTGGTGTGCGGGATTATGGGATGCGGTTATCATAATTCCTAAGTCAAAATTTTCATGTTGAACTCTATGAAATAAAACAGGAGTAGGTATGACAGAAAAATCGGTAAGTGTCACAGGAAACTGTAGCAGGCCAGTTTTAACAGCAGCTTTACATAAATCGCTAGAAAGGCGTGTATCATGCCCCAATGCAATATGTGTTTTCCCTTGCGAGAGCGCCCACTGGGCAAGCGCTCTGCCCAATTTTATCAATGATTGTGGGGTGAGAGGTTCTTGTCCAAAAACTCCTCTAATGCCGTCTGTCCCAAATGCAAGGTGTTTCATAGCGTCGCCTTTTACGATTTTGCAATAGAAATTGTAATGGTAGAGGGTGTACAGTGTACCAATTTTATTTGCTCAGGTAAAAAAAGAAGCTGTTCATCAAGTGTTACAGTGTTATTTCCTTCCTGTAGTTTTTTTGCATCAATGTGGACCGCAAGGTCGCGAGTAAGTGTGTAGAGTGAGGAACGAGTGCCCGCTAAAGAAACTGCAATAGATTCAGGCGATTCTATAATGAACCCTTGCTCGTTGTAAAATGAAATAGGAACGCGTTTTGCAAGATGTGTTTTATGCCCATCGCTCATTGTTTTCCATAAAGTGTATCCAAAAACAATGGCGAGAATCTTAAGAGAGAGATTGTTCAGATACCGATTCTGCGTTACTGCTTGCATAGACGTTTCCTTTTTTTGTCTGGTCAAATTTGCCAAGGTAGTTTTTAATAGTTCGCACTGCTCCATGAGCGGAAACTTTCTCGAGTATTTTGCCTTGAGCAACAAGTGTAAAGGTTCGTGTTAAAGGATCTGTCTTGATGTACAACGTATCGACTTTTGCTGTAAAAAAGATTGCTTCCTGAAGCCACGATTCCTGTTCTTTAACTTCCTGCGCAAGCCACATTTCAATTGATGTTTTTTTCCATGAACTATTTACGCCAACTAACATGCCAGTATCTTGGACCCATATCATTTGCTCGGACAAAAATGAGGGACTGGTGACCAGAAAATCAAGGAGCCCTTCTTGCAAAGAGCAACGCAAAGCAAGGGGCGTTGTGACAAGTGAACTTAATCTATTCTGTCGCTCTACAATTATTTTAAGACTTTTGTGATTACTTGCAGCTATAAGACAGCTTCGAACGAGTGATTCAACCCAATCATGCGATTCTGCCTGTGCAGGTTTTATTTTATGCAGCGTAATAAAGTTGCGTTGCAGGCTTTCTTGATGAAGGAGTATAAAAATAACTAAGACAGTGGGAGAAAAAATTAAAAGTGCTGTAGTTACCGTGGTTAACTGAATACAGTTGCACAGAACAAAAAGAGTGCAATAACTATAGAAAGAAATGAGGAGCGGCTTTTGGGAGTCCTTTTTGAGCCATATGGAAAAATAGTTAATAATCCCCGAAAAGAAAGCTATTTCAAGAACGTCTTTCCATCCATAAATATGTAAATACGACCATGTCGAAGTATCAAACATGAGAGTCTCCCTTATGTAATTTTCTCATTCACGGTAGAAAATACCTAGTATTTATGCAAGATTTGGTCGTGAGCAATTATTGATTGTGCGGTAGGGATGATATATTTTTTCTTTTCATGAGGATTAGGAAGCTTTGGGAGAATAGGTAAATATCGGTATACTAAAAAAACTTTATCTAAAAATATCTTTTTAAGATGTGAGAAATAAAAAGTTATGAAGCAAAATTTTAATAAAATTCTTTTTTATATAGTTGTTTGATTGGCTGGAGTTTTGCAGGGCACTTTTCTTTATGGTGCTTACTGTAATCAGTCCAGTGGAGTAATTTCTTCGGGAGACTTTTTGCCCCTTTATTCAGAAGATGAGCAAAAGGTTTTTTTTAATAGTCCTTATCCCGATGAGTATGATTTAGTAATTTCGCGTACGGATCCATTTGAAGAGAGTAATAGGTTTTCTACAAGTTCAGAAGATTCTTTGCCTCCTTTTTCTATAAGGCTTGAAGAGTCTTTTGGTTTTTATCTGCAGGAAAAATTTAATTTAAGAGATTCTCTTGGTGGGTCTAAACAGTTGAAGGTTAAAGGACTTTCAAAAGCTGACCAAAAGTGCAAAGTTTTTAAACAAAAAATAAGTTCAAATTTATTCGGTGAGGATTTGTTTTCAATGGTTGATTTACCTCCCAGTGGCGATTATAATTTTCCAGACTTTTTTACTTTTACGACATTTCTAAAAAAATCTGAAGGAAAAAAAGAAGAGCTTTTACAAACTAATAAGCTTAGAGCAGAGAGAATTTCTTCTCATGGGAAACTTTCAACTAAATACAAAGAATATTCTTCTGATCCAATTAGTAAAGATTTTATAGGTGAAGTTTTTTCAAAAAAATATATAGAAGAATATAAAATATCTCTTGGGCAGGTTTCATCCTTTGATAATGAAAATGTTTTTAGAATATCAGCTGTACTTTTATACCTTTCATCTTCAGATTACATTGCTACTACTACGCCTGGAGAAGATTCTTTTCTATTAGTGTTGCCAGATTTTTTTAGAATTTTAAGGGGTGAAGTAACCAAAGTAGATGAATTCATAGAAAGTGTTATAAAATTAGCAAAAAAAAGGGGGGAGTCGGGTCTTGCTGTTGAGAAAATTATTGCTTCGTATTTTTATAAAAAACTTTATCCCTTTGCAATGGAAGAAGAGTTTCCTTCAATGACCCATCATCTTTCTCGGTTGGAATTGTTAGATCCTGAGAAAGCTTCTGAAATAATCCTTTCTCTTGCAACCACTATTACGGGTAAGGACTTTTCTTATACTATTTTTAGGGATGTGTAATGTAAGTGTAACAATTCTTGAGCAGGTAGATTGACGCCTGGTCTATGGAGTTATGAAGGCACTTATTGATGGGCACGATTCTGTCCCTGAAAATAATAAGTTACGGCCATTGTTTACTAAGGTTTATAGCGGGAATGATAGCGGTGGCGTCGATTCTTCTGACTTAAAGAAAGAACTTAAAGAATGGTTTCTCCGTCGGAAACAACCTTTTTTTGGATTTTTTTGTATAGGCGTTTCTGCTTATTTTTATGATGGGGTTTTGTTAAAAAATAATAGTATATCTTCTGAATAACGAAAAAAAATAGTGGATGGAGTTTTTGAAAAAATACGACATTTTTCTGAAGGGGATATTGATAAATTTGTAGATCTTTTAAGCCCGTTGCCTGCTTATTAAAAAGTAGTGGGTTCATTATTGCTTGTGTATACTGTAGACAATCAATTTATCTCAAAAAGGAATTATAGGAATGAGTACACGTGATATTATTTTGACAGGTGACAGACCAACGGGCCCTTTGCATATAGGACATTATGTTGGTTCGCTTGCTAACCGCGTTGTTTTACAAAACACGTGTACACAGTTTGTTATGATTGCGGACGTTCAAGCGCTTACTGATAATTACGAGCATCCAGAAAAAGTACATGACAATGTGTTTGAAGTTGCTTGTGACTATCTTGCTGTGGGAATTGATCCTACAAAGACCACGATTTTTATTCAGTCCATGATTCCCGCACTCGCTGAACTTACGATGTACTACATGAATCTGGTTACCGTCGCACGCGTACAACGTAATCCAACGGTTAAAACGGAAATTAAACAAAAAGCTTTTGGCGAGGGTATTCCGGTTGGCTTTATGGTGTATCCAATAAGTCAGGCTGCAGATATTACCGCGTTTAAAGCAAATCTTGTTCCTGTAGGGGAAGATCAGCTTCCAATGATTGAGCAAACGAATGAAATTGTGCGGACCTTTAATCGTTTATACCAAACAGATACATTGGTAGAAGCAAAAGCCCTTGTGCCAAAATGTGCTCGACTCTCGGGTATTGATGGCCAAGCAAAGATGTCAAAGTCACTGGGTAATGCAATTTATCTAAAAGATTCTGTTGATGAACTGGCAAAAAAAATTCAGAAAATGTACACCGATCCCGGTCATCTTAAGGTACAAGATCCCGGCAAGATTGAGGGCAACACCGTTTTTGAATACCTTGACGTGTTTGGGGTGGACGTACAAAAAGTGACAGAACTTAAAGAGCAGTACCAACGTGGTGGACTTGGCGATATGGTAGTGAAAAAGTATCTTCTTGAACAACTGGAAATCTTGATTGCCCCCATGAGAGCTCGTCGTCAAGAATATGCAAAAGACCGTGCGCAAGTCATGAAAATGTTGCACGAAGGCACAACCCTTGCCAATCAGGTAGCGCAACAAACGCTTTATGACGTTAAAAAGGCGATGCATCTTTTATATTAATTTTTTACCTTTTTAAAGAAGGACTTTTTTATGACAGCCAGGTGGAGGATTTTTTACCTTTTTTTATACCTATGTATGCAGGAAACTTTTGCAGTAAAAGGGCCCGACCAAGAAGCCCCTAAAGCCTCCAGTGTTTTGTTGCTTATATTCAGAGCGACAGCAAATGGAGAATATACCGCGAGACCAAAAAAAGAGGGAAGTGCTAATGACTTCCCTCAATCTTCTCAAGAAACTATTGTCCGTCACAAATGTGCACGATAAAATCAGCGATTATAATTTCTAAGAACTTTTTTGTTGCATTAAGTTTTTGATAAATTCAATACCCTGTGGGTAATACTCAAAAATATCCATGCAGGTAGGCTCTCCAAAGTTTGCTTTAAGAAAGTCTTCCTGTGTTAGATAATGGTTTGCACCGTATACTACTAGAACTTTTGCATTTGCTGGGACTTTTTTCATTGTTGTTGAGATGGTCTCGGCAATTTTTTTATCCCGTGAAAACATGCATGCTATTTCTGTTCTTTCAAAAAATTCACGCTTTTGTGCTTCATCCATGTCAGAGATAAATTTTGTAACTTCTTGGGCAGTCGTTCCAAAAAGAGATTCTATTAAGGTTGATTCCAATGCTTCACTGTGCCAAAAAATAATATTTACAAGAATATCTTTTAAAGAGAGCCCCTCATTTTGGTATGCAGCAATCATGTCTTTAAGTGTTGCGTGTTCACCAGGAATAACCACCTTACCTTGTTCTTTAAAAAGTCGGTGTGCTCTTCTTGCTGAAAAATCTTCCTCTGCAGATCTTTCAAGAAAGGGGTCCATGAATGTATTAAAATCAATAGCAGGATTATTGTAATGAAGTGTGAATACTAGTGGCGCTTCAATAATGCATGAGTGAAAGTTTTCTTTTTTAATAAGATGATCTAATGCTTCTCTACACATGAAATCGTAGTGTTCATCTAAGAAGAAAAATAATTCTTTTCCTTCTGGAAATCCACGGTAAATAGCAACCGAACCACTTTCAGGAAACCCATCATCTAAGTCAGAAAGTTTTTT
>Ga0105050_10010357_pt1 | contig 10221 bp, 5 predicted proteins | sample FRY01_FD_78088 | JGI IMG/M metagenome (GOLD analysis project Ga0105050, IMG submission 78088) | Freshwater microbial communities from Lake Fryxell liftoff mats and glacier meltwater in Antarctica - FRY-01 | ecosystem: Environmental > Aquatic > Freshwater > Ice > Glacier meltwater ... | reverse complement strand
TTTCATGGCGGCAGTGTGGACATTGTAAAATGCACGCGCTTGTTCTGGGCGAATCAGTCAAAAACGAGCGAATTCGCTCACACCCGTCATGAAAGGGTTAAGTCCGGCGGTGGGGGTCTTGCTGTGGTTCCTGCCGCCAGCCTCAGTCGAGTTGCAACATTGCACAGCGACAAACACGGGAGACGATGGCAGGAAGTCGGCCGCCTCAATACGGGATGCAGTGGCGTGCGGGCCCGAAGCCCAAGAATACAATCCACACATCAGCGGCGCACACTACGTTCCGCACAGCACACCGTGCCGTTTGACTGAGCAACCGGTATTGCAACCCCCGTTCACCGTGTTTCCGGAAACCGTAGGCCTCTCCTGGAAACATCACCGCGTCCTTCCCTGCGCCGCATATTTTCCCTTCACATGACCCACGCAGGCTACGCGCCCTCCCGCGCGCGCGGCCCGTAGCGAGACCGCCGACGCCGTCCTGACGAACACCCTCGTCTGTGTTGACCAATTGAAGCTGGCCCAGGTGAAGGTGTGCCGCGAACGCCGGCTGCTCGACGTGCACCTTCTGGGCCGAAGCGCGAGAACGCCGGCCAACTGCACGACTGCGGTCCGCGGAGATGCCCGACGCGTCTGGGAGGCGGCCCATACCGCGAAAGCCATGCGGAAACGTGCGCCGACACGCGCGTTGGGGTACCTCCCCAACCAACTGTCCGTGTATCGGACGCATGACGGCAGCCACCCGAAGTCATTTGGTTGCCAAGGCAAGAGTCACGGTGAGTTCAAAGCACCAATCGAGCTGCGCATGACTGCCCACGACACGGTTCTTAGGGGGCATGGCACAAGAAGCGCATCCAGGTAGTCACGCTGGAAGCCATGCAGGTGGCGGTGCATGGCGAGGTCGTGGCGGTGAGCACGGATGCGCGCGCCATTGGGCTGTACGGGCGCTGAAGTAAAAGCTGCAGGCGCCAGACATGGCGCACCTACCAAATGCATGGCAACGCCAGCCCGTTTACACGCATGCTAGTGTGTATGGGTCGCGTCGCGCTGATCACAGGTGTTCCAGGGGCATGCGCTGCGCCGCCCCGCCTGTGAATTGCCCTTCCGGGCACACTCCTACCAGCCGCGTTCACCGTGTCTGGAGAGAGTGCGCCGAGGCAAAGCAGACTTGCACCCCCGGCTGCCTCCTATGCCGCCTGGCCATTCACGGCACCGTGGTCAGCCGCGTGCCCGCCGAGTTCGCGGACCAGGACTCGGACCGGGACTCTGCCGTTGTCCCTGCGAATGGCCGCCTCCTCGCCCCTGGCGGACCAGTTGGGCTTGCGTGTCTTTGCCGCCGACCCAGCCGCTCAAGCCAGAGAAGCCGTCCTGTCCCACAGGCTCGTGTGTGTAAGCCGATTCAAGCTGGCCGTGGACAGAATGCTCATCCGGATACAAGAGTACCGCGAAGGCTGGCTGGACCAAGTACATCTCCTGAACCAGGAGCGTGAGAAAGCGTTAGAAGCCCAGACGGACCTCCTGGGCGTGTCCGCCGGCCAGCTGGCCGCATGTGTTGTGTTAGGCCGCGCAGCCGTGGTCAGTGGGGTCCGGGGCCGCGTCTGGGAGGCGGTCCAGACCGCGAAAGCCATGGGGGATTTGCTGGCGGTCCCCACGCGGCTGTGCACCCACACGCACTCGACCGTGCTCTGTGACCTGACGTCTGCACTGTCATGTCTGGAAGAGGGTACTCGGCTCCAGCATTTCGAAATAGACGCCGTCCAAGCCAGCGTCAGTGGCGGCGGCCTGGCCTTCTTCGCCAAAGCCGGAACTGCACGCAACGGCATTCTGGTGACCTGCAGGGACACGAATGGGGTGTTGGCGGACTGGGCGACGTTGGCAGACGCGGACGTGGGCATGACTGTGAATGGCGTGGTCTGGCAGGTGGCCGGTGCGGTGTTGACCGAACCGGGCGTCGTCCAACTCTCGTACGCGGTGGAGGAGGAAGGAGCTGACGAGGTGGAAGTGGGCGTGAGCCTGCACGGTGTGGCGGTGCCTGGCGGCCCGTGGCGCGCGCACGCCGGCTTCATGGCCAAGGGCGTCCACATCGCCACTCTGCCACTCCTGAAGACGCATGTCAGCACCGAATGCTTGGCCATATCGTCGGACGGCAGGCTGATGGTGGTGTCCAATTCGTCCACCAGCCAGCTTGACGTGTATCGCACGGAGGACGGCAGCCACGCGAGGTCATTTGGCGACGGAGGCACGGATCCTGGCAAGTTCGACGGAATTCGCGGTCTGTGCGTGACTGCCCACGCCACGGTGCTTGTGGCCGAATGGTACAATAAACGCATCCAGGAAGTCACGCTGGAAGGCGAACATGTCAATTTCATCCCAGTGGACGGCAACCCCAGGGACTTGGCCGTGCTTGGCGACGTGGTGGCAGCAATCATATCCCTGACCTCCATAGGGCTGTACAGCTACACCACCGGCGCGTTGATCAGACGGATAGAGCCAGTTGAGGAAGAGCGTTGGATTGGCATTTGTTTCGCGCCCGATGGCAAGCATTTGGCGGTAGGCGGGTTGAATACGCGCATCACGCTCGTGTCTGTGGAAGACGGGTTTGTCAGACACATCAGCCCCAAGGGATATTGGACGGGAGTGATGTTCACCTGCACAGGAGACGTCATGGGCCTGGACGTAGGAGGTGTCAGTGTGTTCTCTGCCACGGATGGCACGCGGTTGTGGTCGTGGGGAGGCGGCGACAGGGTCAATTACGTCACCGCCTTGGCAGTTTCCGGCAATCGGCTGTATGTATTGGACGGCCGGAGAGTGCATGTGTTCGAGTGACTCCGTTTGCCGGCAGGTCCGGGGTCCTCTCCGTGTCCGAAATACACTTACCCAATGCTTCCCAACGTTAAACCTCCTGTGCGCATGCTCGCGTGCATGTTTTGGACACATTGTGCTGCTCCGGCCATGACCTATGGCGTGCTGCCCATGCCGTCCTCGCGGTTGTTTTCGGCACCCCTTCGTGATTCCCCGAATTCGGCAAAGGACCGCGTGCGCTACCACCAGTCGTCGTTCTCCGCGGAGGTGATTCGCTCTCATCTGCCGTCGTCCTCCTCCCAAGGTTCAGCACGGACCTCACCCCCCCCCCTCTCCCCCAACAAAATCTAACGGAAACCGGGTTTCGCTGCCGTCGTTCTCCCAACTTCGGCAACGGTCTGCAGCTGCCCTCTCCCGCCGTTGTCCTCCATTTCAAAAAAACAAAACTGGCGTGCGTTGCCGTATTGTTTGGTGTTACGGCACCCCTCCCCCTGCCCAAGACCAACCCGCAGCACGTGCCAATACAGTCGGGGCAACCCGGATGTGTGTCTCCCCGGCAACGCTCATCGCGTTCGGCTGTGGCCAACGTGTCTGCGGAGAGCGCACTGGTGCCATGCTGACTGGTTTCCTGCGCATCCTCACGGCCGCGGACAATAGAGCACCGGGCGAGTTCGCGGAACTGGACGCAGACCCACACTGTAAAGCGGCCAAGGACGCTGTCCTGTACGACACCCTTGCCTGCATGGCCCGATTCAAGCTGGCCGTGGACAACATGCTGGTCCTCGTGGACGAGTACCGTGGACGCCAGTTGATGCAATTGGAGGCTTTGAGCCGGGAGCGCGAGAAGGCCTTGGAGGCCCAAATGAACCTCCTGGTCGTGTCCAGCGGTCAGCTTGCCGCTTTCGTGTCGTTATGCCGTGCGGCCGTGGCCAGCGGAGATGACCGGCACGTCAAGGAGGCGGCCCAGGCCGCCAAGACCATGGGAGAGCTTCAGGGGGTCCCTACACGGCCGTGCACCGACACGCGCTTGACCATGCGCTGCGACCTGTCTGTCGCGCTGACACATCTGGACCAAGGCACGCAGCTCCAGCGGTTTGAGGTGGACGCTGCCCAATCCAGCGTCAGTGGTGACGGGCTGTTTGCATTTGTCAGCGGGAAAGCTGCACGCAACGTCATCTTGGTGACTTGTAGGGATAGCGATGGGGTGTTGGCGGCCTGGGCGACGTTGGAGCAGGCGGATGTAGGCATGACAGTGAATGGCGTGGTCTGGCAGGTGGCCAGTGCGCTCGTCCCGGAACCGGGTGTTATCCAAATCACGTACGTGGTGGAGGAGGAAGGTTGGGAGGTGGTGGAGGTGGGCGTGAGTCTGTGCGGTGTGGCGGTGCCTGGCGGCCCGTGGCGCGCGCACACCGGCTTTATGGCAACGGGCGTCCATATTGCCACTCTGCCAACCAAGTATGTGAGGGGCAATGCGGGCTTAGCCATCACGTCGGACGGCAGTTTAATGGTGGTGTCCAATGCAAACGCCGCTCAACTGTCCGTGTATCGAACGGTGGACGGCAGCCACGTGAGGTCTTTTGGCAGCCCTGGCATGGATGCGGACGGGCCCATCCATGTAGGAAGCCTGTGTATGACCACTCACGACACGGTCCTTGTGGTGGAAACGAACTACAACCGCATCCAGGAAGTCACGCTGGAAGGTGTACAAGTCAAGTCCATCGCAATGGGGGAATCTTTTCATCAAGTTGCCGTGCATGGCGACTTGATGGCGGTGCTCTTTGCTGACACCTGGATTCGGCTGTACAGCTACACCACTGGCGTGCTGATGAAAAGCTTTGATCCGATTTTTGAAACTTTCTGGTCGATGACTCGCCTGTGTTTCACTCCCGACGGCAAGCATTTGGCGCACACCATGCCAACGGAGCCCGTGGCGGTCATGTCCACATTTGGGGAGTGTTGCTACGCGGAGAACTGGAAGGGTTCAGAGTCGTTGCCCAGCAAAAGACACTTCTCGCTGTTCGGCGAACCCGATAGAGATATCCCGGTTTTACAAGGGTTGGCCTTCACCAGCACACAAGACCTTGTGACCCTTGGTGAATGTAATGTCCAAGTGTACTCTGCCACGGATGGCAAGCTTTTGCGGTCTTGGGAGATCCCAGAAAGCCGTGGTTGCCCGACCGGAAGCTTGGTTGCCTCGGCAGTCTCCTGCAATCGGCTGTACATTTTGTATTCGTGCAGTGGTAAAGTGCGGGTATTTCAGTGATGCCCTATGCTTTTGGGGTACAACGAGGAATCCTGTATTGTTTGGGGGCGAAAATATACACTTTAGTAAGCAAGTCCAACAAACTGTCAACAGAGGACGGGCTGCTGACAATGCCCCGCGGGGTGTCACCCGCAGGACATGGCAACGACTCCCAGAAAACCAAGCAGACCTTGTTGGTAATACGGCAAACACATCCACGGCGTGTTTTCCGTGGGGATGAAGAGGTATTGCGTTTTGCTCCATGCCGTTTCACTAAGCAATACTCTGTACCCCCCCCCCTCCTCCACGTGTTTTTGTTTGCGGAATCTTTAAGTTATTTTCCAGTAAATAATATCTCCTCTCCGCACCGCATATCCTTCTGTAAATGAGCAAGAAACGTCCCGTGTCCTCCCTGAGTGCAACGCACGTGCCTGACGACCTGTCAGCACTGACCTCCGTGCTTGGCTGTCCCAGCTGTAAGCTGCCCTTCCGGGCGCACCCCCTGGTGTTTGGGTGCGGCCACAGTGTGTGCTCCGAGTGCGCGGACGCCATGCGGGCTTGTGTTCCCGCCCTCTGCCTCTTGTGTCAATGCCCCATCGCCTCGTGCCTTGAAAACCAAGGGCTGGGCGAGTTTATTCAGGAGGCCTTGGGCGGCTGCGCATCGGCGTGCCCGCCACCGAGTTCCCCGCGCTCCAAGATGCCCAAGGCATCCCCACTTGAAGGCGACGCTGGGATGGGGCTGCTCTCTCTGTTGGATCGGTTTGAGGTTGCCTCGGCGACGCTGAGCGGCGCTGCGCATGCGGTTGCTGAAGCCAAGGAGGACTTGGTGTCCGACACTCTCGCCTGCATGGACGGGTTCAACAATGCAGTGGACGGTTTGCTGGTCCGCGTGGAGGAGTACCGGGGAAGGTGGCTGGCGCAAGTGCATCTGCTGAGCCAGGCGCGCGAGAAGGTCTTGGAGGCCCAGGCAGACCTCCTCTCCGTGTCCGCTGGTCAGCTGGCCGCATGTGTCTCGCTGGGCCGCGCGGCGCTAGCAAGCGGGGATGACGAACGCGTCTGGGGAGCGGCTCGGACGGCGAGAGGCATGGAGGGGCTGTTGACGGTTCCCACGCGGCTCTGCACCGCCACGCGCTCAGCCGTGGTTTGCGACATGTCTGCCGCGTGGACATGCCTGGAGGTGGGGACGCGGCTCCAGCATTTCGAGGTGGACGCCTCTCGATCCAGCGTGAGTGGCGACGGTCTGACCGCATTTGCCAAGGGCAGGGCTGCACGCAACGTGATTCGGGTGACGTGCATGGACAGCCATGGGGAGAAGGCGGGCTGGGCGGGCTTGGAGGATGCGGAGGTGGGCTTGACTCTGAATGGTGCGACGTGGCAGGTGGCCAGCGCGGTGTTCACGAAACCCGGCGTCCTCCAAGTCACGTACGTGGTGGAAGAGGTAGGACTGCAGGAGGCGGAGGTGGGCGTGAGTCTGCGCGGCGTGACGGTGCCTGGCGGCCCGTGGCTTGCGCGCACGGGCTTTTTGGGCACGGGCGTTCACATCGCCAATATTTGTGTCGGAGATGCGGGGAAAAACACTGGTGTGGCCGTGTCGGCGGACGGAAGTGTTATGGTGGTGTGCAATGGTGTTACCCACCAGCTGTCTGTGTGTCAAACGGAGGACAGGAGCCACGTGAGGTCATTTGGTCGCCTAGGTGCGGGTCCCGGTGAGTTCGACACACCACGTGGCCTGTGTATGACCGCCCACGATACGGTCCTCGTGTCGGATGCGGGTAACCAGCGCATCCAGGAAGTCACGCTGGAAGGCGTGCATGTGAAGTTCATCCCCGTGGACAACGGTTCCATAGACGTGAGCATGCATGGCGACGTGGTGGCAGTGATAACACCCCAGCAGGCCATGATGCTGCACGGCTACATTGGGCTGTACAGCTACACCACGGGCGCATTGATCAGGAAGATCCAGGACGTGTACAACAGGGCTGCGTACTGCATTTGTTTCGCACCCAACGGCGAGCATTTGGCGATTGGCGGATGGGGCGGGCCCATCACGCTCATGTCGGTGGATGGCCAGTCTGCGAGAGACATCTGCCCCAACGGATTTTGGGCGGGGGTGGCGTTCACCTGCACGGGCAACGTTGTAGGCATTAACCGGGGTGCCAAGGTGTTCTCTGCCACGGATGGCAAGCGGTTGCATTCGTGGGGCATCGCAGAAGACGGCTACGCGACAGTCTCCGGCAATCGGCTGTACGTATTGCAACGCGGGCGAGTGCAGGTGTTCCAATAATCCCATTTGCAGGGTGGCCCTGGGTCCGCTCTGTGCCCGTAATACCCTGACCAAATGAATTGCAATGTTGACCCCCTTCCTGCTCGCATGTTTGAGTGCATTGTCATACCAACCGACGCTGCCGTCGTTCTTCCAATGTGCCCAACAAAAGTCCATCGGACCGGGGTCATCCCAGGAACCCACAGAGGCGGGCCGCGAGGACGCCCCGCGGGTGGCGCCTTGTTTTGGGCGCGACACCGGCCCTAGAAAACAAAACAGACACGTTAGGAATACGGCCAACACATACACGGAGTACATTTGTGGGGGTTTGTGTCCTACCGGATGCCGTTTCACTAGGCATTTTACGACGAGCCCCGTGTGTGTGTTCGTTCGGAATGCTTAGGCTATCCTCTAGGACATCCCCTCCCCTCCCTGAACCACACCTTCCCCAGCAAATGAGCAACAGCCGCCCCGCGTCCTCCCTGCATGTGTCTGACGACGACATGTCGGCACTGGCCTCCTCTTTGGGCTGTGCCGCCTGTACGCTGCCCTTCCGGGCGCACCCGTTGGTGTCTGGGTGCGGCCACAGCGTGTGCTCTGCGTGCGCGGACGCCATGCAGGCTTGTGTTCCCGCCCTCTTCCTCCTGTGTCAACGCACCCTCACTCGTTGCTTTGCAAACCGCGGGCTGGGCGAGTTGGTCCAGGAGGCCCAAGGCGGCTGCGCATCGCCGTGCCCTCCGGAAGGCCCGGGACGCGCCAAGAAGCCCAAGGTATCCCAGACTGAGAGCGACGTTGGGACGGCTCTGCTTCCTCTGTTGAATCGGTTGGAGGTTAATTTGGCGACGCTGAGCGAGGCTGCGCATGCAGTTGCAAGAGCGAAGGACGCTGTGGTGTTGAACGCCCTGGAGAGCTTGGGCATGTTCAACCACGCCGTGGACGGTTTGCTGGCGAGGGTTGAGGAGTACCGCAGAAGGTGGTTGGCCCAAGTGCAGCTCCTGGGCCTGGCGCGCGAGAAAGAGTTGGAGGCCCAGGCGGACCTCCTGGACGTGTCCGCCGGCCAGCTGGACGCGTGCGTCGCGCTAGGCCGTGCGGCTGTGGTCAGTGGGGATGGCGAACGCGTTTGGGAGGCGGCCCAGACGGCGAAAGCCATGGAGGGCTTGTTGGCGGTTCCCACGCGGCTCTGCACCGGCACGCGTGTGGCCGTGCTCTGCGACCTGTCTTCTACACTGGCTGCCTTGGAGGAGGGCACGCGGCTCCAACAGTTTGAGGTGGACGCCGCCCGATCCAGCGTCAGTGGCGACGGTCTTGCCTCCTTTGCCAAGGGCGGAAAAGCACGCAACGTCATTCAGGTGACGTGCATGGGAATGGATGGGCTGTTGGTGGACGGGGCATATTTGGAGGACGCGCACGTGGGCCTAACTGTGAATGGCACGACCTGGCAGGCGGCCAGCGCGGTGTTCTCGAGACCCGGTGTCATTGAAGTTACGTACGTGGTGGAAGAGGAAGGTCCGGATGAGGTGGAGCTGAGCGTGAGTTTGCGCGGCGTGACGGTGCCCGGCGGCCCGTGGCGCGCGCTCGCCAGCTTTTTGGCGGAGGGCGTGTACATCGGCACGCTACCCGTCGGGGATTGGATGGGCAACACGGGGCTTGCCGTGTCGTCAGATGGCAGGGTCATGGTGGTGTCGAATCTGTTATACCACCGGGTGTCCGTGTATCGAACGGAGGACGGCAGCCACGTGAGGACCTTCGGTGGCCTTGGCGTGGGCCCTGGTCAGTTTGAGAGACCTCGTGGTTTGTGTATGACCGCCCACGACACAGTCCTTGTGGCGGAGTACGCGAACACACGCATCCAGGAAGTCACGCTGGAAGGCGCCCATGTGAAGTTCATCCCATTGAACGTCGGTGCGTACAGAGTGGCCGTGCATGGCGACACCGTGGCAGTGAGCACAATCCACGCCTCCATACGGCTGTACAGCTACACGACGGGCGCGCGGATCAGAGAGATCCCGACTTTAGACGGCAGGAATTGGAACGGCATTTGTGTCTCGCCCGACGGCGAGCATTTGGCGGCGAGTTGCTGGCAAGGGTGCATCACGTTGCTGTCAATGGATGGCCACATTGCGAGAAGCATGAACCCCATGGTACGCTGTTGCGGGTTGGCGTTCACCTCCACGGGAGACGTTGTAGGTGTTCACCAGTTAGGTGTCAGTGTGTTCTCTGCCACGGATGGCACGATACTGCGGTCGTGGGGGTTTGCAGGCAGCGGCGATAAGAAGTTCGCCCTGGTTTCCGACGCTGTAGTCTCGGGCAATCGGCTGTACATATTGGACGGTAATCGAGTGCAGGTGTTTCACTAACCCCGTTTCCCCGGAGGTCCGGGGTCTTTTCAGTGGTGTCCGAAATCCAGTTTTGTAATGAATTCTGGAGTGAAACCTTCTCCTTGCATGTTTGCGTAGCGCTCCACCGTGTTTGTCAAGCCAACGGACCCGCCTGCGCTATGGCGGACCCCACGGGGTGTTTGCGGAATCCTGGGCCACGCATTCCCCCGTGAATGAGCAGCCAACGCCCCGCGCCTCCAAATGCGGTGCATGTGACTGACGACCTGTCGGCACTGACCTGTTTCTTGGATTACCGCACCTGCAAGCTGCCCTTCCTGGCGCGGTCACAGCCTGTGCTCCGAGTGCGTGGACGCCATGCGGACTTGTGTTCCCGTCCTCTGTCTGCGGTGTCAACACCCACGCCAGTGTCGTTGTCGCAAGTTCAAATCTCAAGATCTCTAGTAATCCAAAGTAGACATGCGACCCGCTCCGATTCGTCCTTCACGGTCTCACAGTATGCACGAAACGTCGTGCATTCTTCCCCTGCACAAGTCCCGCCCAAGCCCGCCCGGGGAGTGGCGTCCGCCAGTGTCTCCTCGCCT